>Ga0070735_10005407_pt1 | contig 10616 bp, 6 predicted proteins | sample Coa_R1_FD_66443 | JGI IMG/M metagenome (GOLD analysis project Ga0070735, IMG submission 66443) | Surface soil microbial communities from Centralia Pennsylvania, which are recovering from an underground coalmine fire - Coalmine... | ecosystem: Environmental > Terrestrial > Soil > Unclassified ... | reverse complement strand
CGCGCCGTACGCGGCGGGCACACGGAACCGGGGGTCGAGGTTGAGCCGGTGCACCCAGTTCGTGTCGTCAGGGGCGGGTGTGCCGTCGCGGTTGGTGAGCAGCCGCTGGGTGAGGGACGGCCAGCGGCCGTAGAGCGGGGCGGTGATCAGCGGGTCAGGGTCGCCGCCGATGCCGCTGGCCGCATAGTCGTCGGGCAGGTTCACGAACGCCGCGAGGGCCCGCTGGAACGCGTCAGGGTATGGCTGGTCCCAGTTCTCGAACGCCTTCCGCTCGGCGAGCTGCGCCGCGGTCAGGTCCGCGTCGGGAACCTGCAGGGCGCCGCCGAGCCGCAGCACTCCCCCGAGGCCCGGCGTGGTAATGCCAGGAAGCCCGGAGCCTGGATCGGTGACGTCGATAGCGCGGACGCCGACTCTCGGATCGGCGGGCTGGGGCTTGAGCAGGTCCACCAGGTACTCGAAGTCGCCGGCCGTGCCGGTGCTGAAGTACCACCGGTAGTAGACCGGGAAGTGGGACGGCTCCGGCTTGCCCTGGTAGTCCGCCCACGCGGAGAACGTGGCGTGCGGCGCGCCCGCCGGATCGAGGCCGAGTCCGGCCAGCCTGCCGGTCTCGAACGTCGGGACCACGAACGCGTGATAGGCGGAGCTGTCCGCGAGCCGGCGCGGGCACATCAGCCGCGAGTACGCCAGGTCCGGGTTCGCCGCGACGATGGCCGCCAGCTTCGACAGCACCTCGGTCATGTCCGGCGCGACGAGCTGCGCGGGGTCGGCGGACAGCAGGTCGTTAACGTGGACGTGCGCCCAGGCCCACAGCTCGGCGGCAGGCGGGAAGGCGGCCGTGGACGGCACGGTGATGTATGGCGCGGGGCGGGTCGCCACGTCCTGGCCCTCGGTGAACTCGTCCGGTGTGAGCACCAGCAGCGTGAGCCACGGCCGCAGCCGCAGCCCGTCCGGGTCCGGTGCGGCTGGCGTGTACCGCCACGGGAAGTCGGCGTCGGCGAAGTCCACCGCGGCGAGGTAGTTGCCCTCGAAGTTCGTGATCCAGTTGTGCGGGTCGGTCCTGATCACCGCGCGCGGGTCGATGCCGATGATGTCGCCGGGCCCGTACAGGCCGATGTCCTGGTCCACGGTCGCGGTCAGCTCGGCACCGGCGCCGACCGGGTCGCCGGACACAGTGAGCTGCACGTGCGTGGTGGCCCGGAGCTTCACCCCGGGGTCCATGTCGTGGGCGGTGATCGTGTTCGCCAGTCCCTGGCGCAGCCAGGGCAGGAAAGAATAGGTAGCGACCGGGTTCATGACCCCACCACCTCGAACCGCGGCAGGACGTGCAGCGTCTGCGCGGTGACCGGATCCTGCGCCGCCAGCCGGGAAATGTAGTCCTGCGCAGCGGCCTGGCTGCCGAACGAGGCCGCGTCCGGGTGGAAGACCGTGTTGTCGCTGGTGAGAGCGACCGCGAACGTTTCCGCGTTCACCTTCACCGACCCGTCGAACGGGTGGGTCTGCTTGTCCCGCAGGTCCGACAGCGCCGACCTGGCCGCGGCGTTGCCGCGCAGCCCGGCGAGGAACCCGGCCTGATGCCGGACGAACCGCGACTTAGACCGGAGCAGCTTCGTGTCGACGATCGTCACGTCGTACCTGACGATACGGACGATCGCGGTACCTGACGCGTATTCCGGGCCCGCCGCGGCCATCTCGATGCCGGAATCCATCGGCGCGAACGCGGGCGCGGACAGCTTGGCGGCGTCGTCGGCCGTCTTGAACTGCGCCGGGGCGAACGGCTCGGTCAGCGTCCTCGACTTGACCATCGCCGGGGACGTGACGTCGAGCGAGAACCGGTTCGCGTCGGCTGGTTTCTGGCTGCCGACCGTGTCGAGCGTCAGGTCCAGCGGCACGGCACGCTGGCTGACCTGCAGCGTGCCGGCCGGGTGCAGCACGAACTGCGCCTGCGCCGGGTCGAGCTGGCGCAGCGTCACCAGCAGGTTCGACGAGGCAGGGAGCTGGGCGCGCCAGTTGCTCTGCTTGCCGTACTCGCCGGACACGATCGGCATCACGTCGACCGGCGGGAGCGTGGTGTTCCCGGCGTCCCCGAAGGTGAAGTCGATGCTGACGTCGATCGAGAAGAAGAAGAACGAGATCGACGCGGTACCGTGCACGTGCCATGGCTCCGGGCCCTCAAGCGTCGCGCTGATGTCGATGCCGAACACGCCGATCCCGAACACCTGGACCGAGAACCCGGCGTCGAAGCCGATGACGAAGTGGAACGGGGAGAACTGGATCAGCGCGTCGAAGCCGACGTGCCCGTTCACGTTCAGCGCGCTGAACCCGAAGAACAGCTCGGCGTGCGCGCCGAACTGGACCGTGTTCGTCGTCACCGCGAAGTAGCCGTCGGCGCGAATCCGGGCGTACGACTCGTTGACGATGATGACCGCGATCCGCTTCGGCGCCGGGAACGGCAACGGCGGCGGGTTGAACTGGGGGTGGAAGCCGCCGACGCTCACCACGAAGTTCGCGTTGTCTCCCCACGCGAACAGCAGGCCCATCTCGCCCTCGATGGTGATGAACAAGATGTGCGAGTCGTACAGCGAGGCGAAAAAGTACATTCGCTGCTTGCTGAACTCCAGCGCGCCGGCGAAGTTCACCTGCAGCGCCAGGATGGGCAGGTCCGCGGACGGCAGGATCAGCGCGAGCACGCCGAGGATCGCGATGTCGCCGGGCGGGATCTCCACGATGACGCCGAGGGACAGGCTGACTAGCGTCGGCTCGCCCCAGCCGAGCTTGGCCATCGGGCCGATCAGGAACGTGCCCTGCTGCGGCGGGAAGAACGCCCGCAGGTCGCTGATGATCTTCGGCGCGTTCGCGACGATGTCCTGCGGGAACATCACGGACAGGATCGCGCCGCTGCGCACCCCGTCCATGATCGGCTGGAACAGCATAGCCCGGTTCACGCCGAGCAGGCCGCCGACCGCGTTCAGCGTGAAGCCGAACCCGAGCTGGATGCCGGGCCCGAAGTCCGCCGAGATGACGATCAGCAGCGAGAATCCCGGCGACCCGTCCGGCAGCTTGGTGTCGATCAGGCCGATCGCCGCCAGCGACAGGAAATCCGCGAACATGAGCTGGATCTCGCCGGCGTACTCACCCTTGTCCGCGTCGATGTACAGGAAGCCGCCGCCGCTGACGATGCCCGCGTCAACCGCGATGCCCACCCCGTTCGGCGGCTTGAACCCGAAGCCCAGGTCGACGGGCCCCAGGTTGCCGCCGCCCGGCGGGAACGACAGCTTCACGATGACGCCGACCCGCTCCACCGACGCCTGCAGCGGGCCGAGGTTGCCGGTCAGCGAGGCGGAGATCTCGGTCGGGATCGACCCGTCACCCGCGACGCCGGCGCTGACCACGAGCTGGCTGACGTCGATCGGCCCGACCGAGATGTGCACGGGGAACGCGATCTCCAGCCCGCCGCTGCCCTCCACGTGCAGCCCGGCGTCGGAGGACCAGGTGAACCCGATGTCGAAGTTCGACGTGATCTGCCCGCCGCCGGTGAGCGTCTGCAGGAAACCGTCCCCCTGCGACAGGTCGATGACCACGCTGCCGCCGCTGATCTTGCCGCCGGCCACGAACCCGCCCTTGGCCGTGCCGGAGCCGGAATCCCAGCTGAACGACACCCCGAACGTCACCTCGATGCCGGTGGCCTCGGCCCGGCTGCCCCCGGCCTCGCCGACCAGCACGATCGAAGTCGCCGGCGGCACCGGCTCGGCGAGGAAGCCAAGCGACACCGACCCGCTCACGCTGCCCTGCGGCGGCTTGAGCGCCACCGTCGCTGGCGGGGTGATCTCGACGGCCACGCCGGCTTCCAGCGTGCCCTGCGTCTTGATCACCGCGGACCAGCCCGGCTTGAACAGCGGTACCTGCAGCGTCACGCCGTCCTCGATCGGGATGGACAGCGCCGCCTTGAGGCCTGGCGGGTTCAGCGCCGGGTCCGCGCCGAGGGTGAGCAGGAGGAAATGCAAGGTGGCTGGGTCGATAGCGGTGGCCGGCTGGAAGCTGGCCGCCATCCCGGCCGCGGCCAGCAGGCCACGCAGCCGCAGCAGCAGGTCGGCGGCACCGGCGAACCCCGGATCCCCCCAGCCGTACAGCGTCTTCGCCAGCCCGGCCGGGTCGTGCAGCAGATCGCCGAGCCTGCTCAGCTCCAGCCCGCGTGCGATATACGCCGGCTGGGTCGGGTCGCCGGGCACGCCGGGCTGCGGCTCCCTGTCGATGATGCCGAGCAGCGCGGCGCTGCTGGCGATCCCCGGATGGAACGACTCGAGGAACGACACCGTCACGTAGTCGAGCAGGCTGCCGGGAAGTTTCGCGCAGAAAGCGTCCAGCGCCGCCTGGTTCACCCCAGGCAGGTTCGCCGCCTGCAGCGTGTTCGCGATCGTGCTGAACGACGACACGACCTTCGCGGCGGTCTCGATCAGCCGCACCGCCGCCGATGCCGCGGCCGCACCGTCGTCGTTCTCGATCGCGGTAGCCAGGGCGGTGATGATGTCGGGCATCGACCCAGCCGCTGTCCCGCAGGTGGTGACCGCGGCCGAGAAGTTAGCGTCGTTATGAAGGATGGGCGGGAGCGACATGCCCAGGTCAGATAGCAAGCCCAGGACATCGCCCGAATCCAGGCGGGAGGCGAGCGGCTGCAGCATCCGGCCGAGCACCAGCGCGAGCTGCTCGATGGTCCCTGGTTTATCTGCCATCACAAGCCTTAAGGATCACAACGACGGGGCGCACCACGGCCACCCGAACCACGGCACGCCAGCGGCGCCTGCCGGTGAGGAAGCGGGCCACGGCCGGACTGAAGCTGTAGTAGATCCGCTCGAGGACGGCGACGGCGCGAGGATGCGACCGCCGCACGCGCTCGCGCAGGTCGCGGAGATACTCGACGTCCGGATGGGCGTGGTCGCCGTAGGCCGCGGTCGCGATCAGGCACCACTTGCACCAGCGGGCGGCGACGCTGGCGAACTCCAGGCAGGCGGCGAAGACCTCGCGCTCGATCTTCAGGTAGTGGTTGTTCGGCGGCGTGTAGTCGGGGTGGAAGCCGTTTTCCTCGTCCGCGCCCACCTCCATCGCCAGCGCGTAGATCGGCGAGCGCGACGTGTCGATGAACTGCCTGCTGAAGATGTAGTCGACGCTGTTGGCGGTCAGCGGCCCGGTGCCCGACTTGTCGTAGTACCGGGCGATCGGGCCTGGCGCGTAGGTGGAGTGGTCTTTGCGCGGGTCGGCGCCCGTGGCGGCCTTCGGGTCGGCTCCGGCGGCCTCCAGGATCGCGGTCGCCATCGAGTTCGCGATCTCGGGCAGCTTCGAGCCGAGGTAATAGGGGATCTTGCTCGGCATGAACTCGCTGTAGTTCTGATGGCCGGCCGGGACGTCCCCCGGCAGGAGGCCGTCACGTTTCCAGTCCCAGGCGTGGTTCTGGAACGTCATCGTGTCGTCGTCGCCGTTGTCCTCCAGGCCCCACGGGTACATGATCGACCGGCCGGCCTGGTGCACGTCGAGGAAGAAGCGGATCTTGCGCTGGTCCATGAGCCACTGGACGTTCTTCGTCTCAGGCTCGGTGGCGGGCCCCGGGTGCACGATCTCGATGTGCGGGTTCGAGCCCGCGCCGCCGGTCAGCGCGGCGTAGTTAGCGGTGAGCATGGCGACCGGATGGTTCCGCGCGCCGGTGAACGTCACCTGGTACGGGCCGCCGTCCGGGCCCGCGACGGTGGCGTTGCCCGCGCCTATCGTGGCCAGCGCGGTCAGCTTCGTCTGCACGTCGGCCGCCGGGGCGCCGAACGCGATCGGTGTGGTGTCGGCGCCGTTGAAGCTGAGGATGAACGAGCCGCCGCTCGCGCCGCCCGCCACGGTGACCGTGCGGTTCTGGCCGGTGATGCCGTTGAACGTGTCGTTGGTGTCCACGGTCGCGGACGGGCCCCGGGCGTACTTGCTCCGGTACAGCACCATGTCGAAGAAGCGCGCGAAATCCCAGGCGATGTCGAAGTTGCGGTTCAGGTCGGTGCCGATGGCGCTGGGGTCCGGGTTGTCCGGGTTCGGGCGGCGGTTGCGCCGCCAGCCGGGCCCGAACGGGACACCAGGGTGCGTGATGTCGTACAGGCGGCCGTCCGGGTTCACGCAGGGCAGGATGTAAAGGTCGATGTTGCCGAAGATCTTCTTGATCTTGTCGATCGGGAACGTGTACGACGGGTAGCTGACCGAGGTCACCGGCGGCCCGTTCACGTTGGCCAGCAGCGCGGGGAACACGATGTCCGTGCTGGTCTTGTACGCGTCGAGCAGTTCCTGTGCCAGCCGCAGCAGCGCGTCGGGCGGCGCCATCTCCCTGGCGTGGATGCCGCCCATGATCAGGACCGCCGGGTCCCTCGGCGCGTTGCCGTCGTGCAGCCGCACGCACTTGATGTCCACGCCGGGCGGTTCCGCGCTCTTGTCCGGGAGCGTGATGAGCTCGCAGTTATCCGGATACTTGGTGCTGAGGCTGGTCAGCGCGGTGATGATGTCGGCGGGCAGCGTCGGCTGGGACGGCGGCGGCATGGTCAGTCCCCCGCTTCGTCTTGGGTCCCGCGTTCACCTTCGGTCTCGCGTTCGATGTCACGTAGCCTGGCCCGGGCCTGCTCCGCTTCCCGGTTGAGCTGGGCCAGCCGGGTGTCCGCGTCAAGCACGACCTCCACACGCGCGCCGCGGGCGCGTACCTGTGCGATCGCCTCGTCGGTGGCGTAGGCAGAGGAGGTCCAGACGTCCTCTTGCCCTTCGGCTTCAGTTAAACCGCCACCGAATGTCTCGAAGCCGCCGATGTCATGCAGGGTACGGAGCACGTCCGATGTGGCCGTCACCCGGACAATGTTCACAATCCGGCCCCGCTCGGGCCTGTTATCACACGATCATCGTCGTGACATCGGCCACGCGTGTCAACACCCAAATCGGACCACTCTCGCAGCCCCGTGCGTTAGGCGTTCCCGCAGGTCCTAGCGCAACGGGCACCTCTCGAACCAATTGGCTGTCGGCGGTGCCGCATTCGCGGTCCGTTTTGTACCGCTTCGGGCCATTTCTCCCCATGCTTCGGCGCCGACACGCCCCGTTCTGATCTGCTGGTTGTGACAATCAGCCGGCTATAGGCGGCTGGCTGTCACAACCATGCGGCGGCATCGGCGTCGGGGTACAGGGACGGATTCAGGCGTGCAGGGCCGCGCCTTCAGCGAAGTTACACTCGGCGGCACCGCCACAGCAGGTACGTCGGAACCGTGGCTGGCGGCTCGACGAAGCGCTCCGCTTCCAGTCCGGCGTCAGACAGGGAGTTCAGGAAGGTAGACAGCTTGCGGTGTGTCGCGCCTACCCGCGTCCGGACGCCATCGGGATTGTGTTCAGGTGAGGTCCACCAGCCCTCGGCGTCGTAGCCCTGCCCTGGCGGCCAGCTGCTCCGGCCCTTTTCATTGCCGGGGAAGCACGGATGCACGATCGAGGCGATGAACCAGCCTCCCGGGCGAAGCACCGTCGCGACCGCCGAGAAGGTGCCCGCCAGGTCGTCGATATCCATCAGCGCCAGCTCACAGGTACAGCCATCGAACGGCCGGCCGTCCCACCAGGCAGGAGGACGGGTGATGTCGGCGTGGATGTAGGTGATGTTCCGCGGGCCGACGGCTCGTGCACGCGCGAGCATGGCGGCGGAGATGTCGATGCCGGTCACGTCGGCCCCCAGCTCAGCCAGACAGCGGCTCATCCGGCCCTGTCCGCACGCGATGTCCAGCACCCGGTCGCCGTTCACGACGGGGAGCAGGCCGGCCTGCTCAGCGATCAGCGGTCCTTTGTCGCCGATCCACTGCTGATACCAGTCGGCGAACTCGTCGTACCGTGCTCGCGTCTGCGTCATGATCCGATGCTAAATGCCGTAAGCGTTGTGCTACCGCACCGAGCCAGCGCACGGTCGTCACGGCCCGGGTGGTGCGCAGCTCGGGGCGCCAGTCGGCAAGCTCCACCAGTCCAGGCTCCAGTAGCCGCATGCCGCCGAACAGTGCCTCGATCTCGCCGGTCGTGCGGAACACGATCGGAGCCGTCGCCTCCGCGTATGCTTCCCGGACGGCCTGGATCACCGTCACGGGTGTCCCGTCACTGGTCAGGTGGGAGATCGCCAGCATCGAGCCGGGTGCCATGCGGTCGCGGAAGACGCGCATGATGTCGTGCGGGCGGTCGGCGTCGGTGACGAAATGCAGCACCGCGACGAGCAGAATGCCCACGGGCTGGCCGAAGTCGATCGCTCCGGTGACGGCGGGATCGCTCAGGATGGACCGAGGGTCACGGACGTCGCCGTGCACCGAGACGACCCCAGGGCCGGTTTGCAGTGCCTTGTTGTGCGAGACCACCACCGGATCGTTGTCGACGTAGACCACCCGTGCGCCCGGAGCCGCCTCGTGCACGTTGGGCGGGGTCGGAAAGCCCGAACCCAGATCGAGGAACTGGCTGATTCCGGTAGCCGTCATCGCCCGCACCACGCGGACAAGGAACTCACGGTTCGACCTGGCCAGGTTCCGCGCGTCGGGAACAACAGACATCGCCTTCTCGGCGGCGACCCGGTCGGCTTCGAAGTTATCTTTGCCGCCCAGGTAATAGTCGTACATCCGGGCTGGGTGCGGCACGTCCGCGGCTACCCCTGCCGGATACGGCCGGCCCGGAAGGTCAGACTCAAGCAAGGCCCATCTCCTCCAGACCGACTGGGTTCTTGGCAGCACCGCTCTGCGGAACTCTGCGGGCCCCCTGGAACCCTGGTCGCAGCCTTCCGGTCACAAAACCTCCACCTGGCGGCAAACTACCACGAGACACGAAAGTCGCGCCGGCCGGCGCCGTCCCGCCGCCGGTCCGGAGGAACGTGCGGGCCGCGTTTCGGGCACGTCACACGCATCTTCACCAAACTGCGGCTGCGTGACCGCGCGCAGGCGGTGGTGCTGGCCTACGAGACGGGCCTCGTCACGCCGCACCGATAAGCCCATGCTCACGGTCCTGCCGCGCGTTTCTGTTCGCGAGCTGCCAGGGATCACGTAAAGCACTATCGCCGTTCTGATAAGAATGCCCGGCTGGTCATCGGCTCAGCTACGCTTCCGTGCGTGATCTCTGCCCCGAGCGTGCCCGGCTATCACGTGACCGGCGTGTGCGGTCGTGGCGGCTTCGCAGTCGTCTACCGCGCGTGGCAGCAGGCGGTCGGGCGTGAGGTGGCCGTCAAGATCGACAATCGCGCTCTGCTCACTGAGCGGGACCAGCGCCGGTTCCTGCGCGAGGTCACCGCGGCTGGCCGGCTGTCCGGGCATCCGAACGTCATCGACGTCTACGACGCGGGGACGCTGCCCGACGGCCGCCCGTACCTGGTGATGGAACTGTGCCCGGCTGGCTCCCTGCAGGACGAGATCAACCGCGACGGCCCGATGACACCGGCCCGGGTGCGCGATCTCGGAACGGGACTCGCGGACGCGCTCGCCGCCGCGCACGAGGCCGGTGTCCTGCACCGGGACATCAAGCCCGCCAACGTGCTGGTCAACCGGTACGGACAGGCGGGTTTGTCGGACTTCGGGCTCGCGTCGCTGCTGGATGGTACGCCAGGACAGTCGGTCACCCGTGAAGCGCTGACGCCCGCGTACGCTCCGCCGGAGGCGTTCCGCGCCTGCGAGCCGAGCGCCGCCGCTGACGTCTACTCGCTCGCCGCGACCCTGTACGCACTCCTGGCTGGCGCGCCGCCGCACGTCACGCCAGGCGAGCAGGTACCCGCTCCGGTGATGTTCATGATGCGCCGCGACCAGCCGCCCGAAGACATTCCTGGTGCGCCGCACCAGCTCATGGCCGTCCTGCGGGATGGCCTCGCGATCAACCCGGCGGACCGGCCGCCGTCCGCGGCCGCCCTGCGTGATGCCCTCATCGCCTGCACGCCGGACGGCGCCGGCTACGGCATGGCCCCGGGCCGCGAAGCCGTCACCGCGCTCAGTATCCAGCCGCGATCCGGGCACACCTACCCGGCCATCCAGTCCAGACGTCGCCCTAGCGCGGCGTCCAGACGGCTGTCGCCGCGCACGGTGCTGGGCCTGGCGCTCGCCGCGGCGGCGATCGCCGCGGCGGCGATCGCGGGAGTGCTCGCCAGCCAGCACTCGCCCGCACCTGGCATAACCTCCGCGGGAGCCGGCCGCAGCGGTGCCGCGGTGGCTGGTCTCCCGGCCGGCACTGGGGCAAACCACGCACCAGGGGTGTACGGGGTTCCGGTCGTGGCGCGGCACTGCCCGGCAGCGCGAGTCACTGGCGGTGAAGCCCGCTGCCCGGCCAGCCCGGAATGCTGGAACGGCCTGGTGGAGATCTCCGGCAACGTGACCGCCGAACCGCTGCCGTGCACAGGGCCGCACGTGTTCCAGACGTTCGCGATCGGGATCCTCCCGGCCGAGGCGCAGACGTGGAGCGTCACCGTCGTCCAGGCAAACCCGGCTGTGATGCGGACGTGCTCGCAGTGTTACCCGTCGCTGCTGTTGAGCGCGGGTGGCTGGGTGCGCGCCGGTGCTGGTGAGTGCGGCTGGTCTGGCGGGCTGCCTGGGTTCTGAGCGCGGGTGCGTCATCGTGATGAGCGCGGC
>Ga0070735_10005406_pt1 | contig 10616 bp, 8 predicted proteins | sample Coa_R1_FD_66443 | JGI IMG/M metagenome (GOLD analysis project Ga0070735, IMG submission 66443) | Surface soil microbial communities from Centralia Pennsylvania, which are recovering from an underground coalmine fire - Coalmine... | ecosystem: Environmental > Terrestrial > Soil > Unclassified ... | reverse complement strand
GGTTCCTCCGTTTCGGCATGACTCAAGATTCGATGAGTTACTGCGACAAGACCTAACCGGCTATCTGCACTCTTTGCTTCAGGTAGAGGATCGCACGAGCATGGCATCCTCCGTCGAATCGCGGGTGCCGTTGCTAGACGACTCAGTCGTAGAGCTGGCGGCATTAATGCATCGGAGCTGGAAGCTACGGGGTGGGATTCCGAAATGCGTGTTGCGCGATGCGGTGAGCGATTTGCTGCCGGCGAATGTGCTTAGTCGTCGAGACAAACGTGGTCTTCCGACGCCTTTTGGAATCTGGATTAAAGGCCCTATGAAGGACTATGTCTGCGAGATACTCAGTGACCCGATCCTGAAAAGCGAGGGGATTCTAGCCAACTCTCGTGTCGACCGTCTCTTCAAGATGCATTGTAATGGCTCGATTGACTTTGGAGGACTTCTTTGGCGACCAATAACGCTTGGGCTTTGGCTTCAGAACCTCCGCAGTCTAAAAGAGCTTCCGCTAGGAGCTTCCCCGAAGCACGGGCTGCGGCCAAGAACTGAAGCCGTCATTTCGAGCGCAAGTGTACGGGGCTTGCTAAGATGACGCCTTATCTTGGCGTACGAACTTCCGCGCCTTATCAGTGATTCTGCGCCAAGCAAACCTAGGCGCAAAAACTAAGCGGTTACCGTCGATTACCGTAACCGAATCGGATGAGACCGCGGTGTGAATGCCTCGTCGGTATGGGCTTTCCTTGATTGGGGTGACGTGCGCGACCGGCTCTTCGGAAAACCTTTGAACTGTCAGACAAGTAACACGGTTAATCGTAATCGCCCCGCCATACCCGAGAGAGGAATCTTGCGCAGGTCGATATAGCTGACCCTCCGAGACAAAAGGTCGACCGGCGGGCCGGCTTGACCGCACGTCCATTTTTACCGGGTTCCCCGGATGTGGTTCCCAAGGTCCTAGCAGTTTCGGCGAGTGCCAAAGAAACAGCTTACTCTCGACTTCATCGTCGTGGTTCGTGCAGAACAGCCACCATCGACCCTGGAACTCAAGAATGGTTGAGTCGACGGCCGCTAGGTTCGGGATGAGAACAGCCATCGGCGACCAGACCTCGCGTTCTATGTCGTAAGCATAGAGCGACACATGTTGTTTCTGCCAAGCTTCAGGCGTGCAATAGTACCTTCCCTCATGTTCAAAGAGGTAGGGGTAGGACATGTGGACGCCCTCATCGATTGCTTTTCTGAACAATGGGACAGCCTGTCTACCTTCGCTCAGATCTGTTTCCACGATAGAACCGCGATTGGTACGCAAATCGAATTCCTCGGCTAGCAATTTTAGCTTCGATCCTATCCTTAGCAAGAACGGGTCAGCGATGTAGCAATCCGGTTTCTTATAACTCAACCACGCAACCCGCGGTTGGAAACCCGGGGTGAGAAAATTGTCAATCGACCCTTGCACAATTCCGATATTCCAGTCCTGAGCGAATAGAACGGACATGAATTGCTGTTTTAGCCAGGTTGACGCCGTTTTATAAAGAAACCGAACCATTTGAAAATCGTTAGGAGCATGAAATACTGGAGCGTTGCTGGGGCTGGGGGTCGCTTCCAAATACTCGGCGCAATCATTGAGAATATCACGACACACGCGCAAAGGCATGTATGTCGTAGCCCACATGATCGCGTTCAGATTGTCTCCATGCGAACATTGTCTCGTCTTAATGATACACTTCTGAAGAATCACGCCACCATCAAGCCGATCGGTTAGTCGCTGCAATACCGCCGCGGTGACCGGTTCATCGTGATAGATTTCCCAAAAACCTGGCGGACCGCCACGAAACTTCGTTTCGTCTCCATGATGGAAAGACCAAATCCCGTATTTGGCCGCCTTTAAGATATCACCGCGAATGATCCCGAAGGCAAACCTGAGGATAAAATCCAGTCTATATCCGCGAATCGCCTCAATATCTTCGAGACGAAAATATTCGCTAAACTTGCCTTTCCGATTTGTACTGCAGCGGATCTTGGGAACTGCGGTAAAGGTTTGCGACATACCAACGGGTTTGTAACAAGGAAGCCGTTGCGCCGGAAATAGGCGCGCATGCAACGCCCAAAGAGCTCGCCTCAGCGAGAACACCGCCTTTGCCTTCTGCACCGCAGTACTTCGCAAAGGAGGATTTGTGTCGACGATTACTAGCGCTAACTCGATTCTTGGGTCTGAAAGCAATAACTCAACACTCTTTGCGAATGCTGCAGGCAGCTCATCTCCTGAGCACATTACACCGAAACGCAGTTTCGTCTGACTCCCTGTTTCCGAATGGAAATTCATTGAAATCTATTTTTGTCGAACGCTTTCGAGCAAGCTAGCATAACGCTGCGCCATTGTGATTGCCGAGAAGTCCTCAGAGGTCTTGCTACTCAGCCTTAGCTCGGATCCTGTCTCATGCATCTGATACAGCGTGCGGAGAGCCATCCGGATTTCCGCAGGATTTGTGGCATACCAACCGCCAACGCGCGCCAACAGATCTCGAACAACGGATTCGTGAGGGCCGCCAATTGTGAGAATTGGCCTACCAGCGCCAAGGTATTCGAATAGCTTTCCGGTGTATACGCCCGACTCGCCGGGCAGCGCGCGGAGTAACAACAGATTTGCTGAAGTGGCCCTTTCCGCTCTAAACACTTCGTCTCGTTTCACGTAGCCCTTTATTGTTACAACATCCGTCAAACCCCGCTCAGCAATCGCTCTTTCCAACCAATCCTCTTTCTGAGCATAGAATATTAGTTCCACTGATTCGCGTGGTATGAAGCCTGTTTCGAATTCAGCCATTAATGCATCAAACAGTGGGGCGGGGTCACGAAGACCCTGATAAAGAGACCCGGCATATGTTACCGTGAATCTGTGCGGCCTCTCGAACGGAACACCGATCCAGTCGTCAGGGTCAAAGGCATTCCGTACTTCGAATGTGGGAATGGTTGGATGGTTCTTGCCAATTTGAGCAGCCAGAGGCGCCGAAACGGTAGTAATGGCATTTGCCCGCGCTAATGTTTTTCTCTCAAGCATGGTTTGTAGGGGTGACTGCATTCCGGTGATCAAAGGATTTCCGCGCCACGGATCCCGCAGATCCGCAATCCAAGGCGTTTTCCTGCCGGTCAGAGCTCGCTTCGCAATAAGGTGCGCAGTGTAAGGGAAAGACGTGCTAATCAAAGCATCGCAGCCTTCTGTGTTCAGCAGAGTCCGTACGGCCCTCACTCCATGCTTAAGCCAGCCAATTTGAGGGTCGGGAAAACTTATGAGTTTGAACGAGGCTTCCACAATGCGCTGCTTCATTGTCATCTTTGAGCCGACTTTTGGTGATGTGGATCCAAGGAAGGCGTGTGCAGACATTTTTTTCGAGATACCGACAATCTGCTTAACGCGTTCGACCACGTCAGTATAACCAGTCTCGACTACCGTCGCCCAGGACGGAGGCTCCCCCATCAGAAATCGGGCCGTCACGACGGTGACTTGCCAGTCAAACTTTGGAAGATATTTCGCTAGATATGCCGCGCGAGGGCTTCCCGCGGCCATCCGAGGTGGGAAGTAATATGCGAGCAGCACCGCTTTCCTCACGAACAAGCGCTTTTTAGCAAGATGCTGGCTTCTCATGCCACGCAAGTGGGGACGTTCAGACCGAATAATCGAGCCCATGAGATGCTAGTAGGACGACTCATTAGGCCGAGTGTTCCAAAAAACGTTGCGGCATAAAATCAAGCGGTGGGAGCAGTTCCACCGCTTGATTCGGCAGTCCTCAGTTCAAGCCGCTTATTGAGCTAGAAAAAGAGCTCCACTCGCTGGCAAGGTCGTAGAGTTTGGAGTAAACGCAGCGCCCGTTACATTCGCAATGCCTCCCGACAACGCGTCCCCGCCGGACAGCGTAATCACGTGGCGATAGCTTTGTGAGAGCCAAGCCGACGGAACGGGGAGTGTGCTGGAGGTAGAGTTAACGATAACGGCACAGCGCCCGAAGAAGCGGCCCATCTGATAGCACGTTGTGAACTCACGACGCCAAACGCCGGACGTGACCTGCAAATCGTTGGAATTGCTTACCATGCTTTGAACTGGCCCTGAAGGATAGATGAGATCTTCAGGCCAGACGGGCAGATTGGTTGTGTTTGATTCCAAATCCGGCTGCACCACCGTGTGGCCCTCGCTATACGCGAGCCATACGATTCCCGTCGTCACCAATCGCTGAAGGATTTGCATCGAACTGCCAGACGCAAAGTTGCCGTGAGAAGTGAGCAAGTAGGCTCCAGAACTTGCATTAGCAGCTGCCATCTCATTCAAAACTCTAGAGTAGAGAGCTGGGCGCACGGGCGATGCATAGGTCGCGATGCAACCCTCACACGTGATGCCGATAAAGCGATTGGTCGTCGAGAAGGCACTCATGTCCAAAGCTGAATTGAAGGAAGCCTGCTGAAAAATGAACTGCATGGGGCTGCCATCGCTGTGGCTCATGGCATTAGCAAAAGTTGCGCGAGCGAGTACCTCCGCCGCGTTGTCAGGTATCTCTTGGGTAGAATGACACAGGGATGGCCAAGGGCTGCACCCGCCGCCGCTACCGGGGAAGAAGCCAGCATCCGGCACATCCATAGGATCGCTGTCAAGAAAATAGACATCGTAGCTGTCCGCCACGCTCCGGAGATAGTTGCGCCACCAGGTCTGCATGCCAACTGACAGAGGATTCATCAACCAGATCGTACAGCCAGAACCCGATTTGCCATAGACGCGATGCGCCGAGTCGCTGAAACCGGTATTGTGGATGAACCAGCTCTCCGATGCCGCAGCTAGAACATCAGCATCCGGATGACTCGTACACGAGGAGGGCGTAGACGACCACTCGTGGTTCACATTCATGTAAAAAACCGCTTTGCAGCTGCGAGTACCGCTATGGCAGTCTGCTACCGCCTTCCCATTACCTTGGGCGTAGCTGAGCAATTGGTTCACACTCGCGGGCGAAATACCATCGCCTTGCGTTCCGTAGCTGTCATACGCATACGTTGCGATATGATACAGGCCCGATGCAACGTGCGTCGGCGTGGGGGTGGGTGAAGGTTGAGGCGTCGGTGACGGATGTAGCGTCGCTGTCGGAGAGGGAGATGGTCGCGGCGACCGCGTCGGCGTTGCGGACGAGGTCGGGCTCGCTGTAGGACTCGAGCTTCTCGTCGGATGGGGGGAAGGTGATCGCTGCGCGCTCACCGTTGGCTGGGGAACGATGTTTGCGAGCGAGTTCGTTGGGCCGCTCGAAACTCCGCCGCCTCCGCCGCATCCTGAAATAGCGGAAGCGGCCATGATTGAAATTGTTACGGCGACGATTGCTGTGGTGCGCACTTTTTGTCGAATCACACGCAGCCCCCCAAACGCTCAAGCCGGCGCACGAACGCGACGGCTTAACTATCATATTGGATTGTATACGCTGACTCTGTGAGAAGGCTCATTAAGAGAGCGGATTCTCAGCACAACGATCTCTCTCGGAGTGAACAATCGCTCGAGGGAGTGTCCGTGGTCACACGCCGATTAGTGTTGGGGGTTAGGAATTCATTCCGTCACGCAGCATATATTTCTTTGAGCGACTATTAACTAGCGACCGGGCGAACGTCTGTTTGAGACACGGACACTTCCGGTCGCGCCGCCTTTATGATTTCTCGCAACGAACTGCAAACGTAATCGATATCCGCGTCGTTCATCCCTGGGTAAAGCGGGAGGGAAAGCATCCGTTGCGCGATGCGTTCCGTAACCGGAAGCGATCCTCGCTTGGTTTTCTGATAAGCAGAAAATTGGTGAGTCGGGATAAAATGAACGCTCGTACCGATGTTGTGAAGCCGCAGCTCGTCAATCAGCCTATCGCGCGAAATTCCAGCGACGTTCTCGTCGACGGCAATCGCAAACACACACCAGCTGTGTCGATCGGGCGCGCCCGGAACCCGGGGCAGCGGCCGGATCCCTGGGATGCCTTTGAGGCTTGCAAAGTATCGACCCGCAAGATGATTCCTACGGTCCTGGAGGGCGGTTAGCTTGCGCAACTGCGACAATCCGAGAGCTGCCGCCATGTCCGGCATGTTGCATTTATAGCCATACTCGACGACGTCGTATTGCCAAGTACCGCCCTTCATGTAGCGCTTCCATGCATCTCGGTCCATCCCGTGTAGCGAGAGGACCCGAACCCGATCTGCAAGGTCATCGCGGTTGGTGAGCAACATGCCACCTTCGGCAGACGTGATATTCTTCGTGGCATAAAAACTATAGGCGGCTGCGTCCGAAAAGGTACCGGGCCATTTCCCACCATCCAGCGTGCCAACTGCGTGCGCTGCATCCTCGATTACTGCAATACCGGACGATTGGAGACCGTCGATGATAGACCTGATGCCTGCGGGCTGGCCGCCGTAGTCCATTGGAATGACCGCCTTCGTTTTTGGACCCACAACGCTGCGGATAGTCGCGACCGTGACACACAACGTGTCCTCGTCGATATCACAGAAAACCGGCTCTGCTCCCAACTGTTTAACACATTCGGCCCCCGCTACAAACGTGAGCGAGGGCATGATGACTTCATCGCCGGCACCCACTCCCAAAGCGACCAACGCAAGCTTCAAAGCCGCAGTACAGCTATTTACAGCGATTGCGTGTTTTACACTGGAAGCCGCGGCGAATGCCGCCTCAAACTCCTTCGTCTTTGGCCCAGTCGTCAGCCAGCCGTTGCGTAGGCACTCCGTAACCGCATTGATGTCGTCTTCGTCGATCATCGGGCTATAGTAAGGCAAAAAGTCCTTACGCATTGACTGGCTCCTTGACAATCGGCTGTCGGATGTACTGAAGTTCTCTTGCATGCGGATGAGTCAAGGGTTGCGCTAGCAGAGAGGGTGCTCGAGACACTGCGAGCGCCCGCGTTGCAGCCATCAGCGAGAAAAGCAACCACGTGCATTTCGCCGGCATTACTGATACGAATAACCCTGCAACGAACACCGACACCATCGCAGCTTCGAGCGCGATGCGCATATCGAAGAGCTGGTTCGAGGGGCCGATCATACGCAGGGAACGCATCTGCACGTACCACGCGGTCAAGAGCAAGATGATGCCAATAATGCCGAGTTCTACCGAAAACTCTACCAGCATGTCATGCGGCGCCCGGTGCCAATTGGCGTAATACTTCTGGTACACCTGAATAAAGCTTTGATCGTATGCAGTCGGGAAGTTTCCAACGCCCGCACCCGCTAGCCAGTGACGCTTAAAGGCATTAAACCCGACCAGCCAAATTGACAGCCTTCCTGCGCCACCGGTGTCCGCCGCACTGGCGAAACGTGCCCACGGCGAAGTCGGCATCAAGAAACTCGATCCAAGCGCCAGCAACGAAAGCGTTATCAATTGAAGCTTAAAGCGACTGCGCCAAATCATGTAACCAACCATGCAGGCAAAAGCCAGAAGCGCACCCCGTGATCCATTGACGTAGAGGCCGCCAATCATAAGAATAAAAATTCCAATGTATGCCAGCTTTTTCAGCGACCATGGTTGCCGCAAAGCCGACGTCATGACGACTGCGATGGGCAGGAGCAGCGTCGCTGAGAAATCGTCAGGACCAAGCTTGTTGTCACCGAACTGCACCAAGAGCCGTGAACTAAGGACTCCTTGGATGTCAGCATGCTGTACGAATGCTCCGGTGTGGTAAAGGTAGACCGAGTAAATTGCAGCAGCGACACCACTAAGGGCAACTGTTGAAAGGAAGATCCTGTATTCGTCTTCGGCGATCGGCATAAGAGATATGACCACGTACAGCAGGAACAGCTGGATGTAGGTGTCAAGTTTCGTGATCGCGTCTTTAGAGTCGATTGCCCACATAACGCTGAGCGCCATAAACACGAGGAGTGCCAGCCAAAAGAAAACGGCCTTCGAAGGCGTTGCGAATCGGCGGCTGCGAACCAGCCAAAATACCAAAGCGGCTCCCGCGCAAAGTGCGACAAGTTTTGTTAGAGTTCCCAATTGCGGGTCTACTCGGAGCAGATCGTCAAACGGAACCAAAAGGACAAAGATTGTGAACGGAAATATCAGCGGCTTCACTACAGCGGCGTAGAGCATGAAAGGTAAGAGTACTATCAAAGCGCCGATTGCCAACGTTTTCTTGTCATCGCTGAACACAATAAGATGGCTGCCCAATGCGAGGACCGATGCGGCCACCGCAACGAGGAGAAGCGCTCGCAACAGTCGCTCGTTGCGGACGATGAACTCTGTCAGCTGCGATGGCGCTCGCATTTACGCAATCGCCTTTCCAAGGCTCGACCCGGTTAGCAGAATCTCGGCAATCCGCGTAGCCGTCTTGCCATCGCCATAGTAGCTGCCTGGTGCGCTTGACGGCTTTTCACGCGTGGCGTATTTGCAAATCAGATCAGGATCGTTGCCTGCAAGCATGTTCCAGCCGCCCTCGAGTGTCTCCGGCCATTCCGTTTCGTCGCGCAGCGTCACGCAAGGAACTTTGAGAGTGAGCGCTTCCTTTTGCATCCCGCCGGAATCGGTGAGCACCACGCGCGCATGAGCCTGCAAGGCGATCATGTCACTGTAAGAGAGCGGCTCGCACGACAGTACGTTGGTCTTTGGAGACTTGTCCAAAGACACGTTGAATAGCGGCAAGGTTCTAGGATGAACCGGAAAGATTACCGGAAAATCCAATTTGTGAAGCCCCTCAAGGATTTTTTCGAAAACGCGGCTATCCTCGGTGTTCGCTGCACGGTGGATCGTGACCACGCCAAAAGAACCCGGCCGCAGACCAAAGCGCTCGAGAACGGGTGGGGGTTGCGGTAAGCCTTGCAACGTCGAATCTACCAAATCGACCATCAAATCGCCGACTAGATGCACGCCCGTAGTGATGCCCTCGTTTGCGAGGTGTGTCACCGCAAGGGGAGTAGGAGCAAAATGCGCATCTGCGATATGATCCGCGACGACCCGATTCACTTCTTCAGGCATACGGCGGTTGAACGATCGAAGCCCAGCCTCGACGTGTCCGACCGGAACTTGCAGCTTGGCGGCCACAAGCGCCCCGGCAAGGGTCGTGTTCGTATCTCCGTATACGAGAACCCAATCGGGTCGCTCTGACTCGATCACCGGCTCCAGGCGTGCCATCATGTTTGCAGTTTGCACTGCATGCGAACCGGAGCCGACTTCCAGGTAATAATCAGCCTTCTTAATGTTCAGACCTTCGAAAAAGATCTGTGACATGTTATGGTCGTAGTGCTGCCCGGTATGAACGACTCGTTCGACACAGCCTTGCTTGGCCAGTTCCTTGCTCAGCACCGATGCTTTGATGAATTGGGGCCGCGCGCCGACCACGGTAAGGATCTTCATACCGCGGATTTCACTTTCGTGGCGGACCGAAGTGCGGCGATCACGGCGTCCTGTGAGGACCGCGACAGCTCAGGATAGATCGGGAGCGAAAGCACCTCACGCGCTGCCTGTTCCGAATGCGGGAATCGTTCACGCGCCGCCGGCAGCGCGCGATGAACGTTCTGTTTGTGCAGGGGCACAGGATAATAGATCATCGTTTGCACGCCGGCAGCAGCCATTTGCTGCTTCACGGCGTCGCGCTGGTCCACGCGCACGGTGTATTGATGGAACACATGCCGTTCGCCGGCACGGTCGGCCGGCACCGTTATTTGTGGTTCATCTTTGAAGACTGACGTATAGTGTGCCGCAATCGCACGGCGGGCCTCTATCCAGCGCTCGAGATGGGGAAGCTTGACACGCAAGATGGCTGCCTGGATCTCATCGAGCCTGCTATTAATGCCAAGCTCATCGTGATAGTATTTCCGCTTGCCGCCATGAACGCGCAACGCTTTGAGCCTCTCGGCGAGCGCACCATCATTGGTCGTGATGAGGCCGCCATCTCCGTATGCGCCCAGGTTCTTTGTGGGGAAGAAACTGAAACAGCCAACATCGCCGATCGTTCCCAACTTGCGGCCGCCGATGTCAGCGCCGATCGCCTGCGCACAATCTTCAACGACCGCCAGGCCGTGTTGCTTTGCGATCCTCTCTATCTCAATCATCTCGGCGGGTGCGCCATACAGATGAATCGGCAAAATGGCCTTCGTCCGCTTGGTTATCGCGCGTTCTATGAGCGCGGGATCGATATTGAACGTTCGCGGGTCGATGTCTATAAAAACAGGGGTCGCGCCGACGATGCCGATCGCTTCGGTTGTCGCCACAAACGTGAACGGCGTCGTGATTACTTCGTCACCGGGGCCGATGCCAAGGGCACGAAAAGCCAGGTGAAGCGCGTCAGTGCCGGAGTTGAGAGAAATGGCGTGGCGCGCACCCAGATACTCGCCAACTTCCTTCTCGAACGCATCGACGTTGGGACCCATGATGAAGATGCCGCTCTCAAGGACGCGCGTGATCGCCGCATCCATGTCTGCTTTGAGCGAATGGTACTGGGCGGTAAGGTCGAGGATGGGAATCACGATGAGGCCGCCTTGCGAATACCGTCGTCGAGTCTCGTCCAGGTCTCGCCACACACGGCGCAGCGAGTTGCGTTCCCTTCGAAGCGCAACATCGTTCCACATTCGCATGCAAACCCTCGCACGCGCGCTGGATTGCCGAAAACGACAGCGCGCGCGGG
>Ga0070735_10005405_pt1 | contig 10617 bp, 7 predicted proteins | sample Coa_R1_FD_66443 | JGI IMG/M metagenome (GOLD analysis project Ga0070735, IMG submission 66443) | Surface soil microbial communities from Centralia Pennsylvania, which are recovering from an underground coalmine fire - Coalmine... | ecosystem: Environmental > Terrestrial > Soil > Unclassified ... | reverse complement strand
CATCGAGATCAACGGCGCCATCCACACGTTCCCGCCCGCACTCGGCCCCGGCGAAACCGCCATCATCAACGCCCTGCAGGACCCAAACCCAAGGCACTAAAACAGATGACCTAACTCAGGACGCCACCACTGCGCAAGGGCGCGCATAATCGCCGGGATATCCTCACGCCGACCCCGGAGGAGGGCGATCATGCCAAGGACGAGCGGTGTCGCTGCTATCAACAGAACAGGAAGATAAGCGAACATCAGCGCTCCCGCGTCTGAGAGTGCTTGCATGGAAGCGCCTGGCCTGTTTTCATAAAGGTGCTCCCATCCACGGGGGTGCGCAGGCCCTGGGTTCCGTGAGAAGAGGCTGGGGCCTGCGGCTTTATCGAAAGACCGCTACCGGCTGTGGCTGTCAAAGCCGCTCAGAGAGCATGGCATAGGAGAGACTGAATGCCAGCTTTCACCACCACAGCGCGGACCTGCCTTACATAACTGCTTACACCTCCTACCCCAATGCCGCCTCAGCCACGGGGGTAGCGGATCCGCTTTTGGAGTCCTGACGACCCCATCTACTGGATCCCTCAGCGACCGAGAAAAGTCAAGACCCTGCGTCAACCTATTGTGCGCGTAACGTGATCGTTGCTATTGCTAGAGTCACGGGTCCCGCCTTAGCCGACATTCGGCTGACTAGAGGAACACGCCAAGGAGGGATCCGTTCACGATCCTTGGCCCTCAGACGCTGACGGATCCTCTGGAAGCCCGCCAGGCCCGTCGGCTCCCCACCTGCTGGACGAACTGGACCGCATCGTGCGGGACTAGACCTGGGCGGACGAGCGTAACGCAACGGCCAGTGCGTTGGAAACGTGGCGTTGTATCGGAAGTGGGGTGAACAGCATGATGCACGTTTGGCGCGGGAGGCCTAAGAGTGCCGGGCTCCGATTCGCCGTGTTGCATGACCATGGTAGGTATGCTGAGGGGCGCATTCCCGGACGGGAAGCGCCCCTCGGGTTACGGGCGGCTCAGACGACCAGGGTGACCAGGTCGGCGGCGATCTCCTCCGGGTCGATCACCGAGTCGAACGAGACCACGTTGACGTGGCTCTTGCCGAACTTATCCTGGGCCTGGTTCTTTCTCGCGCCCTCCTGATATGCCCGCAGGGTGGCGTCGTGCTTGGGACCGCTGCCGACGATCGCGACCACGAAGACTCGCTTGGCGGTGGCCTTCTCCAAGACCGGCTCGAACTCCATCCAGTCATCGGCCTCACCGTCGGTGAGCACGACGACCTCCATGACGGGCTGCTCGTCGGGGTCGCGGTCGCCGAATTCCTCGTCGTAGTCGGCGAGCGCCGCCCTCCAGGCGGGCATGATATAGGTCCGGCCGCCCCACTGGATCGAGTTGAGCCTGCGCTCCAGGTTCGAGGTGTTCAGGTCGCCGATCTCGACGTGCTCGTTGGCGAACCCGTGCGTCATGAGGCCGCCGCGCTCGTCGCTGCCGCCCGCCTGCTCGGCCGCGGCCTCGCTGTCCTCAGCCTCGAGCGCGCGTACGAGACCGTGCAGCGCTCCGATGACGATGGCCCTGCGACTGTTCGGATCCGGGTAATCGCCGCTCCTCTCGTCGGCGGCGCCCCAGTCCATGCTGGTCGACAGGTCGAGCAGGAGGACGGGCTCCTTTTTGCGGTTGGCCGAGACGGCCGGCCCGATCTCACTGCGCGGAGTCCGGTTCGGCCCGCCGGTCTCCTGGCGTTCAGCTGGCTGCGGGGGTCCGCCGAACTGCGGGACTCCGCCGGCATGCGGGATTTCGCCCGGCTGCGGCATTCCACCTGGCTGCGACATTCCGCCGTACTCATCTGGCTGCGGGAATCCGCTACCCCCCGACGGGAACGATTCACTCATTGTGCTTCCCTTCCATGAGCAGTCCAGGACCTCATGGCCCCGTGGAATACGGTCAAACCCTACCGAAAGTGCGTTGGTCCCAGGTGCCGTATCGGGGGCCCATGATGCCAGCTCCGGCGGCGGCCGGGACAAGTCGAGCGGTGCGCGCCACGGGTGTGCTCCGGCCAGGGCCTGCCATCAGGCCAGCCATCCAGCAGCCAACTCGGCCTCGTCGGCATGCACCGCGCTCCGGTCTGGCGGCGGATCGATGTCGGCCTGTCCCGGGACGATGCCTCCGGCGGGAACGCCGATGCGTTCCGCGGCCCGGAACCACAACGCCACGTCGAACGTCTCAGGCCACCGGTCTTCGCTGATCCGCCAGGATCGCGTGTCGGCCAGTTCCATCGGGTACCTAGTACGGCGAAACGTACCGGCCATATCGCTGGCCGGTGACATGCCCCATTTGGGTATCTCGTTTCCGGCCTGGCGAGGCGCTAGCCTGACCGGCCGGGCTGTCAGCGCTCCGCGCGCACGTCCTCGGCGGTGTGCCGACCGTGATCTTGGATTCCGCCGTTCCAGACGAACGACACGCGCTGGCTCTCGCGGAGCGAGCGGTGACCATCGGCCACGATGCCAGAGAAGTGGACGAACAGCACCTCCCGTCATCCGCGGTGATCCGGCTGTAGCGGCCACGCCAACATCGCCGCCGCCAACCGCCACCACGTCCGCGATCCGCAGCGCACGCTCAGGCTGCTTCAGGCCGCGCGAACGAAATCGCCGTGTCCCTGGTAGTCACTCACAGGGACCGCTCAGCCTGGCTGAACTGGGGCAAGACCAAAGTCTCCGGGCCGGGAGCGAGCCGGGAACCACGCTCGGAGCCACCTGAATGACGCAAGGGGGACACGTCAGGTCTGGGGGGCGGCGATCTGGCGGTCGAGTTCCGGCGGGCCGGTGACGACGAGCGCCCGGGCGGGCACGTCGCCGGTAACGGTGAAGCCGTGGCCCTGGCCGCGGGGGATGAACACGAAGCTGCCCGCGGTGACGGTCCAGGTCTCGTCCCCGCAATAGCCGGCGAATTCCCCGCTGAGCAGGTAGAACATCTCGTCCTCGCCCGCATGCACGTGCGGGTGGACCGACAAGCCGGGCGGGTAGACGGATTGCATGACCGCCAGCTGGCCCAGAGTGTCATCCCCTGACGCCTTGATCACCACGCTGGCGCCGCGGAAGTCGTAGACCGCGCCGTGACCGGGACCGAGCACGAACCCGGGCATGGCCGCTGGCCTTCCATCTGCAGACGCGCCTTCTGGACTTCAGGTTCAGTCTGCCTGGCCCTCAGCATGCAAAGCCCCGGCCCGCGCTGCCAGGCTGACGTGACGAGTGCTGGTGCCGTCATGTTATGTGGCGGGTTCCAGGCTGAGACCACGTAAACGACTTTGCCGCGTCGCTGAGACAGATGCGGACATTCACCGAACACGCCGGAGCCCTGGCGGGAGGCCCGCACCCGTTTACCTTTCCGCAGCCGATAGCCTCGTCTTGGTCGCATCTTCTTCGGTCATGGGTATGGTCAGCACTTCTGCCTTGTTCTTCCTGTTGCGATTCCGGATTGGTTCCCCTTCTGGGCTTCTTACGGAGGCGGAACGGCCCCGACGCATCCACCCGGGCCAGAGCGGGTACCAGGCCGGAATCGTGGCGCACAGCGCCAGGACTTCAGGAAGCGGACTGTGCGGGCGATATCTGGACAGACACGCCGGATATTCGGGAGTACCGGCGTTAGGGCAAACCGTTAACAAGACTAGCGCTGCGCCAGGGGCCGATGAGGTGCTCGTGGCGAGGCGAGCAGGTGGTAGAGCTTAGGTATACGAACGGTTCCATTCTGGTGAGAAGGCCTGCGCGGTGACATCCTTCTCGGAAGGATCAGATCTATGACCTACATCCTGGAAGTTCCCGTGGAGAAGGGTGGTCGGCTTCTCGTCCAGGCGGGCGGAGACGATCTGCCTGAAGGGCTTGAGCTTGCGGCCTTGCGTCCAGGCGAAGTGGTCGCGCGGGCTCGAGAGTCGGTAGAAACAGCTATAAATCAGATCAAACCCGCCGTCAGCGCAGCGGTGAATGAGCTGAAAGCAATGGCTGCAGATGAGGTAACTGTTGAATTCGGTATCGTTCTAGGTGCCGAGACTGGTGCGGTGATTGCCAAGGGCACAGCGGACGTCCACTTCGCGGTTACGCTCACATGGAAGAAGGCTGCTGACTTGCCATTCGAACAACCTCCGGCTCGATAGCTGGTCCTAATGACTGAATCTTCACCCGACGCATTTTTGGTCCGAATTCTAGGGCCGGACCGGCAATCGGTCGGCGTAGGTATGCTCGTGACAGAGCGACATATCTTGACCTGCGCGCACGTTGTGAATATCGCGCTGGGACTTGATGCTAGGGCTCAGGGGCAGCCAGCTGGCGTCGTATTGATGGACTTCCCACTCGTACGCTCGGGAGACAAAGACGCCGCACCGCATCGGGCTACCGTAGTGCGTTGGCTTCCCCCACCACGTGAGGGCGCTGCGGGCGACGACATCGCCGGGCTTGAATTGCTTACTGAGGCCGCGCCAGCTGAAACCGTTGCGGCGCAACTCGCCGTCGACGCCCCGCGGATAGGCCGGCCGGTACGTGTATTTGGCTATCCGGGCAGCCCATCGCGGCCAGATGGTGTATGGGTGTCGACAACCGTGCGTGGCCGCGTCGGTGGTAGCCGACTTCAACTCGACTCGGGCCCGGATTCGGCATTGCGAGTACAGCCAGGATTCAGTGGAAGTCCGGTATTCGATGACGCCATCGATAGAGTGGTCGGCTTGCTCGCTTCTGCACCCGCAGGCCGCGCTCAGGAACGAGACAGCTACGCTATCACTGCGGATCAGTTGCGATTCGCGTGGCCCGAAGTCCTGGATTCACGTTGGCAATCGACAACTGACGCCGCGCATGATCATGGTAGAGCCGAAATCACAGTCCTGCACATTTCCGACATGCAGTTTGGAAAGCATCATCTATTCGGCGGGAATGGGCTGACACCCTCTGATCGAGTTGAGGATACACTATTCCGTCGGCTGCATCACGACCTTTCAAGTCTAGCCGATGATCATGGGCTTCGGCCAGATCTTCTGGTTGTCACGGGCGACCTGGCAGAGTGGGGACTACGCAGTGAATTTGAGCAAGTCATTGAATTCCTCGGCGCCCTGTCTGAGGCGACTGAAATTCCACGGCGACATGTGGCGATTGTGCCTGGTAACCACGACGTCAACCGAAAGGCCTGCGAGGCATACTTCACAGAGCAAGAAGCCGACGAAGTTGCGCCGGTTCCCCCATACTTTCCTAAATGGCGCCAGTTTGTTTCCGCCTTTACGGAATTTTATGCCGACGTTAACACTGTAACGTTCACACCCGATGAACCGTGGACTCTGTTCGAAATGCCTGATCTCGGCGTAGTGGTGGCAGGCATGAATTCGACCATGGCAGAGAGCCATCGCGATGACGACCATTACGGGTACATCGGTGAACATCAATTGCGATGGTTCGCAGATCGACTAGTGACCTACCGAGAACGGGGATGGCTACGGCTAGCTGCAGTTCACCATAACGTCGTACGCGGAGCACTGGAGGATGAAGAGAATCTGCGCGATGCCGACGACCTCGACAGACTGCTCGGCGCTCCTGGCCTGGTGAACCTATTGCTTCACGGGCACACGCACGATGCGAAGATGCACCGGCTTTCCTCTGGACTAGCTGTCGTGTCCACTGGCAGCACCGCTGTCGATGCTCCCGCACGCCCAGCCGAAGTTCCTAATCAATATCAGCTCATAACGATAAGCCGTGATGGTTTCACTTGCTATGCCCGTCAATATGCACTGGGCCAGCACCGTTGGATCGGCGATAATAGGATTAGTCCTACGGGCTCTGACTGGCAATATCACACAGATCAGAAACTAACTGATGTGGACGCTGTCTTTCCACCTCAGTCCCAGGACGCGAGCGCGGAGAAAAATGAAGATGCCATACGCGGCGCAAATCGCGGGAAAAGCATTCGTACAAGGACCGATGCAGTCGCGCATATACGCGATACGCAAACAGAGGTGCCATCTGGCCGAATACCGGCCAGTGGGAATGAGGAACTCCTAGGACGTGTTGCCGAGGCTACACGTGCACGATTCCCTACCGCGACTGTAACCGAACGGCCGGAGGGCAGTTACTTGAGGGTTTCTCATCCGCTGCCAGCTGGTGGTTCAGTGCAGTGGCCGGTAGGTGTCCTTAATGAGCCGGTGACCGAAGGTGTACTGGAGACTTTTGTTACAACAGTGCACGCCTTGTTCGCATCGGCCGATCCTTCAGTGCCGTCCGAACTGGTCTACAGCGGGCCTGCAGTTTCAGGGCAACTAATAGCCTGGGCTCGCCAACACGGGGTTCGGCTGCGCAGCTTCATCGAATATCAGGGGCTCATTGACCTCAGGCCTTTGGCCAACAAGCAAGGCGAACGGCTCGCTACCGATCGAATTTATCCTGCGGAACTCTATGTTTCGCAGCGCTATCAGCTAGTCGGCAGCGGAAACGATGTCTTGACAGGGCTAGTCGAAAGGGCCATCACATGGCTCAGTGTCGATGAAGCACGGCTTGTTATCGTGCTGGGTGATTTCGGTCGCGGGAAAACCTCGTTCTTGCGGCAGCTAACCCGTGTACTTCCGAATGAGCTGCCCAGCGTGCAGCCCATCCTAGTCGAACTGCGAAGCTTGGAAAAGGCACCGACACTTGATGAGCTTCTCGCACAGCATCTAATCCGGCAAGGTGTTGAGGATATCAACCCAGCGAAGCTCCGATATATGATCCACAGTGGACGTATTGCACTGCTGTTTGATGGGTTTGATGAACTTGAACTCCGTGTAGGATACGAGAGCGCAACTGACTACCTGCGCGTTCTGCTGGATTCCGTGGCTGGGCGCGCCAAGGTAGTCCTCACCAGTCGGACCCAGCACTTCCGGTCAACCGAGCAGGTACGAACTGCTCTCGGCGAGCGCGTGGAGGCTCTTACCGCAAGCCGCGTAGTTGTGCTTGAGGATTTTTCCGAAGAACAAATGCTTCGGTTCCTGACCAACCTCTACGGTGGCGATGCAGATCGCGCCAGTATCCGATTCGCTCTACTCGGTAATATCGGTAACCTGCTCGATTTGGCACATAATCCGCGGATGCTCGCTTTCGTAGCTGCTCTTGATGAGAGCCGCCTGCGGGCCGTTCGAAGCGACGATGGGCGAATTAGCCCTGCAGGACTCTACAAGGAAATAATAGATTTCTGGCTGGCTAGTGAGACAGCAAGACAACAGCACCGACGGGGAATATCTTCTATTGATGAGAGCGAGCGCCTTGCCGCATGTACCGCCCTTGCCCGGCGGCTGTGGGAGTCAAAGAAACTTACTATTGGTTTGAATGACCTGGCAGTCGAAGTTTCGGCAACTTTGACGGGACTAGCCGAACGTGGCTATAGCGATGATGAGGCCGGTCATTTGATTGGCTCTGGAAGCCTACTGGTCAGAACTGAGGACGGCACATTTGCGTTTGTTCATCAGTCAATCATGGAGTGGCTTGTCGCAGCAGCAGCAGCCGGAGACCTTGACGACGCGCGGACCATGCATATCCTTGGTAGCCGACAAATGTCCAGACAGATGGCTGATTTCTTCGTAGATCTTGCCGATCAATCTGCTTCCCGTGATTGGGTCACGCAAACACTAGCCGACCCCGGAGCGTCACAGGCCGCCAAGCAGAACGCCCTAGCTATCGGCGATCGCCTGTCCGCGACAATAGGCCAGAATCTGGACCAGAACATTCCCGAACGCCAGAACCTTGCCGGAGTAGATCTACGCGACCAGGATTTGACTGATCACGATCTCAGAGGAGCCGATCTCAGCGGAGCAAACCTACGCGGCATGCGACTTCAAGGAACCAATCTCTCTGGTGCTGACTTGCGTGGCGCCGATATGACCGGAGCCCGTATGTTCCTAGGTTCGCTGAGCGGAGCTCTACTCGCAGGCAGCCAATGGAACCGAGCCGCGCTCCTTGGCGCTGAGGGAATCGACCAGATCGCGGACGTGCCGGACCAACTGCGTGCTGCTGCGGTTGCGGGCCGCGATCCGGCAGATGTCATGATCCAACCTCCAAAGGGCGCGAGATGCATTGCTTTCTCTCCCGACGGCACATTGCTCGCTGTCGGGTCGGGTAGCGTCATCCAGGTAGTCGACGGGGCTGATGGAAGGACCATCCGCGTCCTGTCGGGCCATACGGGGGCCGTCCGAGTCGTCGTGTTTTCCGCCGACGGCAGCCTGTTGGCTAGCGCCGCCGACGACCAAACTGTTCGGATTTGGGACCCCTCAACTGGCACTACCCACGCAAGCCTCCAATCTCATCCGGGCAGAGTGTGGGGCGCAGCCTTCTCTGCCAGCGGGACTCTGCTCGCGACGACCTCGTTCGACAATGCTGTCCAGCTTTGGGACCTGGGCGCCGGTACGGCTAGCGCGACCCTGCAAACTCAGACTGGTAGCGTGCGAGACGCGGCGTTTTCTCCTGACGGTACCCTGCTTGCTGTTGATTCCAGTTACCAAACTCTCCGCATCTGGGATGCTGTCGCAGGCACAACCCGCACAACCCTGCATGAACGAATCGGCTATGTGAAGGATGCGGCGTTCTCCCCAGACTGCACTCTGCTAGCGACAACGGACGACGATCGGACCGTCCGGATCTGGGACGTGGCCGCTGGCACGATCCGCACGACCTTGCAAGGGCACACCAGTGTTTTGGCGAGCGTCATGTTCTCTCCCGACGGCACAATGCTCGCCGCAGCTACCGAGGATGGCGCCATACGGATCTGGGATGTAGCCACCGCCACAACCCGCACGACCCTGGAGGGTCATAAGGGAAGCGTGCGTGACGCGGCGTTTTCTCCTGACGGCACCCTACTTGCCACCATTACCGCCGACGGCGCGGCCCGGATCTGGGACCTAGCGACTGATGCTAGCCGCTCCATACTCCAAAGGCCCACAAACTCCGTGCAGAACGTGGTGTTCTCCCCTGACGGCACCCTGCTCGCCACGGCGACCAATGGCGGCGCTGGTCGGATTTGGGATCTGGCCACCGGCGCCGCCCGTACCAGTCGCGCCATCCTTGATGGTCACACTAACTGGGTACAAAGCGTAGCATTTTCTGCCGACGGCGCGCTGCTGGCAGCCGTCTCTGACGGTCGGACGTGCGGAGTATGGGACTTCAGCTCTAACGATTTCCGGATCACGCTTAAGAATCACACAGGCAGCATGCCCGAGGCGACCTTTTCTCTGGATACCGCTCTGCTCGCCACGGCCTCCAATGACAACACCGTTAGCATATGGGATCTATCAACGGGCGACCGGCGCGACATACTTAAAGGCCATACTGGGAGCATACGGGACGTAGCATTCTCGCCTAACGGCAAAATGATTGCGACCGCTTCGGCTGACAATACGGCTCGCCTGTGGAGTGTAACTACCGGCGCCACTCGCGCCATCCTAGAAGGCCACACGAACTGGGTGCAGAGCGTAGGATTCTCTGCTCAAAACACCCGGTTGGCAACTGCTGCCGACGATAAGACAGTCCGCGTCTGGGACCTCGCCGGGAAAATCATCCGACAACGGCTGCCGCTATTGGCTACTCTCCAGGGTCACACGAGCAGTGTCCGAGATGTAGCCTTTTCGCCAGACGGTACTCTGTTGGCTACAGCCTCTGATGACGGGACTGCACGCATTTGGGACGCCAACACAGGCGTCACTCGCGCCATTCTCGCAGGCCACGTTGGCGGCGTACGTCACCTGGCGTTTTCCCCTAACGGTTCCTTGCTAGCCACCGCCTCTTACGACAACACTACCCGGATATGGAACGCCAGTACCGGCATTTTTCTTTTTTCGCTCCTTGTGCTCTCCAGAGGAGGGTATGCAGTGTTGCTTCCTAATGGCTACAAACTCGTCGGTAATCCGGATAACGACCTTTGGTGGGCGATCAAGCTCTGCAGGTTCGCTCCAGGCGAGCTAGATTCATACATTCAAGGTTTGCAGCAATTTGCTGCAGATGCCCGAATATAAGATCGAGACGGTATACCAGCCCTGGGGCGGAGGCCGACTATCAATACACCAATCGCGGACCGTGACCGGGCGGAGAGACACTGCTGTCCCGCCGTCAGAGCCTCGAGTGGGCGGGTACGGCGAAGGCGGTGCTGGCTGCCGTAGAAGCCTGCACCCGGGTACTTGCCCCCGTGGTACCGGCAAGCCCGGAAGCGCGCACCGCTGCGCCACGGTGCAGGCACGCGCGTGCACCCAAGGTTGACAGTACGCTTTGTCGACACGGCTCCCATTCGTTTCGTTCCAACTGTTCCTCGCGACGGCGCCGTTATCATTAACTGATTGTCACAACGTGAACGTAGCTTCGATCGTGAGCCGACGTACTGGGCTGGCCGAACGGATGGAAGATTTGGTCAAACCCCCTATAGCTGCCACAACACTCCGTGGAAGCCGGATCCACCGCGATCTTTTCCGGATCGCGGAACCGGCGAGCGAAGACAGCTGCCCGCGGGGTTCGCGGGACTGGTGAGGATCCGCGCCAGCGCCGGCCACGATACGCGGCGTCTCGGCCTCGCTGGATTTACCAGACATTCACTTTAGAGGCGATCAGCGCTTGCGGTCCTTGCCGCCCTTGGCCAGTTCCCGCCAGCCGG
>Ga0070735_10005404_pt1 | contig 10617 bp, 11 predicted proteins | sample Coa_R1_FD_66443 | JGI IMG/M metagenome (GOLD analysis project Ga0070735, IMG submission 66443) | Surface soil microbial communities from Centralia Pennsylvania, which are recovering from an underground coalmine fire - Coalmine... | ecosystem: Environmental > Terrestrial > Soil > Unclassified ... | reverse complement strand
TGACATTGTCATCTCCTTGCGCGGATGCACATAATCGAGCCGGCATCGAGAACCACCCTTCGGACGTCCGAAATTCGCCTCCGAAGCCTTCCCAATCGTTCTTAGAATGAGTATTCTAAATAGAATGACTATTCTAAAATCTGCGTTCCTGTCAAGATAATCGCTGGATGGCATCCGAACGATCAGAAACTCACGCCGCCGCGGCGGGCGGGCTCCGGCCAATCGGGGTGCGCGGCTATCGCGTCCGCGATGTCGCCAGAGCCGCGCAACGCCGCCGCGAAATCCTGCTTGGCGCCGCGCGCGCATTCGCGCGTAGCGGTTACGATGCCACCAACATGGACCAGATCGCGCACGAGTGCGGATTGGCCAAAGGTCACATCTACCACTATTTCCGCAGCAAGGAGGAAATCTTCACCGAGATCCGCGCCGACGCGGTAACCCGATTGATTGAACGCCTGACCGCCATCGCAGCCACCGAAAAAGATCCGGAGTTGGCTCTGCGCAAAGCTGTCTCATCCGTAGTCGCCAGAATCTTCGACGAAGGGGGACGTTATGAGCCTATGATGGCTGATCCCGTGTCGCTCAGTCCGGAGAATCGCAAGCGCATTCGAACATTGGGCAGGCGTTACGAGCAGATGTTCGCAAGTATCCTGCGCAGTGGCATCGATAAAGGGATCTTCGTCCCGGGCGATCCGAAACTCATGACCTTCGTGATCTTACGCTCTGCGTTCACTGTCGCGAACTGGTATCGCGAGGGCGGCAAATGGAAGCCGCAATGGATTGTCGATCAGGTGACGGAGCAGCTGATTAGAAGCGTGCGTCAACCCGCCCGCCACGAGAGTGATTGAGTCCGTCGTTTCCGAAGTGACCAAAACGAAACGCGCCGCCCCCAATGTGGAGGCGGCGCGTTTTCATGAAAACGATTGTTCGGCCGATGCTCAGCCCAACTCGAGCCCTTCGAGGTCGCCCTTCTCGCGCCACTTCTTCATCAGCGCGTTGAAGGCGTTGATGCCCGGGGCATACGAATTCGCGCCAAAGCCGCCCTCGACTCCTTCGCCGAAATGACCTTCGTTGTTGTAGTAACCGGGCGTACAGGTCGCGAGGAAGCGCGCCGCGACCACCGCGAGGCGTTTGATTTCCGCGACCCATTCCTCCTCCGCTTTCTTGCTCGGCTGTGTGTAGCGAAGCCCGCGGTCCATCACCTGCTTGATGATGTAGCCGATGTGCTGCGCCTGGTCGTCGAGCACCGAAGTCAGATTCACCGAGGCGCCGTTCTGCGACATTCCGAGGATGAAGCAATTCGGGAAGCCGTGGCTGGAGAAGCCGTGGTAGGTCTTCATCCCGTCCTTCCAGTAGTCGGTCAGCGTGACGCCGTCCTGGCCGATAATTTCGTAGCCTGCGCGCCGAGTCCACGCCGTGCCGACCTCGAAGCCGGTCGCGAAGATGATGCAATCAACCTCGTACTCGACGCCGTTAGCAACGATACCGTTTTTGGTGATCCGCTCGACGCCCTGACGCTCGCTGGTGTCGATCAGTTTCACGTTCGGGCGGTTGAAGGTGGGTAGATAATCGTCATTGAATGTCGGTCGCTTGCAAAACTGCCGATACCACGGCTTCAGCGCCTCCGCGACGGTTGGATCTTTGACAGTCTCATCGACGCGCGCGCGGACGCCGTTCATTTTCTGAAAGTCCGCGATCTCCATCAGCATCGCAGCCTGGCGCTTCGAGAGTTCCGCTGCGCGATGATTCTTTTTCGCCGCGATGCCGAGGTTGCGGAAGATGTCGGTCCAGCCGTCGTTGACGAGATCCTTCTCGACCGGAACGCCGATCACCATGTTGTTGAAGTTCTCGCGCCGCTCGCGTTGCCATCCGGGCTTGAGGGTCTTCGCCCACTCTGGATCAGTGGGTTTGTTTCCGCGTACATCTACCGACGAGGGCGTGCGCTGGAAGACATAAAGCTGTTTGGCGTACTTGCCGACGAAGGGCACGCATTGGATGGCGGTGGCGCCGGTTCCGATAACCGCGACGCGCTTGTCCGCGAGCTTGGTCAGGCCGCCCGAATGGTCGCCGCCCGTATATTCGTAGTCCCAGCGGCTGGTGTGGAAAGTATGTCCCTCGAAATCCTCGATGCCGGGGATAGCCGGCAACTTCGGACGGTTGAGCGGACCAGTGGCCATAATCACGAAGCGCGCGCGCATCGCATCGCCACGATCGGTCGAGACGATCCAGCGCGCCGCATCCTCATCCCATCGAAGCTCCGTCACCCGCGTCTGGAAACACGCGTTGTCGTAAAGCTTGTAATGATGCGCGATACGCCGCGAATGCTCATAGATCTCGGGCGCGAAGGAGTACTTCTCCTTCGGTATATAGCCTAGCTCTTCGACTAGCGGCAGATAGCAATAGCTTTCGATGTCGCATTGAGCGCCCGGATAGCGGTTCCAATACCAGGTGCCGCCGAAGTCGCCGCCCGACTCGATGATGCGAACATTGTGCAGGCCGGCTTCGTGGAGGCGCGCGCCGGCGAGCAATCCGCCGAAGCCTCCACCGATGACGACCACGTCGACCTCATCGTTCAGCGGAGCGCGATCGATCGGCTTCACATAAGGATCGTCGAGGTAATGAGCAAACTTGCCGGTGACTTCGACATACTGCGCGTTGCCATCGGTGCGGACGCGCTTGTCGCGCTCCTGTTTGTACTTTTCGCGCAAGGCGTCGGGATCGAAATCCAGCTTTAGGTCTTCGATAAAAGATGTCTCGTCCATTTCTCCGTTCTCGCTAATAAGATTCAGATTGGCAACTGTTACTGTAGACTATCTAACTAACACAAGTCTGGCCAGTTTAGTCACGGCAGGCTCCCGCCAAACTACAAACCGCCACGCCGCGACGGCCTTCGCGCAGGTCGTTACGATCGTATCCGTTGGTCAGATATCCGAATGAAATGCCGCTTGCGGGATCCGCCCATCCGATCTGACCGCCGAACCCCGGATGCCCGAACGACTCCGGCGAGTTGGTGCGTCCGAAGCCGCGCAAGTTCGCTTTGCCGTCGTCGCCGGCAATCACGATTCCGAGCGCGCGATTCGCGGTGATGCCGCGCGCGGGATCGATAAGCTTGCCGCTGCGGATGCGCCGCGCTTCGCGCAGCATCTCCGATTGCCAGATGCGCGTGCCGTCGGATGCCTTACCGTCGTTGAGTAGCGCCTGATAGAAGAGCGCGATGTCGCCCGCGGTGGTCATCAGTCCGCCGGCCGGAAAATCGGTCTCGCGCATCTCAGGGTCATTCATTTCCAGAATGGCGCTTTCGGTGATCGATCCAAGAGCAGCACGTGGCGGCGTGATGCCGAGCTTTTGATATTCCTCATCCTTCGCGGGCTCGCCGACCCACTTGACGTCGGCCATCCGGGGTTGAACCGCGCGCGGAAGTCCGATGCGCAGGTCGGGAAGCCCCAACGGCTCCGCGATTCGCTCGCGCACAAAATCACCGAGACGTTTACCGGTGATGCGCTCGATCGCTTCCGCAATCGGCCAGTAGTTCGCGTGGACATGGTAAAAGAACTTCTCGCCCGGCGGATTGATCGGACGCCATTGCGCGAAGCGTTCCAACCGCCGCGCGTGATCGCCCCAATCCTTGAACGAACCCGGCGCGGTCGGAATGCCGGCGGTGTGAATCAGCAGATGCTCGACGGTGGTCGGCTCCTTTCCGTTGGTCCCATACTCGGGAACGTACTTCACGATCTTGTCGGCCGGGCTGATTTTTCCTTCCTGGATCAAAAGCCATAGCGCCGAGGAGGTGATGGCTTTGGTGGCCGACATCGCGACAAAAACCGTTTCCTCGGTCGCCGGCTTATCGACGCCGCTCTGTACCGCGCGGCCAAAGGTCTGCATCGCGGCAATCTTGCCGTTGCGCGCGATGGCGACCTGACACGCGGGAAGAACGCCGTCTTTGACGTCGCGCGCCGCACGATCCATCAGCGCCTGGACCTTATCCGGATTGAGACCGACTTCGGCTGGACTATCGGCGAAGAACTTCGCGGCTGGCATTGATATTCTCCTTTGGAGACGAACGCTCGTGAGTTTGGAGATAATCCAGCCCGCATCGATCGTGCAAACGGTACAAGCAGCCGCTTGTTCCCCATCATTTGTCCGTATAAGGTTTAGTTACGACCGTCATGTTATGTTCGTGCATCACGTCACGGATTCGGTTCGGCGCAACGGGGCGGTTGCGCCATTCCAGTAAGGGGACAGTATGCGGGTATCGAAGGAAAAAGCGGCCGAACACCGACAGCAAATTCTCAGCTCCGCGGCGCGGATGTTCCGTGAACGCGGTATCGGCTCGACGGGCATCGATTCGATTACGGGCGATGCCGGCCTGACTCACGGCGCGGTCTATAGCCAGTTCGGCTCCAAGGAAGCGATCGCGATCGAGGCAATTCGCGTAGCCCTGCGCGACTCAAAGCGAAAATGGATACGGACGGTGGAGCGAAGGGGCAGCAAGAAAATCTTTCCCGCAATCGTAGAATCCTATCTTTCGCCGCAGCATCGTGACGCGCCGGGGCACGGATGCGTCGTCGCCGCGTTGGCAGCTGACGTCGCGCGCGAGCCGCGCAGTGTGCGCGATGCGTTCACCGAGGAGTTCAAGGACTCATGGAAGTTTCTGAGCGCCCTGCTCGGCAGCGAAGATAGCTCGCTTAGCGAGGAGGATACGCTCGCGGCTTTCAGTTTCATGGCGGGCGCAATGATACTGGCACGGGCGGTGAGCGACGATGCGCTTTCGGAACTCATTTTGCGAGCCGCATCTAAAAGGATCGTCCGCTGCGCGAAGTCCGAGTAGCTCAGGCGTCGCTGCGCTGCTGCACGATCATTTCCTCGACATCACGCAGACGATCCTTGCCGAAGAAGATTTCCTCTCCCACATAAAACGTCGGCGAGCCGAAGGTCCCACGCTCCACCGATCGCTGCGTATTGTTCATCAGCTCGTCCTTGATCTCGCGCCGCTCGATCAGCTCGAAGAATCGCTCGGGATTGAAGCCGGCCTCGACCAGGGCCGCGCGCCAGATCGCTGGATCGTCCATCTTTTTCGGCTCCGCCCACATGTGGCGATACATCTCGTCGACGTAGCGTTCGAACATCCCGATCGCGCGCGCGGCGATGGCGCCGCGCATCATCATCAGCGTGTTGACCGGAAAGAAGGGATTGCCTTGAAACCGCGTAATGCCGTGGCGCCGGAGAAATCGCTGCGTTTCCAGCCGCTCGTACTCGGGCTTGTTTCGGATCCCCTTGAGACTTTCGGCGGGCGAGCGATTGTTAGTCAGTTTGAATACGCCGCCAAGCAGGACCGGCACGTAATCGAACTTCACGCCGGTGCGCCGCTCGATTTCCGGAATCACCAGATGACTCAGATAGGCGTTGGGGCTACCGAAATCGAAATGAAATTCCACCTTGCTCATGATGTCACCACCTTTCTCCGAAGGGACGGATTTCCTGCTCGAAGGTCCACGCATCGGGCGGCTGCTGATATAACTGCCAGTATGCTTCTGCTACTGCTTCGGGCCGCATCAGCCGGCCGGGCTCCAGGTTCGCCAGCCCGGCATCGCCCTCGCGCTCGCGAATGCGATCGCGCACCCACGCGGTATCGACGCCCGCATCGATGATCAGATGTGCGACATGGATATTCTGCGGGCCCAACTCGCGCGCGGCGCTCTGCGCGATGGCGCGCAGACCGAACTTTGCCGCCGCGAAAGCCGCATACCCGACGCCGCCGCGCACGCTCGCGGTCGCGCCGGTGAAGAAGAGCGCTCCTCGCTTGCGCGGAAGCATCAGCCGCGCCGCCTCGCGCGCGGTCAGAAAACCCGAATAGCAGGCCATTTCCCACACCTTGCGGAAAACGCGCTCGGTGGTTTCAATCAGCGGGTAGTTGACGTTCGCGCCGATATTGAAGATGCATACCTCGAGTGGCGCATGCGCATCGGCATCCTTGATGAACGCGGTGATCTCCTCTTCTTTGCGCGCATCGAGCGAACGCGCGACGACGCGTCCGCCGTGCGCTTCGATATCGCTGACGAGCGGCGCGAGCTTTTCGCCATTGCGCCTGCCCGCGAAGACGACAAATCCTTCGGCGGCAAATTTCCTCGCGATGGCGGCGCCGATGTAGTCTCCAACTCCGATGACTGCTGCTGTGGCATTTCTGCTTTGCAAGGAGTGAACACCTCCTCTTGACACGATTGATTACGAGCGCCATCAATAGCAGATATCCTCGAATCCGATCAATCACCTCCTGAAGATGCCTTGATAAGGAAACCGTCATGACCGATTCGTCCCCCAAGTCCCGAGAGAAAGCATGTATCGTCGTCGGCGTCGGCGAAGGACTGGGCGCTGCGCTCGCGCGCCGCTTCGCGGCCGGCTACAAAGTCGCGCTCCTCGCCCGCAGCGCCGAGGTCATCAATCGCACCGCCGCAGAAATTCGCGCCGAGGGAGGCATCGCGCTGCCGATCCGGAGTGATGCGACGATCGAAGCGCAGGTTGCGGCAGCCTATGAGCAAGTTACTCGAGAGCTGGGGCCGGTCGAAGTTCTGATCTACAACGGTGGACGCCGTCCGATGGGTCGGCTGATGGAAACCACGCCCGAGGTTTTCGAAAGCACGTGGCGTCTGCACACGTTCGGCGCATTTCTATGGTCGCGTCAGGTCGTGCCTGCGATGCTGTCGCGCGGGAGCGGCGCGATTCTGATCACCGGCGCGACCGCGGGCATCCGGCCGTGGCCCACTTCCGCGGGCTTTGCTCCCGCTAAATTCGCGGTGCGAGGACTCGCGCAAGTGATGGCGCGCGACCTTCATCCGCAAGGTATCCATGTCGGATACGTCAACGTCGACGGCGGTATCGATATGCCGCTGCTGCGGAAATTCCGTCCCGATGCGAAGGATGATGATTTCCTCAAGCCGGCGGCCATCGCCGACGCCTTTTGGTATCTTGCGCATCAGGATCGCAGCGTATGGACGCACGAACTCGACGTGCGGCCGTTCAAAGAAAAATTCTAGCGAAGGCCGGAGAACGCGATGTCACACGATTTGACGCTGTTCGGGGTGGGCACCAGCCGCACCATACGCCCGCACTGGATGCTGCTCGAGCTCGGGCTCGAATACGAAACCGTCCCGATTCAGTCGCGCAGCGGCGAAACTCTCACCGACGGCTTCAAGCGACTCAACCCGCGGCACAAGATTCCGGTTCTTCAACATGGGTCGTTCGTGCTCACCGAAAGCGCGGCGATCATTCAGTACTTGAGCGAGACCTTCGGCGAATCCAGCGAGCTGTATGTACCTCGCGACGCGCAGGCGCGCGCGATGCTGAATGAGTGGTGCTATTTCATCATGACGGAACTCGATGCGGGTTCGCTGTATGTCGTGCGCCGGCATGAGGGCCTGACGCACATCTATGGCGACGCGCCGAAAGCGATCGAGGCCGGCAAGACTTACTTCTCGCACAATCTGGAGGCGATGGCGTCGCGAATCGCGCGCGCGCCGTATCTGTTCGGTGAACGGCTGAGCACCGCCGACATTTTGCTGGGTACCTGTCTCGAATGGGCGGCGATCAGCGATATCCTTCTGCCGCCCGAGATATCGGAATATCGACAACGACTCGCACAACGTCCCGCATTTCAGGCGGCGATGAAACGAAACTTTCCCAAGAGCTGATTTCTTCCGGAGCACATCATGGCTGGAGCGTTGGATGGCGTTCGAGTTCTCGATTTGACCACGATGGTCGCCGGCCCGGTCGCCGCGATGATGCTGGCGGACCAGGGCGCGGACGTTATCAAGGTCGAGTCACCGGCGGGCGATCTGATGCGGCATTTTGCGTTCGGTCGCGGCGGCATCGCGCCGTCGTTCCTTTCGTGCAATCGCAACAAGCGCTCGATCGCAGTCGACCTCAAGGAAGCGGAAGGACTTCAGATCGTCCACAAACTGGCCGCGACCGCGGATGTCGTGATGCACAACTTTCGGCCCGGCGCCGCCGACCGCATCGGTCTCGGCGAGAACGCCATTCGCGCGCTTCGCGCCGACATCATCTATGTCTCGATCAGCGGATTCGGCGAGACCGGGCCATACGCAAGTCAACGCGCGTATGATCCGGTGATTCAGGCGCTCAGTGGGCTGGCCGAAATTCAACGCGATCGCGATACTGGCCGGCCGCGAATGATTCGCACCATCATCGCCGACTACACGACCGCGCTCACTGCCGCGCAAGCGATCACCGCAGCGCTGTTCGCAAAACAAAAGACCGGCATCGGCCAGCACGTTCGCATCGCGATGCTCGACGCGATGGTTGCGTATCTGTGGCCGGAAGCGATGCCGAGTCTCACTTTCGTTGGCGAGGAGCGCGACCCGTCGGATGGAGAGTTGGGGCCGGACCTTATCTACGCGACGCAGGATCGGTACATCACTGCGGGCGCGCTATCCGATAACGAATGGGCGGGCATGTGCCGCGCGCTCAATCGCGAGGACCTGATTGATGATCCGCGGTTCAAGACTGCGCGCGATCGAGCGATCAACGCGGTCGCGCGGCGCGAAATCACCGCCGCCGAACTCGAGAAGTGGACCGCCGACCAGATCCTCCCGCGGCTGCTGACAAATGACGTTCCATCGGCGCCGGTCCTCAGCCGCTTCGAGCTGTTGAACGATCCGCAAGTGCGCGAGAACCACATCTTCGAAGAATACGAAGATGCGACTTCGGGAAAAATCCGCCAACCGCGCCCGGCTGCGCGTTTCGATCGGACGCCGTCGGCGATCCGCAAGCTCGCGCCAATTTTAGGCGCCGACAACGACGCCATCCTCAATGAATTAGGTTACCGCGCCGATGAAATCGAACGGCTGAAGCGCAACCGCGTGCTGCATACGCGAGTGCCGAGGAAGGAATCATGACCAAGGATGGCCGCGTAGCTGTCGTAACCGGTGTTGGCCCTGGAACCGGAGCCGCGATCGCTCGCCGCTTCGCGCGCGATGGATATAAAGTCGCGATGCTCGCGCGAACGCGCGAGCGCCTCGCCAATCTCGAGCGCGAGCTCGGCAACGCGAAAGCTTACCCGTGCGATGTGACCGACGAAGCGCAACTCGACTCGACTATCGATGCGATTCGGCGCCAGCTCGGACGGCCGCAGGTGCTCATTCACAATGCGGTTGGCGGCGCGTTCGGCAACTTCATGGAAATCGATCCGCAGGTGCTCAACAGCAATTTCCAGGTCAACACCATGGCGCTCCTTTATCTGGCGCGCAGGCTCGCGCCCGAAATGATCGCGGCGGGAGAAGGCGCGATCATCGCCAGCGGCAACACTTCAGCATTGCGCGGCAAAGCGGCCTTCGCGGGATTCGCGCCGACCAAGGCCGCGCAGCGCATTCTCGCAGAATCGATCGCGCGCGAGCTCGGGCCCAAAGGCGTCCATGTCGCATATGTGCTGATCGACGCAGTCATCGATCTCGAATGGACGCGCAAGCGCTTTGCCGGCGCGCCGGACGACTTCTTCATCAAGCCAGCGGCGATTGCCGATGAGATCTGGCACGTGGTGCACCAGGATCGATCGGCATGGTCATTCAACGTCGAGGTCAGGCCGTTTCGCGAAACGTGGTGACGACGAAGGAGAACATCATGGCGAACTATTCGACGATCCTGTTTTCGGTGCGTGATAAGGTTGGACATCTGGCGTTGAATCGGCCCGAGTCGGCCAACTCGCTCAACGGTACGGTCTCCGCCGAAATGATGGATGCCGTGGTGCGCTGCGAAGATGATCCTGACATTCGCGCGCTGGTAGTGACCGGCTCGGGCCGCTTCTTCTGCGCGGGTGCGGACCTCAAGGGCTTCTATTCGCCGGGCAGCGAACTCAAAAGCCGCGTCTCGATTTTTCATGCGACGATCTCGCGACTCGCGCGCGCGGACTTTCCGGTCATCGCAGCAGTGAATGGCGCCGCCGCGGGTGCCGGAATGGGACTCGCCTGCGCATGCGATTTGGTGATCGCGGCCGAGTCGGCGCGCTTCACGATGGCTTACACGAAAATCGGCCTCAGCCCCGACGGCACCACGACCTATTTTCTTCCGCGCCGGATCGGAATCGGACGCGCGATGGAACTGGTGATGCTTAATCGAGCGCTATCCGCAAAAGAAGCGCTCGATTGGGGCATCGCAAATCGCGTCGTCGCCGATGAAAGCCTTGCAGAGGAAGCGCACGCGATTGCCGCGCAACTCGCGGCCGGTCCAACCCGAGCGTACGGGGCGGCGAAGCGCCTGATGCATTCGGGATTTACCGAAAGTCTCGAGACGCAGATTGAAATGGAGTTACGCACCATCGGAGCGATGGCCCGCACCGAGGACGCGCGCGAGGCAATTGCTGCGTTCACAGAAAAGCGTCCGGCTGTATTCTCCGGCCGCTGACCTCGTCTACTGATCACAACCGTTTAAATCCGATGCCGTCCCTCGATGCACGAAGCGGCGGCGGCTTGACATCAAACCGATCTGCCGAGAGGATCCGCGATCGTGGACTTAAAGTATCCGGCCGAGGCTGAATCCTTTCGCCAGGAAGTGCGCGCATGGCTCGAAGTCAATGCGCCCAAACAGGAACATCGGCCTTTTGACACCATC
>Ga0070735_10005402_pt1 | contig 10618 bp, 7 predicted proteins | sample Coa_R1_FD_66443 | JGI IMG/M metagenome (GOLD analysis project Ga0070735, IMG submission 66443) | Surface soil microbial communities from Centralia Pennsylvania, which are recovering from an underground coalmine fire - Coalmine... | ecosystem: Environmental > Terrestrial > Soil > Unclassified ... | reverse complement strand
CTCCTCTGGCACGGTTGCCCCCCTTCAAGGCGCTGCTCAATGTGCTGAAAATGGAGCTCGAAGATTGGCCATTCCGCCGGTTGACGGCGTTTTTGACGTCGAGCCTCTTCTGCCTCGATTGGAGGGAGCTCGCCGGCGGCCAGGCTGCGCGCGACGTGGCCGCCGAGCTGCGCCGCGTCGAGGCGGCTGATGGTCGCGGACGGATATTGGCGGCGCTGGAGCGCGCGGCGGCGCAAAGCCCGCCTGCCGAGTCGGCGGCCGATTCGGCCCGGACATCGTCGCACGCACCCGCGGCACGGCGCGCCTTGCTTCTCTTGCAAAGATTGTCAGAGACTACGCACGGGCTGCGACGGTCCCACAACCTCGACGGGTGGTCGTCTGTCGTCGTGGATATTGTGCGCACGTTCGGGCTTGACGGCGTTTCATTGGAAAACGATGCGCCGGCGGGCAGTCGGTCGTTCGGCGAGACGCTGGCGTCGATTTTGTTCGATGCGGCGCGGGCCGAGCGGGTGGCGGACATCGAGCCGATCGAGCTGACTTTGAGTGAATTCGTACCCCTGTTGACCGACCTCTTCGAGCAGCAGAGCCTCATGTGTGGCCGGCGAGAAGAAGGACGCTTGCGCGTCATCGCCGCCGAACAGGTCCGCAACCTGGAAGTCTCTTACCTGTTCTTAGCCGGGCTCGCCGAAAGCAGCTTTCCGCGGCATCGCACAGATGACTGCCTCTACGGCGAGAGCGAGCGACAGGAGCTCAACCGGCTGGGCCTCGCGCTGGGACATCGCACATTGCGCGCGCAAGAAGAGCTGCTCATGTTTTATGGCGTGGTGACTCGCGCCCGCAAACAACTTTTGCTCACATATCCCGTTGTGACGGCCGAGGGGCAGCCGCTTTCTCCCAGCCCGTATCTGGCGGCGATCACCGAGTTGTTCGACCCGGCGGCGCTCAAAACCGGTCTCGAGGAACAGCTCGATCCGGTGCCTCCGCCCGACCGGGTGCTGACTGCCGCCGACGCGCGCGTGCGGGCCATGTTCGAGGCGCTCGAAGGCCGCCCCGCGCTGTTTGCCGCCGTCGCGTCGCGGCGCGAATTGGCCGCCGCGGCGATCAATTGCCTGGCCGCCGTCGAGATGAACGTCCGCCGGTTCGAGACGGCCGGCTTTACGAACTATGAAGGCCGCCTGGAAAATCCGGCGAATCTTGATGGCTTGATGCAGCGCTTTTCGCACGAGCACGAATTCAGCGCCACCGAGCTCGAGGCCTATGCCCAATGCCCATTCCGTTTTTTTCTCGCGCATGTGCTCAAGCTCGAGACGCCTGAGCCCCCCGGAATCGAGACCGACTTTCGCGGCCGCGGCACCCTCGTGCACGAAGTGCTCGCCGAGCTGCATCGCGAGCTGTTCGAGGCGGCCGAGCGGGCCCCAGGCCCGCGCCAAGCTCCGCGCGGCGCCGACTTGGCCGCGATGTTTCAGGCGCTGGTCGAGCAAAAACTTGAATCGCGGCCGGCAGCCTCGGACGTTCACTCGTCGCTGCGCCGCATCGAGCAGCGCCTGCTGACGGAATGGGCCGAAGCCTATGGCCGGCAATGGGACGAGTACCTTGCCGCGCTTCCGCGCGATGCCAAGCTTGTCGTCAGGCCGGCGCGCTTCGAGACGCCGTTCGGGTCGGCGGCGCAGGGGGCCGCGGCCCATGCGCCCGGCGGCGAGCACCCCGCGCTGGTCGTCGGCAACGGGACTTCGGCGGTGCGAATCGGCGGACGGATCGACCGCATAGACGCGGGTCTGGTTGACAATCAAATCGTCTTCAGCGTCATCGACTACAAGACCGGTCGCCCGCGATCGGCGCGCTTCGATACGCTCGATTCCGGTCGATCGCTGCAACTGATCCTGTACATGCTGGCAGTCATGCGGTTGGAAATTGTAGGGCCAAAACCGCGCCCGTGGCATGCGGGGTATTGGCGCATCCGGGAAAGCGGCTTTGTCTCGGGGGTCAAGTTGCCCCGCGCAAAGTCCGGAGAGACTTGGCCGGCGCTCGACGAGTCCGTCTGGGAATCGCTCGTAGAGACGCTCGAGGGCTTGATACCGAAACTCGCAGCAGGCATCCGTGGCGGCCGGTTTCCCGTTTTCAACGCAGATTCGGAATGCACGGGACATTGCCCGTACAATACCGTCTGCCGGGTTGCGCAGGTGCGCTCGCTGTCCACGGAACTCAAAAAAACGTGGGCGCCGTAGTCGCTTGTTGGCGTAAAAAGGGGCTGTCGAACGGGCCGTCAGGCAGCCTTTCGTCCGATACCGGGCGCCCGGCGCTATGAAAAATCGAAAACAGGGTATGAATACTCTCGGAGTGAATAATTCTGGCAAATGATTTTTTTCGCGTGCCCGCTGGGAAGCATCCACAAGTCCCCCGCTGATCGTTATTTGCGGCGCAATGGCGCTGATCGATGCGAGGCCAGCGAAAACGCAGAAATCGGACGATCGCGGTCCCGATTTATCCTGAAGTCCAATCTCCTCAGAGATTTACGCTGGGCACAGCGTTATTCATCCAAGCCGGCGCGGTTATTCATCCACATATGCTGATTTCATTGATGCTAATTGCGGCCCTTTCGGGCCCAGCTTCCCATGCGGCTCGAACCCACCTAGGAATTGTTTCGAACTGCAATTATCAACCACCTCAACCTGCTTTTGCTCCAATTCTGCTCTGCCCTTTTTCTCGGGTCCCTGGGATGATGCCGAACCAAGGCAAGGCAAGGAGGCCCGCAAGTGGCGCTACGTCACGATTTCATTCGAACGCTCGCCGGCAAAGGCCGAGTGATCGTTTTGGCGTGCCTTGCCGCCTGCGGATGTGCGAGCACGTCTTATCAATACGGACGCTTCCATCCCGAGTCGGCCGACGGCATGGCCCTGCAACCGGTCGAAGTCGAATACGGCAAGCCTCATAAGACGCTCGACCGGATCGGGTGGGTGGTCGGCATTCCCGCCAGGCTCTTGACGCTCAATCGCAAGACCGACAACCACAAGATTTCTCAGGAAACGGTCGACAAGCTGCTCGTTTACCTCGAAGAAAACGACATCACCGACGTGTATGTGGCGGTCAACGACTACGATCCCAAAGGGCAGTGGGCGCGGCTTCGCCAAAACGACCGCATCGCGCCTGTCTGGCGATATTCGATGGGCACTTTGGCGTGGCTGGGCTACACGATCGCTCCGAACCGGATTTTTGGCGGCGATAAATACAACCCCTACACCAACACATTGAATCTCAGTTCCGACGTGCCGGCCCTGGTCCTCGCAGAGGCGGCCTATGCCAAGGACATCCATTCGCGGCGGCATCCCGGCACCTACGCCGCCGTCTTCAACGACTTGCCCGTGCTCTCGATCTGGCGCCAAGCGCGGGCCACCAGCGACGTGCTGGCCTATTCGCGGACCAAGGCCGACTGGAAAACCGAAGAACAGGCTTATCACGTGCTCTATCCCCGAATCGGATCGGCCTGCGCGGGGACCGCGGGACCGTTTGTGCCGGTGGTCGGCCCGTTCCTGGGCGCCGGCGGCGCGGCGGCCGGACATGTGGCCGGTCGCACGGTTGCGTACATGCAGAAGTCCAAATTGCCCAAGCCGCTCCCCGAGGCCGTCCCGAACGATGCTCGGCCGAGTGTTGAAGGAGCGACACCGACGACATTGGTCGCCGACAAAGAGTCATCGCGCTCGCCGCCGGCCTCGCCGCCCAGCGACGCGAGCCGTGTGATTCCAGCGAGCTTTGAGGCATCGCACCCGGCCGATAGATGAGAATTGGAATTCGCCGGAGACGAAGTCGCCGGGCCAGCCCCAAGGGGGCGCGATTCGATAGCCCAGGGCGCGTCAGCCCTGGGTCAGGCGTCAATCGAGTGCGCGAAGCCCCAACGGGGGCGAGATTCCCTCATTGATCTCGATGATGCCATCGCGGTGGAATCCCGCCCCGTTGGGGCTCGCATCGCGCTGTGTGGCATAAACCCAGGGCTTCGCTGCGCTGCGCCCTGGGCTATCGAATCTCGCCCCTTCGGGACTTTCTCTGGTCATCTCCGCTCTGTTTTTCCATTCGTCATTATCGTGCGCCCCGTGCTATGGTGTTTAGCTCTCGTGCGACACGTCCGCGCGTATCAGGGAAATCCGCGGCTTATAAATTGCCCTTCTCTCTGTGTCCTCTGTGTCTCTGTGTTTCAAACATCTGCCGCGACTACCGTTCGGGCATGGGAACCAGCGACCGCATGGATGCTTCCCCCAGGTCGCCGCCGTAGCCGGCGATATAATGCGGCGCCGCGGAATTATTGAACACCATCGCTTCGGGCTTGGTCCACACCGGTTTGCCGTCCAGCTTGGCGTCGAGCGAGTAAATCGTCATGGGACAAAACATGTAGACCCATTCGTATTTGTCGTCCCGGCGGTGGATTTCAATGACCAGGCACGCTTCGGGATCGGTGGCCAGCACGTACGTGAACAAGGCGCCGTCCACCAACTCTTCATCGTCTTTCCCGTAGCGATACGTCGGGCGGGCCATCATTCGCAGGACCTCTGGCTGCGGTTCCGAATTGGGCTGGCGAAACCGGTCGATGACCTCGAAACGCTCGGCCATGCTCTTGATTTGCGCAAGCCGCAGCGGCGCCTTGGTCGAAGGTTGCGGCGCATCCGGGAGTTTTTGGAAGCGGGCGAAACGTTCTTTCGGAGACCAGATGGTTCGCCGTCCGCGGACGAGCTCGACCGGCCCCGGATGGACATCGGCAAACTCATGCATTTCAAGTCCGTTCAAGAGGGGGCCGTGCAGGTGAAAGTGGGCGATCATCGCGGGACGCGCGGCCGGCCCCGTCGTGTAGACCGTCAACAACCCGTCGACCACATCTCCCAGCGGATTCGACCAGCGCATTTTGACTTTGGGATCGAGCGCGGCCCGCTTCTCAGCATCGCCGTCGAGAACGACCGTGTATTTTTGCAGGGCCTTCGTCATGTATTTCAGGCGATCGTCGGCGAACTTGTCTTTGGGCGCCGAATCTTCCGGCTCGCGCGCGGCGGCCGGCTCTGCCGATGGGCCTTGTGGCGCCAGCCACACAATGAAGGCCGTCGTCAACAACAACTGGCGCAGGGCATGTCGTGTCGTCGTCATGGCTGTTTCCCTTCTTCTTCGTCGTTCGTCTCAAGCTCCACCGGAACATAGGCGGTGCGATGGATCGACGTATAGCCGGCCGTCGGATGCTCATGTTCCGTTGCGCCGGAGACGCCCCAGACCGTCCTGTCATCCAATCTTGATTCCAACTGTGCGGCCCCGAGCCGGGCCCACGCAAAAGAAAACTTCATGCCATCTGTTTCGAGGAACAAGAGCGCTTCGGGATTGACTCCCGCCACGAACGCGAAAACTACGCCGTCCGAGTTGGGACTGTCGCTGGGCACATATCGGTCGAGCGGAGTCGGCAAGAGTCTCAGCTTCGTTTGCTCGCCGGCCCATTCCTCTCGAGCCGAAAACCGCGCCGCCAGCGATTTGAATTGAGCCAGGCGGGCGCGCGGATTGTTGGCCGCAGCGGTTTCGGAATCGATCGGCTGAAACCGCAATCCGGCGCCTTTCGGCGGCTGCCACCGGAATACGTCGCGCCGCAGCCGTATGCGTGCATCGTCGATCGCCAGGAATTCATGATTGAGCAAAAACTGGCGCCCGCTGCCGTCGTACAATTCAGCCGTCACAATGGCAATCGGCCGTCCGCGGGTTCCCAACCGGAAGATGACCGAGTCGGCGATGCCGCGCTCGGGGTCGTTGTAACGCAAAAGCGGCGTCATCTGAAATTTCAGCTCGCGCCGGTCTTCCCCGTCTTCCAGGGTCGACTCAACCTGCATGTCGCGCAGGACCTGCTGAAGGAACTTCAGGCGCGTGGCGCCGGACGGACGCGGTGCGTCGTCATCCTGGGCCGTGAATGCGTTATTCGGCTGCACGCCCGCGACCAGCAGAAAACCGGCAAACCCAATGCGGAACCAAACGCGACTGCAAGGTGTCGTAGACATCAAAGGCTCCCATGTATCGATGACGGTTTGAAGCCACTACTTGTAGCTCATGAAAATGAACGTCTTCCCATCCGGCGAGAAACACATGCCGCCGTTGTTGCGGTCGGCCGGCTGCCCTGCCAGCAGCTTGGGCGGGGCATCCCGGTCGGGGTCGAATTCATAGATTTGCCCGTGATGAATTTGCCCAAGCCGATCGGGCATGACCTTCCTCGGAATCGTCACGCGCGAACCATTGGGATGCCAACCGATGTCCTCGTTGTAGTCCTGGCCGTCGCAAACCACTCGAAGATTCGGGCCAGCATCAATCGTCGAAACGATGGCGATATCGACGGTCTTGTCGAAGCGCCGTCCCTTGAAGCAGACTCGCTTCGAATCGGGCGACCACTTGCAATTCCAATAAATGTACTGGTAAGGGGTCGTTCCTTGCGGAAAGACTTCGCGCCCTTCGTTCGATCTCAAATCGTAGACGATGAGATTCCCTCCTCGTTCGTAGGCCAGCTTGAAGCCGTCCGGCGCCCACTGAATGCCCCAGCCGTTTCGATCAATGAGCCTCTCGGCAGAGCCGTCGACCTCGCGGATGAAAACGCCTCCTTCGGGCTCATATTTCGAATAGGCAATCCACAGCCCGTCGGCCGACCAGCTTGGCATGGCCCCCATCCCAAGATTCTTCACCAGGCCGGTTTCCAGATTCACAATCAGGAGCACGGCGTCCGGCGTTTTCTGATCCCACGTCCAGCCATCGACGGCAACCCACTTTCCGTCAGGCGAGATTTCGGGCGAGTTGATGATCGGAAAGCCGGGGATCCCGGCCACCCTTCTGGCGTTCGTGCCGTCGACGTTCATCGCATAGATTTCAATCAGCGGCCCGCGCGGAGTTTGATCATTAGCGACCGCAGCGTCGACTTGGACGGTCTGCACCGCCTCGGCCGGTGCTTGCGGCGGCTCGGCGACAGATTTGTCCCGATTCTCGGAGGCTGCCGGCTGGACGAGCAGATCGTTGGCGGCAGCGGGTTGCACCGAGGTCGCGGCGGCGGACTGAATTGCCGGCGCGGGAACGGCTCCCGGAATCACCAGCAAAAGCCCGACGACAAGAAACAGCCAGTCTTTGCCGGAAAGGGCGTCGCGAAATCGGCCTGGATGGCTCATCAGGTGCTCGAGTCGCCGCTTGTTGACTTCAAACGCGCGGATCGCCGGGATCGGCGCCACCCAACGCGCCTGCCATTTCCATTCCAGAACGTTGAGCAGACTGCGGGCGTATTGGCCCGGCCGGCAGCCCAGCCCCGCGATCACCGCCTCGTCGCAGCATCGCTCTCGTTCTTCGACGATCCGCCGATTGGCCCACCAGATCAACGGGTGAAACCACCACAGGCATTGGACGACGGATTGGAGCAAGGCCACGAGCGCGTCGTTCCGCCGCACGTGCACGAGCTCGTGGGCCAGGAATGGTTCAAGCTCGTCCGGCGAATGCGACAAGACCAGCTTTTCCGGCAGCACGACGATCGGACGAAACCAGCCAAACGCCAATGGTCCGATCAGCTTCTCGGTCACGACAAGCCGCGCCGGCCTGCGAATCCGCAGCGTCCCGCGCAGCCTTTTCGCCAGGCTCACGAGCGCCGCATCGACCGGCCCTTGCGAGTTGATGATCGTTCGCCGCAGTCTCAGCGTGGAGATCAAGATGAAACCGGCGCACAGGGCCGCGCCGGTCAGCCACGCCAAACCCAGGACGGTCGCGATGGATAGTGCGGGCCCGGCCAGTGCCACTGTGGCCGGCGCCGATTCGCGCGAGCCGCTCAACGAAGCGGCGGCTTCGCCCGACGCGGGTTCTTCGCCTGCGAGCGACAGGTTGCCGCGAGGCCCATAGGAGCGCCGCATCTCGTCCTGACTCAAGAATCCCCGACTCACGAATCCATCGGACGTGCGTTCGAGAGACGGAGGCGCGAACGCCACGGCCGACCAACGGAACAGGCCCGTCGGGCTCGTCCACACGGGCGGCGTCAGGCTCTTGGCGAGCACGAGCATCCACAGCATGTAGGCCAAATGGGGCCGTCGCCGGCAAAAGAGGCCTGTCACAAAAGCCACGCCCACGGCGACCAGCGTGACCTGCCACAACTGCGCCCAGGCCAGACGGCCGATTTCGAAGCCGACGGCGGTCATGATTTGGGGTCCTCCCATTCATCGAGCATTCCGCGCAGCCGGTCGATTTCCGATGCGGTCAGGCCGCGATCGTGAATGAGATGTTGGAAAAGCGGAATCGACTCGCCGCCGAACAGTCGCTGCAAAAGATCGTCGATGACTTCGCGCACGACTTGCGCCGGCCGGACGCGGGAGAGATAAATCTTGGCGCGGCCTTCACGCTTCGTGCGCAGGTAGCCTTTGGCCTCGAGGCGTCGCAGGTAGGTCTGCACGGTCTTGAAATCGAGGTTGCGCTCGGAAGGCAGCGCTTCGAGCACCTGCCTCACGCTGGCCCGGCCCAGCCGCCAGACGATGCGGGCTACTTCGAGTTCCGACCTGGCGAGAGCGGGCCGCTTGGACATGAAGAATTCGCCCCCGGGCAAAATGCGTTCAATTGAACGCTATGATAGCGTTCAATTGAACGCTGTCAACCGGTTCCAAGGCAAACCGCTCGGAATCCGATTATCCTTTTAGAGGCAAAAGTGACGCATGGCACGCACAAGCGAGACGCTTGTGCTACGTTGGCGAACGTCTCGGTCGTGCCACATTCGTTGTGTCCCTCTGCAAAAACCGGAGTCTGTCATGAAATGCGTGTTCCTCGCACTCTCGCCGATCGTTCTGCTGCTGTTGGCCAATCGTTCTTCGCCCGCGGCCGATGACATTGTGATCGAGCGCGTCATCGGCCCGGAAATTCTCACTAAGTACAAGCATCCCGCATCGTTGGCCGAGTTACAAAACGGCGACCTGTACCTGGCCTATTACGGTGGTTCGGGCGAATATGCAACTGACACGGCCGTGTACGGCGCCCGCCTGCGCCACGGCGAAAAGGAATGGACGCGCCCCGTCGTGATCGCCGACACGCCTTTTCGGACTGACGGAAACGCCGTCGTCTGGCAGGCGCCGGATGGATTGGTGTGGTTGTTCTACCTCACGCGCTATGGCCAGACCTGGTCCGACTCGCGGATCAAGTTCAAGATCTCGCGCGACGGCGCGCAATCCTGGTCGGATTCCGACATGCTCGGTTTCGAAAAAGGGACGATGGTCCGCGGAGCGCCCATTGTCCTCAAGAACGGCGACTACCTGCTTCCCATCTACCACGAGACCGGCAACGATCGCGAGAACGTGGGCGCTGACACGACGTCCCTCTTTTTTCGCCGGAATGCCCAGACCGGCGAGTGGGCCGAGACGAACCGCATCAAATCGCGGATCGGCAATTTGCAGCCCTCGGTGGTGCAGATCAGCGATGACTATCTGATCGCCTATTCCCGCCGCGGCGGTGGTTATGACGGGCAAGCCGACGGCTGGCTCGTGCGCAGCGAATCGCGCGACGGCGGCTACACGTGGAGCGAGGGAAAAGATTCGCAATTCTCCAATCCCAATTCGGCCGCCGATTTCATCAAGCTGCGCAACGGACATCTTCTCTTGGTCTACAACGACAGCCATCGCGACCGCATGCCTCTGGCCGTGGCAATCTCCCCCGACAACGACAAGACCTATCCGTACAAGCGAAACATTGTGGACAAGAAAAGGGATACGGCCGCATATCCGTTCGCCATCCAGACGAACGACGGCAAGATTCACATCGTCTACACTTCAGAATCCCGCACAGTCATCAATCACGCTGTCTTTGATGAAAAGGCGATTTTGGAGGCGAAATAGCCGGGAATTCCTGTGCTGTCGGCTGACGCGCTTTGGGCGCGTCGGAATGCGGGTTTCGGAGAAACCCGCCTACACTGCCTTTTGCAACAACGGAGAAATGCCTTGAACCCACCCTCGACTTGCGTGCATATTCCCCGCGTCCGCGTCAACAGTGAAAGCTGCTATCGAGTTCCGGCGGTGAACCTTAAAAAAACGCTGCCGGATTGCCGCACTTCGGTTGGCGTCGTCTTACTGTTCGCGGCGACGCTTGCCGCAGACCTGGTGTATTGTTCCAGCACGAACGCGGCAGAAATCGCGAGGGCGGACGAAATCCGAACCAGACGGCCGTACCAGGCGAAAGTCGTCCCCGGATACTGCTGCTGGGTGTGCTTGTGGCGCGATTCCGGGGAGGGCGTCTACTTGTCGTTCGTCGAAAAACGCCGTGCCCCCAATCCCGATTGGGAGCCGGTGCCGCTCGACTTTTGGGAATCGATGGGCCTGCCTCACGGTTACCACACGGCCTTAAGCAGCGGCGCCAAAGACATCGTGTACGAGATCGTCGTCCTCAAAAGCGTCGATCACGCCGAGACGTGGGTCGAGATCGGACGCAATCGTTCGCGCGTCGACAATTCTTTTTCCTGGGCGGCGCTCTCCGACGGCAGTCTGCTGCGCTCGCAGAGCAATGACTACATCGCCTGGCACAAGGGCGATCGCCAGCAGACCTGGTGCGAGACATCGGCTGACGGCGGAACGACCTGGAGCAAGCGGTCGGTCATCTTTTACGGTCACAACGGCTC
>Ga0070735_10005401_pt1 | contig 10618 bp, 6 predicted proteins | sample Coa_R1_FD_66443 | JGI IMG/M metagenome (GOLD analysis project Ga0070735, IMG submission 66443) | Surface soil microbial communities from Centralia Pennsylvania, which are recovering from an underground coalmine fire - Coalmine... | ecosystem: Environmental > Terrestrial > Soil > Unclassified ... | reverse complement strand
ACGACGGCTTCGACGATTTGATAGTAGCCCGTGCAGCGGCACAGATTCCCCATCATCCAAGCACGTACGTCCTCTTCGGATGGACGCGGGTTTTGCTCGAGCAGTGCTTTGGCAGCGACGATTTGCCCGGACGTGCAGATCCCGCACTGAAAACCACCGTGCTCGACAAAAGCGCGCTGGAGCTCCGTAAGCTCTGCACCGTCTGCGAGACCTTCGACCGTGCGAATCACGCTGCCGTCGACGGTCACCGCTAACACAAGGCACGCCGACATGAGTTGGGCGTCGACCAGGACGCTGCAGCTGCCGCAGACACCGATACCGCAGCCTTCTTTCGTTCCGGTCAGCTTACAGTCGTCGCGCAGAACGTCGAGCAGCAAGCGATTCGATTCGACCGCGAGCGTTTGTGTTTTTCCGTTCAGCGTGAACGTGATCGAGTGTTGGCTCACCTAGAAGACTACGCTCTCGTTTCTCAAGTCCTGCGTTTCGAATCGCTCGAGCATGAGCGGACGAGCGTCCCACGTGCGCGGCTCGCCTTCGGTTATCCATTCGGCAAGCAGAATCCCCACCGCGGGCGAGTGCATGATGCCGTGTCCGGAAAAACCCGTCGCGAGAAAAAGCCCGGGATGCGATTTTACCGGCCCGAGAATTGCATGATTATCGGACGTCACCGTGCGCACGCCCGCGTACGCGCGCAGGATCTTGGCATCAGCAAGTTTCGGCATCCGGTTTGCTGTTGCGCGAGAGACCGCATCGAACCCCGCCCAATCAGTTTCGCCCGGCGCGACGCCATCGGATATGGGCCGCGCGTCCTTGTCGGTTCCACCGAGCAAGAGCTCCGTGGGTTGCGCGTGCACGTACCAGCCGGAATCGAGGTCGACCACGAAGGGCATCTGTGCCGGGATCGAAGGGACGTGCTCCGCAACGAAGACCTGACGCGCGAAGGCGCTGACCGGAACGTCGACTCCCGCGAGCGCGGCAACGGCCCGCGCACGCGCTCCGCACGCGAGGACGATGACGGGCGTTTCATACTCGACGCGCGGCGTTTTCAACGTCCACGTGTCGCCGCTTCGCTCGATGGAAAGAACGCGCGCTTCGGTCGCCATCGCTCCGCCCTGCCGGCGGAACGCTTCCAGATAGGCGTACAGTAACGTCGCGGGATCGATCGAGCCGTCACTCGCGCAGTAGTTTCCGCCGAGCAAATCACTGGTCGCGAGAGGAGCGCAAAGCTCGTGCATCGCCTGCGGATCGAGCCGCTGCGTGTCGACGCCGAACGTGCGTTGCACCCGCAGCTCCTCATTCATGACGGCCAACCGGTTCGAATCCGCCGTGACGAACAAATATCCGTGTCGCCTGAAATGCGGATCGACGCCGTACGAGCGCTCGAAATTTTCGAACACTCGCATGCTGATCAAACTCAGCATGATGTTGGCTTCGGTCGCAAATTGCGCACGTACGCCGCCCGTTACCCAACGCGACTCGCCCATGCCCGGCGAACCTTCGGCTTCAAGCAGTACGATACGCCAGCCCGGAACGCGTTCGATCAAGCGTTCGGCAATCGAGGTGCCGACGATCCCGGCGCCGATGATCGCCGCGTCGACGGCCGCTTTCACGGAGCGACTACGCCGGCTCTGGGAGTGCTTTCGTGAGCGTAACGTCCATGCGCCGCAACCGGTTTGCGAGCACTTCCATTACTTGCAGCGCGAAGAACGGATGATTCTGAACCAGGAACAAAAACCGCTTACGATCGACCGCGCTGACTTTGCTATCAATTTTCGCAACCGCCGTTGCCGAGCGCGGCAGCTGTTCGATCAACGCCATCTCGCCGATCATCCCGCCCGGTTCCACCGTCTCGAGTACGGTCTCGCCGATCCGAACGTCGATCGCGCCGTCGACGACGACGTACATGTAGTCAGCTGATTCGCCTTGTGTAAAAAGGACGGATCCGGCTGCATACGATTCAGCGTGAGCATCGTCGTGCCGGAAAATATCGAGGGGATGCACGCACCTATGTTCGCTGGGAACCCGGCAATCAGCCTTTCCTTGCTTGTCCTCGTGCCCAGAGCGAAAGTTGGGGAGAATGGGTCATGAATCATATTACGATCCCTGACCTCACCAAGGCGCCGCCGCGGCGGGGGCAAGAGTTGCTCGGGGGGCGGTACGCTTGGCTGGCCCGGCTCGCCGACAAGGTGCGTGCGCAGCGCGCGGGGACGAATGGGGACTATGTCGCCTACTGTCCGCTCTCGAAGGCGTTTCTCGATTCAACCGGCGTCAGCGAGCAGACATTCGATGGCCTCATCGATCAGGGCGCCGATGACGATGATCTCGTCGCGTTCTTTGACGAGCGCGTGTCAGACGAGCAACGCGAGCGAGCCAATCGCCTTATCTTGGAAGAGAATGCCGAGTCGCTCCAGCGCCAGGATTCACAAGAAGGCTACGTCTAGTACGGGAGGAGCTTGAATCGCAGCGTTCGTTTTCCGAATTCGCGCTCGTACGTCGGGGTCGCAAGACGAACTGCCCTTGAATTCGCACGCGCCCTCGGGCTTCCCGATGAGAAGGTTGACGATCTCGGCTTCGCCGTCGGCGAGGCGCTGGCCAATGCGGTCGAGCATGGTTTTCGTGAACGCACGTATTTCGAGATTCGGGTTTGGCGCTCGGATCACGAGGACGCAATCGTGATCGAGGTTCAGGACGACGGCGAGGGTTTCGACCCTGCCGCACTCAGCGATCCGGATGAGAACGCTGCTCGCGGATATGGCATCACGATCATGCGCGCAATGGCGGATCGCGTTTCGTTCGAGCGGAACGGACGACTGGTTCGCCTCTGGAAAACGCTCGGCAACGGCGTCATGAGTCTCGAGAACGCAGAAACGTAAAGCTCGGGTGTGATCCGCTTCACGTCCAAGGTGTGTCTCCACAACAACCGGTAATTCGTGCTTCGCCGTGAAAGCGGTTAGCTACCGGAGGTTTTGTTGTGAACCGTGGTCTTCGCATTGCCGCTCTTTTTCTTTCGATGTGTTTTGCACTCACGGCGTGCGGCGGAGGCGGCGGTGGCCGCTCCTTCCTCGGCAGCGGGGGGTCGAGCGGCGGTGGCGCACCGAGTGGGACAGCCGGCGGTAAAGGAAACGTTCAGTTCACGCTGACGATTCCGGCCGGAAGCTCGTCAACGACTTCGAGCACGGTTCGTAAACCAAAGACGATCTCCGCGGCGACTCAGTCGATCACGGTCAGCGTCAACGGCGGAACACCGCAAATTTTCAACGCGTCGTCGTGCTCGGGCAGCCCGCTGACGTGCGTTCTCGACGTCGGCGCGCCGTTTGGACTCGACAGCTTCCTTATACTCACGTGGAGCGGCCCGAACGGAACCGGTACCGAGCTCAATGCTGCCGCCGTAACGCTGAGCGTAACCTCGGGCGGCACGAACACGGCAAGCGCGACCGCAGGCAACGTTCTCACCGTCAACTCGTCTGCTGATGGAAGCGGTGCATCGTTTAGTTGCGCGGGAACGACGACGGCGTGCACGCTGCGCGAAGCAATCGCAGAAGCGAGTACGACTGCCGGCGTTTTCACGGCGCTGCTGTTCTCGGGTGTCACGTCGATTACGGTCGGCAGCCCGATAACGCTCAGCGGAGCGAACATCATCATCCTCGGCCCCGGTGCGACCGCCGCAAATGCGAACGGCGTCGGCGCGCCGTCGGCAGCCGCCAATCTGACGATCAGCGGTGGAAACGCGACAGGGATTTTCCAGATCAACTCCGGGAGCTTGCTCGTTGACGGCGTGACGTTAACGAGCGGAAATGCAACGTCCGGCGGCGCGATCGACAATGCCGGTGGATTACTTACGATCACCAATACAGTCCTCAGCGGAAACACGGCCACGAACGGCGGCGGTGCCGTCTATGATGACGGCGCCGGTCCGTCGGCGATCTCACTGTCGACGTTCAAAAACAATACCGCCGGCTTCGGCGGAGCGTACGACGATGAAGAGGGTGCCTCGTTCAACTTGACGTCGTTTGCAAACAACGTCGCCTACATAGCGAGCCAGAGTTACGGCGAAGGCGGCGCGATCTACGCTGATTGGGACCTTTCCGTAACCGGCTCGACGTTCGCCGGAAATGTCGCGGGCAGCACGAGCGTCTCCGGTACGGATGGCTACGGCGGCGCAATTGCGATGGAAAACAACTCGACGAGTCCCTCGATAACGAACTCAACGTTCGGTGGGTCGTCATCCACCGGCAACTACGCGGGTGGCCCCGGTCCGAACGACGACGCCTACGGCGGTGCCGTTTACAACGACAGTTCGTTTGCGCTCGTCTCGAGTGGCAACACATTTGCAAACAATACCGCAAAGGGCGGAGACTTTTCCGAATCCGGCGCAATCGACGACGATAATTGCATCGGCATCACGAGCTCGAACGACACGTTTACGAGCAACGTCGCCGATTCGTCCGCGTCGGGAGCGACGGGTGAAGCCGAGGGCGGTGTAAGCTACGTATGCGCGCCGTCTTCATTTACGAACGACACATTCACGTCGAATCAAGCGCTGGGAACAACCGGCGGATATGCCGAGGGTGGGGCGCTCTACAGCGACGAGGCGCCGCTCACGATAAGCCAGACGACGTTGACGAAAAATACGGCCGCGGGAGGCGGGTGCGAAGGCGGAGCGTTCTATGCGTACGACGACCTGGGCGACTTCATAACGCTGAGCGGTGTTCAGATCACGTCAAACACGTGCACGGCGACGGGGGGTTCGGGGACCTATGCACGTGGCGGGGGCATGGAGATCGTCTACGCGTTCCTGACCTTCCAAAACGTTTCGGTCACCGGGAACACCGCCGATGCAAGCCAAACGGCCGGAAACAGCTACGCCAACGGCGGCGGCTTCGCATGGCTCCTGGGCGATTACACAAACCAGTGCGGACAAGGCTGCGCCAAGACGCGTCGGCCGGCTCCTGCAATCCTCAACCGACCAAAACCCGCACAATCCCGCTCTACGCTGATTGCGATGCTGCGAACCCGGAGTACGAAAGCGCGAGCACACGCGCAGGCACTCAGGGCAGCGAATTCTCGCGTTAAAGGGCGACACCATGTAGCGGGTCAAGCCACGCGTCACGTCGCGGCGACCCGTTCGCAGCAGGTCTCCGTATCGGGAAGCACGATGGACACGGTGACGTTCAGCACCAATTCGGTCAACGGTGGAACCGGCGGTACGGCGTACGGCGGCGGCGCCGATCTTTCGGGGCAGCCGACGATCACGAACACGACGTTCAGCAACAACACGGTCGCCGCTTCCGGCACGAATGAATATGCGGCCGGAGGCGGTTTCTCGATCGGATCCTACGACGGCGAGAACACGAACTGCGGTTCGGTGACGTTCATGGGCACCGTGAGCGGCAACAGCGCTACGAACGCCGGTGGCGGCATCTTCGAAGAATGCTATGGCGTTACCGTCGCAAACAGCACTATTTCGGGGAATTCGGTTACCGCAGTCGCTTACTCAGGCGACGGCGGGGGCGGAATTTATAGCGACGACAACCTGACAGTCAGCGGTACGACGATCACCGCAAACGCCGTTACCGGCTCGATTGCAACCGCGGGCGGCGGCGCGATCATGAACTACGATTCCGAGGCTCTTGTTCTCAACTCAACGCTTTACAAAAACACGTCGCGCAGCGACGGGGGTGCTATCGAGAACCTCGACTATGGGGACATAACCCTCGACAACGCAACCATCTATCAGAACACCGCCAGCGGCAATGGCGGCGGGATTAGCAACGATCCGGATGGTCAGGGCACGTCGACCACATACGTCACCAGCACAAACTCGATCATCGCCGGCGACGCGGCGTCCGGCAACGGTTCGGACATCTGGAATCTCGATACATTCTCATCCGGCGGCTACAACCTCGTTCAACAGAGCTCGAACTACGGAAGCGGTACCAGCAACGCGCCGCAGACGGGCGACATCATTGGATCGAGTCCGGCGCTCGCATCGGGTCTCGCAAGCAACGGCGGACCCACGCAGACGATCGCAGATACATCATCGAGTCCGGGCAAAGGCGTCATTCCGTTCGCGAGCGGCATGTGCAACGCGCTAACTGGGACGAACGTCGATCAGCGCGGTTATGCGCGCGGAGCCGGCAACGTCTGCGACATGGGTGCGTACGAGTTCAGCGGAACGGCGACAACGCAAAGCTCGTCGACAGCAACGAGCTTACGAAATATGCTCAGCGTCCCACGACGAACCCGATAAACGAGAAACCGCGCCGTTGTGATCCCGAGCGTAGCGCCGCAGGCGCGTAGTCGAGGGACGGCGGGGTTTTCTTGTTTTGAGCCATAAACGGGAGCGATACCGGAGGTTCTTACCGTGATCGGTGCGCTTCGCATTGCTGCCCTTCTTCTCGCCACCAGTTTTACTTTGACGGCGTGCGGCGGCGGCGGCCGTTCCTTACTGGGCGGCGGCGGACCGGCAGGTTCCGGGTCGGGCTCCCCGTCCGGCACGCAGACCGGCAGCGGCAAAGTCACGATGTCGATTTCGTTCTCGGCGACGGGAACAGCGTCAACCTCGAGTGCGATCCGCAGACCTAAGACGATCTCGTCGAAAACGCAATCCATCTCCGTCAGCGTGAACGGCGGCGCCCCACAGGTCTTCGATCTTTCATCGTGCACGGGGACGACGACCATTACGTGCACGCTCTCCGTCGGAGCGCCCTACGGACTCGATAGTTTTCTCATCCTAATGTACAGCGGCACCGGCGGTACCGGAACGGCGCTCAATGCTGCCGCCGTCACGATCAATGTCACGCAGGGCGGCTCGAACACGGCCAGCGCCACTGCCGGCAACCTCCTCACCGTCAATAGCAGCGCCGATTCGAGCGGCGGCTCCGATAGCTGCGCCGGTACGTCGACGACCTGCACGCTGCGTGAAGCGATCGCGGAAGCCAGCACGACAGCCGGCGTTTTCACCGCGATCATGTTCTCGAACGTCTCATCGATTACGGTTGCAAGCCCAATCACGATCGACAATCAAAGCATCGTTGTCATCGGCCCCGGAGCGCTCGTGGCGAACACCGGCGGCAGCGGCGCGCCGTCGGCGTCCGGCAATCTCAAGATCAGCGGCGGCGGAACATCGCAAATCTTCTATGTAACGGCCGGCAGTCTGACGATTGACGGCGTGACACTCACCGGCGGTTCATCGTCCGACGCATACGGCGGCGCGATCGAGAATTACGGCACGCTTTCCATCCTCAACACAATCTTCAACGCAAATGGTGGAAGCGACACCTATTACGGCGGGGCCGTTTACGACGAGTCATCCACCGATGACACCACAGCTGTTCTGTACTCTACATTCACCGGCAATACTGCGCTCACGGACGGCGGCGCGTACTATGACGACGATGGAGTGTCGTTCAGTCACTGCGTCTTTGCAGGCAACTACGCGGCCTTCCAAAGCGACTACGGCGAGGGCGGCGCGATCTACGCCGATTGGGACCTTAGCGTTGACTCTTCGAGCTTTACGAGCAACGTTGCCGGCAGCACCACGGCGAGCGGCATCGAGACGTATGGCGGCGCGATCTCGATCGAGAACGGCAGCCAATCGCCCTCGATAACCAACTCGACGTTCGGCGGCACCACCGCGTCACTCGGAAATTTCGCGGGCGGCGCCGGCTCCTCCGATGACGGCTACGGCGGCGCCATTTACAACGACAGCGGTCAGGTGCTGACGCTGAGCGGCAATACGTTCGCCAATAACGTCGCCAAAGGCGGGGGCGAAGCGTACGGCGGGGCGATCAGCGATTACTCCGGGATCGCAAGCACGGGCGATACCTACGCCTCGAACGTCGCCGATGGAACGGCTGCCGGCTCGGACGGATATGCAGAAGGTGGAGCGATCTATTCGGAAGCGGCGATCTCGCTGACTAATGCGACGGTCAATGCGAACGCTGCGAACGCGGCTTACGAGTGCAACGCCGGCGGCATCTATGACTACGACAGCACCCTGGCGCTGTCGAGCGTTCAAATCACGAACAACACCTGTTCCGCGAATAACGGCACGAACAATTATGCATACGCCTATGGCGGCGGTCTCGAAGACGATTACAGTCAGATTAGCTTCTTAAACGTCACAATATCGGGCAACACCGCGTCGGCGTCCGCATCCGGAAGCTATTACGGAGAAGCGTACGGCGGCGGTTTCGAATATTACGCAGGCTACAATGCCTGCCAGCTTTGCTCGGTGACCCGCCGGAAAGGTCCCGCGGCCGCCAAACATCATGCGACCCAGAACATCGCAATGACGGCATCTGCGGTACAAGTGCGGATGCTTGGCGACTTCAAGCGCGCTCAAACGCTCAAGCAACTCCACATGGCGAAGAAATCGAGGCACGCTGCCGCGGCGTTGGCAGCTCATCGCGCGCCGAGCTCGATTCAGATAGCCTCAGTCCGCAGAATCCAATCCGGGACCGCGCCGGCCAACGGCATGGATACGGTGACCTTCTCCAACAACACGGCCAACGGCGGTGCTAACGGCGGCGTAGCGTACGGCGGCGGCGCCGACCTTTCCGGCATACCTACCTTCAATGCCGTGTCCTTCACTGGTAACACCGCAACAGCGTCAGGCACGAACCTCTACGCGGCCGGCGGCGGGATATCCGAGGGAGAGTCCAATTGCGTTACCAATTCGGTCAATGCGGTCGTTTCCGGAAACTCCGCAACCAATGCCGGCGGCGGCATCTTCCACTATTGCGGCAACCTCACGGTCCAAAATAGCACGATCTCCGGAAACAAAGTCACTGCGACGACTTACGCGGGCGACGGCGGCGGAGGAGTGTGGACGCAGGACTTCATGACGTTGACGGGCTGCACGCTCACGGGCAACAGCGTCGCCGGAACGGTCGCCGATTCAGGCGGCGGCGGATTGCTCGCATTCGACTCGTACTCCGCAAGCACGACGATAACGAATTCGACGGTTTTCTTGAATACCGCACAAGTCGACGGTGGTGGGCTTCTCAACGCGGCGGATAACGACGATGGCAGCGTCGTCGACATCACGAACAGCACGATCTACCAGAATACTGCGACGACCGGCAAGGGCGGTAACGGCACGAACAACGCCAACGTGGGTGCCGGCGAGAACTTCGTTTACTTTCAGAACACGATCATTGCGGGTGGCAGCGCGCCGGGCAACACCGATACAAACGATGTGTACAACGCCGACACGGTGCTCTCGTTCGATTACAATCTCGTCGGCCAGCAATCGCAGAGCAGTCCAGGCAGCGGGACGTGCGCGAACGGCGGCGGTAACTTCTGCGCGCACGATCTCGCCGGCACTCTTGGAGCACCGGTTAATCCGCAGCTGAGCGGAGCGCTCGGAAGCAATGGCGGTCCGACCCAGACACTGGCGGACACCGCATCGAGTCCCGGCCGAGGCGCAATCCCATTTGCCGCGGGCGCTTGCGGCAGCACGACGTACCTCAGCACAACGTACAACGGTCCGAGCACCGATCAACGCGGGTATTCACGCGGCGCCGGAGGTGTCTGCGACATCGGCGCCGTCGAATTCGCGGGAACGGCACCATAAGCAAAAGCCCCGCCGTCCCTCGGGATAACACGGCGGGGCTTTTGGGTTTTGTTTGCGCTAGAGGTCTTCCGGGTTGATGCCCTTCTTCACGTACTGCGTCTTCGTCGGCGGGATACTGACCGAAACATCCGGTTCGTAGTCGCCTTCGTACGTCACGGTGTTCTCTTGTAGACGTTGGCGCTCGTACGGACCCATCAGTTTCGAGCTGAGCTCTTCACCGCTCGGTCCGATGACCGCACCTGCGGTTTCTTCGGCCGGCGCGAAGCCGTCGTTGTAGATCGCGTACTTCGGACGGCCTTCTTCGTCGAGCTCTTGTCCCTCGGGTTGAATCGCGACGTTGCGATACCGCGACATTCCGGTACCCGCGGGAATGAGCTTGCCGATGATGACGTTCTCTTTGAGGCCGAGCAGCGGATCGTACTTGCCTTTGATCGCCGCATCCGTGAGGACGCGCGTCGTCTCTTGGAAGCTCGCCGCCGAGAGGAACGATTCGGTTGCAAGCGAGGCTTTGGTGACGCCCAGCAAAACCGGACGCCCTTCCGCAACTTCCTTGCCTTCCTTCGTCATCTGCTCGTTTTGCTCGTTGAACGCCGCCGCTTCGATCAACTGACCCGGAAGCATTCGCGTATCGCCGCCGGTGACGACCTTCACCTTACGCAGCATCGAGCGAACGATCGTTTCGATGTGCTTATCGTTGATGTCGACGCCCTGCGAACGATAGACTTTCTGCACTTCCTGAACCAGGTAATTCTGCAGCGCCGTCTCGCCCTTGTACTCGAGGATCTCGTGCGGATCGAGCGAGCCTTCCGTCAGCGGGGTGGCCGGCTCGACCTTGTCGCCGTCGTGCACGATCACGTGCGAGCCGAGCGGCGCGTCGTATTCGTGCTCCTCGCCGTGCTTGTCGGCGACGATCACGGTGCGGCGATTGCGCGTCGTGTCTTCGACGATGCGAACCGTACCCGAAACCGTTGAGATCATCGCTTTACCCTTGGGTTTGCGCGCTTCGAAGATTTCTTCGACACGCGGCAGACCGGTGAT
>Ga0070735_10005400_pt1 | contig 10618 bp, 10 predicted proteins | sample Coa_R1_FD_66443 | JGI IMG/M metagenome (GOLD analysis project Ga0070735, IMG submission 66443) | Surface soil microbial communities from Centralia Pennsylvania, which are recovering from an underground coalmine fire - Coalmine... | ecosystem: Environmental > Terrestrial > Soil > Unclassified ... | reverse complement strand
CGGCCCGATCCGGCGAGCGGCCCCAGACGTCGATGGCCGCGATCGGGCGCACATGCCCCATCGCCCGCGCATGCGTCGCCGCCTGTTCGCCATAGCCCAGGAGGGCCAGCCGCGACGACTCCGGTCGCGCCAGGGCGTCGGTGGCCACCGCGCTCGCGGCGGCGGTGCGGACGGCGGTCACCTCGCCGGCGTGGACGATGCACACCGGCTCGCCGCTCGCGTTGTCGAACAGCACCACGACGCCCTGGTGCGACTGGCGGCCCTTGGCGAAGTTCTCCGGAAAGACGCTGATCAGCTTGGCCCCGAACGGCGCGCCCTCGCCGAGCGCGCCGGGCATGACGCCAAAGGCGCGGCCAGCGCCCAGCGGGATGATCGAGCGCAGCAGCTGGCGCGTCTCGCCGCGCGAGAGGGCGATCATCGCCTCGCGCACCAGCGGGATGCAGACCGGATAGGTCAGCTGCTCGCGCACCGTCTCCCGGTCGATCACCAGCATGCTTTCAGGTCCCCTTCAGCGCGGCGCGGAAGGGTTCGAGGTCGAGCCTCGGATAACGCTCGGCCGCGCCGGCCAGCGTCACTTCGTCCCAATAGCTGTGGCCGGGCGGCGGAAAGCCCAGCGCCGCGAGCTGGGCCGGGGCGAGCGACTCCACCAGCGGCGCCCAGCCGGGCTCGATCCCTTTGCGCGGCCAGGGGTTGCCGCCCACCCAGTCGGCGCCGGCGGTCCGGTAGGCGAGGTTGAAGAAGAAGCGTCCGCCGCCGGCCAGCGTCATCGCCGTGCCGCGATGCACGACGTCGGCGGCGTAGACCAGCAGCGATCCGCGCGGACCGGTCGCGCTCGTCGCTGCGGCCTCCCACGCCGCATGCCGCTCGTCCGGGACCTGGGCGCGCGGGAAGGAGAGCCGCATCACCGGAACGTCGGCGGTCAGCGTCTTCGACACCACCCGCGTCGGCCCGTGCGCTTCGGTCACGTCAGAGAGGAAGAGGAAGAGCTGGATCTGGCGATCGCGGCCATCGGTGCGCGGCGGCAGCATGACGTGGTTGGTGTAGTCGGCGTGGAACGGCTGATCGTACTGGGTGACGCCGGTGTATTTGGCGAAGGTCTCGGCCTGGTAGAGGCGCACGTCGGGCTGGCCCAGCAAGTCCTTGGCCGTCGCGACGATGGCCGGATGCAGAGCCAGGCGGTTCAGGGCCAGGTCGGCGAACGGGAACTCGCGCAGGCCGGCGAACTGCAGCGGGCGAAAGCGCGGGTCCTCGCCCTGGTTAGCCGGCTCGTCGGCGCCGGCGCGAAAACGGGCGGCGCGCGGATCGCCGCCGGCGTGGAACGCCTCCGGCGTCGGATAGAGCGAGAACAGCCCCGGCAGGGCCGCGGCGATGTCGGCGTCCGCGACCAGCCGCTCGATCAGCACCCAGCCATGCCGGGCGAAGTGCTCGACGTGCAGGCGCGTGTCGGTCGTTCATGCGCTTCCTATCGGCCACGCGCCGCCGGACCGCTATAGGATGCGCGTGCTCGCTCTTGGGGGGAACAATGAAGCGCACATTGCTGATAGCCGCCGTTGCGATGGCGGCGGCCGGGGGCGCAAGCGCGGCCGCGCCGCCATCCGACGGGTTCGCCGCCTTCTATAAGCTGTTCGCGGCGGCGGCGGCCAAGGACGATCAGAAGGCGCTGGCGGCCTTTACCGTGCTGGCCCCGAGCATGAGCTACGGCGACGGACCTCTCACCTTCGCCACGGTTCACGAGCACTATCTGACGGCCAAGCTGCGCCGATGCCTGGCGACGGGCAAACCCAAGCGCGACATCGACGGAACCGGCGCGGTGAACTACTTCGTTTTCTGCGGCAACCTCATCTACGACTTCACCAAGCCGACGCCTGCCGGCTGGCGGTGGACCGATCTCAGCCCGGACGACTGAGCCCGGTCAGAAGCTGAGCGCGCGGGCTTCCTTCACGTGCGGCAGCGCCTTGACCTGCTCGAGCAGCGCCTCGTTGGGCGAGGTGTCGACGCCGACCAGCGCGATCGCGTCCTCGCCAGCGGCCCGGCGGCCGAGGTTGAAGGTCGCGATGTTCACCCCGGCATCGCCAAGGAGCGCCCCTAGCGCGCCAATGAAGCCCGGCTTGTCGAGGTTGCTCACATAGAGCATCGCCGGTCCGAACGGGGCGTCCAGCTCCATGCCCTTCACCTCGACCACGCGCGGCGCGCCTGCGATGACCGCGCCGGCGAAGGAACGCTTGCCGAGCTCTGTGGTGACGGTGATGCGCATCAGGCTGTCGTAGACCGGCGAGTCGTCCTGGCGCGATTCCGAGATGCTGATGCCGCGGTCCTTGGCCACTGCCGGCGCCGAGACCATGTTCACGCCCGACAGCATCGGCCGCAGCACGCCGGCCAGCGCCGCGGCGGTGAGCGGTTTGACGTTGATGCCGGCCACGTCGCCCTCATAGGCGATGTCGATGGCCTTGATGCCGACGTCGACCATCTGGCCGGCGAAAGCCCCGAGCTTTCCGGCCAGCGCGATATAGGGGCGGAGCTTGGGCGCCTCGTCGGCGGTGACCGAAGGGCTGTTGAGCGCGTTGGAGACGGCGCCGGTGAGCAGGTAGTCGCTCATCTGCTCGGCGACCTGCAGCGCCACGTTCTCCTGCGCCTCCAGCGTGGAGGCGCCCAGGTGCGGGGTGGCGATGAAGTTTGGCGCGCCGAACAGCACGTTGGTGTTGGCCGGCTCCTCGACGAAGACGTCGAAAGCCGCGCCGCCGATGTGGCCGCTGTCCAGGCCCGCGCGAAGCGCCGCTTCGTCCACCAGGCCGCCGCGGGCGCAGTTGATGATCAGCACGCCCTTCTTCGCGCGGGCCAAAGCGTCGGCGTTCAGGATGTTGCGCGTCTTGTCGGTGAGGGGGGTGTGCAGCGTGATGATGTCGGCGCGGGCCAAGAGTTCGTCCAGCTCGACCTTTTCCACACCGAGTTCCACCGCCCGCTCTTCGGAGAGGAACGGGTCGTAGGCGACGACCTTCATCTTCAGGCCGTTGGCGCGATCGGCGACGATGGAGCCGATGTTGCCGCAACCGATCAGGCCGAGCGTCTTGGCCGAGAGTTCGACGCCCATGAAACGGTTCTTCTCCCACTTGCCGGCCTGGGTCGACAGGTCGGCCTGGGGCAGCTGGCGGGCGAGCGCGAACATCAGCGCGATGGCGTGTTCGGCGGTGGTGATCGAGTTGCCGAAGGGGGTGTTCATGACCACGATCCCGGCCGCGGTGGCGGCGGGGATGTCGACGTTGTCGACGCCGATGCCGGCGCGGCCGATGACCTTCATGCGGCTGGCGGCGGCGATCACGTCCTTGTCGGCCTTGGTGGCCGAGCGCAGCGCGAGACCGTCGTACTGGTCGATGATCTTGAGCAGATCGTCCTTGGCGAGGCCGGTCTTGACGTCGGCTTCGACGCCGCGCGCGGCGAAGATGTCGATGGCCGCCGGCGAGAGCTTGTCGGCGATGAGAACGCGTGGGGGCATTTCGAACCTCGGAAGCGAGGCCCCCTCCCCATCCTGGAGAGAGGGGTTGATTGAAGCGAAAGGCGAGGACAGCCGCTCAGGCCGTCTCGAAGACCTCGTCGGCGACGGTGGCGAACGCCCAGTCGAGCCAGGGCGTCAGCGCGTCGAGGTCGGCCGCGTCGACCGCCCCACCGCACCAGATGCGCAAGCCCGGGGGCGCGTCCCGGTAGGCGGCGGCGTCGAGTGCGACGCCTTCCTTCTCCAGAAGGTCGGAGAGCTTCTTGGAAAACTCCGCCTGGCCCTCTTTGGGGAGCGCGGTGACGCGGGCGTCGACGATCTTGAGGCACACGCCGGTGTTGGAGCGCGTCTTTGGATCCTCGGCCAGAAAGTCGATCCAGGGCGTCTTCTCCGCCCAACGGCTGATGATGGCCGTGTTCTCGTCCGCGCGCCGGTACATGGCCGAGAGGCCGCCGATGGACGACGCCCACTTGAGCGCGTCGAGATAGTCCTCGGTGCACAGCAGCGAGGGCGTGTTGATGGTCGAACCTTCGAAGATATCCCTCGCGACCTTGCCCTTGGACGTCAGCCGGAAGAGCTTCGGCAGGCCCCAGGGCGGCGTGTAGGTCTCCAGCCGCTCCACCGCGCGCGGCGAGAGGATCAGCATCCCGTGCGCCGCCTCGCCGCCGAGCACCTTCTGCCAGGAGTAGGTGATCACATCGAGCTTGGCCCAATCGAGGGGTTGGGCGAAGGCGGCGCTGGTGGCGTCGCAGATGACGACGCCCTTGCGGTCAGCCGAGATGAAGTCGGCGTTCGGCACCCGCACGCCGGACGTGGTGCCGTTCCACGCGAAGACGAGGTCGGCGTCGGGACGCACCTTCGAGAGGTCCGGCAGCTGGCCGAACGGCGCGTCCAGGATCTCACAATCTTGCAGCTTCAGCTGGTCACGAACGTCGACCACCCAGTCGCGCGAGAAGCTCTCCCAGGCGGCGACCTGGACCGGCAGCGGGCCGAGCATCGACCACATCGCCATCTCGACCGCGCCGGTGTCCGAGGCCGGCACGATGCCGACGAGGAAGTCGTCCGGCACCTCGAGCACCTCGCGCGTGCGGTCGATCGCCTCCTTGAGCCGGCCCTTGCCGACCTTGGAGCGGTGCGAGCGGCCGAGCGGCGCGGCTTGCAGGTTTTCCAGCCGCCAGCCTGGGTGCTTGACGGTGGGTCCAGAGGAAAATTGGGGACGAGCCGGGCGCATGGCCGGCTTGGCGACGTTGTGCATTTCAACTCCCATCCTTGCAGATGGGCAGCGCCCCGTTGGGAGGGCGTGGCCCGGCGCGTTCCTACACCATGGCCCCTTAAACGCCAGTGAAATGTCCTGGCGGCGCGGCCCAGATTTCCTGTGCGGAGGCTTAGATGCGCAGGCGCCCTTCCAGAACCGTGATGGCGCGGCCGCGCAGAAGGACCCGTTCGCCCCGCGTCTCGGTTTCGATCTCGCCGCCGCGGCCCGGATAGGCCTGGAAGAAGCGCACGCGCGGCCGGGCGAGCTTGCCAGCGAAGAGCGGCCCGAGGATGCAATGCAGCGAGCCTGTGGCCGCGTCTTCCGGCACGCCGGAGCCGGGCGCGAAGAAGCGACTGGTCACGTCGTGCGCCTGCCCGGGCGCAGCGATGGCGGCGACGCCGACGTTGCCGCGCTCGACCGCCCGCGCCGCGGCGGCCTCGAGGGCGGGAATGTTCGGCTTCAGCCCGCGCACAGCGGCCTCGTCGGCGAAGACGGCGATGACGTAGCGGCCGGCCCAAACTTCCGCCGGCTCGGCGCCCAAGGCTTCGGCGAGGCCGACCGGCGGCGCGATGCGCCGGGGCGTTTCGGCCGGGAAGTCCATCTCCAGCCGCTCGCCGGCGCGGCGGACGACCAGGGGGCCAGACTGCGTGTCGAAGGTCAGCGCCGGCGCGTCAGAGCCGCACGCTTCGAACAGCACGTGCGCGGAGGCGAGCGTCGCGTGGCCGCAGAGCGGCACCTCGATGGCCGGGGTCATCCAGCGCAGCCCGAAGCGCGCCGGATCGGCGGTCTTGAGCAGAAAAGCCGTCTCCGCCTGATTGTTCTCGGCCGCGAGCGCCTGCATCCAATGCGAGTCCGGCCAGGCGTCGAAGGGCTCGAGCACGCAGGCCGGATTGCCCTTGAAGGGGGCGGCCGCAAAGGCGTCGACCATCCACTGGCGCATCAGGCGTGCTCCTTCAGGCGCGCCTCGAGGCGATGGCGCACGGCCGGCCACTCGGGCGCGATGATGGAAAAATAGACGGTGTCGCGGAGCGTCCCGTCGCGGCGGATGACGTGGGCGCGGAAGACGCCTTCCTTGACCGCCCCCAGCTTGGCGATCGCCGCCTGCGAGCGGGTGTTCAGGTTGTCGGTCTTGTACTCGACCCGGTTCATGCCGAGCGTCTCGAACGCGTGGCGCATGAGGGCGAGCTTGCAGGCCGGGTTGATCCGCGTCGCCCAGACCCTCGGGGCATACCAGGTCGAGCCGATCTCGAGCCGCTTGTTGGCCGCGTCGATGTTCAGATAGCGGGTCGAGCCGACCACGACGCCGTCGGGCGCCCGCACCGCCCAGACGGCTTCGGCGCCCCCGCCGCTGATCCGAAGCGACCCATCGAACCAGGGATCGAAGCCCTCGCCGCGCGCGACATAGGGGATGTGGGTCCAGATCTCCGGCGCGTCGCCGGCCGCGCGCAGACTCTCGCGGTGCGCCTCATCGAGCGGCTCCAGCCGCACGCCGGCGGATTCGAGCGGAACGGGGCGGATGGGATCGGCCATGCTCACGCCCACCGTCTCTGGCGCGCCAGGCGAAGCAGACTCCCGGCCGCCGAGAGCGCAAGGCGCATCGCCGCGAGCGGCGACATCGGGGCGCCGGCGGCGCCTGGGGCGTCGCCTTCCGTCAGCCGGTAGCCGACCCGACGGATCGTATGGATGCGGAACGCGCTGGGATAAGCGCGGGCGAGGCGCCGCAGGCTAACGATACAGCGGGTGATCGCGTCGTCGCTGACGAAGCGGCCCCGCCAGCACAAGGCGATCAGCGCGTCGCGCGAGACCACGTCCCCGTCGGCGCGGGCCAGGGCGACCAGCACCTGCATCACGCGGGGCTCGACCTGGCGACTGCGCCCCTGCTGCACGACTTCAAGGCGCGATGGGCGCACGCGCAATCCGCCGAGCCGGAAGTCGGCTTCATCGGAAAGCCGGATCGGTTGCAGGACGGCCACGAGGCCGGCGGCCGCCGCGTTCATCGCCTCGCCACGCCCCGGCGCCGTCGGACTGACGATCCGCATGTCCACGATGCTCTCCGTCTCGCGACAATCATACCAATTGCGTATCGATCTCTCAGATTGACTCGAATATCAATCTCTATATTGTCACGGTGACAATCGAGGAGGCGTGATGGCCGAGTGGCGACCAGAGATCGAGACGGGCGAGGGCTTCATCCACGAGCGGATCGCCAAGGCGCTCGAGGCGGACATCGCCGCAGGCGCGCTCGCTCCGGACACCCGACTGCCGACCCATCGCCGTCTCGCCGAGCTGCTCGGCGTCAGCGTCGGCGCCGTCACCCGCGCCTATGCGGCGGTGGAGGCCAGGGGGCTGGTGAAGGCCACGGTCGGTCGCGGCAGTTTCGTCGCCGGCCGCGCCGAGGCTGAGCGGTCCGAGCCGCGTGACGAGGGCCTGTTCGATCTCGAGCGCGCCTTGCCGCCCCTGGCCGACGCCCATTCGCTGCGGGCCCTCGGCCGCCTCCGCCAGCGTGCGGATCCTGGGGGCCACCTCTCCTATCCCCCGTCGGCCGGCGAGCCCGGTCACCGCCGCGCGGTGGCGCGCTGGTTCGCCGCGACGGCCGGCTGGCCCGACCTCGACTGGCGGCGCCTGATTCTCACCGCCGGCTGCCAGCAGGCGTTCGCCGTGGCGCTGGGCGCCGCTTGCCGGCCGGGCGACGCCCTCGTCGTCGAGGCGGCGACGTTCACCGGCGTCAAGACGCTGGCCAACCACATGAACTATGCCCTCGTCGGCGCCGCCATGGACGCCGAAGGGCTCACGCCCGATGCGCTCGATGAGGCGGCGCAGCGAAGCGGCGCCCGCGTCGCCTATGTGCAGCCGCTGCAGAACCCGACGGGCCGGGTCATGAGCCTGGCGCGCCGCCACGCGATCGCGGCGGTGGCGCGCCAACGGGATCTGTTGCTGGTCGAGGACGACCTCTACGCCGCCTACACCACCGAGCTCGGCCTGCCGCGGTTGGCGATGCTCGCGCCCGAGCGGGTGTTCTACGCGAGCGGCCTCTCGAAGAGCCTCGCCCCGGCGTTCAGGGTTGGCGGCTGCGTGCCCCCGCTCGGCGGCGACTGGTTCGACCGCACGTTGAATGCGCTGCGCGCCATCGCCTTCTGCGCGCCGACGCTGAGCGCGCAGATCGCGACGCAGATGATCGAGGACGGGACGGCCGACGACATGCTCGCGGGCCATCGCAGCGAGCTCGCCGCCCGTGCGACCTTGGCGCTCGACATCCTCGGGCCCGCGGCCGAGCCCCCGCACGTCGCCGCGCCGCAGTTCGTCTGGCTGCCGATGAACGAGCTGAAGGCCGAGCGGACGGCCGCTGCGGCCTTGCGCGAAGGTGTCGGCCTCTCGCCCCCCACCGCAGGGCTTGCGCCGGGCGCGTCCGCGCAGGGTCTGCGCGTCTGCCTGGGCGCCGTCGCCGGCCGGGCCGCGTTGGAGGAGGCGCTGAGGCGCCTGGCGCGGGTGCTGAGCGATCGCGACGAGCGCACGCTCGGCATGGTGTGAGCCCCCGGCATGCCCGTTCATGAGCACAAGGCCGGCCCCTGGCTGCTCAGCGACGACCCGACCCGATTCGACGCCGAGCGCGCCCACGGCTGGATCGCCGGCGAGAGCTATTGGGCCGAGGGCATTCCGCGCGCGGTCTTCGATCGCTCGCTGGCCGCAAGCCTGGTCGTCGGCGCCTTTTTGCAGGGCGGGTCGATGGCGGGGATGGCGCGGGCGGTGACCGACCGGGCGACGTTCGCGTGGATCTGCGATGTGTTCGTCGACTCGGGGTCGCGCGGCCAGGGCCTGGGCAAGGCGCTGATGGCCTACCTGATGGCGCACCCGGACCTGCAGGGCCTGCGCCGCCTGCACCTCGCCACCCGCGACGCTCATGGCCTCTACGCCGCCTTCGGCTTCGGCCCGCTCACCGGCGTCGACCGCTGGATGGAGATCAGGAACCGGGACGTCTACGGCGGCTAGGGCAAGAGCGACGCCTGCCGCGCGCGGCCGCCGGGTTCGGTGAGGACGTCGAAGGTCCCGGCCGGGCTGGCGGTCAGGAGGTCGCTCTCGGGCTTCGACAGGGAGAGCCACGCGCCCCAGCTCTCCTTGGGCAGGACGACGATCTGGCGGTCGTGATACGGCGCGACGTCCGGTCCCGGCTCGACGGTCAGCATGGTGAAGTTCGGCGCGCCGCCGTCAGCCGCGGTCCGCCACAGACCGGCGATGCAGAAGAAGGGCTCGGCATGGGCCGTGAAGCGGTGCCGGTCCTTCGGACTCTTGGCGCCCGTGTATTCGAAGAAGGCCGACGCCGGGATCAGGCAGCGGTTGCTGCTCGCAAAACGGCGGCCCTCGGCGCGGAAGTTGAACACCACCCCGCCGCGCGGGTGCGCCGGCGGAAAGCCGAAGCGCATGAGCGCCAGTTCGACGCCGTTGCCGGCGGCGCGCACGACGGCCGCGTCATCGCGAATGTGCACGTGCTCGCGCGGGGGCAGATCGAGTTCGGTCTGCACCGTTGGCACGCCGAGGCCGACCAGCTCCATCGCCGCCACGTAGGCGCGATAGGCGATCTCCTGCTCGAAGCCGTTGCACATGCGAACCTGACGCCGACGCGGGGAGCCTCAGGCGGCGATGCGCACGGGCATCGACTCGTAGCCCTTGATGAAGCTCGAGCGCACGCGCACCGGCTCGGCCATCACCTCGATGCGTTCGAAGCGCTTGAGGATCTCTTCCCAGACCACCTTCAGCTGCATCTCGGCGAGGCGGTTGCCGACGCAGCGGTGGATGCCGAAGCCGAACGACAGGTGCTGGCGCGGGCGTTCGCGGTCGATGATGAAGGCGTTCGGGTTCTCGATCGCCTCCTCGTCGCGGTTGCCCGAGACGTACCACATGACGACCTTGTCGCCCGCCTTGATGGTCTTGTCGCCGATCTGCATGTCCGCCGTCGCCGTGCGGCGCATATGGGCGAGCGGCGTCTGCCAGCGAATGATCTCGGGCACCATCGAGGTGATGAGGCCGTGGTCGGCGCGCAGCTTGTCGTACTGGTCGGGATTCTCGTTCAGCGCCAGCAGGCCGCCTGAGATCGAGTTCCGCGTCGTGTCGTTGCCGCCGACGATCAGGAGCACGAGGTTGCCGAGGAACATGCGCTTGTCCATGTCCTTGGTGGCGTCGCCGTGCGCCATCATCGAGATGAGGTCGCCGCGCGGCGGCAGCTTCTCCCGCTCCGCCCAGAGGCCGAGGAAGGTGTCCAGGCAGCCCAGCAGGACCTCGTTTTTCTCTTCCTCGCTCTCCACCAGCTGGCCGGGCGCCGGGAAGACGGTGGCGACGTCGGACCAGTAGGTCAGCTTGCGCCGCTCCTCGAACGGGAAGTCGAACAGGGTCGCCAGCATCTGGGTGGTGAGTTCGATGGAGACCTTGTCGACCCAGTCGAAGGTTTCGCCGATGGGGAGCTCGTCGAGGATCTTCGCCGCCCGCTCGCGAATGATCGGCTCGAGGTTGGCGAGGTTGGCCGGCGAAACGACCGGGCTCACCGTCTTGCGTTGCGCATCGTGCTTCGGCGGGTCCATGGCGATGAAGCTCGGCCGGCGAAGGTCGGGGTTCGTGTCGCGGATGGTGATGCCGCCAAGCGCTGATTCCGAGGAAAAGACGCCGTGGTTGGTGTCGACGGTCATGATGTCGGCGTACTTGGTCACCGACCAGTAGGGGCCGAACTCGCTCTCGCGGCACCAGTGCACCGGCTCCTCGGCGCGCAGGCGTTCGAACCAGGGCCAGTGGGTGTTGGTGCGAAAGAGCTCGGGATCGCCCGGATGGTAGTCCTCGAGCGGCGTCGAATACGCCCGCTCCCTGGCCTCGTCCGCGACCCTCGCCGATCC
>Ga0070735_10005399_pt1 | contig 10618 bp, 9 predicted proteins | sample Coa_R1_FD_66443 | JGI IMG/M metagenome (GOLD analysis project Ga0070735, IMG submission 66443) | Surface soil microbial communities from Centralia Pennsylvania, which are recovering from an underground coalmine fire - Coalmine... | ecosystem: Environmental > Terrestrial > Soil > Unclassified ... | reverse complement strand
CAGCCAGACGCCTTCGAGCTTCGATTCTTCGACTACGACTGCCGCTCCGTGCTTCGCCAGTGCTTCCGCGTTGACCCGTTGATGATCGTCGGCCGCGCGTGGAAATGGAACGAAGACTGCCGGCTTCCCTGCCGCCGCAATTTCCGCGACGGTGCTCGCACCCGAGCGGCAAACGACAAGATCGGCGCGCGCAAACGCCGCAGGCATGTCTTCGATGAACCTGTGAACCTCCGCGGACTCTTCGAAAGAACGATACGCGGCCAGCGCGTCATTATAATCACGCTCGCCGGTCTGATGAATGATGTGAATGCCCGGCGCCTCGCGCTGCAAGACAGGCAGGCAGCGAATCATCGCGTCATTGATGGCATGTGCGCCCTGGCTGCCTCCGAAGACGAGCAGGGTTGGAGTGCCGCCGCGCTTGGGCGCGATATCGAAAAATGCCTGCCGCACTGGAACACCCGTGACTTCGGCGTGGCGAAAATATTTTGCGGTTTCTTCGAAGTGCACCGCCGCCCCGGTGACAAACTTTGCCACCATGCGATTGGCAAATCCCGGAACAACGTTCGGCTCAAAGGCCAGCGTCGGAATGTGTTTGATCACTGCGGCGAGCATCGCCGGGCCGGACGCATATCCACCCACGCCAATGACCACGTCTGGCGCAAACTGGTTCAGCATGCGGCTGGCGTCCCAGACGGCGCGGGGCAAATCGAATGAGGTCTTAAGGCGCGTCATCAGGCTGACATTCTTGAGCGCGCCAACCCGCACCAACTGCAACGGAAACCCCGCGGCCGGCACCAGGCGATTCTCAATGCCGCGCGCCGTGCCTATAAATAGGCACTCGGCGTTGTAGGTCTTCTTGAGCTGATTGGCAATGGCCAGCGCCGGGATCACGTGTCCGCCAGTACCGCCGCCCGCCAGAATGGCACGCATGGAGTGACTATAAACCATCTTTTTTCAGTTATCTACAGCGATAATAATGATTTATCTTGATTGATCAAGAAAAAGCAATATAATCGAGAGATAAGGAACCTGATCATGGCGACCACGAAAAAATTTACCCCCGAAATCGACGCAGTCCTCTACAACGAACTCGTGGACACGGCAGAACGCAATGGCCAAACCCAACGCTATGTGCTGGAGCAGGCGCTGCGTTTCTATCTGCACAACGTCGTACCCTCGCAACACCTGGTGCGCCGCGAGGTCATGGACGCCTTTGAAGAGTCCGTGGCTCGCAATCGCGAATTGCTCGGGCGTTTGGCGAAGTGATGCGCGAGTACCTGACCGTGGCTGAGGTGTACCACATGCAGCACCGCCTGATTGAGCTTTTTGGTGGATTGCATGGTGTACGCGACAAAGGCGCAATCGAGGCTGCCGTATTCCGTCCTCAGACCGGTTACTACAATTCGATGGAAGAAGAAGCGGCGGCTTTGATGGAGTCCCTCGGGATGAACCACGGATTCCTCGACGGCAACAAGCGAATCGCCTTTACCGCAGCTGACGTTTTTCTGCGCCGCAATGGTTTCTACATCGACGTAACGGCCGAAGAAGGACACCAGTTCATTGAGGGATCGCTTGAGCGTCAGGAGTTTCGATTCGCGAAAATCCTCGAGTGGATTCGTCTACACCTCAAAACTGTAGGGTAGGTCGCATCATTCCGCCTGCTTGGTGATATTCAGCAGCACGCCGACGCAGGCCAGGGTCACGAACAGCGACGATCCTCCGTAGGACACGAAGGGGAGCGGGATTCCTTTGGTCGGCATCATGCCGAGCACGACGCTGATATTGATGAACGCCTGCAGTACCACCATGCTCGTAATGCCAACGGCCAGGTATCGTCCGAACAAATCTTCCGTGCGCCACGAGGCGCGCATTCCACGCCAGAGAAAAATTGCGAACAACGCCACCACGAACATCGCGCCGACCAGGCCTAACTCTTCGGCGGTCACGGCGAAAATAAAGTCCGTGTGCGGCTCGGGGAGATAGAACAACTTCTGCTTCCCTTCCATCAATCCAACGCCGGTCACGCCGCCCGTGCCCACTGCGATCAGCGATTGAATAATGTGGAAACCGGTACCCTGGCGGTCGGCATACGGATTCAGAAATGCCAGGATGCGGTCGCGCCGCCAGCTCACATGAAAAATCAAAAAATACAGCGGCACCAGAGCGGCGCCGAATGCGTAGCCAAAATAGCGCAGGCGCATGCCAGCGACGTAAAGAATACAGGCCGCAATTCCCGCACATGCGATCGACGTCCCGAGATCGGGCTGCAACACGATCAGCCCCAGAAACACAAGCACCGGCGCTGCCGCGGGCAGCAGCGTGTTGCGCACGTCATCGATCGACTTGGCGCGACTCTCGAGGAAGTAGGCGAGAAAGAGAATCAGCATCGGCTTAGCCAGTTCCGACGGCTGAAAAGAAAATCCACCGGCGTGAATCCAGCGATGCGTGTTGTGCGAGCGGTCGAGAAAGAAGACCGAGATCAGCAGCAACGTGGTCACGCCCATCAGCGAGAAGACGATTGCGGGATGCTTATAGCGGCGATAGTCGACGCGCATGGTAACGACCATCGCGACAAGCCCCGCCACGGCCCAGATCAGCTGCTTCGACAGGAATGCATAAGGCGAACCGAAGCGCTCACGCGCCATCACCGCAGATGCCGAGAAAACCATCACCAGGCCGACAAACACAAGCAGCATGGTGACCGTAAACAACCAGCGATCGACACTCACGCGCTTCGCCATGGGACATTCATTTCAACACGGAGTCGGAGATGGGATTGTGGATTGTTGAATCGCGAGTGTTGCTTGTTTTGGTTCGGGTGGGAAAATCATTCACCACAGAGGCACGGAGACACAGAGCCGAACCTTGGAAGGTTCCTCTGTGTCTCCGTGCCTCTGTGGTGGAAAGAAGCTCTCACTTGAGGCTTCCAACAATCTCCTTGAACACTTTCCCTCTGTGCTCGTAGCTCTTGAACTGGTCGAAGCTGGCGCAGGCGGGGGCCAGCAGGACGATGTCGCCAGGCTGCGCCGCGGCGTTGGCTTTGCGGATGGCGTTTTCGAGCGTCTCGGCGTGGACAAGTTCAGGGCCGCCATTCTTCGATGAAACAATCTGCGACTCGATCTTCGCCGCCGCTGCGCCGATCGTGTACACGCGTTTCACGCGCTTGCGCAGAAGATCGTTGAGAACGGTGTAATCGCTACCTTTATCTTTGCCGCCGAGAATCAGGTGTATGTTCGCGGGGAAAGATTCGAGCGCCTTGATGGTCGCATCCACGTTCGTCGCCTTGGAGTCGTTGTAGTAGTCAACGCCCCGGATTGTCGCGACAAATTCCAGTCGATGCTCAACGGCTTTGAAGTTGTGCACGGCGTGCTGGATCTTTTCGGGAGCGCAGCCCATCAGCACTCCGGCGCACACCGCGGCCAGTACATTCTCGAGATTGTGCGCGCCCTTGAGCGGAATCTCGGAGACCTCGAGAACTTCGCGCTGCCCGCGCTGATCACGAAAAACGATGTTGCCGTCGCGAACCCATGCACCCTGCTCAACTTCTTTCTGTCGGCTGAACCAGAAGACCTTGGCACGCGTTCGCGCAGCCATCGCGACGCAGGTCGGATCGTCGGCGTTGAGCACGGCGAAATCGCTCCCCTGCTGGTTCTCGAAGATGCGCGTTTTGGCGTTTACGTAAACTTCGAGCGTGCGGTGACGGTCGAGATGATCGGGCGTCACATTCAGCACGACTGCAACCTTTGGGCGGAAGGTTTGAATCGTTTCCAACTGGAAACTCGAAACCTCGAGCACGATTACGGTCTCAGGAGTCGCGCGCTCCGCCAGCGAGATCGCAGGCGTGCCGATATTTCCCCCGACCAGCGCGGGAAATCCAGCGGCAGTCATGATCTCGCCCACGAGCGTCGTGGTCGTAGTCTTGCCGTTCGATCCGGTGATAGCGACGATGGGACCGGGCAGAAACTGTGCTGCGAGTTCGATCTCGCCAATAACGTTCTCGCCCAGCGAACGCGCCTGCACCAGCGGAGGCGCATCGACCGGAACTCCGGGACTGACTACGATCAAATCCTGCCCGCGAAATGTGCGGTCGCCGTGGCCTCCGGTTTCGACCGTGATGCCGTGGTCGAGCAGAACCGGAATCTCGTTGCGCAGTTCGTCGCCGCTCTTGGTGTCGGAGACAGAGACCTTGGCGCCGTGGGCTTTCATGAACAGCGCAGACGCCACTCCCGATTTTCCCAGGCCGACGACCAGCACTCGTTTTCCGTTGAGTTCCATTGGATCTATTTCACCACAGAACACACAGAGAAATTCAACTTCATTGGCCGCGGATCAACACAGATTCACACGGATCAATCCAAAGAGAAACGGCAAGAAATCTTATCGGTGTAAATCCGTGCAATCCGTGGCTCGATTTCTATCTTAGTTTCAGCGTCGTCAGCGCGAATAGCGCGAAGATCAGCGACGCGATCCAGAAGCGCACGATGATCTTCGACTCCGACCAGCCCAGTAACTCGAAATGATGATGCAATGGCGCCATCTTGAAAATACGCTTCTTGCGCAGCTTGTACGAGCCGACCTGCAGGATGACAGAGAGCGCCTCGATCACGAATACTCCGCCGATGAACGGCAGCAATAATTCCTGCTTGATGATGACGGCAACCGTGCCGATGGCGCCGCCCAGCGCCAGCGATCCTACGTCTCCCATGAAAACTTCAGCAGGATGCGCGTTGTACCAGAGGAATCCGATGGATGATCCGACCATCGCTCCGCAGAAGATGGTCAACTCTGCCACCTGCGGCATGCGCTGCAGTTCGAGATAAGTGGCGAAGGTCGCGTGGCCGCTGACGTAAGTAAGCACGGTCAACGCGCCGGCAGCAATCACGGTGCAGCCGATGGCAAGCCCGTCGAGCCCGTCCGTAAGATTCACCGCGTTCGACGAAAACGCGATCAGTAGCGCGACAAAAACCATGAATGGAAGGAACGCGAGCGGCCAAAGGTGAGCGGAGCGTTCCAGGCTTCCGACCACCAGATCGGGATGAAACTGCTTGAAGAATGGAACGATCAGCCGGGTCGAGTACATGCCATACGCCTGCATGGCGATGAGCATGGAAGCCACCACGACCCCGGTGGCGATCTGCAGGCCAAGCTTGGCGCGAGCGGTCAGGCCCAGATTGCGGCGATGCGTCACCTTGGTGTAGTCGTCGGTGAATCCGATGGCAGCGTAGGCGCACGTGGAGAATACGGCGATCCAGACGAAGCGGTTACTCAGGTCGGCCCAGAGCAACGTAGGAACGACGATGGCGATGACAATGAGGAGCCCGCCCATCGTAGGCGTGCCGGCTTTTTTCTGGTGAGCCTTGGGACCTTCCTCCCGAATATATTGTCCGATCTGGAACTCGCGCAGGCGCCCGATGACGAGCGGACCGACAATCAGAGCGGTGAAGAGCGCGGTAAGGCTGGCAAACGCCGTGCGGAAAGTGACGTAGCGGAAAATGCGGAACGGCGCGACATAGTGTTGCAGCTTGACGAACAACAGCCAGTAGAGCAATCAGCCTCCGAACCACCGCCGTCAGCTTTCAGCTTTCAGCTCTTAGCTATTGGCTTTTAGCCCTTAGCTTTTCTTGCCATGCTTCTAACGCTTTTTCGAGCTTCACACCGCGAGAGGCTTTGAGCAGGATTACGTCTCCATCTTGCGTTTCTGTCGACAGCCATTCTCCCGCTTCCTCGGGCGTTGCGACGAATTCCGCTCGGGCGCCCGCCTGCGTTGCGCCTTCTACCATGGCTTGCGCCAAGCCACGAACGCCGATCAGAACGTCGATCTTCTTTTCGGCGATGTGCCTTCCGGCGGCGCGATGCATCTCCGCGCCCGACGGCCCGAGTTCGAGCATTTCTCCTGCGACCACAATGCGCCGGCCGGCCTTCATCGTGGTCAAAGCGTCGACCATCGCATTGAGCGCCTTCGGATTCGAATTGTAACAATCGTTCACGACCGTGATGTTACCCAGTTGGAGAACCTGTCCGCGTTTGTCGGCGGGCGCGAGCGTCGCGAGCGCTGCAACGGCTTCGGAGAGCGTGAGGCCCCGGGCAAGCGCGACGGCAACGGCCGCCAGCGCATTCAGAATGTTGTGTTCGCCGACCAGGGCCAATCGCGCGCGTTCGCGGCCGGCGTGGGTGACGATGTCGAGCTCCGATCCTGCAGTGCCATGGGTGACGACATTTTCCGCGCGCACGTCGATATGCGCACCGGCAATCGCTCCTATGCCGTACATCACAACCTTCCCCTTGAACTCGCGGCCGAATTGCGAAACGTATTCGTCGTCAGCATTGAGAACAGCAGTTCCACCCGAGGGAAGCGACTCGATCAATTCATATTTCGCGCGGGCGATCCCGGCCAGCGAATCGAAGAACTCCAGGTGGACCGGAGCAACGTTCGTGACGACACCAATCTCCGGCTGTGCGATCTTCGCCAGCGCGCGGATCTCGCCGGCGTGCGACATCCCCATCTCGATGACGGCGACGTCGTGCTCGGGCTCCAGTTTCAGAAGCATGAGCGGCAATCCGAAATGATTATTGAAGTTGCCTTCGGACTTGAGCACACGGAAGCGCGACGCGAGCACGTGCGCGATGGCCTCCTTGGTCGTCGTCTTCCCTGCCGAGCCCGTGACTCCAACCAACGGCTTGCCCCACAGCTTGCGCACAGCTGTGGCCAGCGTTTGTAGAGCGACCAGAGTGTCGTCCACCGCCAGTAGACGCTTTCCCTCTGAATAACGATGCAATTGATCTTTGCGGATGACCGCTGCTGCCGCGCCTTTCTCGATCGCCACATCGACGTAATCGTGGCCGTCGAGGCGGTCACCTTTGACCGCGAAGAAAAGTTCGCCGGGCTTGATGGAGCGCGAATCGATCGAATAGCCCTGCGCAACGGCGTCTGGGAGAAACTTTCCTTGGGCGGAAACGAATTCACCGATTTTCGGCAGTGGCAGCTTCATCCCTGTTTTCCTGCGTCGGGCGCGCATTCGAATCCGTTCGCTCGCAGTGCTTCCCGCGCCACTTCAACGTCATCAAATGGAAGCGATCCCTCGCGCGTGACCTGCACCTTTTCGTGTCCCTTGCCGGCGAGCAGGACAATGTCTCCCGGACGCGCTTCGCCAATCGCCAGCGCAATCGCTTTGCGGCGATCAACTTCAACACTGTACTTCACTCCTGTTTTCTGCAGCCCGACGAGCACGTCGTTGATAATCGCGCGCGGATCTTCACTGCGCGGATTGTCGGAAGTGAGTACGACGAAGTCGCTGCCGCGTCCGGCGGCCTCTCCCATCAGCGGACGCTTGGCGCGATCGCGATCTCCTCCGCAGCCGAAGACGGTGACGACTCTTCCCGCCGCACCCGCGCGCGAGACAAATTCGCGGGCGAGAGCTGTCAGATTGCGCAGCGCATCGTCGGTGTGTGCGTAGTCAACGACGACCGTAAATGGCTGGCCGCAGTCGACGCGTTGAAACCGGCCCGGAACATGCGTCAGCGCATCGACCCCGCTGGCGATGGCCTTCGCACTGCAACCACGCGCATGAGTCGCGGCCGCAGCGGCAAGAATGTTGTAAACATTCACGCGCCCAATGAGTGGCGAAAAGATCGCGATCTTGCCCTGCGGCGTGGCCATGTCGAAGCGCGTCCCACGCGGAGTGATGTCCACGTTCTCGGCGTGAAAGTCGCCACGCTCCCATCCATATGTCAGCACGATCGCGCTGCGCTTGCGGCTGAACTCAGCAAGTTTTGCGCCGTACTCGTCATCCAGGTTGGTCACCGCGACCCGAGGGGCGTCCGTGCCGCAGCCCTCGAAGAGCACACGCTTGGCCGCGAAATACTCGTCCATCGTTCTGTGATAGTCCAGGTGATCGCGCGTGAGGTTGCTAAACACCGCCACATCGAACGGAACTCCGAACACGCGTTCCTGTGCGAGTGCGTGCGAGGAAACTTCCATGACGGCATCTGTCGCGCCATCGCCCACCGCCGCACTCAGAATACGCGCCAGGTCCAACGCTTCTGGAGTCGTGTGTGGCGCTGGCAAAACCTTCCCGGCAACGTGATATTCAATGGTCCCGATCAATGCACTCTTTCGCGAAGCGGCGGTGAGGATTGATTCGATCAGAAATGCCGTCGTGCTCTTGCCGTTCGTACCGGTAATGCCGATGACCGCGATGCGCTCCGCTGGTCGCTTGTAGAAATTCGCACTCACGCGCGCCAAAGCACGCCGCCCATGTGGCACGACCGCCCACGCCACGCCTTCGCGCGGCTTCTCGTTTGCCGAGTCGGTCACGATCGCGACCGCGCCAGCCTCGATTGCCTGATCGATGAAGCGATTTCCGTCGGACGTATCGCCGTGCATGGCCACGAACACGCTTCCCGGCTTCACTCGGCGCGAGTCGTATTCCACACTGCTGGCGTCGGGGTTCCCGCTCTGGCTAAGAACTTCCGCGCCGTCCAACAGACTCTGAAAGGTCATTGCTGGAAATTATAGGGCACGAAGAAATCGCATGCGGCTGGAACGCCTTGCCCCATGCCTACTTTTGGAGATAGCCGCCATTACCAAGGTCATTTCCCGACCTCGTGTGCCGCGCGCTACAGTGATCGCATGAGCACCGGAACCGGCCCTGCTAAATACCGCTGCGCGCAATGCGAACAGCCAGAGGCTCAGTGTGAATGCGAGAAGTTCTGCTGCCTGTGCCAGGCTGTAATCGATATCCGCATTTGCGACGACGGGCTCATGTATTGCGAACCCTGCCGCAAGGCCTGCGACTATAAGACCTCCTCCGACTAGGCGTCGGGTAGAACATCTCTCGCTCATCTCCTATAGTTTCTTCTTTCGATTCTCCCCATGTCACTGAAGCGAAACCCACTTTTGCCGTTGTGTAAAATGGAGGAATACTCCGCTGTGCCCCGAATCCTTGGCAGACCGAGGCCTTTTGAGGCAGAATAACTCGTTTTGCTTTGTGCCTTAATTTTGGCGTTCTCCTGAGGAGATCTTAATGGCCACCACAGTCCACGTCAGCGACGTAGCTGAGTTGCTGAGCGAAGGCCGAACGCACTTCAATCTCTCGCCCGCGGTTTTGGTGGAGCACTCCGTCCGGCGCAATGAAGCGAAGTTGGCGTCCAACGGTGCCATTGTCGGTTACACCAACCGCACGGGCCGGTCTCCCAAAGACAAGTTCATCGTTAAAGATGAAACCACCGCGCACACGGTGAACTGGGGGGCGGTGAACCAGCCGTTCGAACCGGAGAAGTTTGACGCTCTTTACGAGCGCGTCATGGAGCACCTGCGCGGCCGTGAGCTATACGTACAGGATCTTTTCTGCGGCGCTGATCCGGCTTACCGGCTGCCGGTTCGCATCGTGAATGAATATGCCTGGCACAACTTATTTGTGCGGCAATTATTTCTGCGGCCGACGGCGCAGGAACTGAGGAATCATCGTCCGGAGTTCACCGTCATCGCCGCGCCCGAGTTCAAGGCAGATCCCAAACGCGACGGCGTGAATTCCGAAGTATTCATCGTGCTGAATTTCACGCGCCGGACCGTGCTGATCGGCGGCACCTCGTACGCGGGCGAAATGAAGAAGTCGATCTTCAGCATCATGAACTTTCTGCTGCCGCCGCGGAATGTCTTCCCCATGCACTGCTCGGCCAACGTTGGACACAGTGGCATTAGCGCGCTGTTCTTCGGATTGTCTGGGACGGGCAAGACCACGCTCTCGGCCGATCCGTCGCGCGACCTGATCGGGGACGACGAGCATGGATGGAGCGCCGACGGCGTTTTCAACTTCGAGGGTGGATGCTACGCCAAGTGCATCAAGCTCTCGAAGAAGAATGAGCCGCAGATATGGAACGCCTTGCGCTTCGGATGCGTGCTGGAAAACGTTACGCTCGACGCGCACACGCGCATTCCCGACTACAACGACGACAGCAAGACCGAAAACACGCGCGCGGCCTACCCTGTCGACTTCATCGAGAACGCGGTGATCCCCGGTATCGGCGGACATCCGAGGAACGTCGTGTTTCTTACCGCAGACGCTTTCGGCGTGCTGCCGCCGATTTCGAAGCTCACGCCCGAGCAGGCCATGTATCACTTTCTCTCTGGTTACACGGCCAAGGTCGCCGGGACGGAAGCCGGAGTGAAGGAACCTACTGCAACATTCTCAACCTGCTTCGGATCGCCGTTTCTTCCGCTGCCTCCGAAGACTTACGCGGAAATGCTGGGCCGCCGCCTTCGCGAACATAACGCACAGTGCTGGCTTGTGAATACGGGCTGGCAAGGCGGGCCGTACGGCGTCGGCAAGCGCATGGACATTCCTTACACCCGCGCCATGGTCGACGCCGCGGTCGAAGGCCAACTCATTCGGGAAGAATTCGAGATCGAACCCGCCTTCGGCTTCGCCATTCCAAAGTGGTGCCACGGGGTGCCCCCGATTGTGCTGAACCCACGCAATGCCTGGCCGAACAAAGCCGCCTACGACAAAGCCGCCGAAGATCTGCGCAACCGCTTCGCCAAGAACTTTGAAAACTTCGACGTCCCGCCCGAAGTGAAAGCGGCAGGACCGACGGCGCAGAAGTAAATTCCAGCCTTCCC
>Ga0070735_10005398_pt1 | contig 10621 bp, 12 predicted proteins | sample Coa_R1_FD_66443 | JGI IMG/M metagenome (GOLD analysis project Ga0070735, IMG submission 66443) | Surface soil microbial communities from Centralia Pennsylvania, which are recovering from an underground coalmine fire - Coalmine... | ecosystem: Environmental > Terrestrial > Soil > Unclassified ... | reverse complement strand
TCGCATCGGCAAACCCATTCACTTTCATGTAGCCGATGTTGTGCGGCAGCGTCTCGATCGTCTCGAACAGGCAGTTCTGTTGAAGCATCGTTGCACGATTACGCTCACGCATTTCCGCGGTCATCGGTGGCGGCGGGCCCGTCGGCAGCGGTCGCGCGCTGTAGACCACGTCAGCAACGAATACGCCGCGAGGAATTCCGAGCGCGCGACTGGTTGTCTGAATGTCCCTGTTAATGCGAGTCGCGAGAGCCGCCCCCATGTCGAGCGATTCGTACTCGCCCTTCATGTTGTACGCGAGTAATGCATCTGCCAGCTGTTGGCCGATGGCGCGATCGACGTAAAGCTGATTCAGGTTCGCGGCGATGGCGACAATGAGCTTGTGATGCCCGTCAGGATCGGTTCCGACTGCCTGCTGCGCAGAGTCGTTCGAGTTGGCGCCTGGCATTTCGGATCCAGACCCTCTATTCCCGGGCTGCGTCGGTGCATTTGGTAGGGCCGTGGGCTGTAACAGCAGCGTGAAGCTCGCGAACATGAGAATCGAAGTCAACAGCCCTGCGACGAGCGCTTCCGACCGTGGACCACGGACTTCGATGATGTCGAAACGAGGTCCGGCGTCGATTCGCGCGAGCAACGGCTTGCCGAGTTGCCAGCCGTGAAGCGAGGTCGAGAAGAGATCGATCGCCAGGTCCATCAGCAAGCGCACACGGAGGAAGACGCCTCGCTCGTGGTGTGCGCGGTCTCTAATGAGCTGGGCGGCCTCACGCCCGTAAGCGCGTCGAAACTCGGCAGGGTAGATCCGCAGCAGAAGGGCGCAGAATGTTTCAAACATACTCTCCCCTCAAGATCTTCTTCGCGCGCGCGACGCGCAGTACATCTGCCAGTCTCTCGGCCTCGTCGCGGGCGGCCTTGCGCCCCCCTGCAGTCAGGCGATAGTAGCGGCGCCGTTCATCGTTCACGTCTTCATCATCGCAACGTGACGCGACTTCGGCGATGAATCCCGCGTCGAGCAACGCTTGGATCGAGCTGTAGAGTGTTCCAGGTCCGATGCGCGTGCGCCCGTCAGTTTGTTCTTCGATACGCCGCATGATTTCGTAGCCGTGAAGATCGTCATCAGACAGCGACATCAGGATCTGGAACGCCGCCGCGGGCAGCGGGTTCAGCTTTTGCTTCGGCATCGTGAGGGATTAGTATATCGATTATCGACTGTAAATGTCAACATCGCGCCGGCCGCCGATCCGCGAACGGCGTAACTCGCTGCGCTGCACGTGCAGTGAGAGCGAGCATGTCTCGGTCTTCGTGCCGGACCTCGCCGCCGCAATCGACTTCTACACGGTCACGCGGCTCGTGCGTTCGATCGCATCGGACGGTTGCAGATCGACGAGGCGCAGTGGACGGATCTCGTCGGGTCGTGCGAACCAGGCGATCGCGATGGCGGCGATCACCTCGCGCCACACCCGCCAGCGCGACGGTCGCCGCCCATACTCTTCAGTTAGGTCGCCCGCCAGCAAGGCGCTCCCGGGAACCAGCCGTTCGAGGAGCGCGAGCGCCAATCGCGGAGGGCGACGTATCGTCATGTCAGCTTCTCCTTGAGTTGCGGGATGTCCCGCCACATCGCGGTGAGCGCCTGCCGCGTGTCCCTGACCGCGCGAAGCCCGCGCGGCGTCACGCGGAAGAAACGCTTGGAGCGACCACCCCGTTGCGGGGTCGCGCTGCCGAGACTCGAGGACACCAGACCATTCTGTTCAAGACGTTCCAGCGCAGCATAGGCGGCGCCGAGCAGCACGCGGCGGCCGCTCGTCTCTTCGATCTCCCGGGCGATCCGCACGCCGTAGGCGTCGTCGCCGACGCGGAGCGCCGCCAGCAGGAGCATGAGCTCGAAATCGGTCAACAGGTGCCGAGTCATATCTTCACAAATTGTGAACTTAAGTGCGCCCGGAGTCAAATGAATCGACGGACGATAGTCCGCGCAATTGTCGGGTCGCTTCCGAGCTTTCGCCTTTTCGCACCGCTAGACGTCAGGGCATTCGGTGGGGAGCAAAACGGGCGATCTTGGATTTCCAAGCCGTGCGGCGAATGATGATGACATGCCGAAAACGAAGATCAGAACGGCTGAGGAGTTTCAACTGGTTCTGAAAACGCTTTGTCTCGACCTCGTGAGAGCCGGCGATCATTATGCGCTGTTTCGAAAGTTGGTTGCCGCGAATGAAGGCACGTACGCGAAGGCTTTGAGTCAGTCCCAAACCTTCTGGTCGCTGACCTACGACGCTCATTTCGAGACAGCGATTTTCCGTTTGTGCCGGGCGTACGATCAGGACTCCGACGCTCTGGCCTTGAAGGGCTTCCTTGAGACGATTAAGGCGAGCCCCGCCTTCCTGCCGAAACCCCAGATGTTTCACCATGTGGACGCCGGCCAGCTCGACGCGGATCTGGCGTGGGCTGGTGAGAGCACAAACCTAGTGGTGAAGCACCTGATGATGTGGCGCCACAAGGTTTATGCGCATCGTGATATTCGAAAGACGGTGAGCGGCGATCTAGAGCGTTTTTCATAACGTTGTAGGTACTCGGTAGCCGCAGTGCTGGACGAAGTTCAGACATTCGCGCGGCGAAAACAGGTCCAGCGCGATCGCGACGAGATCGGAGACTTGGTCGAAGGTGCGCGGTCGGGCCGCGCGCAGGAAGGCCTTCAGCTTCGCAAACGCCAACTCGATCGGATTGAAGTCGGGACTGTAGGGCGGTAGAAAGCGGAGCCGCGCGCCGACCCGTTCAATCGCCGCCTGGACCTCCGGTTGTTTGTGCGTCGCGAGGTTGTCGAGGACGACGACATCGCCGGGACGCAGCGTCGGCACGAGGACCTGCTCGACGTACGCGAGGAACGTTGGATTGTCGATCGGCCCGTCGAAGACGCCGGGCGCCGACAGCCCGTCCACGCGCAGGCCGGCGACCACCGTGTGCGTCTGCCAGTGGCCGAAGGGGGCGTAATCCCGCAGGCGCATGCCGCGCGGACTGCGCCCATAGCGGCGTAACAGATCCGTCGCGACGCCCGATTCATCCACGAAGACGAAGGCGCGCGCGTCGTGCAGCGGCTGCGTGGCCTGCCAGTGGCGGCGCGCCGCCGCGACGTCAGGCCGACGCTGCTCGTCGGCGTGTACGGTTTTTTTTAACGGTGAGGCCGAGGCGATCAATGGCGCGCCACAGGGTGCTCAGCGCGGCGCGCGTCGGGAGCGCCTCCTGCAGCTCGGCCAACGTCGCATCGGGACGCGCGGTGATCAACGCGACCAGCCGCACTTCCTCGTCGCGCGACAACGCGCGGCCCCGAAATTTCGTTTGCGTCCGTGGCGCGATCGACCCCGTTTCCCGTCGACGTTGCACCAACCGATAGACCCACGCGACACTCACGTCAAACCGCGCCGCCACGGCCGCGGCCGGCATGCCGCTATCGCGCGCGCGGACGACGCGTTGCCGGAGATCCAAGGAGTACGCCGCCATCGCACCTCCCGTCGAGAGAAGTACCACGGCCCGGCTCTACGTACAAGTACAAAACGCTCTAGCGGATACGTATCCCGTCACTCACGACGACGTCTGGAGGCTGCTCGAGAACGGCTTCGAGATCGTCAACAGGTACAACGGTGTGTTCTTTTCCACTCATTTCATGCGAGAGATTCTCGGTCTCGACGATTACGAGAAGGTGCTGAGAATCCTCCAGGACCGCGTTGAGATGCGGGAGGCGCAGCTAGAGGTCGAGAGGCAGCGGGCGATACGTGACGTCGAGAGGGGTTGAAAGAAGAGGAGGCGAAACAGGGCTGCGAAGTGGGCCTCAACAGTCGCATCGGGCCAGCGCGCTCATCGATCTGCCGAAGTTGCCTCGAAGTCACCTTCCGATGCTAATTTAGCGGCGACGCTTCCGACTCCGCAATGTCGAAGTGATGCAGAAGACGTCGGCGTTCAACGCACCGAAGCGACTGTGTCTGTTCTGACGAAGATGCGATCCCGACGATGCCGATGACGTTGGACGCATGGCAAGATGGGTGGAAGCGCTGACTGTCAGGAATGTCAGGGTGCGAGGTTGACGTCTTCCCCGAAAACGACGGCAGTCTGAAGCAGAAAATCGTGCGGGCTTCACGGTCCTCGATGAGAGGATGAGGACCGATGAAGAAACCCAAATTCAGCGAAGAGCAGATCGCCTATGCGCTCCGCGAGGTGGAGGGCGGCCGGCCGCCGGCGGACGTCTTGACCTGTAGCCTTCACAACCTGAGTCTTAAAACGCCTCGATTTCTAGTGAAAAAGGAACCACAAATGAAAGAACCTGGACTGGACAATCGTCATCGCGACAAGAATGCTCCAAAGGCTGGCGAGATTCAGCAGAAACGCAGCGACACACTAAACAAGAACCTGCCGACTCCAATTCCAGAGTTCCGGTCTGACGCGACGCTCGGAACCATGCGACAAAAAACAGGTAAGGTGAGCGTCGAAGCGGTGCGAAGAGCTGCCAAGCACCGCCGTTAGAGAACTTGTGGCAGTGACGAATCAGCGTCCGCTCTGGGGCAGCGGGCCGCCTTTCTGGAGCGCCGTCAGGCGCTCGCGCAGCCGCTGGACGTCCTGTCTCCGCGAGAGCACCTCGATCTGCGCTTTCAGCGCGTCCAGTTCGCCCGCAGCAGCGGCCTGTTTCAGTCTGTCGATTTCCGCGAAACGCTGCGTCGCGAGCTCGAGTGCCGCCTCCGCGGATCGAAGCTCGTTCTGCGCGGCGATCAGCAAGCGCTGGCGGGTCGCGTCGGTCGGTGAAAGACCGCCCGAGATGAACCGCCGCCTGAGTGCGATTTTTTCGTCGATGGTCTTCATGTCGCTCGTGCAACGGACGAGCGCGGTCCGCGCGTCGGATACGGCCATCTGCGACACGAGTCCGACGTCGTATCGCGACTGCATCGCTTGCAGTCGCTTTTCGGCCTCGGTGGCCGCCGCGGCGGCGATGCTTTTGTCGAGCTCCAGGCGCTCGAGGACGAAATCGCGCCCGTTCACCAGGGGAGCCGTCACGTCGTCCTGCACGGGATGGCCGGACATCCGCACTTCTTCGATATTCAAGCGGATCCGCTGAATCGTGATCGTCGCGGTCTGCACGTTCCGTTGTGCCGTGGCCATGTCGTCAGATGGAACGAGGTGCAACTCTGTGAGTCGCTTCGTGTCATCCAGATTTTTCTGGGCAAGCGTCAGTTGAGTCTCAGCCAATTGCAACTCGCCCTGCTGCTGCACGGTGAGAACTTGCGACTGCTGGTCTTGCTGCAGGCGGCCCGACGCCATGACGACGCCGGCGCCCAGCGAGATCGATGCGACGACGACAGCCATCGCGCGGACACGCGTCCGGAACCCCGACGCGGACGGGTGCGCGAACCGATTCTGTCGCCGCACCGCCGCCGTCACCTGCCATTCCAGATAGCGCTCGAACTCGGGAGTCGGTTCGTGTATGGATGTCATCATCTGTCTCCGTAATTCGTGACCGCGCGCTTGATGATCTTGCGAAGCTTCAGCCGCGCGCGCCGCAGTCGTCCTTCGACGGCGCGCTCGGACATCTGGAACTGCGCGGCGATGCGCTCGACCGAGCGTTCGTCAAGATGAAACGCTTCGAGCAGCTTCGACTGCGGCTCAGGCAACTGCGCGAGGGCCCAGTGAATCAGGCGCTCGATATCGACCGATTCCGTGTTGAACCCGTTGTCGACGACGGCGAGCACGGCGTCGGACGTGATCGAACTGAGCCGCAGCGGCGTCTGCCGCCGGTAATGGCTGACGAGCAGATTATGCGCAACCGACGTGAGCCACGCGGCCGGCGTGTCGGGCAGCCCTTTTCTCGGCCAGACGTCCACGGCTCTCAGCCAGGTTTCCTGCACCACGTCTTCGGCGAGCGCCCTGTCGCCGCCGCAGCGGCGCGCGACGTACGCGTACAGCGGACCTATCGTCTGCCGGTAGACGTCCGGTATGCGCTGCTCAGCCGGCGCGCTCCGCATGCTCCGTCTTTATAGACGCGCTAGAGCGCCAAAACCCACGTTCTGTGCGTGATTCAATTCAAAGGATTCGATCCTGTCCGAAATCGACGCCGATTGGGTGATTTTACGGCTAGTTGTCCGGCGAATGGGTTGCCGTTGCTGTCGCTCCATTCTGTTTTGGTCGACTTTTCGGCATTATCGCTTCAGTAGATTCGGCTCGGTTCTGCTCCGCACGCCCAAAATGTCTCATTCAGTCTCAGGTTAGATAGAAGGGCACGGGGGCCGTTTCGTCCGCCGGCCGAGCGAGTTGGCGTGGCCTTGAGATTCGCGAATTCGCCGCCCGAGCCGTTGCCCAGCCAGACTCCCACCCTCCCGCTGCGCGGCACGGCCAGGGTTCTCACCGCGAGCGTCGGCGTCTGACTGTCGTTCACGAACACCCGTAGCACGCGACCGTCCAGGACGATCCGGACGCGGAACCAGTCGTTCGGATCGGGCACGGGCGTGATGGCGTTTTCATATTGGTTCGGATGTTCCGCGCGGAGCTTCGCCCACGGATTGTCCGGACTCGAGTGGTATTGCACGGCGTGCAGGCGGCGGTCGGGGTCTGTCGTGGCGAAGTTGAACGGGCGAAAGTAGACGGCCTCGTACGTCCGATCGTCAAGTCCCCTGAAGGCCACGCCGAGAAAACTCTGGCCCACGATGTCCCGCCCGCGCAGTTCGACGTCGATGGTGCCGTCCCGCAGCGTCGACGGCTCCTGCCAGACGACGCCCTCTCCAGCCGCCGCGGCGACACTGAGTACCGTCCGGCCGCCGGCGTCCGCGAGGCTGGCGGATCTCGTCGTCGAGCGCCATCCGGCCGGCGTCGTGACGGCAGCGGCGGGCGAAGGCGGTGAGACACTCTCGCGCCTCAGAACGAGCGCGGCGGCCTGCGGATGGTCGACGGAGCGGAGCCGAAGCTCGTCGCCGTTCAGCTCACCGACAAAGGCCACGATTTGATCGCCCATTTGCACCTTCAGCGAGAACGTCGCGCCGTTTATCGCAGCCTGTTCGATTGAACCGATGACGGAGCCACCGTCCTGCTGCGTCACGGTCATCGATCCCGTGACAACGGCCCCTGCGACAGACAGGTCAAGCGTAATGGTCGTACCCGGCTGCGGCACGGCGCTCCACCGTCCGGATGTTGATTGCACGGCTGGACCGAACGCGGTGATGGCAGCGAGTCCGAGCATTGTGACGAGCCTCATGATTGTCTCCAACGTTTTGTCGAACGCGCGGTGCTCATGTGGTCGCATCTCCGTCTTCGTCCGGCGTCCACACCAGCAGGTCGCCAGGTTGACACTTCATTTCGCGGCACAGTGCGTCCAACGTGGAAAAGCGAATTGCCCGCGCCTTGTTCGTCTTGAGGATCGAGAGATTGGCAAGCGTGAGTCCGACGCGCGACGCCAGCTCGGTGAGCGTCACGTGGCGGTCGAGCATGAGGTGATCGAGTTTGACGCGAATCGGCATGCGCGTCCCTCAGACGGTCAGGGACTGGTCTTCGTCGAGCCGCGTGCCGGTCCGGAACACCTCGGCGAGCACAAGCAGGATCAACGCACTGACAATCGCGAGCACGCTGATGTTTGGCGACGCGGTGAAGCGCAGGTGGTCCGCGACAAAGTGTGTGGCGACGTACGCATGGGCGGTGTAGACGATCCCGGCGCGGGATGCCTCCGCCAGCACGAGCGCCAAGGCGAGTCGGCGAATGCGCACGGCGTTGCGGGGCGCGAACGGGTGTTCGTCACGGACCGAGCGGCACAGCGCCGCGAGCTCGGCGAGGATCCACAGCATCAGCGCAATGACCGCGGCCGCGGCCGCCAGCGCGATCCACGGTCGATCCGGCGTCGTCAGTCGCACCAAGCCGCTGGCCTTCTCGATCGCGCCCGTGTTGTGGCGATCGACGGACGTCACCTGGGCGGTGCCGTCATCGAGCTCGAAGGCGACCGGTAGGACCATCTGCGCCCCGCGCCCCGTGGCGAAGTTTGGCTCGCCATCAGGACCAATCTGGACACCCACGCTCACGCCCCACGTCACCGCGAGGATGGCCACGAGGGTGGACACGATGAGCACGCACCACCACAGCACCGTGAAAAGAACCGCGAGACCCGCCGCAACGGCTCGAGGCGCCCTGGGACGCTTCATGGATCTACATATACGATAAATATTTATCGATTGTCAATAAACACGGGACGGGCGGGCATCGCAATTGTCGTTACCAAACGGATTCGTCACGGGTTGGGTCGATCGTGGCGCGTTAGAAGAGATCGAAAACCTATTCGTTCCGAAGCGCAACCAGTGGATCACTCGAGGCCGCTCGATATGCGGCGGGCAGACCGAACACTCCCGCGATGAGGACAAGACCAGCCGCCGCGGACGCCAGCGTCATGGGATCGGACGGCGTGACGCCGTAGAGCATTGATCGCGCCCACCGTCCAACAAACGCCGCGGCGCCGAGGCCCATCGCGGCTCCGATGGTTGACGGCCAGAGTGCCTGGCCGAGCATCATCCAGAGGATGGAGGTTCGGCGCGCTCCCAGCGCCATCCGGACGCCGATCTCGCGTGTCCGACTCGCAGCCGCATGCGCGACGAGTCCATACACGCCGAGGGCACAGAGCGCTAAGGCAAGGCCGGCGAACAGCGATGCGCTCCAGGCTGCGAGCCGCTCCTGTTGCAGCGTGTGGTTCACCAGATCATCAAGCGTTTCGACCTCGCGCAGGAAATGATACGGGGCGTGCGCGAGGGCGGACTTGTAGCCGGCAATAACGGGGTCCACGTTTCCGCGCACACGAACCAGAGCCATGGGAACCCGCGAGCTGCCCTGGAGCAAAGGCCGAAAGGCCATCGCCATGTGCACGACGCGGATCCCGTAGACCGGCGCGTCGGCGACGATCCCGATGACTTCGCATACCGGCGCCGAGGGGCCGCTGCCGATTCTGACGTGTCGCCCGACGGGGTTTCCGCTTGGAAACAACCGGGTTGCAAGTACGGCGTTGAGAATCACCACCGCGCTCGACTGGGCATCGTCGTGCCAGGTGAAGTCGCGGCCCGCGAGGCGGGCGATCCCCAGCGTGTCGAAGAAGCCGGGTGATAGAGCATCCGTGGTGGCATCGACCTCGCCGCTGGTGTCGGACCCATCGGCCCGTGAGGTTGGCTGCTCGGGCAGTTGAATTTCAAAGCCGCCCGGAAACATCGCGGCGAAACTGGCAGCTTCGACGCCGGGGACGGCCGACAGCCGGTCCTGCAAGTCGCGATAGTAAGAACTGGTCAACGCCAGAGCCCGCGGCACAGCCGGCTTCAGCCATAACCGGCTCAGCACGACCTCCCGTGCGGGAAGAGTCGCGTCGTTCGCGCGCAGATTCCGAAGCGTTTGGACGAACAGTCCCGCGCAGGCCACAAGCACGAGGGACAGGGCGATCTGCGCGGCCACGAGGCTGCGCGCGATGCGCGAACGCGACGCGGTTGAGCGATTGGAGGAGGCCGACAGACTCCATTCGCGCCGCGTGGCAAGCCACGCCGGGAGGACGCCGACGAGGAGTCCGGCGCCGACCGTGACCGCCACAGCGGTCGTCAGAACGGTTGCATCGGGCATCGCCGAAAGCGCCAGCGGTTCGTTGCCCGAGCTCCACAACAACCGAACGATCGCCGCGCTGCCTTTGAACGCCAGCCACACGGCGGCGACGCCACCGACTGCTGAAAGGAGCAGGACCTCGACGGCCGCCTGCCGGATGACCGCGGCTCGACTCGCGCCCAGCGCAAGTTGCGTGACGATCTCGCGATCTCTCGCCAAGAGGCGCGCCAGTAACAGGCTGCTCAGATTCGTCAAGCCGATGGCGAGCAACACGGATGCTAGGAGCGTGAGCGCCTCGAGAGGATCGCCATATCGTGTGCGCAGCGTCGAAAACCCTTGAGCGAAGGGCTCAACGGTGATACGCCCCTGCAGCAGATTTCTTCGCTCCACATCGGACACGCTTGACGGTAACGTCTCGGCCAGCACCGCCGGCAGCATGGTGCTCATTTCGGCGCGCGCCTGGTCAATCGAGACGCCGGGCCGCAGACGCGCGACCATCGTCCGGGACCGAAGGGGTTTCGAGGGGTCGCCCGCGACCGTGCGCACTAAGTCCATCGAGACCCAGAAGTCGGTGCCGCCGTCGACGTACAGGCCATGGAATTGAGCAGGCATGATCCCGATGACGTTCAGCGGAAGACCCTCGACACGGATTGTTTCGGCGATCGCACGCGGGTCTGCGGAAAAGTACCGCTGCCACATGCGATAGCTGATCACCACGTACGGCACGGCATGTCCTACCGACGGATTCTCGGACGCCATCGGAAAGCGACCCAGATACGGTCGCACGCCCAGTGACTCGAAAAACCCGTCCGTGGCTGTTTCGACCCCCCCGTCAAACTCGACGCCATGCACCTCTCCGCGCAGAATGCCGCCGCCGGCGTACATCGACATCGATGCAAAGGCGTGTTGCTCGGATCTGAGTCGGTCGAAGGTCGGCAGATACGTAAAGAGTGGCTGCGCGTTCTTAGGATTGAGGAGCGTGATCAGAACAAGTTGCTCAGGCGCGCGAACCGGCAGTGGTCGGACAATGATTGCCCGCACGAGG
>Ga0070735_10005397_pt1 | contig 10621 bp, 9 predicted proteins | sample Coa_R1_FD_66443 | JGI IMG/M metagenome (GOLD analysis project Ga0070735, IMG submission 66443) | Surface soil microbial communities from Centralia Pennsylvania, which are recovering from an underground coalmine fire - Coalmine... | ecosystem: Environmental > Terrestrial > Soil > Unclassified ... | reverse complement strand
GATATCGGTACGGACACTCTGCACGCGCGGCCCGGCAGCATCCTGGTGGCCGTTCGCGATTCCCGCCGCCTGTGGCATCTCAACAAGGCTCTCGAAAAAACCAACATGCGCCGCCACGACATCGTGGTGATGACCGTTCGCCAGCTTTCTACCGGCGCCGGCGAATACGATCTCCAAAACGATCAGCTGTTCGCCCACGACGAACAGGAGTTGTTTTCGCACGTAGTCTCCGTCGCGGAAAAGCAAGGCAAGAGCGTCGAGCTCTTAGTGGTTCCCGCAGTCGATCCATTTGACGCCATGGTGCAAACCGCTTCACGGCTCCAGGTGTCGAAGCTCGTAGTCGGCGTGTCCGCCCGCATGGCATCCGAGGAGCTGGCCAGCCGCATCGGCCTCGCCTGGGAGCGTCTGCCGGAACCTCGCCACGCTTTTTCGCTCGAAATCACCAATCCCGATCGCCCGTCGATCTACGTGAACCTCGGGCCTCATCCTCCGCGGCTATGGCCGGAGGACGTCGACCGTTTGCATCGCATCTGGCTGCGACTCTGCGCGCAATCTGGCGTCGGATCGCGGCTCCACCATCGCGACGTGGTGGGCGTGGCCCTGCAGCGGCTCGAGGATGATCTGGAGAGCGGCCGTCACAGCAGTATTCTGGACTCCCTCGAACAGGAAATCCATAAGCCGCATCAAGAAATCCCGTAATTCCCACAGGGCTTGAGTCGACCTGATACTGTGGACCCTTGAGGTCCGCCTTTAGGTCCACACGTCAAGCACTTCTGGCGGTCGCGATTGTCGCCGTTGCGACCATCGCCTCAGTGTTGCTGCGCGACGCCCTGGCTCCCACAAATCTCGCCATGATTTACCTGGGCGGGGTGGTCGCGGTCGCCATGCGTTGCAGCCGCTGGGTCTCCGTAACCACTTCATTTCTGAGCGTCGCGGCCTTCGACTTTTTCTGTGTGCCGCCATACCTGACGTTCGCCGTTTCCGATTATCAGTACGTGTTTACCTTCGCCGGGATGCTGGTCGTTGCACTGGTCATCAGCACGCAGACCGCCCGACTCAAGGAACTTGCGGTCCATGCCGCCGTTCGCGAAGCTCGTACCGAAGCTCTGTATCGCTTATCGAGCAAACTCGCCGGGGAAACCCGTGTTTTTGAAGCCGCGCGATCCGCCGCTACTCTCGCCGAGGAGGTCTTCGGCGCCCGTGTCGTAATATTTCTGCCTGAGGATGGCCGGCTGTCTTTCCGCCGCCGCACCTCCGATCTGCTGCCCGTGCCGCCCTCCGAGGAATCTATCGCACAGTGGGTCTTCGATCACGGACACAAAGCCGGATTGCGCACCGATGCCCACTCCGAGGCCACAGCGCTCTACATTCCCCTGCGCGGCGCGCGCGAAACCTTCGGTGTTCTGGCTGTTCTGCCTGATATCGTGTCCAATGTGGAGAATCGAATCTTCGCGCCCGAACAGCAGCAGTTGCTCGAAGTCTTCGCCGGGCAGACCGCGCTCGCCATCGAGCGGACGCTCAGCCAACGCTCGGCCGAAGAAACCCGCGTCAACATGCAGACCGAGCAGATGCGCAGTTCCTTGTTGAGCGCCATGTCTCACGACCTGCGCACTCCGCTGGCCTCCATCACCGGCGCTGCCTCTACGCTGCGCTCCCAGGGCGACCGGCTGCCGCTCGAAACCAAGCAGGAACTGCTCGAGAGTATCTCCGACGAAGCCGAGCGCCTGGGCCGTCTGGTCGGCAATCTGCTCGACATGACGCGCTTCGAATCGGGCGGCGTCGAACTCCGCCGCGACCTCTATCCGCTGGAGGAAATCGTGGGAACGGTGCTTCAGCGCATGGAGCCGCAGCTCGAAGGCCGCGCTGTCTCAACAGACTTGGCTGAGAACCTCCCCATGGTATTTGTAGACGACGTCCTCCTCGGGCAGGTACTGTGGAATTTGCTCGAGAACGCCGCCAAATACACACCGCCCGGTTCTCCTCTCGAACTCGCCGCATTCAAGCAAGACGATGCCGTCATCATCGAAGTTCGCGACCGCGGTCCCGGCGTTCCTCCGGGCGAAGAAGAGCGCATCTTCGAAAAGTTCTATCGCGGCCAGTCTGGAAAAGCGTCGGGGAAGGTTCGCGGCGCCGGCCTCGGCCTTCCTATTTGCCGCGCCATCGTGCAGGCGCATCACGGAACCATTCAAGCTCTCGCCCGCGAAGGCGATGGGGCCATCTTTCGAGTCTCTCTGCCTGTCGAATCAAGAATGCCATCGAAATGAAGCCCCTGATTCTCCTGATCGAGGACGACCCGCAGATCCGCCGATTCCTCCGCGCTGCGCTCGACGCCGAGGGTTATCGCCTGCAAGAATCGATCACGGCCGAGGAAGGCTTGGCTCAAGCCTCGTCGCGCCAGCCGGATCTGATTCTGCTCGACCTCGGCCTGCCCGATCGCGATGGGCTGGAAGTGATTCAGAGAGTCCGCGAATGGGGCAAAATCCCAATCCTGGTCCTTTCCGCCCGCGGCCAGGAAAAGGACAAGATCGCCGCACTCGACCTGGGTGCCGACGACTACGTCGCCAAGCCCTTCGCGGTGGGCGAGCTGCTGGCGCGGATTCGGGCCGCTCTGCGCCGCTCCAGTACTCGCGCGGACGGCGCCGGCTCGCTGGTGCACTTCGGCCCGGTCGAGGTCGATCTTGAAAAGCGGGTGGTCCGGGTCGACACGAAGGAAGTCCACCTCACGCCCAACGAGTACAAGCTGCTGCAGGTCCTGATCCAGCACGCCGGCAAGGTAATCACCCAGCGGCAGTTGCTGAACGAAGTATGGGGCCCTCAGCACACCGAACAGGCTCAATATCTCCGCGTCTATATCGCCCAATTGCGCCGCAAATTGGAGCGTAACCCCGCCCGGCCCAAGTACTTGCAGACCGAGCCCGGCGTCGGCTACCGGTTAGTTCCCGAGGAATGAAAAAGAACTCCGGTACAATAGAGTTTCTGATGACAGTCCCTAGTCTTCCTCGTTCGCAGGCTTCCAGCTCCGTGGAGTTTCCCTCGTTATGCCTTCCCGAGCGCAATCGCGAAGCTTGGACCCGCGCTGCGGCCGCGCTGACATTCCCCGACTATCGCGATCTGCACGCCTGGAACGCATTTCGCCGGGTCTCTGTGAACCTCGCTTTGCGGCACTTACCCGAGCACTTCGCCGAGGAGCTGGAAGAGTTTTTCACTCCCACCGGCATTCCGGCTCTTATGTTCGAAAACCTGCCGGTCGATCCCGAGTTGCCTCCCGTCCCAAGCGATGGAAAGCGGCCCCGCAACAAGCAGGCCGTCTCTGAAGCGGTCATCTGCGGCTTGGTCGGCATGCACGGCGAAATTCTGTCTTACCTCAACGAGAAGTCCGGCGCACCCATCCAGGAAGTCGCTCCGATCCAGGGCATGGAGCGGATCCAGTCCAACGCCGGACGTGTTCAGTTCGGTTTCCACAGCGACAACGCTTTCCTGCCGCGGCGCTTTCGCCAGAACGGGATCTTGCTCTACGGTCTCCGCAACCAGAACGCGGCCACCCTGGTTCTTACAGCCGGCCAGATCATGGAAGCCGCACCGCCCGATCTTGCGGCTTCGCTCGCGAAGCCGATTTTCCGCCATGCATGTCCGGCCAGCTTTTCATTGCCGGGAACACCTGCGTTATCCGCTCCGTGTTCCATCCTATGGCGCGATGAGCTCGGCTTGGCGCGTGTATCCGCCGCCAGTTCGTCGATCGAGCCCTTGACTTCGGAAGCTTCCGCGGCGCTGGCCCGCTTCCGCGCGCTTCTCGACTCGCTGGAGCCTTCGCGGGTCATGGTGCGGCCCGGAACAGCGCTCTTGTTCAAGGACGATCGAGTACTCCACGGGCGCGATTCCTTCGCCGGATCGCGTTGGTTGCAGCGAGCCTATTTCACCGATTCTCTCGATCCGCTGCGCAAGGCCACCCGGTCGGACCCGGAAGCCTTCGCCTTCGATGCCGGCGTATTGCTCTGCGCCTGACCCGCCAACTTCCGATCGACGATATTGATGGAGCGGCAGGGTAATCCGAGACGGAAATCCGGACGCGGTGCTTGCTGCGTCCTGCGTTTTTTTGTGGGACGGTAGTTACAATGCACCGAATATTTTCCAAGCATTCTTACCGGTTCGTCGCGGGCGCGTTCTTTGTCACGTTGTTTGGCTCCGCGGAATATGCTTTTGCGCAAACACCGGACCCCCTCAGTGCGGAAGTGAAGTGGATGTACGGCACCATCAAGAACAACCTGTTGAAATTGGCCGAAAAGATGCCCGCCGAGAACTACGGGTTCCGGCCAACACCTGAAGTGGAAACGTTTGGCCGGCGCATCGCCCACATCGCCGATGCCAATATGAACGTGTGCACCGGACTCAACGGGGAACGCAAACCTCTCGGCGCGGCTTCCAAGACGTCCAAGGCGGACCTGGTAGCGGCGCTGAAGGAATCGTTCGCTTACTGTGACCGCGTTTTCGATTCACTGACCGATGCCACAGCCCGGGAGATGGTAACTTCGCGCCTGGGAGGTCCGTTCCCCCCCGACCCAACCCGCTCCCGACTTGCAACGCTTTACAATCTCGTGCGCCATTCGAATGAGATGTACGGTTACATGGCCGTCTATCTGCGTTTGAAGGGTATCGTTCCGCCGACGAGTGCACCCGAGTAGCTTCGACTTCTCGCTATTTGATGGCGACCGCGTTAGGTGGCGTCGCGATTCCGCCTTCCAAAACCATAGGCGCGGAAACCACCATGAATTCGTAACGCCGGTCGCGCGCGCAATCTTCGGCCAGCGGCGCTAGGACAAACAATTCGCCCAAGGGCAGGCCCAGCAAAGGCAAAGCCCGGTAATGCAGAATCCCCGGATCGGAGAAATCGGCGGGCAGCGGCTCCACGCCCGGGCAATCGGTTCCGATCGCGGCGACGCGCTGATTCCACAGCCAGGCGGCCATCTTCCGCGTCGCTTCAATCCCCACGGCTTTCACGTTTTCAAATGACGATAAAGAGCCCTTGTGTTCCGGCGTGCACTGTTCATAGCTCTCCATCCAGCCCGTACGGACCAGCAGAATCGCACCCGGTTTGATCGTCGTGCCTTGAGACTCCAGTGCGCCTTTCAGATCGGCAAGCGTGATGACGTCCCGCTCCAGGGGACGGATGTCGCGGCCCTGGGCCTTACGGAACGCAAACGCGTCGATCAGCACACCCCGTCCCACGAATCTCGCGGCCCAATGATGAATGCTGAGCTTGCCGCCCGGACCAATTTCGCTGGATTGGACGCCGTTGTAGTAGCGCTCCACCCAGCGATGTCCCACGTGGGCCAACCCATCCCACTGGCTCCCTTCCTGAGTGTTGAAGTTGTCGACCACATCGTCATTGGCGAATGGACCCAAGGGAACCACCTTGTGGATGGCGGTGGCGCGGCCGAAAAGCGTCGGCTTGGCGAATCCGATTTTGGCGTCCAAGCGGAAGACCTTGCCATTCTGCACCAGCCGCGCCGCCTCGACTACTCCTTGTGGAGTCAGGAAGTTCAGGCAACCGAATGGATCGTCATCGCCAAACACGCCCCAGGAGGATTCCGGCGGCGCGCCCTTTTTGACCGGCAGTTGATCGAAGCTGGGGATCTTGTCCCAATCGAGATTTTTCATTTTTCAACGATAGCTCATCGACGTTGCGATTGCGCCTTGCCTTACTTCCAAATTTGACGGAGAATCAATCCTGTGAAACGCACGCATCGAACGAATCTGTGTTGGATTGTTCTTTCTCTGGGACTCCTCGCTCCGGCAGGACTCGCGCAGTCCGTCGACTGGCCTTCTTACAATGGCGACCTTAGCGCAACTCGCTTCTCGCCTCTCACTGAGATCACCGATGGCAACGTGAAAACGCTGCGCCCCGCGTGCACCTACGATACGGGTGAAACCACCGCTTTCCAGAGCGGCCTTCTGATGGCGCAAGGGACGCTCTACTTCACTACCTACAACACCACCTACGCCGTGGATGCGTCCACCTGCGACCTGAAGTGGAAATACAGCCGGCCTGGGCCGGCAGGCGGGCTCGGCGTCAACCGCGGAGCCGCCTACCTCGACGGCAAGTTGTTTAGAGGCACTGGGGACGCGCACATTTTCGCGCTGGATGCCGCAACCGGCAAACCTGCCTGGGACGCGGCCCTGGGCGATCCAGCCAGCGGGGATTCCGTCCCCATGGCCCCCCTCGCGTGGAACGGAATGGTCTTCGCGGGCAATGCGGGCGGCGACAATTTCGCGGTCACTGGACGCATCTATGCCTTGAGCGCGGCCGATGGCCATCAGCTCTGGAGCTTCAACGTGGTGCCCGATTCCGGTCCCGCGCGCGCCACCTGGAAAAACTTGAGCGACCGTAACCCTCCCACCGGCGGCGCCACCTGGACCAGCTACAGCCTGGATCCCGAGGCAGGCGTGCTGTGGGTTTCCACTGGAAATGTCGCGCCCGATTTTCTTCTCGCACTGCATCCCGGTGACAATCTTTACACCACCTCGGTCCTTGCGCTGGACGCCAAAACCGGAACCTTGCTGCGCTACGTCCAGCCCGTCAAAAAGGATTTTCACGATTGGGACATGACGTCTCCGCCCGCGCTGATTCGAACCAAGGGCGGACGCCAGATCGCAGCCGCCGCCGGCAAAGACGGGATCCTGTACGGCATCGACCGCTCCGGCGTGACCCCGGCGGCCAAGTCCTCGCAAGCGCCGCTCAAAATCGCGTATGCCACGCCCGTCACCACGCGCACCAACGTCAAGGAGCCCTTCAACTCCAAGACGGAAACCCACTTTTGCCCGGGAACGCAAGGAGGTACCGAATGGAACGGCCCGGCGTTTCATCCCCAGTTGAATTTGCTGCTGGTCAATTCCGTGGATTGGTGCGCTTCAGTAAAGGTTGCTGACGCAGCCACCATCACCGGTAAGCGCGGCTCCATTTGGCCGGGCTCGGGCGACCCTGAACATCCCTTCGGCCGCACCGACCCCAAGGAAATGTGGGGCGGCTGGCTCACCGCCGTCGACGCCGATACGGGAAGCGTGCGCTGGAAATACAAATCGTCCACGCCCATGCTGGCGGCCGTGACGCCCACCGCGGGCGGCGTAGTCTTCACCGGGGATTTGAACGGCGATGTGCTGGCCCTGGACTCGAGCAACGGATCGGTGCTGTGGCGCAACTCCACGGGCGCGGCTCTGGGCGGCGGCATCATAACTTATCAGACCAGCGGACACCAACGCGTGGCCGTAGCTGCGGGCATGAGCCCGGCAAACTGGCCCCTGCCGAAAAGTAACGCGCGAATTATAGTGTACAGTCTGCCGTAGAATAGCTATTGGACTTGGCGGCCAGGGAGGTGTTCATGAAACGTTTATTGACCGGAATGGGGCTAACTATCGTGCTGCCCATCCTGCTCTTCTGGCCGGCCGTTGCCAGTGCTCAGATTCTGCTTGCCGGCGAAGGCCCGGTGGTGTACGGGCATCATCATCTGAACACCACGAACATGGAGGCACAGAAGAAGTTCTTTGTCGACACGCTCGGCGGCAGCGTGGTCAAGATCGGTTCGGGCGACCGGCAGCAGGAGATCATCCAGTTCCCGAATGTTCTGATCTTTTTCCGTCCCATGCAGGCGCCGACGGGCGGCTCGATCGGCACCACGGTGAACCACATCGGCTTTTCCGTTCCCGATCTCAAGCCGGTGGTAGCGAAGATCAAAGCGAACGGCTTCAAAATGATCACCGCTGATTCGGTCGCCGCGAATGTGAAGGTGACCGACGACATCGCTGCCTCCAGCCCGACGACCAACCTCGCGTTTGTCCTCGGTCCGGAGGATGTGAAAGTAGAGCTGGTCGAAGTCAAATCGCAGAAGGCCCCGATTCAGCTTCATCACGTGCACTTCTTCGGGCAGATGAACACCGAGATGCAGGCCTGGTACGCCAAGACGTTCGGTGCGAAAATGCTCCCCGCCAATCCAGCGTCCGCTTTCGTGGTGGATCAGCTGCCCGGCGTTTCTCTGAACTTCACGCCATCGCCGACGCCGACCGTAGGAACGACTGGCCGGGCAATCGATCACATTGGCTTCGAGGTCAAAGACCTCGAGGCCTTCACGAAGAAGCTCGAAGCCCAGGGCATCAAACTGGATCGTCCTTACACCAAGGTGCCCCAGCTCGGCATCGCGATCGCATTCATCAAGGATCCCTGGGGAACGAGTATCGAAATGACGGAAGGACTCGCCGGCATCAAGTAGGGTTACCTCCAATGAGAACAGCCATTCTCACTTTGGCGGCTCTGCCGGCTTTCGCTCAACTCGTGAGTCATCCCGACGCGCCGGTCCGCGTTGGACACTATCACCTCAACGTGACCAGCATCGAAGCCCATAAGAAGTTCTGGGCCGGCACGCTCGGTGGTAAAGCAATGAAGTTCGGCGGCATGGATGTAATTGAGTTTCCCGATGCGTTCATCTTCCTGCGCGAGCGGAATCCGGCTGGCCCGACCCGCGGCACCGCCTTCGATCACATCGGCTTCGCAGTACCCAACGTCCCGGCGATGGCGACGAAACTGGCAGCCGCGGGATATCAAGAAACCACCGGTCGGGAGCCGAAGCCGGGCGAGCCTCCGCCGGCGGCAGCGGGCACGTCGGCAGTGTACGGACGCTTCGCGTATTTTCTCGGCCCGGACGGGGCGAAAATCGAGCTCGTGACCAGTGATCAAAAAGCTGGCGACCAAAAGGACGCCCCACCTATCGTGGCGCATCATATCCACTTCATCAACAAACAGTACGTCGAGATGCAGCAGTGGTACATGAAGGCGTTCAACGCGACTCTGCGTCCGCAGCAAACCGACTTCTTCATTGGCGCCGACCTGCCGGGCGTCGGATACAGCCTCAACTTCTTCCGGTGGGAAGGCGACCAATCCATCACTCACGTCCCCACAGCCGGCCGCGTCGTGGATCACGTGGGATTCGAAGTGAAGAACCTGGAAGCGTTCTCCAAGGCGCTCGAAGCCAAGGGCATCACGCTTGTTCGGCCTTACAAGAAACGAGACGCAGCCATGAACAACATCGCCACCGCGACGATTGTCGACCCTTGGGGAGTTTCAATCGAGCTGACCGAGGGTCTAGACAAGATCAACTGATCTCACTGCCCAGTTCTCCAGGCCGACGACTCGCCCTCGATTGCGTCCAGGATTAGAATGATCTAATGCGCAGAATGGTTGTGACTCTGCCCGTAATGCTGGTGGCCCTGGGCCTATGTCTGCCGGCGCAATCGCCTTCGAAAGGCGTGGAACCGCCCAAACCGGCAACGCCAGCAGTCGAGGTTCAGACGGATCTGAACCGGCTGATGCGGGGTGTCCTGTATCCGGCATCCAACGTGGTTTTCTCCGCGCAGATCGACAATCCAGGGGACGTCAAATTCGTCCCCGGCAAGGATCCCTCGCTGGCAACGGATCCCCTGGAAAGTACCTTCGGCGGTTGGCAGGCCGTAGAAAACGCGGCGCTGGCTCTTGCTGAGTCCAGCAATCTTCTGTTGATCCCAGGACGAAAATGTGCGAATGGCTTGCCCGTTCCCATGGACAATCCGGACTGGCCAAAATTTGTTCAGGACCTTCGGGATGCGGGAATGAAAGCTTACAAAGCGGCCCAATCCAAGGACCAGGACAAGATGGTGGAGGCAGCCGATACGTTATCTGCGGCGTGTGCCGGCTGCCACCGGAAATGGCGCGAGAAGCCGAGGCTCTCCGACCGGTGCAAATGACTTATGAAAATAACCGGTGCAAAATAGAGACGTCCTGTCCGAACCGTAGCCCCGGTCCCCGGACCGCCCACCGCCTGAGTCAACTCGATTTTTGCTGTCAGGGCTGAGCTTCAAAGCGCAAGTTAAGGTCTTGCGTGCCCGGAGAAAGTGTTCTTTCCGATCTCAACATGTAGCCGGAGCGAAGGAATCCAGACCGGCCCCCGGTCGCGGTTGTAGGCGGGGTTTGAAACATGCTGGAGATCGATACTCGCGAAAACTCCAGGGAACACTCGCGCGCTGTAATACGTCTCCGAGATGTACTCAGGTCCATACCGCAGGTGCCCGTCGCCAATCAGAAAATCATAACCTCCACGGGCCAGATAAAGTGCATGAACACCAGAAATCCCACTGGTCGTGAGTTCGGTACCCAATGTGTCGAACGGCCTTCTCCACCGCTCACCAGCAACCGAAACACCAGCGGTGGCAAGACGGTCGATGGCTGTGAATGCGAAACTTTCCGTTTTCCCGTCATTCCATCCCAACCTGGCAAAGACGCCGATGTACTTCGTGAGCTCTTGCTCCATATTGAGGCCAAAACCATATTTGAGCGTTCCGTTGCGGCGAGTTGCCGTGACATCGGGAGTGCCACCATTCAGTTCCGACTGCCGGATCGCGTCGGCGTAGTTGCCTGCGTTGGCGCGGTTCTCGTAGTTCAGCAGCCGGATTGCACCAGCGTGCTTCCTGATGCTGTATCGGTATTCTCCTTCGAAGACATCCCCACGATTCCGAAATAGTCTGCGATCGAATCGCAGTCCATTCGCGACTCTTGGCATGGCCGCGCTCGCATAGCGGAACGACCAATTGCGCGTATGGAACT
>Ga0070735_10005396_pt1 | contig 10622 bp, 6 predicted proteins | sample Coa_R1_FD_66443 | JGI IMG/M metagenome (GOLD analysis project Ga0070735, IMG submission 66443) | Surface soil microbial communities from Centralia Pennsylvania, which are recovering from an underground coalmine fire - Coalmine... | ecosystem: Environmental > Terrestrial > Soil > Unclassified ... | reverse complement strand
CCACCGCCGAGGTTGCCGGGACGCCGGTGGCGATCGCGGTGCTCTGCGACGGCGTGTCTTCCTCGCCGCGACCGGACGACGCGTCGCTGGCCGGGGCGCGCGCCGCGGTGCGGGTGCTGCTCCAGTCGGCGCGGGCCGGGTACCCGGAGGCGGACGAGGCCTCACGGGAGGCGGTGCATGCCGCTTTCGACGCGCTGTCCGGCCTGACCGGGCCTGACGGCGCTCCCGCCGCCACCTACGCGTCCGCGCTGGTCGCCGACGGTACCGCGACGATCTGCTGGCTGGGCGACAGCCGGATCTACTGGCTGGCACAGGCCGGCTCGGAGCGTCTCACCACCGACGACTCGCTAGCCAGTGACATCGTCGCCGCCGGGCTGATGGAAGAGGCGCAGGCACTCACCATGCCGCAGGCGCACGTGATCACCCGGTGGCTCGGCGCGGACATGACCGAAGCGCCGGACGAGCACATCATGACGTTCACGCCGCCCGGTCCCGGGGTGCTGATGCTGTGCACCGACGGGCTGTGGAACTACCAGCCCGCCGCGGACGGGCTGGCCTCGCTGGCACTGCCGCGGGCGCTCGACGACCCGGCCGGCGCGGCGGCCGCGCTGCTGAAGTTCGCTCTCGACGCGGGCGGGATGGACAACATCACGATCGTGCTGATCCGGTTCCCGCTCGTACCTTCCCCCGATTCCGCGGATGCCACCGACTCACCCCCGAACAGGAGCGGGCTCGAATGAGCTTCACCGTCGATGTCGATCAGAACCCTTACCTGCCCGAGGGCGGCAAGACCGTCAGCGCGATCGTCACGGTGACGGCCGGCGAAGACGTCGGTACCGGCGCTTCCGCTCCGGCCGGCGGGTCCGGTGGTTCCAGCACCGGTTCCGGCTCCGGTTCCGCGGAGATCATCATCGTGGACTGCTCCGGCTCGATGGACGTGCCGGCCACCAAGATCTCCTCGGCCCGCCAGGCCGTGACGGCCGCGATTGACGTCCTGCCAGACGGGACGGCGTTCGCGATCGTGGCCGGCACCAGCACGGCGTGGCCGGTGTACCCGGCGGACGGCGGGATGGCCATCGCGGATTCGGCGTCGCGCGCGGCGGCTCAGCGCGCCGCCGCCGGCCTGCGCGCCAACGGCGGCACCGCGATCGGCCAGTGGCTGCAGCTGGCCAGGCAGATCTTCCAGACCCGGCCGACGACGCTGCGGCACGCGATCCTGCTCACCGACGGGAAGAACCAGCACGAGACGCCGCAGGAGCTCGACGCGGCCGTCGCGGCGTGCGAGGGCGTGTTCAACTGCGACTGCCGCGGCATCGGCGCCGACTGGGAGGTCTCCGAGCTGCGCCGGGTGTCCACCGCGCTGCTCGGCACGGTGGAGCTGATCAGGGAGCCCGAGCAGCTCGCCGCCGACTTCGCCGCGATGGCGCAGAACGCGATGGGCAAGCAGGTCGCGGACGTTTCGCTGCGGGTATGGACGCCGCAGAGCGCCCATGTGCAGCTCGTCAAGCAGGTGGCGCCGGAAATGGTGGACCTGACCGAGCGGCGCGCGGCCACCGGCGCGCAGGCGGGCGACTACCCGACCGGTGCCTGGGCGCCGGGGGAGAGTCGCGACTACCACGTGAGCGTCGCCGTTAACGCCGCGGGGCTGGGACAGGAGATGCTGGCCGCGCGGGTGAGCCTGGTCTTGACGACGGCGGCCGGGTCCGAGGTGCTCGGCCAGGGGTTGGTCCGCGCTGTCTGGACCGCCGACGAGGCGCTGTCTACGAAGATCAACAGCCGGGTGGCGCACTACACCGGTCAGGCGGAGCTGGCCGACGCGATCCAGGAGGGCCTGGAGGCACGCAAGGCGGGCGACGAGGAGACGGCGACCAGCAAGCTCGGCCGCGCGGTGGCGCTGGCGAAGGAATCCGGCAACGAGCAGACCGCGAAGCTGCTCGCCAAGGTCGTCGACGTGGTCGACGCGGCGACCGGCACGGTGAAGCTGAAGAAGTCAGTCGACAAGATGGACGAGATGGAGCTGGATACCCGCTCCACCAAGACCGTGCGGGTGAAGAAAGAGCAGGCATAGGAGCGCCATGGCCAGGTGTCCTGACGGTCACGAGTCGGCGAGCGACGACTACTGCGACGTCTGCGGAATGCGGATCGGCGAGGCCGCCCCGGCTGTCGCGGCTTCTACTCCAGCTGCCGCGCCTTCGGTCCCGGCTGCCGCGCCTTCGGTCCCGGACGGGGAGGTGTGCCCGGCGTGCGGGGCGGTGCGGAGCGGCATGTTCTGCGAGGCGTGCGGGTACAACTTCGCGACCGCGAAACCAGCCGCGCCGACCATGGCCATGGAAACACCGTCCGTCGCGCAGACACCGTCCGTCGCGCAGACACCGTCCGTCGCGCAGACACCGTCCGTCGCGCAGACAGCGTATGGCGCGCCGCCGCCCCCGCCACCGGTGCGGGCGGTGTGGGCCGCGGTCGTCACCGCGGATCGTGCCTACTACGACAAGGTCGACGCCGAAGCCGGCCCAGGCGGATCCGGCATCGATTTTCCTAGCTACTGCCCAGAACGGCGTTTTGAGCTCACTGGCGCGCAGATGCAGATCGGGCGGCGCAGCCCGTCCCGCGGGCTGAACCCCGAGATAGACCTTACCGGTCCTCCCACCGACCCGGGCATCAGCCGGCTACACGCGGTGCTGATCGCGACCGCGGATGGCTGGGCCGTCCTCGATCCCGGCTCCGCCAACGGCACCTCGCTCAACGGTACCGACATTCCCGCCGATCAGCAGGTTCCGCTGCACGACGGCGACCAGATCACCCTCGGCGCCTGGACCAAGATCACCGTCCACGCCCCGTAACCCCCGACGACCTGTGCGGGAAGCGGTGTGCCGGAAGCGGGATTCGAACCCGCACGCCCTTCCGGGCAGACGCTTTTGAGACGTCCATGTCTGCCGTTCCATCATTCCGGCTGCTCGGCGCGCGAGGGGCGCGCACGAAGACAATGTACCTGCTAGCGGTAGGCTCGTGCGCGTGAGTGTAGACCCGTTGCGTGTGGTGATAGCTGAGGATGAAGCGCTGATCCGGCTCGACCTCCGGGAGATGCTGGAGGAGGAAGGGTACGACGTCGTCGCTGAGGCCGGCGACGGCGAGTCAGCGGTGAGCAAAGTCGCCGAGCATCATCCCGACCTGGCCATCCTGGACATCAAGATGCCGGTGCTCGACGGGATCTCCGCCGCCGAGCGCATCGCTGCCGAGCGCCTTGCACCGGTCGTCATCCTCACCGCCTTCTCCCAGCGCGAACTGGTGGAGCGGGCAAGGGATGCCGGCGCGATGGCGTACCTGGTCAAGCCGTTCACCAAGGCCGACCTGGTCCCCGCCATCGAGATGGCGGTCAGCCGGTTCGCGGAGATCCGGGCACTGGATACCGAGGTCAGCACGCTGAAGGACCGGCTCGAAGTGCGCAAGCTGCTCGACCGGGCCAAAGGCGTGCTCCAGGCGAAGCACGGCATGAGCGAGCCGGAGGCGTTCCGCTGGATTCAGAAGACCTCGATGGACCGCCGCCTCACCATGCGCAAAGTAGCCGAAACCGTCCTAGAAACCGAAGCTTCCTAGCCCTCCGCGGCCCCGGACCGTGGAACTTCGCCGCCTCGGATTCGTCCCGAATCAAGCCGCGGCGTCGGCGCCGCCGTCGCGATCCGTTTTGTGCCGCTTCGAGAAATTTGTCCCGCAGGAGCGCTGGTTTCTGTCTGCTGGTTGTGACAACCAGCCGGCTATAGGCGGCTGGTTGTCACAACCATGCGGTGGGGCGCCAGCCCGTGCTGCCGGGCAGCACGGGCTGCCGGGCAGCCGCCCGGCGCCTGCTGAGTTGCAACGGCGGGCGGTGCGATTGGGGCGAATCGGGCGCTGATCGCGAAGACCTTCCGCAGCGTGAAGAGAAGGCGGCTACTTTTCGGCCGCATTCGCTACTCCCTGCGCAAAACCTTCGTGATCAGCGTCCGATATGTGCCGGTTGCCGCGTTTCAACCCCTCCGTAGCCGCCGCTGTGCGGCGTGAGAGACGGGTGAGGCATGAGCGGCGCATGCGGCGGGAGTGGCGCGCGCGGCGTGCGGGGCGTGAGGTGCGACGGGGTGGGAAACCCGGGGGAGCCGTTGGTGCCGTGCCTGCCTTCCCCGGCCGGCACGTTGTCTACTTGAACCCCCCCGGGTCGCTGGGGACTACGTTAGCGACCCGGCCGGTCCTGATGCAAAGTGTCCGGCACCGCATCGCGGATCAGGCAGGTCAGCCGGACGTGCAAACCCGCCGTCCGGCGGAATCGCTGATCACGATGTCGTATGCGGCCAGTGTCCGGCCACCATGCGTCAACGTGGCCACACCAGTAACGTGCCCGGAAGTGGGCGGCACGCGGCCAGGCAGCCAGTGGCGCGCGGACGACACATCCCCCGAGGTCGCCCGGCCAGGGGCTAGGATCAGGTAGATGGACAGGCTGCTGCTCCTCGACGGTCATTCCCTTGCCTACCGGGCCTTTTATGCCTTGCGGGAGGCGAACCTGTACACGACGACGGGGGAGCCGACCGGCGCGGTGTACGGCTTCACCTCGATGCTCATCAACATCCTGCGGGACGAGAAGCCAACGCATGTCGCGGTGGCGTTCGACCGGCCGGAGCGGACGTTCCGGCATGAGCAGTTCGAGGAGTACAAGGCAGGCCGGACCAAGATCGGCGACGAGTTCACCAGCCAGGTCAGCCTGATCTTCGAGGTGCTGAACGCGCTCGGCATCACGTCGCTGTCCAAGCCCGGTTTCGAAGCGGACGACATCATCGCCACGCTCGCCACCCAGGCAGAAGCCGACGGGATGGAGACGCTCATCCTCACCGGCGACCGGGACACGTACCAGCTGATCACCGAGCACACCACGGTCCTCTACAACAGCCGCGGCGTGTCCGACATGAAGCGGTACGATCCAGCCGAGCTGTTCGCGAAGTACGGTCTCACTCCCGCGCAGTACCCCGACTTCGCCGCGCTGCGCGGCGACAGCAGCGACAACCTGCCCGGCATACCGGGAGTGGGGGAGAAGACCGCGACGAAGTGGATCGTGGAGTTCGGCTCGCTGGAGGAACTGGTCAACCGCGTCGATGAGGTGAAGGGCAAGGCCGGCGACGCGCTGCGCGAGCACCTGGGCAGCGTGCTGCGCAACCGTCAGCTCACCCAGCTGCTCCGTGACGTCCCGCTGGACGTCGGTCCGCACGACCTGGTGCCGGTCCCGTGGAACCGCGACACGATCCATCAGCTCTTCGACACGCTGCAGTTCCGCGTGCTGCGCGACCGGCTGTACGAGTACCTGCCGCACGGTATCAACGGCACCGGCCCCACGCCGGCGCCCGCGCGGGCCGGTGCTGTTGAGGTGGCCGGGGTTCTGCTCGGGACCGGCGAGGTCGGCGGCTGGCTGGCCGCCCATCAGTCAGCAGAACGAAGCGGGCTGTCAGTAGCGGGCACCTGGGGCCGGGGCACGGGGGATGCGTCCGGCGTCGCGATCGCGGTGCCGGACGGCGAAGGTGCCTACATCGACGTGACGCAGCTCGACCCGGCCGACGAGGCGGCACTGGCCGCGTGGCTGGCGGACCCCGCGTTCCCGAAGGTACTGCACGACGCGAAGGGGCCGCTGCACGCGCTGGCGGCGCGCGGGATGCCGCTGGATGGCCTGGCTTCGGACACCGCGCTGGCCGCGTACCTGGCGCTGCCAGGACAGCGCACGTTCGATTTGGCCGACCTGGCACTGCGGTACCTCGGCAAGGAACTGCCGTCCGGTTCGGCCGAGGGACAGCTGACGCTGGACGGGTCGGGAGAGCGGGACGCGGCGCTCGGACTGATCGCGCAGGCGCAGGCGACCCTGGAGCTGTCCGCGGCGCTGGACGCGGACCTGGAGAAGCGCGGCGGGCTGTCGCTGCTGCACGAGCTCGAGCTGCCGCTGGTGTCGGTGCTCGCGTCGATGGAGCGCGTGGGCGTGGCTGTCGACACCGACATGTTCGCGGGGATGTATTCCGAGCTGTCCGGCGAGGTCAAGACCTGCGAGCAGGCGGCGTACGCGGCGGTAGGGCACGAGTTCAACCTCGGCTCGACCAAGCAGCTCCAGGAAGTCCTGTTCAACGAACTGGGCCTGCCGAAGACCAAGCGGATCAAGACCGGTTACACCACTGACAACGACGCGCTGACGTCGCTGCTGGCCTCGACCGAGCACCCGGTGCTGGAGGCGCTGCTGCGGCACAGGGATGTGACCAAGCTGCGGTCGATCGTGGAGGGGCTGATCACGGCGACGGGCGCGGACGGGCGGATTCACACCACGTTCAACCAGATGATCGCCGCGACCGGCCGTCTGTCCTCCACCGATCCGAACCTGCAGAACATCCCGATCCGCACCGAGCTCGGCCGCCGGATCAGGGAGGGGTTCGTGGTCGGGGCCGACTACGAGCGGCTGATGACCGCGGACTACAGCCAGATCGAGCTGCGGATCATGGCGCACCTGTCGGAGGATGCGGCGCTGATCGCGGCGTTCGAGTCGGGCCACGACTTCCACGCGGCCACCGCGTCGCGGGTGTTCGGGGTGCCTGCCGAGGAGGTGACGGCGGAGCAGCGGGCGAAGATCAAGGCGATGAACTACGGGCTGGCCTACGGGCTGTCCGCCTACGGGCTATCCACGCAGCTTCGCGTCTCGGTGGATGAGGCGCGGTCCTTGATGGACGAGTATTTCGAGGTCTTCGGCGGCATCAGGGACTACCTGCGGTCGGTCGTGGCGCGCGCCTCCGTGGAGGGCTACACCGAGACGATGATGGGACGGCGGCGGTACCTGCCTGACCTCACCTCGGATAACCGGCAGCGGCGGGAGATGGCCGAGCGGATGGCGCTGAACGCGCCGATCCAGGGGTCGGCCGCGGACGTTATCAAGGTTGCCATGCTCGCGGTCGACCGTGCTCTGTGTGGCCTTAAGTCGCGCATGATCCTGCAGGTTCACGACGAACTGATGATCGAGGTCGCGCCGGGAGAGTTCGATGCTGTTCGCGACATGGTACGGTCAGCCATGGGCGGAGCTGCCTCGCTGCGAGTGCCGCTTGAGGCGTCGGTAGGATCGGGACGATCCTGGGCGGAAGCCGCTCACTAACCGGAGTGTGGCCGGATTGTAGCCGGTCTCGATTGACCCAGGCACTCTGCTCTCATATTCTGAACGCTGCGCTATGTCGTCGCGCGCTCCGTGGCGGTCACCTGACTTCTCGTCACCTGGTCTTCTTGGGGTTGTGCGGGCTTGGCGTGTCCATATCCCATAAACCCTGTCCGTATCCGGAGCCAACCAACAACATGACGAGCAGCACGCAAGCCAACTCGACCCCTAAGGTAGCGGTCAACGACATCGGGTCTGAAGAGGCATTTCTCGCCGCGATCGACGAGACCATCAAGTACTTCAACGACGGCGACATTGTCGAGGGCACTGTCGTCAAGGTCGATCGAGACGAGGTCTTGCTCGATATCGGCTACAAGACAGAAGGCGTCATCCCCTCTCGTGAGCTGTCGATCAAGCACGACGTCGACCCGCACGAGGTGGTCAAGCCCGGCGAGCACATCGAGGCCCTTGTCCTGCAGAAGGAGGACAAGGAAGGGCGCCTGATCCTGTCCAAGAAGCGTGCGCAGTACGAGCGCGCCTGGGGCACGATCGAGAAGATCAAGGAAGAGGACGGCGTGGTCACCGGCACGGTGATCGAAGTCGTCAAGGGCGGCCTGATCCTGGACATCGGGCTGCGCGGCTTCCTGCCCGCGTCTTTGGTCGAGATGCGCCGGGTGCGGGATCTGCAGCCGTACGTCGGCCGCGAGATCGAGGCCAAGATCATCGAGCTCGACAAGAACCGCAACAATGTGGTCTTGTCCCGCCGGGCCTGGCTCGAGCAGACGCAGTCTGAGGTCCGCCACACCTTCCTGAACACCCTGACGAAGGGCCAGATCCGCAAGGGCGTCGTGTCCTCGATCGTCAACTTCGGTGCGTTCGTCGATCTCGGCGGCGTGGACGGGCTGGTGCACGTCTCGGAGCTGTCCTGGAAGCACATCGACCACCCTGGCGAGGTCGTCGAGGTCGGCCAGGAGGTCACCGTCGAGGTGCTCGACGTGGACATGGACCGCGAGCGGGTTTCGCTGTCGCTGAAGTCCACCCAGGAAGACCCGTGGCAGCAGTTCGCCCGGATGCACCAGATCGGCCAGGTCGTTCCCGGCCGGGTCACGAAACTGGTGCCGTTCGGCGCGTTCGTGCGGGTCGAGGAGGGCATCGAGGGTCTGGTGCACATCTCCGAGCTGGCAGACAGGCACGTGGAGATTCCCGAGCAGGTCGTCCAGGTGGGCGACGAGATCTTCGTGAAGATCATCGACATCGACCTGGAGCGGCGGCGGATCTCGCTGTCGCTGAAGCAGGCTAACGAGGGGACGATCGGCGAGGCCGTCGGCGACGACTTCGATCCGACCCTCTATGGCATGCCAGCTTCCTACGACGAGCAGGGCAACTACGAGTATCCGGAGGGTTTCGACCCGGAGACCGGCGAGTGGCTGCCCGGCTACGAGAAGCAGCGTGAGGACTGGGAGCGGCAGTACGCCGAGGCCCGGGCCAGGTTCGAGGCGCACCGCAAGCAGGTCGAGGAGTCGCGCAAGGCGGACGAGGAGGCGGCGCTGGCCGGCGAGCCGTCCGATGCGGCGGACGACTCGGGCGCTGCCGGCAAGCCGCGGCGCAGCCGCTCCGGCGGTGCCGGCGGTGGCGGCGGCGTGACATCAAGCTCGTCGCCTGGCGCTTCGGACAGTGGCGGTACGCTCGCCTCCGACGAGGCGCTCGCCGCGCTGCGCGACAAGCTGTCCGGCAACGCATAACGGTTCCCCGCACGAGACGATGTGGGTAGGTGCTGGAAGCAGCACCTACCCACATCGTTTGCGTTAAGCCCCTACCACCGCGCGCCGACGGCACAAGCGCCGCGTGGCGCCCGACCGGCGCATGGCGCGAGCGCCGCATAGGGCCTGAGCGCCGCATAGGGCCTGAGCGCCGCATAGGGCCTGAGCGCCGCATAGGGCCTGAGCGCCGCATGGCGTGCGTGACGCCGCGCCGCCCGAGCGCCGAGTGCCGAGTGCCGCCCGACATTTCAGCATTTCGTCCGATTTGTTATGCTTGGCTGCGTAGACTTTTCGCACGGGGTAGCGAATGTGGCCCTTTTCTGGTCGGCAACGCTCCATCGTGCGCGAAACCTTCACAGTCATCGCCCGTCATAGGCTCATTTCGTGTCCTGCGCCGATGGTTGCGGCAACCATCCGCCTATGACCGGCTGGTTGCCGCAACCAGCCGAGCCATCCAGCAAGCTGCTGGTGCCGGCGGGATTAACGTTGCGGCAGGTGCGCCTGTACCGCACGCAACCGGTACCTTCGGCGGCAGCTGATGCTCCCGTACGGAGCGTTCTGTGCCTGTGGGCGGCGGGCGTTCATGGGCGCTCGTGGTCCACGTTCGCCCCGTCACCGCGCGGCGTTTGTCGTGCGTGGGGCACACTTGTGATGTCGGCTGGCAATGGACCGGGAAGCGAGGATGCATGCTGCGGGTGGCGGTGACCGGGGGGATCGGGTCCGGCAAGAGCGAGGTCACCGAGCGGCTAGCAGCCAGGGGTGCTGTCATCGTCGATGCGGACGTGGCGGCACGCGCGGTGGTGGAGCCGGGGACCTCAGGATTCGAACAGGTGATCGCTAAATTCGATGTGCTTGACCCGAGCGGCCGGATCGACAGGGAGCGGCTTGCGTCGATCGTGTTCAGCGACCCGGCGCAGCGTCAGTTGCTGAACTCTATCCTGCACCCGCTGATCAGGGACTGGATGCGGGAACAGGAGCTGACGGCGCTGAAGGACCGCGGCCAGGACACGATAGTGGTGCACGCGATCCCGCTGCTCGCGGAGAGCGGATCACGGGACGGCTACGACGTGGTCGTCGTGGTGGACGTGCCGCCGGACCTGCAGGTGGCGCGCCTGATCGCGTCCGGCCGGCTGGGCCCTGGGCCTGCCCGCGCCCGGATGAAGACGCAGGCCACCCGGGAGGCGCGCCTCGCTATCGCCGACATCGTGATCGACAACTCAAGCTCGCTGACCGCCTTGGACGAGCGCCTCGACGAGGTCTGGACAGAGCTGCAAGCCCGCCTCTGATGGTCGCTCTGGGCGCGCCATCGGACTCGTCAGCGGTTGGCCACGAGCGAAATCGACGACGGGTCAACGTCCGGCCAGCTCGGCAACGACAGGAGCGAGCGCGTCAGCGGCATTAGCGCCGACAACGAAGTAGGAGAAGCCGCTGTCCTCCCGCCGCCTCAAGATCTCCTCGGTGGCCGCCGCCGGGTCGCGCGGGAGTATCGCGAGCGAGTCCGCCGCGCGTAGCGCGGCCGGGTCCGTGGCGGGGTGTGTCATGAACGGGGCGACGGCGTCGCCGACCACCGGCACGTGGAGCGCGAGTTCCACGTCTCGGATCGCGCGAAAGCTGGCCGCCAGCCGCATCATCTCGGCCCGGGAGTCACCCGGCCAGGGGGCGAACGTGACCGTATCGGCCAGGTCCGCCGCGAGCGCCTGGGCCTTCGGGCCACGCACGGCCATCACCAC
>Ga0070735_10005395_pt1 | contig 10622 bp, 7 predicted proteins | sample Coa_R1_FD_66443 | JGI IMG/M metagenome (GOLD analysis project Ga0070735, IMG submission 66443) | Surface soil microbial communities from Centralia Pennsylvania, which are recovering from an underground coalmine fire - Coalmine... | ecosystem: Environmental > Terrestrial > Soil > Unclassified ... | reverse complement strand
GGACGCCGCCTCCACCCTCGTCCGTTTCGCGTTCTGCAAGCGCGAGGGTGTGATCGACGAGGCCTCGCGGCGGTTGGCGACTCTCGGCTGACACGATGCCTCATAGCCGGCGGGTCCGTGCCGATAACCCAGGGGCATGGAGCGCGAACCGCCAGTCCGGCTCGGCCTGATCGGCCTCGGCTATTGGGGACCCAACCTGCTGCGCGCCGCCGCGGACCTCGAAGACGTCGAGCTCGCGGCGATCTGCGACCTCGACCCCGAGCGGCTCGCCATGCAGCGCCGGCGCAACCCGTACCTGAAGCTGACCACCGACGTCGACGATCTGCTCCAGGAGGACTCGCTCGACGGAGTGCTGATCGCGAGCCCGGCTGAGACCCACCACGAGCTGGCGCTGCGCTGCCTGAAGGGCGGCAAGCACGTGTTCGTCGAGAAGCCGATGGCCCAGACCACTGAACAGTGCCTCGACCTGATCGGCTGCGCGGCCGAGCGAGAGCTGATCCTGATGCCAGGGCACACGTTCCTGTACTCGCCACCCGTGGTCGCGATCAAGGAGATCCTGGACCGCCAGGACCTCGGGCCGATCTATTTCGTGACCTCGACGCGGGTGAACCTCGGGATCCACCGCGCCAACTCCAACGTCGTCCAGGACCTGGCTCCCCACGACTTCTCGATCCTCCAGTACTGGATGGGGACGCCGCTGTTCGTGCGCGCGATCGGACGCGATTCGATCGTGCGCAGCGAGTGGGACGTCGTGTTCGTCGACCTGGGCTATCCCACCGGCACGCTTGTGCGCGTCGAGCTGTCCTGGCTCGCGCCGTCGAAGATCCGCCGTACCGTGATCGCGGGGCGCAACGCGATGCTGGTCTACGAGGACACGAGTCCCGAGCCGATCCGGATCCACGACTGCAGCGCCGAAGTCGTCGACGGCGCGACGATCGGCGCCCACCGTGTGTCCTACCGGACCGGCGACATCCTCTCTCCGCGACTGTCGGCCGAGGAGCCGCTGCGGGCCGAGCTCGCCGACTTCGCGGCCTCGATCCGCACCGGCGAGCCGCCCCGGTCGGACATGCGCCTGGGGATGGAGGTCGTTCGCATGGTCGAGGCGGCGGAGCTCTCGCTTCACCGCAGCGGCTCGGCGGTTCCCCTGAATCTCCCGCCCGGCGAGCAGCGCATGACCCCCGACCGGCGGCGCAGCAACCACGGGATGCCATGGTTCGACGGGCCGACCACCCTCGCCCAGCCCGCCGCACGGCGTGAGCCTGGCATGGACGAGAGCCCCGCCGCGCAGCGCAGCGGCGAAGAGGACCCCCAGCCGGCCTGAATATCAGTTGTTTCCCCGATGCGGGGCATGCGGGCCGCGGCGAGGATCGGCGGCATGATCAAGCTGATTTCACAACTTCGCCCGTCGCCGGCGATGGCGGTCGCGCTCGTCGCGCTGTTCGTCGCCCTCGGCGGCACCGCGCTCGCGGTCATACCGGCTCCCAATGGAGCGATACCCGCGTGCTACAGCACTGCCAGTGGTTCGCTCAGAGTCACCACCGCCGGCTCCTGCGGCTCGGACTCCAAATCGATCACGCTGGCCTCACAGCGCGAGGTCGCGAGACTGAAGGCGCGCGTGTACGGATGCGTTCCGGGCAGGGTGAACGGCTACGTCGCGATCCGCGGCACGGACCCGAAGTTCCCGACGACGTATACGACGGCCTCGCCTGACGTCTCCCACTCCTACAACTGCTCGGGTCAGGCGGTCCAAGCCCTCCGCGTCGGCAAGGGGCTCTACGTGGTCAACTTCCCGGGAAACCCGGGAACGATCGCCTTCGGGAGCGCGCAGGAGTGCGTCGAGGTGAGCACGGTCCTGTGCCTGTACACCGATGGCGTGACCGTGTCGGTCACCAAGGTCACGAGCGGCACGTACGCGGGTGCGTTCCAGGTGCTCGTCCAGGACTCCGTCTCAGGCGCGAAGACGAATGCCGACATCGACGTGCTGGTCCCGTGACCCGCGGTTAGTGTCCCCGGGGAGTGCTCAAGCACCCCGGCTACACCCGCGATCGCCTCCGCCAGACCGTCGCTCGGCTGCACGAGCTCGTGTATCCCGAGCGGCGGCCGCCAAGCCGGCTGCTGGTGAGCCCACGGGTGGATCGGATCCCGTGGGCGCAGGCGCAGGAGCTCGAATACCACGAAGCGCAGCTGGGCCTGGAGCTGGGCCCGCTGTGGGCGACGTACTGGTTCCAGGTCGACTTCGAGGTGCCGGATGCTTGGGCCGGCCAGCGTGTCGACCTGCTCTGGGAGTCGCACAGCGAGGCCACGCTATGGCTCGACGGGCGAAGCTCGCAGGGCCTGAACAGCCGGCCGGGAATGGTCGGCTCGCCGGGCGACATCCGGGACTCCGGGGTGCGCACGGACGCGATCCTGACCGGGGAAGCGAGTGCCGGAGCGCGGCTCACAGCGCAGGTCGAAGTCGCCTGTAACGGCGAATTCGGCGCCTTGCCGGCTCCGTACCGAAGCGCCCAGGCGGCCCGTCTGGATCTCTGCGAGGCCGCCCGCTTCGATCCCGAGGCGTGGCGGCTGTTGTGGGATTTCGCCGTGCTTCAGGAGCTCGAGGCCGACCGGGGGCACGGGTTGGACGAGAGCTGGGGCGGCGAGCTACTGGCCGAGCTGAACCGGTTCTGCAACGTGTGGCGGGCCGAGGAGCGAAGCACTTGGGCACAAGCCCATGCGGTGCTCGAGCCGTTACTCGCGCGGGCGAACGCGAGCCGAACCCACGAGGTGCATGCGATCGGCCACGCCCACCTGGACACCGCCTGGCTGTGGCCTGTCGCCGAGACCAAGCGCAAGGCCGTGCGCTCCTGGAGCTCGCAGCTGTCCTACCTCGAGCGCTACCCGGAGTACCGCTTCGCAGCCTCCCAGGCCCAGCAGTACGCCTGGATCGCAGACGAGCAGCCCGAGCTCTACGCCCGCATCCTCGAGCAGGCGGGCAGCGGTCGGTGGCTCCCGGTCGGCGGCACCTGGGTCGAGCCCGACTGCAACCTGCCCTCCGGCGAGTCGCTCGTTCGCCAGTTCCTGCTCGGCCAGCGCTTCTTCGAGCGCGAGTTCGGCCGGCGCTGCAGCGAGTTCTGGAACCCGGACGTGTTCGGCTATAACGCCCAGCTTCCCCAGATCATGCGCGGCGCCGGGATCACCCGCTTCCTCACCCAGAAGCTGTCGTGGAACCGCTTCAACCAGCCTCCTCACCACACCTTCACCTGGCAGGGACTGGACGGCTCGGAGGTGCTCGCGCACTTCCCGCCCGCCGACACCTACAACGGCGCCGGCACGATCTCGGAGCTGCGCGCCGGCGCCCGCGACTACAAGGACCACGACCGCTCGCGCCAGAGCCTGTACCTGTTCGGCCACGGTGACGGCGGCGGAGGCCCGACCCCGGAGATGATCGAACGCCTGCAGCGGGCCGGCGATCTCCAGGGCGTGCCCCGCACCCGCTTCAGCACCAGCGAGGAGTTCTTCGACGCCCTCGAGCGCGACAGCGCCGACCGGATGACGGTCGTCGGCGAGCTCTACTTCGAATACCACCGCGGCACCTACACCAGCCAGGCGGCGGCCAAGCGCGGCAACCGTCTCGGGGAAACGCTCCTGCACGACGCCGAGTTCCTGTCCGCCGTAGCCGCGCGGCTCGGCGCGATCGACTATCCGGCTCGCGAACTCGAGCGTCTGTGGCAGCTGCTGCTGCTGGGCCAGTTTCACGACATCCTCCCCGGCTCGTCGATCGGCGAGGTGTACGCCGATGCAGCCCGCGATCACGCCGAGATCGCGGACAGCGCACGGTCGCTGCGCGACTCCGCCCTGGTCGCGCTCGCCGATGCCCGGCCCGCCAGCCACACCTCGCCGGTCAATTGCACCGGCTTCCCGCGGCACGAGGTCGCCGCCCATCCGGACGGGCAACTCGTGTGGATCGCCGCGCCGCCCTACGGCATCGGGCAGCCGACCGCCCCCCTTGGCGAGGTTCGGATCGAGGCGCGCGGCGAGCTGCTCGTCATGCACAACGGCCTGCTGAGCGCCGAGCTCGGCCGCGACGGATCGATCCGCCGGCTCGTGCATCTGGGGAGTGGCCGGGAGGCGCTCGCCGCCCCCGGGAACATCCTGCGCCTCTACGACGACCATCCGACTGCGTGGGACGCCTGGGACGTCGACCCGTTCCACCTCGAGACCGGCGAGGACTGTCCACCCGCGACGAGCTGCTCCGTGCCTCCACCGGACGCGCTGCGCGCCGAGGTGGTCTTCGAGCGCCAGATCGGCGCGCGCAGCCACGCCCGCCAGACGGTCCGCCTGGATGCCGGCGCCCAGCGGCTCGAGATCCACACAGCCATCGACTGGCACGAGTCGCACAGCTTTCTGAAGGCGTGCTTCCCGCTGGCCGTCCACGCCCAGAACGCGACCTACCAGATGCAGTTCGGCGTGACCGAGCGCCCGACCCACTTCTCGACCAGCCACGACCTCGCGCGCTTCGAGGTGCCCGGGCACCGGTTCGCCGATCTCTCCGAGCACGGCTTCGGCGTCGCTCTGCTGAGCGACTCGACCTACGGCTACAGCTGCCTGGGGAGCGAGCTGCGCCTGAGCCTGCTGCGGGCGCCCAAGTGGCCCGACCCGGAGGCCGACATGGGCCACCACGAGTTCACCTACGCGCTGATGCCGCACGCCCACGGCTGGCGCGAGGCGGGAGTGGTGGCCGAGGCCGCGCGGATGATCTCACCGCTTCGCTGGGCCGCGGCGGCCGGTCCCATGAGCTTCGCGGCCGTCGAGGACGACCCCAATCTCGTGCTCGACACGATCAAGCGCGCCGAGGACTCGGACGCCCTGCTCCTCAGGCTCTACGAGTGCAACGGCGCCCGTGGCCGGGCGCGGATCCGACTGGGGTTCCCGTTCGAGCGCGCCCGGCGATGCAACCTGCTCGAGGACCCGGAGTCAGCCCTGCTGCCCTCGACCGACGGGGCGATCGAGATCGCCTACCGGCCGTGGGAGATCATCAGCGTGCTGATCGACTAGTGCGGCTCCTGGAAACGTTGACCCACTAGCAGCCGTCGCCGCCGGCGGGATCCGGCTCATCGCCGTGCTTTCCCGCGACCGCGCGCAGGTAGACGCGCTCGGCCGCTTTGCCCAGGGGGGAGCTGTAGGAGGTGAACGACGTGCAGCCGCCCTGGTGCAGGCCGCCGATCAGGCCCACCACCGTCCACCCGTGCGAGCCGCGCACCAGGTAGGGCGAGCCGCTGGTGCCGCCGACGTAGGGGTTGCAGTCGAAGGCTGGGTACAGGCCCTTGAAGTAGAGCCGGGCCGTGCAGGTGATCGGGCCGTTGTTCGTCCCCGCCGGGTAGCCGGGGATCGTCACCTGCTCACCCTGATGGGCGAGCGAACCAAGCCGGTTGGCACCGGTGACCTGCTCGATCTGCACGAGCCGGCCACCGATCGAGCGCGGGGCGACAGTGAGGAAGGCGAAGTCGCGGGTGGGATCCTGCTTGCTGAGCCAGCCTCCGTCGACGTAGACGCCGGTGACCTTCCAGCGCCCGTACGGAGAGGTCCCCTCGTAGAACCCCGGTGCGAACGCGTAGCCCCCACCCGTGCCCGTGACGCAGTGCGCGGCCGTCAGCAGGACGTTGCCGCTCCGGCTGTGCACGACGCTCGCCGTGCAGGAGTGATACGACCCGTTCGCGCTCGCAAACAGCGCGCCAACGGTCGGCATGCCGCCGAATCCGCGCGCCACGGGCACCGCGGCCGTGGCCGGCGACGGGCCTGTTGTCCCGATCGCCGCGGCGGCGATCACCACACCCAGGACCAGCAGCCCAGTTACATACTTCAACGCGCGCATCACACGTGTCTCTGCTTCACGCCCCAAAAGGTTGTCTCAGCGCCCCGACGGCTACATCCGAGCCTATCCGCGCCGCCCATCCGTCGTGGACCGCAGTCGGAATCATGACCGACCGGCCGCGGACGGCGATCTCCCTGCTTCTCATCGGGTTCTCATCGGAGTTGCCTAGGTTCTGAGCGCTATGTCCGCGCCTTCACCGAGTCGTGACGGTGCGCCCCGGGGAGCGGCCGCCGGCCGCCGAAGGCTCGGCCGTCCGCGGGGCGCGCTGGCCCGGATCCCGATCCGTTTCCGGCTGACCCTCGTCTTCGCCACCGCGATGCTGATCGTGCTCGGGGTCGCGGGGATCCTGGTCTACGACCGAGTGCGCTCTCAGCTGGACTCCAAGATCGACCTCGACGTGAGCGCGCAGGCCACGCAGCTGCTGGCGCTGATCGAGCGCTCGCCGACGGGGCTGGCGCAGGCCGTCTCGACGCCGCTCGTACGCGGCCACGAGACCTTCGTCCAGGTCCTCGACTCGCACGGCCGGGTCCTGGCCGCGACCCCGGGACTGAAGAAGGTCGCGCTCCTGGACCACGACCGGCTGCGGGTGGCCCTGACCAGGACCGTGCGCTTCACTCGCGGTAAGAAGGCCCCCCTTCCCGAGGGCTCGCGTCTGGTTAGCACCCCGATCCGGCTCCCCGGCGCCCAGAACGCGGTCCTGATCGTGGGCACCTCGCTCGATCAGCGCTCGAGCTCGCTCTCGAGCCTGGCGCTGATCCTGGGAATCGTAGGCCCCCTGGCACTCGTCGTGGCCTCGTTTGCGGGCTACCGCCTGACCGCCGCCACGCTGAGGCCGGTCGAGCTGATGCGGCGCCAGGCGGCCGCCGTCACCTCGCTGACGCCGGGAGTGCGGCTGCCCCTGCCCGCGGCCCACGATGAGATCTACGAGCTCGGCCGGACCCTCAACGAGATGCTCGGGCGTCTCGAGGAGTCCTTCGCCCACGAGCAGACGTTCATCGCCAACGCCAGCCACGAGCTGCGCACCCCGCTCGCGAACCTCAAGGCAGAGCTGGACCTGGCGGTCCGGCGGCCTCGGCCGGCCGACGAGCTCGTGGCCGCGCTGCACTCGGTGCAGGTCGAGGTCGACCGGCTCTCGGCCCTGGCCGACGACCTGCTCACGCTGGCACGAGCGGAGGACGGATCGGTGCCGATCGAGCCTGTCGAGTGCGACGTGGCCGAGGTGCTGGGGGCGGTGCGCGCTCGGATCGACGCGTCGGGGAGCCGGGTGACGATCTCGGTACCGGACGGGCTGCGCATGTTCGCCGACCCGCGGCGGATCGAGCAGGCCGTGGGCAACCTGCTCGACAACGCGCTGCGCTACAGCGACTCAGACGTGTCGCTGGTGGCCAAGCCGAGCCCAAGTGGCGGGGTGGAGATCCATGTCGAGGACGCCGGCCCCGGCTTCCCGGCGAGCTTCCTCCCGGAGGCGTTCGAGCGGTTCACGCGCGCGGATCCCGGTCGCGCCGGTCGTGGAGCTGGACTAGGCCTGTCGATCGTCAAGACCCTCGCCCGCGGCCACGGCGGCGATGCCTACGCGGTCAATCGCGAGTCGGGCGGGGCCGATGTGTGGATCTTCGTCCCGGACCCTCGCGAACGCTCGGAGGCCTCGTCCTCGACCAGGCGGTAGCCGACGCCGCGCACAGTCTCGATGCTCGAGCGGCCGAACGGGCGGTCGATCTTGTCACGCAGGTAGCCGATGTAGACATCGACCACGTTCGACTGGAGCTCGCGCTCGCCTTCCCAGGCGTGGTCGAGCAGCTGCTGACGGGTGAGCGCGGCGCCGGGATGGCGCATGAGCGTCGCCAGAAGCAGGAACTCGCGAGCTGAGAGATCCAGCTCGTGCGCGCCCCGCCAGGCGCGGTGCGCCACCAGGTCGAGCCGCAGGTCTCCCGTCTGGAGCACCGGGAGATGCTGGATCGGTCCACGCCGCGCCAGTGCGTGGAGCCGGGCCACGAGCTCTGCGAAGGCGAACGGCTTGGCCAGGTAATCGTCGGCGCCGACGTTCAGGCCCGCGACGCGGTCGCGCACCTCGCCGCGGGCGGTGAGCATCAGGATCGGCGCCTGTACCCCCTCGGCCCGGAGGCGGCGGCAGGTCTCCATGCCATCGATCCCGGGCAGCATCACGTCGAGCACGATCACGTCGTACTCGGTGGACACGGCCATCCAGAGGGCGTCTTCGCCGCGGATCGCCACATCGGCCAGCAGCCCGTCCTCCCGCAAGCCCCGCCGGATCAGGCTGGCCAATTTCACTTCGTCCTCGACGACGAGGATCCGCATGAGCCTGTCATAGCAGGTGCGTCTCTGAGGCTTCTCACCCTGTTCTCATCAACCGGGCCGCTTCTCATGGGCGTCTCATCGACCGGACCTACTGTGCCCCGTGTTGCCTCAGAGAGCGGCTGACCGTCACACGCGAAAAGGGGGAATCGATATGGCTTCGAAGATCCGGATTCTCGTGGGCATTGCCGCCATCGTGGTGGCCGCGGCCACGGTCTCGAGACCGTTGATCGAACTGCTGCTGGCCTGCCTGGTGGTGGGCGTGGGACTCGTCGGGCGCGAGCTGCTATCGCCACACCGAGAGCTGCCCCCGGCCTCGGCCGAAACGCTGCGCGCGGTGCACGCAGTCGTCGAGCGCTGGGGCGAGGACTCGCTCGCGCCGTTCATCACTCGCCCCGACAAGGCGTTCAGGTTCACCGCCGGCGGCGTCGCCGCCTATCGGGTGATCGGAGATACCGCGGTTGTCTCGGGGGATCCGGTCGGTCCCGACGCCGCGGTGCCCGAGATCCTGGCCGACCTGCGCGAAGCCGCGCGGGCAGGCGGAATGAAGCTGGTGGTCTACGGCAGCTCCCCGCGCCACATCGCCGCGTACCGCAAGCTCGGCCTGCGGGCGCTCTGCACAGGCGAGGAGGCGGTCGTCGACCCGCGCCGCTTCAGCCTCGAAGGCCGGGCTGTGCGCAAGCTCCGGCAGTCGGTTGCGCGCGTACAGCGGCGAGGCTGGGATGTCACTGCGCTCACCGGGGATGCGATCGATCCGGCACTGGCAGCCGAGATCGCGGCTGTCGAGGCTGCCTGGCGCGCCGAGCACGGGCGCGTACTCGGTTTCGCGATGGCGATGGGCAACTTCGACCCGGGCCTGCGGCCGGCGGACCTCTATCTCCTCGGGCGCACCCCGGAAGGCGAGCTCCGAGCCGTGATGCGCTTCCTCTCGCACTGCGGGAAGCTCTCGCTGGACACGATGCGTCGCGTCGGGGAGACCCCGAACGGGCTCAACGAGGCACTCGTGTGCAGGGCGCTCGAGGTCGCCCGCGAACGCGGGGTCGAAGAGGTCAGCCTGAACTACGCGGGCCTCGGCCATCTGGTCCGCCGAGGCTGCCGCGACGGTCGTGTGGCCCGGGCACTCAACGGGCTGCTGATGCGGATCCTCGGCCATCGCTTTCAGATGGAGCGTCTAGTTCGCTTCTGCGAGAAGTTCTCGCCCGAGTGGCGGCCCCGCTATCTCGTCTACGAGTCCCGCTTGGCCCTTCCGCGGTCCATCTTGCGAGTGCTCCAGGCCGAGGGGTACCTGCCGCATCCGATGCTCAGCTTCCCGCCCGCGGCGCGAGGCGCGCTCCGCGCCCGTGTCGATGGCCTGCTGAGCGCCTTCAGGCCCCTGCAGTGGAGGGCCGGACGATGAGATCGCTCGTGGCCAGGCTGTGCGTGGTGCTGGCCGCGGCCGCGGTCTGGACCGCGGGCGCCGTGGGCGCCTACAGCTACGGCCGGGACTACAACCTGCACCGCGGCTTCGCGACGCTGGTCCAGCTGCCCCGCGCCGGCACCGGCCGCCTGCTCGATGTCCGCTTCTACTCACCCGCCTTGCGGCGGATGGCGGGCTACACGGTCTATCTGCCACCGGGCTACAGCCCTGCTCGCCGCTACCCGGTCTACTACCTGCTGCACGGGATGCCGGGCCAGCCGCACGTGTTCGTGACCATCGCCAACATGGATGTGAGGCTGGACAACCAGCTCTCCCTGGGCACGCTCCAGCCGATGATCCTGGTCTACCCCGACGGCCGGATCGGCGGCCGCATCCTGTCGGACTCGGAGTGGGCCAACACGCCGGCCGGAGGCTACGAGAGCTACGTGCTCGATGTCGTTCGCAACGTCGATCAGCGCTTCTCGACGCTGCCGTACCGCCAGGATCGCGTGATCGGCGGATTCTCGGCCGGCGCCTATGGGGCGATCAACATCGCACTGCATCACCTGGCGATCTTCGGCTCCGTCCAGGTGTGGTCCGGATACTTCACCCAGAGCCCGACCGGCGTCTTCGCGCACAGCAGCCGGGCGGTGCTGAGGTACAACAGCCCGCTCGACTACGTCCGCACGGTCGGGCCGGAGCTTGCTGCCCGCGGGCTGCGCGTGTTCATGTTCGTCGGCCGGGACGACAGCTCGAGCGTGCAGCTGCTGCCGATGGTCGACGCGCTGCGGACCTGGGGTGCCACGGTCCAGTACGCGATCTATCCCGGCGGACACGACTGGTCGGTGTGGTACCCGCGCCTGAACCAGATGCTGATTCTCGCCTCTCGCGACATGGGCACGGTGCCCACGCACCCGGCGCTCGCTGCGGGGCGCCGGCACGCGGCGCGCCGGCACGCGGCGCGCCGGCCCACCCCGCGTCCGGTCAGGGCCTCGCACCGCGCGCAGATGGCCCGCTTCCCGGGCGATGGCGGCCACCGGCGCCCGATTCCCCGTGTGCCCC
>Ga0070735_10005393_pt1 | contig 10624 bp, 8 predicted proteins | sample Coa_R1_FD_66443 | JGI IMG/M metagenome (GOLD analysis project Ga0070735, IMG submission 66443) | Surface soil microbial communities from Centralia Pennsylvania, which are recovering from an underground coalmine fire - Coalmine... | ecosystem: Environmental > Terrestrial > Soil > Unclassified ... | reverse complement strand
TGAATCGCCTCTGCCTCCAACCGTTGGCGGTTCATCCGACTCAAAAGCCGATTCTCGGGGTCGGCCTTGACGCCGCTCGCGCTGGATCGGCTCGATTGTTGATACGCCGCCGAAATCATCATCAGCCGGTGCATCGCCTTGATGGACCAGCCCGATTCCACGAAGCGCGCCGCCAGAAAATCGAGTAACTCCGGATGGGTGGGCCGCTCGCCCAGTACGCCGAAGTTGCTCGGAGTGCGGACAATCCCCTCGCCGAAATGGTGCTGCCAGATGCGATTGACGATGACGCGCGCAGCCATGGGGTTGTCGGTTGAACCGAGCCAACGGGCCATTTCCAATCGCCCGCTGCCGGAATGAATCGGCGGTTGGTCGGTTTTCGCGAGCACGGCAGGGAATCGCCGCGGCACCTCTGCGCCGAGTTGGTCGTAGCTTCCACGAACGTGGATCGGCGCATCGTGGAGACCGGGGTACAGGCTGTGCCGCAGCCCGCCTTCACGTACGCCGTGCGCGCAGGGCAGCGGAGGGAGCCGGCGCTTCAGTGCATCGAGCTCGGCTGATTCTTGCGCGAGCTCTCTTTGCGCCTCGGCTGAGAGATATTTCGCATCGTCGCGCGATTTCACCCAAAATGGGCTGCGCGGTCCGGTCAGGTCGTCGAGCAATGCGCTCTGCGGCCCGGCGGCATCGACAGCCTGTTGGAATTCGCTAGCCGCGGCGTCCAACTCGGGGCGACTGGATGCGGCAGTCGCATCACGTGCGAATGCCGCGCGGCACCGGTCGAACAACCGATCGACGGCGGGCATTCGTTCGAGTCGGTGGCTGCCGGCCATGTCGTCAAAGTGCCAGACCGCGGGATTTCCCAAGCTGTCGCTGTGCGGATTTCCGTCCAGCAAATTCCCCAGCACATCGCGAGTCAGGTCCCAGGCGGCCGTTCCGTCCAGTGCGGCAATCACCAGCTCGACAGTCGTAATATCATAATGTGCGTCGCCTTGGCGCAATCTGATCTGCAGCGAGATCTCATCGCCCGGTTGAACCTCGACGGCAGCCAACCGATCGGCCGTTCGGCCTTCTTCCAGCTTGACTGTCCCATTGAGACTTACGCCCGAAGAGAGCTCGTGTCGCTCTGCGCCCCGGACGTGATCGATGACCCACGCCGCGCCGACTCCGTCGAGCGGATCGTCATCCATCAGTCTGCCCGTGATGCGAATCGTTCCCGCGATGGGACTTTTCCAACCGACCGCGCCCCCTTCGGTGCCCGGATTGATCGACAGCGTGCGCGGCGGAAGGCAGAACGTTTCGATGGGAACTTCGCGCTCGTTCGTGTTCACCGCCCACCACGGGCGTTCGGCGCGTACCCGCCACGCCACGACGCCCGGTTCTCCGTCAAAATCACGCTCCGGCACATTAAGCGGCTGGAATTCGCCAAGCCGCGGCGCTTTCACGTAGGCGGTCCATTGGTTCAATGCAAAACTGTGCAAGTTCTCGCGCTTGGCGAATTCATCGACGGAAAGCTGGGCCTGGTCGGCCGGCCGGTGTTGGTAATCCCACGCGGCCGACAAATAGCGAGCGGTTTGCGGCGCGAGGCTGCGCGCGAACTCGGCATACCGCTGATCGACCGCCGCCTGCACGCGTTGGTCGAGCTCGCGGATCTCAACTTGATGCCGCCGGTGCCGCTCGACTTCAGCTTCGCCGACCAATGGAATTTTCAGTCGTGTGGTACCGTGCGACAGGTAGCCTTCATCCGGGATGACATGGCTGCTGAAAAAAATTCCCGCCAGGCCGTAGTAATCGGCAGTCGTAATCGGGTCGAACTTGTGGTTGTGGCAGCGGGCACACGCGATGGTCAGGCCAAGCAATGAGCGGCCGACGATGTCGATTTGATCGTCCACAATGTCGGTCAAGCGCTTTTTGCGGTCGATCCCGCTCCAGGGGCCGATCGACAGCATGGTCGTCGCGACAATGGCCTCGGCGTTGACGCCTCCCGGCTCGCCGGCCGGCAACAGGTCGCCTGCAATTTGCCGACGCACGAATTGATCGTACGGAAGGTCGGAGTTAAAGGCGTCAACGACCCAGTCCCGATAGCGCCATGACTCTTCAAAGTCGTCGGTGTAGCGGACCAGGTCGAGCCAGTGTCGTCCCCAGCGCTCGCCGTATCGCGGCGAGGCGAGCAACCGGTCGATGACTTTGGCAAAAGCCGTGGGTGATTCGTCGGCGAGGAACGCATCCATTTCATCGGACGTGGGGGGGAGTCCGGTCAGATCGAACGTGGCGCGGCGGAGCAACGTCGGCTTGTCGGCCGGTTCGCTCGGCTTTAGCCCGTGACGCTGGAGTTGCGCCAGCACAAAGGCGTCGACGGATTGGGCGCCCCAATTGGGCGGCACGGAGACGTCACGAGCGAGCATTGGAATGGGCACGCGACCGACCGGCTGGAAGGCCCAATGCTCGCCGGAGTCGCGTGCGGTATTTGCCGCGACCGTCTCGGGCCAGAACGCCCCCTGCGCGATCCAGCGCTCGAAATCGGCCACGACCTCGACCGGCAATGGCTCATCCGGCGGCATTTTGCGCTCATCTTTGTAGCGGATCGCGCGAATCAAAAGGCTTTTTTCCGGATCGCCTGCAACAATCGCGGCGCCATGCTCGCCGCCTTTGAAAAAGGCGTCGCGCGAGTCGACGCGCAGGCCGTTGGTTGCCTTCTGGGCGCCGTGGCATTTTGTGCACCGGCCCTGGAGCACCGGGCGGATTTTCGTCTCGAAGTACGTCTCGGCGCCGGCCGGCTGACCTTGAGCCAGGCACGGCTGCGCGGTAAGGCAAAAAACAAGCAGAACGCACAGCCGCACGGTCAATTCCTCGGAATCAATGGCCCTCATCGCCCGCGTATTGAGCGCAACGCCTTCAAAAGCGAAACATCAATTATCGCATATGAATGGCAGGTTTTCCATCGTTTGCTTGTTATGACAATCATCGCCGAAGCTTTGTTCCTGCTTGGCTATCATGGTGGCGTGATCGGCATATTCTCAACGCCAGATTGATCAGGCGAGCCACGGGCGTAAGCCCGTGGGTTGACGGCCGACGAATCGGAATTGCAAAAATCGGCTGCTCGGCACCGCCGGGCGATGCTTCGCGCCCCCGCGCCCCCCCGGGTAAAATGCCGGGGATGACCTGGCCCATCTCCGTCCTCAGCCTGCTGCTCGCAGCCTTCTACATTTGGCTCGGCGTGCGAGCCCTTAACCGACGCGAAACGTGGGGATTGCGAACCGCTATTGCTTTGACGGCGGTTCTGCTCGCGGTGGCATTGATCGGCGGGCTGGTGATGCTCGCCATGAATTACGGCCCGGGAAGATGGTTCCATTCTCAGTAAGCTTTCGAATCACCGAGTGGTTTTCCGGATCATTGGCGAGGCATTTGCGGTCTTGTAGCAATCATGCGCGAGACTCTGATTCGGGAAACGCCCGAAGGGCTGTATTGCGAGGCTGGAGACTTTCACGTCGACCCGTGGTTGCCCGTGCCGCGGGCCGTCGTAACACATGCGCATGCCGACCATGCGAAGCCCGGGTGCGGGCGATACCTGGCCGCGGAAGACGGCCGCGCCGTGCTCGAATGTCGTCTGGGCGCATCGGCGCTGATCGATACCCTTGGCTACGGCGAGTCGATCGCTCTGGCTGCCGTGCGCGTCTCGCTTCATCCTGCGGGTCACATACTCGGCTCGGCCCAAGTGCGAATCGAACATCGCGGTGAAGTTTGCGTCGTTTCCGGCGATTACAAAACGGATCCTGATCCGACGTGTCGACGTTTCGAGCTGGTTCGTTGCCACACATTTGTGACCGAGTCAACGTTCGGGCTTCCCATCTTTCGCTGGCCGGCTGAAGCGGCCCTATGGCAGTCGATGAACGAGTGGTGGCGGACGAATGCCTCCGACGGACGCGCTTCCGTCGTATTTGCCTACGCCTTGGGAAAGGCGCAGCGCGTGCTGGCCGGGCTTGATGCCGGCATCGGACCAATCTTTTGTCACGGCGGCGTGGCAGCCATGAATGATGCGTATCGACAAGCTGGAGCCGCATTGCCGAACGCAACTTACGTCGGTGCCGCGACCGACCGCCGGAATTGGGGCGGTGCGCTCATTCTCGCGCCCCCATCGGCGATGGGCAGCGTCTGGTTGCGCCGGTTCGGCGATCTGTCGAGCGCATTCGTTTCCGGCTGGATGCTGCTTCGCGGAGCGCGGCGGCGGCGCACCGTCGATCGCGGATTTGCTCTGTCTGATCACGCCGATTGGCCGGCGCTCCAGCACGTCATCCGGGCGACGGGGGCCGAACAGGTGTTCGTCACGCATGGGCATGTGCTTCCGATGGTGCGGTGGTTGAACGAGCAGGGAATGGCTGCGCTTCCGCTGCGCACCGAATTTGAAGGAGAACAAGACGAAGGAGAGGCGATTCTCGCTCCAGGCCCTCAATCTGCAGTTAATCAGGATGGAACGGTTGATCGCTGACCCGACGAGTCCCCGTAATGCGACGCTTTTCCGAACTCTATCGCCAGCTCGACGAGACGACAAAGACGGGCCGCAAGGTGTCGGCCATGCGCCATTATTTTTCCCAGGTCGATGCGGCGGACGGCGCGTGGGCCGTCTATTTTCTCTGCGGTCGGCGATTGAAGCGCCTGGTTCTCAGTCGCAATTTGCAGCGGTGGTGCGCGGATGCAGCCGGCGTTCCGGAATGGCTGTTCGACGAATGTCGAGAGAACGTCGGCGATCTCGCGGAAACAATGGCGCTGCTATTGCCTCCGCCGGCGGGCGCTTCGGAGATGGGTTTGAGCCAATGGATGCAAGACGCCATCGCGCCCCTGGCGGGGATGCCCGAGCCCGATCAGCAGAGGCTTTTGCTCGAAAGTTGGAGTCGGCTGACCGCGGCCGAACGTCTGGTATTCAATAAGCTGGTGACGGGCGAGTTTCGAATCGGAGTTTCGCAAGGGCTTGTCGTTCGTGCCTTGGCTGAAGAATCGGGTCTGTCGCCGCAAGCCGTCGCGCACCGGCTCATGGGCGCCTGGCAGCCGACTGCCGATTTCTTCCGTGCGCTTGTCAGTCCGGAGTCCTCCGACACCGATGTCAGCCGGCCCTATCCTTTTTGCCTGGCTCATCCACTTCAGATGGAACCCGCATCATTGGGCGAACTGGCGCAGTGGCTCATTGAATGGAAGTGGGATGGAATCCGCGCCCAGATGATCCGCCGCCGCGAGACCTCGTTCCTTTGGTCGCGCGGCGAAGAGCTGATCACCGACCGGTTTCCGGAATTCAGCGCTGACATGCGGCTCTTGCCGGACGGAACCGTGCTGGATGGCGAAATCGTCGGTTGGAAAGACGGCCGTGTGCTCCCCTTCAGCCATCTTCAACGGCGCATCGGGCGAAAGAAGCTGAGCGACAAACTGTTGGCGGATGTGCCCGCCGGTTTCATCACGTTTGATGTCCTGGAAAAAGACGGCAGCGATTGCCGCGCAATGCCCTTGAGCCGGCGGCGGAATTTGCTCGAGGAATTGCTGGCCCAGACAGCCTGTTCGCGCATCATCCTTTCGGCTCGAGTCGCCGCGGAAACATGGGAACAGGTGAGCTCGATTCGTTCGACAAGCCGCGCGCGGCAAGTCGAGGGGTTCATGCTCAAGCGGCTGGATTCCCCCTACGTGGGGGGCCGCGTGACGGGCCTGTGGTGGAAGTGGAAGATCGATCCGTTTTCGTGCGATGCCGTCTTAATCTACGCGCAGCGCGGGCACGGCCGCCGCGCGAGCCTCTATACCGATTACACCTTCGGCTTATGGGACAACAACGAGCTCGTGCCCTTTGCCAAGGCCTACTCGGGCCTCACCGACGAAGAGATTCACGAAGTCGATCGTTTCGTGCGGCGGAATACGATGGAGCGATTTGGTCCCGTGCATTCTGTCAAACCCGAGCTGGTGTTCGAACTGGCATTCGACGGCATCCAGCGGTCAACCCGTCACAAATCGGGAATCGCAGTCCGATTCCCGCGCATGGCTCGTTGGCGCCGCGACAAAAAGCCGGAGCAGGCCGATTCGCTCGACTCGATGAAAGCACTTTTGGAATGACGAACGAACTGGCGATCGAGCTTCGAATCTGGTAATCGAGACGATTGAAATCTTTCCCAATGTACTTCACCGGATCGCGGGAGGCTGCCATCGCCAAAAATCGAAATACATACGCCAAGCGTCAGCGCGAGCAAGAAAAGAGGGAAAAGGCCGATCGGAAGCGCGCCAAGCGCGATCGGAAAAGAGAGCCGGCAAGGCCCGCCGACTCGCCGGACGCAACCTCTTTGCTGGATGAACAGGCGCATTAAATTAACGTCCCCACCACAGGGTATCCGCAGGGAACCTTGTTCAGGTCTGCGCCGCACTGGCCGACTCGGCTGCGCACGTTCCACAAGCTGGCGAAAACGCGTGATTCTCCGACGCACATTTCGGGCACCTCGCGATTGGAACGGCTCGCGGCTCGCCGCTCGGGAAGTTGCCGATATGCGGCTGGCTTTCGCTCGTCGAATCTGGTAGACTACACGCCATACAATTCGATGAGAATTGCGTCTGTTTCGACGAGAGTTGCACTCCTCGAGACGATCGCACGGGTTTGACTCATCTTTCTCTGACCTCTTCTCGTCGCCAGGTTTTCCGACGAGAGGCACTGGCCGATTCTTCGGCGATGCAATGACCAAACGGCTTTGATGGCCGAATGCCCCGGCCGCCGTTCATTCGCCGCAGTGCTGCGTCCGTCGACTCCAGCCGCGCTTGCGCAGGTCGTTTTCACTCCTGCCTGCCGGCCGTCTCTTTCCAGACAGGATCTCACATGTTGAAAGTCTCAGTTCCAGCGGCTGCTCGGATGGCTCACTTGTTGGATGCCAAGCCAGGCAATGCCGTGTTACGAATTATCCGCCACAAGCAGCGCTTGCGGATGCGGTTGGATCGCTTGCGGCCGGGCGACCAGACCTTTGCCCACAATGGCCGCGTGGTCCTGGCGCTCGATCGGCGTCTGGGCACTACGCTCGCGCTGCGGCAGCTCGATATCCGCGAGACCGACGCGGGCCCGCGACTCAGGTTGAGATCGAATTAGTCTGCTCTTGGACGTGTGCCGCCGTGTGCCAACGAGGCCCGGCAACTTGCAATAGGAGGCAACGCCATGTCGATGCACCGCATGAAGTGTCGCAATTCGCTTTGCGCCTTCGAGGGAATGATGGATGTCAAGTCCGATCAAGCATTCGTGAAAAAGGCTTTCCTCGACAAAAAGAAAGCGGTGATGAAAGCCAAAGGCATGGCGCCCGCCGTGGAAGTGATGCAAGTTCGCTGCCCGAAATGCGGCACGCGCTGGCGAATGCGTGCCGACCAGTTGCGTTAGCCGGCCGCGCCGGCGCTAATCCACCTCGATACAAAATTCGGCGAATTGAGAAATTGCTCGCATCCCGGTTGGCAATTTCGGTCTGAATCACCGCACAAGCGAGCAGCCACGCGCGCTTGCCTCACGCCGCCCCTTCGCATAAGATTCCCCCGGAAATACCGGGTAGTGTAACGGTAGCACAACAGGTTTTGGTCCTGTTTGTCTAGGTTCGAATCCTAGCCCGGTAGCTTGTGTTCCCCTTGGACTTCAGGAGCAACTATGTTGATCCCGGCCTCCGCGCCGCGGAGCGTTTTGACAATTTCTTCGAAGCCGGGATGCCGCGAGAATCATTCTCTGACCGGTTGACTGCGCGGCCGGTGATATTCCGCGCGCAGGATTGTCTCCTTCTCCGAGGACGTCCGCTGCACCTCCATCGCCTCCACTTCGTCCCCCTCCTCGCCGATTTCCGGCAATGGTCCTGCGCCTTAACCGCGCACAGATAAATCTAGCTGGCCGCAGCGAGCGCCCTGTCGAATGCGGCTCGGAGCGCTTCGCCATCCAGGGATCTGGTTGGCCGGAGTTGCCGCGGTAGGGCGAGTACGGCGGGGGCGTCAGCGGCGGCAGTGTTGTGCAAGAGACGTTTTGTCTTTATCATGGGTGAACGGCCTGTTTTCACCCGTCCGCGCTGTTGGAAGCCCGTCAAACTCGAAAGGAATGCCGCTGGAATGATGTACTCACTCGCCTTGTTGCTGACGCTGACCGGCGCCGGTGCTTCTGATTTGCAAGAAGCTCCGGCGACCTCCGACAACGAGGACCCGATCAAAAAGGCGGAACGGGCAGAGCGCCTGATATTCATGAAGGAGTCGCTGAAAGCCTACGTATTGACTGACGGTGCGGATGAGAAGCCCATGGATTTCCACGATGAACCGCTTTTGCGGTGGAACAACCCGGTCAACGGTGATCCCGACGGAGCACTGTTCATCTGGACGGAGAATCGGAAACCACAGGCGGCCGTTCAAGTGTTCCAAACCAAGGACGGGCTGTGGCTGCATGAATTCCAATCGCTCTCCACCAAGCCATTCCAGACTACAAATGACGGCGTCCCGGAATGGCGACCTGCCAAAGCAGGAATCGAAATGAAGCATGCTCCCGACGCCCCTATCCCCGCGAAATCTGATCGGCAACGACTGCTTCAGATGCGGGCGATCGTTGAAGAGTACAAGGCGATTGACGATTTCCAGAATAAGCAGAGCCGATGGGAACTGCGACTGCTCGCCAAGCCGGTCTTTCGCTATGCCGATCCTGATCTCGGAATCATTGATGGGGCGCTGTGGGCGTTCGTGCATGGGACCGACCCCGAGGTGTTCGTGCTGCTGGAGGCCCGCGAGACGCGAGCAAGCCGTGAATGGCAGATCGGCATGGCGCCGATGACCGCTTATGCCGTGGAGGTCTCACGAAAGGATCAGCCGGTCTGGAACGCGCCGCTGCGTCAGCCACCCCGGGACCCCCGAGACACGTTCTTCATGCGCGTTTATCGGCGCTAACACATGGCCGGCTAAAGTCGTGAGACAAACCGGAGAGAGGATGCTTGCCGGGTCTTCATATGAATTCAGAAGAACGAGGACTGCTGAAAGCGCTCGACGACTTGCTTCGGTCACAGCCGGTCTGCGCTCAAATCGATCCGATCGTGGAGCGAGTGATGGGAAACCTCGCGTCGGACCCGACTGCGGCAATAGGGCAATAGCATGGGAGCCCATTCCCCTGTCGGTTTTCGGTGAAGCGCTGCCGGTGGCGATCCGATCGAGTTGGGTCTTCATTCTTCGCGCCGGCGCGATCACGGGTGCAGAGCGCCACCCGAACAGTCATCAACGGATGATGTCGTACCGGGCAACAGGAGACCTGCAAACAGGAGGCGAGGGAAAATGGCAATCCAATCCGCTCGTGAGTGATCCCGCTGCCAGCATGGAAAAGCGCTGGATCTCGGTGCCGCCCAATGTCTGGCATCAGGCAGCGGTCTCGGATCGAGATTGGGTGGTCGTCTCGTTCCACACGGTGCAGGCCCAGGAATTAATCGAGGAAAGGCCGGCTGCCGAGGATGCCGGTCGAACGCGGCAACGTCACTACGTGGTCGCCAGTGCATTGTCTTTGGAGAAGGTCAACCTCAGCGAGAAGCTGGCGCAGTTCAGCGACCGATGGAATCCGAAGATTGTCGGCGAGTTAAACGGACAGCAAGTCAAACTGGTCAAGCTGCAGGGGCCTTTCGTTTGGCACCACCACGACCAGGAGGACGAACTTTTCCTGGCGGTGAAAGGCCGCTTTCGGATGGAGTTTCGGGACCGCCACGTTTGGCTGGAACAAGACGAGTTCCTGATCGTCCCTCATGGCGTCGAACATCGACCTGTGGCCGACGAGGAAGCCCACGTTCTGCTGTTCGAGCCGGCTTCAACCTTGAACACCGGAAACGTAAAGAAGGAGCGGACAGTGGAACGCCTGGAGACGATTTAAGCGGCAGAACAGCGACTACAAAGTCTGACCTATTCTGGTTCTTCAAAAATCTCGGCATACAGTATCTCCAGTTCCGCATACTCCTGGCACCTGAGTGCCCGGAACTCCTTTTCACGGGCGCGCTTCGACAGGACGCCGTCATTCTGACGGAGAAACCGGATCAGCAAGTCGGCCGTGTGACCCGGCATGTCGAACCGTGCGTCAATCGCGGCCCGCATGCGATCATAGCGTTCGAGGAAGCGGGCACGCAGGACCGCCAACTCGACCCCTTCGTAGCGCAGGGCGAATGTGAGCTGTCCGGCAATCGTGTCGTCCGGCGCGTGTCGCGGCCTGTAGACCGACCACTCATCAGTATCGTACCGACGGTGCTGCCGGCTCACGAGCGCGAGCCGATCCGGCAACGGCACTTCGAGCGCGAACGCATCGATTAAGGCCCCGTAGCCAACGAGCAGCCCCTCGCTTTCCGGCAATGCCCGACCGTGAAAGACGCGTACGATTCGTGAGATACGCTTCTTTTGCGTCGATCCCATGAAAATCATTTTTCCATGAAATTCGGTTCCTGTCCATGAAATTCGCTTTAAAAAGACCGACGAACATGAAAATTGGTTATAAGATGGCGAGCGGACGATTCGGCCGGATCTCGTAGCCGATGCTCAACAGTCAATCATCATCAAAAATCGCGTTGATGACATTGGGGGGAATGCTTTCGCCGGAGGGGGTGCGGGCGGCGGGAGTGACGTTGCGCCAGTCGGCAAGGTCGCGGAT
>Ga0070735_10005392_pt1 | contig 10625 bp, 12 predicted proteins | sample Coa_R1_FD_66443 | JGI IMG/M metagenome (GOLD analysis project Ga0070735, IMG submission 66443) | Surface soil microbial communities from Centralia Pennsylvania, which are recovering from an underground coalmine fire - Coalmine... | ecosystem: Environmental > Terrestrial > Soil > Unclassified ... | reverse complement strand
AGGCGGCGGCGCTCGCCGCCCAGGGAGCGCGCATCGAGACCCTGCCGGCTGAGGCCGGGCGGGTACCACTCTTCATGGCGCTCGAGCGCCTCGGCGAGCTCGAGGTCAACGAGCTGCAGGTCGAGGCGGGCGCGACCCTGGCCGGCGCGCTCGTGAGGCAGTCGCTGGTCGACGAGCTGCTGCTCTACGTGGCGCCGAAACTGCTCGGACCCACAGCGCTGCCGCTGGTCGAGCTGCCGCCGCTCGATGAGCTCACCGATGCCCCGTCCTTCGCGCTCTTCGAGCTGCGGCAGGTGGGCACAGATGCGCGCCTGCGCCTGCGCGCCGGTGCCGAGATCACGGTCGAGAATGGCGAGGGGCGGCCCGGCGGCACACCCTGACGGCGAAGGGACGGCGGATGTTCACCGGAATCGTGTTGGATATGGGGCTCGTCACGGGACGCGAGGAGCGCGGCGGCGACCTGCGCCTGAGCATCTCCTTCACCCGGCTCGAAGAGGCGCGCCTCGGCATCGGCGACAGTGTCTGCGTCCAGGGCTGCTGCCTGACGGTGAGCGCGCGTGCCGGGCGCACTTTCATCGCCGATCTCTCCCGGGAGACCCTCGCGCTCACGACTCTCGGCACGCTCGCCGTCGGCGCCGCCGTGAACCTCGAGCCTGCGCTGCGCGCGGGCGACCCACTCGGCGGACACCTGGTGTCCGGCCACGTCGATGGGATCGCGCGCGTGACCGGCGTCGAAGCCGACGGGCGCTCGCGGCGGCTCACTATCGCGGTGCCGCCGGAGCTGATGCGCTACATCGCGCCCAAGGGCTCCGTGACCATCGACGGCGTGAGCCTCACGGTCAACGAGGTCGCCGGCTCGGGCTTCGGCGTCAACATCATTCCCCATACCCAGACTGCCACCACGCTCGGTGCGGTGACGGCGGGAACGCCCGTCAACATCGAGGTCGACCCGTTGGCCCGCTACCTCGAGCGGCTGCTGGCCGCCCGTTGAGCGATCGACCGGTGTCCTAAGGCGGCGCGCCTCGCTTAAACTCGAGCCATGAGGGCACGAGTGGCTCCCGGTCGTCTGATGTCGCGGCGCCACGCGGCGTGGGTCGCACTGATGCTGGTGCCGTGGCTCACCCTGCGGGCGCTCCTTCCCGTCGGCTTCATGCCGATGATCGACGGCACGGGGATCCACATCGGCTTTTGCCCGGGCGAAGCGCAGCCGCCGGGCGCACTCCTCGCGCACCATCATCAACATGGAGGCGCCGATCACGGCTCTCCGGCATCCACCGGTCACCCGCCGTGCCTGTTCGCGCTGAGCGGCTCTCCCGCGTTCGTGCCGGCGGGGCCGGCCGTCGCGCCCCTCCCGTCTCCTGCCATCGCGCCCGCCGCCGACCTCACCGGCCTGGCGGCAGTCCCGGCGATCGTCCGCACCCAAACTTCGCGCGGCCCTCCCTTACCCGCCTGAGACGAACGAGTCTGAAGCGGCGATGCGGCGCGCCGGCACCGCTGCGCCGCCCGTGACGCATGCCGCCCGTGCGGCGTGCGCGGCTCAATCAAGCGAGGTACGAAGTGAAAAGGTCTGCGATCGCGGCGATGATCGTCATCGCCTGCGCCGCGCCCGCGCTCGGCGCCGCCTGCGCCTGCGGGTGCGGCGTGTTCGACGTAGCGACCAGTGAGATGTTTCCCGTGTCCTCGGGGGGCATGGTCTTTCTCGAGCAGGATTTCATGAATCAGGACCAGAACTGGAGCGGCACGTCCGCAGCTCCCGCCGCCGACAACAGCGACAAGCGCATCCGCACCAACTTCTGGACGCTCGGGAGTCAGTATCTCTTCGACCGCAGCTGGGGCCTGCAGGTCGAGGTGCCCTACTGGGAGCGGCTCTTCGAGACCACCGCCGACTCGGGTATGGCGGAGAGCTTCACCCACTCGGCGCTCGGCGATGTGCGGGTCAAGGCGCTCTACACCGGGCTCTCGCCGAACCTCTCGACCGGCCTCAGCCTCGGGCTCAAGCTCCCGACGGGCGATTCGACCTATCCGAACTTCGATCCGGACACCGAGATCGGCACCGGCAGCACCGATCTGCTGCTCGGTGCGTATCAGCTCGGATCGCTGACACAGGACAACCGCTTCTCGTGGTTCGCGAGCGCGCAGTGGCAGCAGCCGCTGGCGCACAAGGCGGATTATCGCCCCGGCGCCGAGCTCGACGTGGTGGGCGGGGTCTACTACTCCGGTTGGAGCCTGCGATCCGAGATGCATCTCACGCCCATCCTGCAGCTCGCGGGCACTTACCGGCGTCATGACGGTGGGCCGCTCGGCGACCCGGTCAACTCGGGCTACACCCGCGCCTACGTGGGTCCAGGCCTGGAGCTCGACAGCGGTCGCGTGCGCTACTACCTCGAAGTCTCGCAGTCGATCTACACCAACACCGGCGGGAACCAACTCATCGCGCGGACGCTCTTCAAGGCGTCCGTGAGCGTCAAACTGTGAAGGAGAGCTCCGTGTCATCAAGCCCCGGCCCCGGCGACCGTGCCACATCGAGTGCCGCGTTGGCGGCGGCGCTCGCGCTGATCGCCGCCTTTACGCCGCCTGGCACGGTGCTCGCGCGCAGTCCCGAGGTGGGACAGCCCGCCCCCGCGCTCATCGCACCGCAGCTCGACGGCCAAACCTTCGACCTCGCCGCCCTGCGCGGCAAAGTCGTCATCGTGAACTTCTGGGCGAGCTGGTGCGGTCCCTGCCGCGCCGAGATGCCGCTCCTCAACCGCTTCTATCTCGCGCACCGCGCCCAGGGGCTCGCACTCCTCGGAGTGAGCGTCGATGACCGTCACGACCGCAAACAGGTCCTCGAGATCATGCGTCAGTTTGCCTACCCGGCGGTGCTGGCCGCGACGGCGAAGGTAAACGGCTTCGGCCCGCCGCTGGCGGTGCCGATGACCTGGATCATCGACCCGGCCGGCGTGGTGCGCGCACGCCTCGTGTCCTCGAGCGGGGTCACCGAGGAGACGCTGACGCAGGCGGTGTTGCCGCTCCTGCCTCCCTCAAGGGCGATGCACTGAGGCCCGCCCAACCGGTGGGCGCGGCTGCCGCGGGCCTGGCGAGTGCTCGGGTATACTGACCGGTCATGTCCAAGCTCGTCACACTGCCCGGCAAGCCGGCGCCCATACCGCCCGAGCTCAGCACGATCGAGGAGCTGCTGGCGGAGCTGCGTGCCGGACGGATGGTCGTGGTCGTCGACGACGAGGACCGCGAGAACGAGGGCGATCTCATCATGGCGGCCGAGCACGCCACGCCCGAAGCCGTCGCTTTCATGATCCGCCATACGAGCGGCATCATCTGCGTGCCGATGGAGGAGGAGCGGCTCGCGGCGCTCGAGCTGCCACAGATGGTCCCGGCCAACAGCGAGTCGCAGCGCACCGCCTTCACGGTGTCCGTCGACCTGCGCACCGGCACCACGACCGGCGTGTCCTCCGCTGACCGGGCCGCCACCATCCGCGCGCTCGCCGCAGCGCAGGCGGCGCCCGCGGATTTCGCGCGCCCGGGCCACATTTTCCCGCTGCGCGCCCGCGCCGGCGGCGTGCTGGTGCGCGCCGGGCATACCGAGGCGGCGGTCGACCTCTGCCGGCTCGCCGGCCTCACGCCCGTCGGTGTGCTGTGCGAGGTCATGAACGACGACGGCAGCATGGCGCGCCGCCCGCAGCTCGAGGCGTTCGCCGGCCGGCATCGCCTGAAAGTGGGCACGATCGCCGCGCTCATTCGTCACCGGCTGCGCACTGAGCGCTCCGTGGAGCGCATCGGCGAGCAGACCGTGCAGACGGCGCTCGGGGAGTTTCGCCTGTACGCCTACCAGGATCGCGTCAATCTCGAAGTGCACCTGGCGCTCGCGCGCGGCCGCCTCGACGGTCCGCAGCCGCCGCTGGTGCGCGTGCATCTTCCGGATACGCTGCGGGATCTCCTCGGAGTGCGCACCGCCGGGCGGGCGTGGACGTTGCAGGCAGCGCTCGCGCGCATCGCCGAGGCAGGAAGCGGTGTCGTGGTGCTGCTGCGTCAGCCCGAGCCGCCCGCCGAGCTCACCGCGGCGCTTCGCGATCTGGTTGCGGCATCCGGCAGCGAGGCTGCGCCCGAGAGCTCCCCGCCGATCGGCGAGGGCGCGGTGCTGCGTACCTTCGGTGTCGGTGCCCAGATCCTCAAGGACCTGGGCGTCAAGCGCATGCGTGTGCTGTCGGCGCCCAAACAGATGCACGGTATCTCGGCCTTCGACCTCGAGATCGAAGGCTACGTCGGGGAAGACGGGTGAGCGGCTCGCGGACCATCGACGGGGAGGTGAGCGCACGCGGCCGACGGGTCGCGCTCGTGGCCTCGCGCTTCAATGATCTGATCGTCGCCGCGCTGGTGAAGGGCGCGAGCGCCACCTGGCTCGAGCGCGGTGGCGCCGAGGACGACCTCTCGGTCGTGCGTGTGCCCGGCGCCTTCGAGCTGCCGCTCGCCGCGGCCAGGCTCGCGAGCAGCGGCCGCTACGATGCGCTGGTGGCACTCGGCTGCGTGATCCGCGGCGATACGCCGCACTTCGAATACGTCGCGGGCGAATGTGCGCGCGGGCTGCAGCGGGCAGCCCTCGACACGGGCGTGCCGATCGCTTTCGGCGTGCTCACGGTCGACACGCTCGAGCAGGCGCGCGCGCGCGCCGCACCGGGGGCGGGTAACAAGGGCGCAGAGGCCATGGACGCGGCGCTGGAGATGGCAGCGCTCCTCAAGCGTCTGTGAGACGTGCACCGATGAGCGGGCGCGTCGGCCACGGCTTCAGCGGCGCGCGCAGCGTCGCGCGCAAGCTCGCGCTGCAGGCGCTGTACCGCTGGCAACTGAACGACTGCCCCTGGCAGGACCTGCTGACCGAGTTCGCCGACGCCGAGGACATGCCGCGTGCCGATCCTGATTATTTCCGTGCGCTCATCCAGGGTGTGGTGAGCCGGCGCGAGGCGCTCGAGGCGCGGCTCAAGGCGGTCAGCGATCGCGAGCCGCCACTCCTCGACCCCATCGAGCATGCGGTGCTGCTCATCGGGCTCTATGAGCTCGAGTTCGAGCCCGAAGTACCCTATCGCACCGCAATCAACGAGGCGGTCGTGCTCGCCAAACGCTTCGGTGCGACTGACGGCCACAAGTTCGTCAACGCCGTGCTGGATCGTGCCGCGCGCACGCTGCGACCCGCCGAGCACTAGTTCATGGGGCAAGAGTCGCCTGCGGCGCTTTTGCCGGACATCAGCTTCGTTCCCGGCCGCAAAGAGCGCGGTCTTTGCCGCCTGGGCCGGTAGTATTGGCGGATGGCGCTCTCTGAGACGGAGCTCATCTCGCGGTTCTTTCGCAGCTGCGGCGCGCAGCGCCGCGACGTCGCGCTCGGCGTCGGTGACGATGCCGCGCTCCTCGAGTGTCCGCCGGGCATGCAGCTGGTGGCTACCACCGACACCCTGGTCGCGGGCGTGCATTTTCCGCTCAACGTACCCGCCTCTGCGATCGGCCACCGCTCGCTCGCGGTGAATTTGAGCGACCTGGCGGCGATGGGGGCGCGGCCCGCGTGGGCGCTCCTCGCCCTGACGCTGCCGAAGGCCGATGAGCACTGGCTCGAAGAGTTCGCCGCCGGTTTCGGCAGGCTGGCGCGCGCCCACGAGGTGGCCCTCGTCGGCGGTGACACCACGCGCGGTCCCTTGTGCATCAGCGTGCAGCTGCTCGGGCACGTGCCGCCCGGCCAGGCGCTGACCCGCGCGGGCGGGCGGCCAGGGGATCTCGTGTTCGTGTCGGGCACGCCCGGCGATGCAGCCGCGGGCTTGCGTCTGGAAGAGGGGACTTTGAGCGCACCCGCCGAGGCCTCGCCCTACCTGCGCGAGCGCTTCCTGCTGCCAACGCCGCGAGTGGCACTCGGGGAGCGGCTGCGCGGCTACGCGAGCGCGTGCATCGACGTCTCCGACGGCCTGCTCGGGGATGCCGGCAAGCTCGCGGCCGCGAGCGGCGCGGGGCTCGAGATCGAGTTCGCCGAGCTGCCCGTGTCGCGGCCGCTCGCGCAGACCCTCGGCGGCGATGCGGCGCGCGAGCTCGCGCTCACCGGCGGCGATGACTACGAGCTGTGCTTCACGGTGCCCCCGGAGCGCCTCGCGCAGCTCGAGCGCGAGCTCCCGCCGGCACAGTGGAATTACCGGTGCATCGGCGCTCTGCGCGCCGCTCCCGGAGCCGCAGTGATGCGCGGCGGTACTGTGATGGAGTTCTCGCATTCGGGATACCAGCATTTCGGCTGAAGCTTTGCGCTGAGCCACGCGGCCGCGCCCGGTAGCGCGGGCGTGGCGGGGGGAGGGAGGCTGCGGCGTGCATCACAGTCGGGCCACAGGTGACCCCGTATCCTCGCCAAGCCTGCGGCTGCTGCCGAATCTCATGACACTACCGGCCTCAAGATCCATACCGCCCGCCAAGCCGGGCGTGCGCATGCCCGACAAGATCGGCAAGTATGCGGTCATCAAAGAAGTCGGCCGCGGCAGCACCGGCGTCGTCTACCTCTCGCACGATGCCTATTACGGCCGTGACGTCGCCATCAAGGTGTACAACATGGACACCGGGGGCGATGAGGAGCGCGCGCGCATCGCGCGCAAGATGTTCCTCTCGGAAGCGCACCTGGTGGGGATGCTCCAGCACCCGCATATCCTGCCGATCTACGACGCAGGCGAAGAGAACGGACACTGCTACATCGTCACCGAGCACGTGCATGGCGCGCGTACGCTGGCGGCCTACTGCCGCCCCGACAATCTGCTGCGCATCGACGACACGGTGGAGATCATCTTCAAGTGCGCCAAGGCGCTGCACTACGCGCACTCGCGCGGCGTGATCCACCGCGACATCAAGCCCTCCAACGTGATGCTCACTCAGGACAGCGATGTGCGCATCATCGACTTCGGCATCGCGCTGGTCGCGGACTCCGACATCTCCCGCATCGAGGGCATTGCCGGCAGCCCCTCCTACATGTCCCCCGAGCAGGTGCAGAGCCTCGATCTCACCAACGCCTCCGACCTCTATTCGCTCGGCGCGGTGATGTATGAGCTGCTCACCGGTCAGCGGCCGTTCCGCGCCGGCAACCTCCAGAAGCTCCTGCACCAGATCGTGTACGCAACACCGCCGCCCATTCACACCTTGCGCAAAGAGGTGCCGGAGGAGCTGGAGGCGGTGGTCGCCACGGCTCTGCAGAAGGATCCCACCAAGCGCCACAAGAGCGGGCTCGACTTCGCCGCCGAGCTCACCCGGGTGCACCAGCGGCTGCGCGAGGCCAACGCGCGCATCGATCGCCAGGAGCAGTTTGGCGTGCTGCGCCGGCTGAAGTTCTTCCACGAGTTCTCGCATGCCGAGATCTGGGAAGTGCTGCGCGCCAGCAGCTGGCAGGACTACAACGCAGGGGAAGAGATCGTCAAGGAAGGGGAGATGGACGATCGCTTCTACATTCTGGTGAGCGGCGCCTGCGCGGTCGAGCGCCACGGCCAGCGCGTCGGCGGCCTCGACACCGGCGACTGTTTCGGGGAGGCCAGCTACGTGCCGGGCGCCAAGCGCACCGCGACCATTCGCGCCGCGGCTGCGGTCACCGTCCTCAAGGTGAGCTCGACGCTGCTGGAGCAGGTGTCGGCCTCCTGTCAGCTGCGCTTCAACCGCGTGTTCCTGCGCTCTCTCATCGGGCGCCTGCAGAGCGCCGAGCGCACGCCCGCCGCGCGCAGTTCCTGAAGCGCGCGCCCTGCGCGCGGCACTGGCCCCCGCGGTGCCGCCCGGCCGGCACGGGAATCGCCGCCGGGCGATTTTTCCAATAGATTAGCGCCCCGTGCATGTACTCCTCATCGAGGATGACACCGAGGCTGCGCGCTTCCTGGTCAAGGGCCTGCGCGAGAGCGGCTACACGGTCGATCACGCCGCCGACGGCCGCGAAGGGCTGTTCCGCGCCACCGAGGGTCAGTTCGACCTGGTGGTCACCGATCGCATGCTGCCGCACATCGATGGACTCGCGATCATCGAGCTGATGCGCCGCAAGGGGCTCAGTACCCCGGTGCTGGTGCTGTCGGCTCTCGGCAGCGTCGATGACCGCATCCGGGGACTGAAGGCCGGGGGCGACGACTACCTCACCAAACCGTTCTCGTTCGCCGAGCTTCTCGCACGCATCGAGGCGCTGCTGCGCCGGCGCACCAGCACCCCGCAAACCACGCGCCTCAAGGTCGAGGATCTGGAGCTCGACCTGCTGGCGCGGCGCGTGACACGCGCCGGACAGGAGATCGAGCTGACCGCGCGGGAGCTGAAGCTCCTCGAGTTTCTGATGCGGCGCGCCGGTCAGGTCGTGACGCGCACCATGCTGCTCGAGGGTGTGTGGGACCTGCACTTCGACCCGCAGAGCAACCTCATCGACGTGCACATCAGCCGGCTGCGTCAGGCGATCGACCGCGGGAGCGATCATCCCCTGATCCACACGGTGCGCGGCTCAGGCTACGTGCTGCGGAGCGACGGCTAGCGGTGAGGCTGGGTCTCCTCAACACCACGGCTTTCCGCCTGTCTGCGGCCTATACGCTGCTGGTGACTCTGGCGGTCGCGGTCACCCTCGGCAGCGCCTACCTTCTCACCGAGAGCCTGATCACCGACGAGGTCGACCTGATCATCGACACGGAGCTGAAGAGTCTCGAGGAGAAGTACGCGCGCAGCGGGCTCGATGGGGTGACGGATGAGATCAACGTGCGCATCGACAGCTGGGGCCGCATCGGCGCCGTGTACATGATCGCGGATGCCAACTTCGAGCGCATCGCGGGCAACGTCACCAGCTGGCCCTTCGACGGCATGCCGGTCGAGACCCGCCCGGAGTTCGAGATCGCGACGATCGAGCCCGGGCGGCGCGCCGTTCACCCGGTGCGCGCCGCGGTGCACACGCTCCCCGGGGGCGACCTGCTGCTGGTCGGCACCGACATCTCCCAGGGGAGGCGCTTTGCCGAGAAATTCCGCGCCGCGACTCTCTGGGGAATCGGACTCTCGGCGCTGGTGGCGGCTCTGGCCGGCTCCTGGTTCAGCTTCCGCCTCGCGCGCCGCGTCGACGAGGTGACGCGCACCTGCCAGCGCATCATGGCCGGGGACCTCGGCTCGCGGCTGCCGGTGGCGGGCGCCAACGATGAATTCGACTCGCTCGCCACATCGGTGAACCGGGTGCTCGACCGCCTCCAGGATCAGGCCGGAACGCTGCGTGCCACATTCGACAGCACCGCACACGACCTGCGCGCGCCCTTGCACCGCCTGCGTACGCGCATGGATGCGCTGCTGCTGCGCTCGCCGACGCTCGAGCCTGCGGTGCACGAGTCGATCGAGGCGGCGTTGCGCGAGGTCGATCAGCTGCAACGCACGCTCGCCACGCTGCTGCAGATCGCGCTCGCCGAATCGGGCGCCCCGCTCGCGGCGCCATCGGCGGTGGACGTGGGCGAGCTGGCCGCCGAGCTCGTGGACCTGTTCGAGCCGGTCGCCGGCGCGCAGGGTGTCGAGCTCGCCTGCCAGCACGAGTCGCAGGCCCTGGTGCAGGGCAACCGCCAGCTGCTCGCGCAGCTGCTGACCAATCTGATCGAGAATGGTCTCAAGTACGTTCCCGCGGGCGGTCGCATCGAGATCGCAGTGCGCTCGCTCGCCGACAGTGTGCGGCTCATCGTGAGCGACAACGGGCCGGGGATTGCCGCGGAGGATCGCGCCCGGGCCGGCCAGCCCTTTGCGAGGTTCGGCCCTGGCAAGCAGGAGGGGAGTGGGCTCGGCCTCTCCCTGGTCGCCGCCATCGCGCGGCTCCATCGCGGGCGGCTGGAGCTTCAGAGTAATGACCCAGGCCTGCGCGTGGTGGTCGATCTGCCTCGTTAAATTGGCCGGAATCGCAGGAAGCGATTCCGGCGGACATCGCCCGTGGGCGGTGCGGGTCAGTGCGCCGGGGTGTCCGCGACGTGCGGCGCGGCGGCCGGCGTCTTGTTGGCGAGGCAGTCCTTGACGAACTGCTCGCGGTCCTTGCCGGCGAGCTTCTTCGCGGTCGCCTGCCGATTGCAGGACTTGAGCGTCGGATGCTTTACCGGAACCGCGGCGGGTGCCGCTGGCGCCTGCGAGGCGAGCGCCGTACCGATGGCCAGCAGGGTGAGAGCGGCCATCACCGCCTTGAGGTTGCTCATGCGCACAAATTAGCGGCCGCGGCCTGTCGTGGGAATGACGGCCACATTAAGAAATCGTCATCAGGCCTTTTTGTCGTGCTCGATCAGGGCGTAGGCCGAGTGGTTGTGGATCGACTCGAAATTCTCCGCTTCGACCACGTAGGCTGAGACCCGCTCGTCGGCGTTCAGCCGCGCGGCGACGTCGCGCACCATGTCCTCGACGAACTTGGGGTTGTCGTAGCCGCGCTCGGTCACGAACTTCTCGTCCGGGCGCTTGAGGATCCCGTAGAGCTCGCAGGAAGCTTCGCTCTCGGCGATCTCTATGAGCTCCTCGATCCACATGTGACTGCGCAGCTTCACCGTGATGGTGACGTGTGAGCGCTGGTTGTGGGCGCCGTAGTCGGAAATGCGCTTCGAGCAGGGACACACGCTCGTCACCGGTACCGTGACCCGCACCCAGAGCTCCGTGCGCCCATG
>Ga0070735_10005391_pt1 | contig 10625 bp, 4 predicted proteins | sample Coa_R1_FD_66443 | JGI IMG/M metagenome (GOLD analysis project Ga0070735, IMG submission 66443) | Surface soil microbial communities from Centralia Pennsylvania, which are recovering from an underground coalmine fire - Coalmine... | ecosystem: Environmental > Terrestrial > Soil > Unclassified ... | reverse complement strand
CGAGGTCGCGCGGGTTGATTCCAACTTGGTGGGCCCCGCGAGGTACGCGCAGCTTCCGCACATCGCGCCGAACCACATCGAGTCTGGGAGCGGGCGTCTTCTCGACTACACCACCGTCGCAAAGGACGGAGTCACAAGCGGCAAGCACCTGTTCCATGCCGGGCACATCTTGTACTCGAAGATTCGGCCCTACCTCGCCAAGGTCGTCGTCGTGGATTTCGCCGGGTTGTGCAGCGCAGACATGTACCCGGTTTCGACAGACCTTGAGACGCGGTTTCTTCATCGGTGGCTGGTGTCCCCGATGTTCACGGAGCAAGCGGCGCACAACCAGGGTCGTACGGTCCTTCCGAAGATAAACCAAGACGCCTTGGCGCGACTGCCCGTGCCCGTCGCCCCCCTCAGCGAGCAGCGCCGCATCGTCGCCAAGCTCGAAGCCCTCCAGGCCCGAAGCCGTCGCGCACGCGAGGCGCTCGACGCCGTGCCGCCGCTGCTCGAGAAGCTGCGTCAGTCCATTCTCGCGGCGGCCTTCCGCGGCGACCTCACGAAGGACTGGCGCGCGAAGCACAAGGACGCGGAGCCCGCGAGCAAGCTCCTCGAGCGCATCCGCGCCGAGCGCCGGAAGAAGTGGGAGGAGACCGAGCTCGCCAAGCTGACGGCGAAGGGGAAGACGCCGAAGGGGGACGAGTGGAAGGCGAAGTACAAGGAGCCGGAACCGGTGGATGCCAAGGGGCTGCCGGAGCTCCCGGAGGCGTGGTGCTGGGCGACCGCCCAGGACATCTGTCACGACATCACGGTGGGGCACGTTGGACCCATGGAGAGTCGCTACGTGCCGACCGGCGTACCCTTCCTGCGGTCGCAAAATGTGCGAGCGAACCGCTTCGATCCGGCCGAGCTGCGCTTCATCCCCCCCGACTTCCATGCGGAGCTATCTAAATCGAAGCTTCGACCTGGAGATCTGGTCATCGTGCGAAGCGGAGCCCCGGGTACGGCTTGTGTCATCCCCGATGAGCTGGACGATGCGAACTGCGCCGACCTCGTGGTCGCTCGCCTGGTTTCACTCGTGGACCCACACGTCATGGCGTTCTACATGAACAGCATGTGGGCTCGCGACGCCGTGCTCGATGCCCAGGTGGGCGTCGCACAGCAACACTTCAATGTTGGGTCTATGCGGCGGCTCCACATGCCGCTTATGCCCCAGCTTGAGCAGCAGCTTCTCAGAGCAAGACTCACCGATGCCCTGGCCGCGGTCGACGCACAGCTCTCGCGCATCGGCGAGCTGGAGCAACGGCAGGCGCACCTGCAGCAGTCAGTACTCGCCAAGGCCTTCCGCGGCGAGCTCGTCCCCCAGGACCCGAACGACGAACCCGCCGAGGTCATGCTGGCGCGGGTTCGGGCGGCGAACACGGTCACGACGAACGGGGCGCTGTCGAAGCGCCGGAAGAAGTCCGCGAGCGCCAAGGAACGGTCGACGGCCGCCGAGAGTCACGTCGACGACAACGACGGTGGGCCCGCTCTCGTGGAGGAAGGATGACGGTCGCCGCCCGAGTTCTTCGAGAACCTCGTGCTCGAACTGCTCCACGCCATGGGGTACGGCACGAGCCGTTCGGACCTGCAGCGCGTCGGTGGCTCCGGCGACGGCGACCAGCTCTCCGCGCTGATGATGGACCACGGCGTCGGCGTGAGCCACAAGGCGCTGCAGGTGCCCAAGGCGGACAGCGACTACTTCGAGGACGACTGACACCGCGAGCCGCTTCGTCCACCGCCGGCGCACGAGAGGGCGGGATTCGTCGCCGACGTCTTGCCCTTCGGGCAAGGCCGAGCCGCTCGACCCCCGCCCTCTACGCAGCCCTCGCTGCGCGAGGGCTAGCGGAGAGGGCGGGATTCGAACCCGCGGCAGGCTTTTGACCTGCGCCCGCTTAGCAAGCGGGTACCTTCGGCCACTCGGTCACCTCTCCAAACGGGCCCGGGACCCTACACCATGGGCTCGCCGGGACAAGAGGCGCGGCCGCGCAGCCTTCTTTTCGCAATCTTGTCGGTATGTTTCGAGCACGCTCGCTTCGCCTGAGCATGCCGACTACCTTCGCGTTCCGCCCATGCGCGAGCGCCCGGCCGTCGTCCTCGGGACGCTCGTCATCGCCTACGGGGCCTTCTACCTCTGTCGGTCGAACGTCGAGAGTTCGTTTCCGCTCTTGCAGGGCGCCTTCGGCTTCAGCAAGGCAAAGCTCGGGTACCTCTCGTCCGCCTCCATCGTGGCCTACGCGGTCGGCAAGGTCCTCATGGGGATGCTCGGCGACGTCATCGGCGGCAAACGCCTGATGCTCCTCGCCATGACGGGGTCGGTCCTCGCGACGCTCGCGTTCGCGGCGTCGGGCCAATTCGGGCTCTTCGTGCTCTTTGCCTCGGTGAACCGCTTCTTTCAATCCGGGGGCTGGAGCGGCGCCGTGCACGTCGTCGCCCGCCGGTTCGAGCGGCCCCGGCACGGCTTCGTCATGGGAGTCATGTCGACGAGCTACGAACTCGGCAACGTCTTCGCGCTCCTCTTGTGCAGCCGGATCACGGCGCTCCTGCCGGGCTGGCGCCCCCTCTTCCTCGTCAACCCCCTCCTTCTCGCCGCGGCCACGATCTTTCTAGCCCTCATGCTCGGGGAGGGTCCTTTTGCCGGGACGGACCGCGCGCGGCAAAACGCCTCCGCCCAGGAGAGCGCGGACGTGCAGCTCGTTCCGATCCTCGCGTCGCTCGCGAAGCGCCCCGCCTTCTGGGTTGTGGTTTCGCTTTCGGTTCTTCTGACGTTCCTCAGGGTTGCCTTCATCACGTGGACGACGCTCTACCTGTACGAGGTCTCGCACTTCCAAGACATCGCGGGAGCGATCGCCAAGACGGCCACCTTCTCTGCCGCGGGCGTTTTGGCTGCGCTCTCGGTAGGTACCCTCAGCGATCGTCTGGGGCCCGGACGTCGCGCGCCGCTGATGGCCGCGTCGCTCGCCGTCGTCGTCGCGCTCGTCCTGGTCCTCGCTCGGGGCGCCGTCCACACCCCGGGCGCCGCGGCGGCGATCGTGGGCGGGATCGGCTTCTTCCTGCTCGGGCCGTACTCCCTCCTCGCCGGCGCGCTCGCCCTCGACGTCTCGGACAAGGGCGGGGCGGCGACCGCGGCCGGCATCATCGACGGGGCGGGATACGCGGGCGCGAGTCTCGCCGGGGTGACGCTCGGGACGCTTTCGGAGACGCGCGGCTGGGCGGCCACCTTCTCGGCAATGGCCGCGGTCGCCCTCGTCGCGACCCTCGTAAGTGCGAGCTGGTCCGTCGCCGCCTTGCGCCGGGCGTAGCCGGCTCGGCGCCTCCGAGGCTACGGTCCCTCCCGCGCGCCGCCCATGATTCGCCTCGTCTACTCGAACCTCACCGAGGAGCTGCTCGACGAGCTCGCACGAGGCATCCGATCCCAGCAGTTGCGCGACGGCGTCCTCTTCCCCGTCCGAATCGTCGTACCGAGCGCGAACGTCGAATCGTATGTCCGTCTCGGCCTCGCCCGCTCCTGCGGCATCGCGGCCAACCTCCAGGTTGAGCTCCTGACCCGGTTCGCCGCGCAGATCGTCGCGGACGCGTCGGGTGCGCGCGTCGCCGACGCCGCCTCGCTCGAGGCGATGGCGCTCGCCGCCTTGCTCGACGACGAACTCCTGGCCAGGCCCGAACTCGCGCCGGCGAGGGCGTACCTTCACGCCGCCGGGGACGCCGACGACGCGGTGGACCTGCGCAGGATCCAGCTGGCCGCGCGTCTGGGCCGCCTCTTCGAGGAGTATACGTACTCGCGCGCCGACATGCTGGCCGCGTGGCGTGAACGCACGACCCTGGGGGAGGGTTACGCGGACGTCGAGCCATGGCAACGCGCGCTCTGGCTCGCGATGCTCGGCGCACGACCGATTGCGCCGACCGTACCGCTGTGCGACGCCGTGACCTCGCTCCGGCCTGAGGCCCTCCCGCGTGCGGTTCACGTGTTCGGTTTTGCGCACGTGGCACGCGCCTTCCACACGCTGTTCGAGCAGGTGGCGCGGGCGGCAACCGTCGTCGTCTACGCGCTGAGCCCCTGCGAGGGCTTCTGGGAGGACACCGACGCCAGCGACCCCGAGCTCCTTCGCCTCTGGGGCCGTCCGGGGCGCGATCAGGCGAGGGCCCTCAACCTGCTCGCGGGCTTCGATCACGACGACCGCTTCGTCGACCCTGCCTCGCGTTCGTCGACCGGCGGCCTCACGCTCCTCGCCCGACTGAAACGAGACCTCCTGCGCCGCGAGGTCTCGGGCGACCGGGCGCCGGCCGACGAGAGCATCCTCGTGATCGATCACGCCAGCATTCGTCGCGAGGTCGAGGCCGTCGCGAGCGAGATATGGCGGGCGGTCGAGTCCGACGAGACCCTCACGTTCGACGAGATCGCCGTCCTCGTCCCCGACGGCGACGCGGCCAAATATGCGGTTCACGTGTCTGCTGTCTTCCGGGAGGCGTTCGACCTGCCGTACCGGATGGTGGGCGTCCCCAACCCGGGCGGCAGTCGGATCCTCGAGGCAGTCGAGCTCCTCCTTGGACTGCCCCTGGGCCGCTTCACGCGTCACGAAGTATTGCGCGTTGCCGTGCACCCGTCCGTCGTCGCCTCGCTCGACGACGTCGATCCGAGCGAGTGGGTTATGTGGTGCGACGCGCTCGGGGTGGTCCACGGCGCCGGTCGACAGGACCACCAAGGAACGTACATCGCGCGCGACATCCTCAACTGGGATCAGGGTCTGCGACGCTTGGCTTTGGGCGCCTTCATGGTCGGCGACGCGGGGGGCGACCGCAGACCCTGCGAGATCGGCGGCGAAGCCTACGTTCCACACGAGCTGCAGGCGGCCGACGTGCGAGACGCAGCCGCCTTCGGTGTCTTGATGCGTTCGCTCCTCGAGGACGCCCGATTCGCGCGTGACGCGCAGCTGACGATGACGGGCTGGTCGGACTTTCTCAAGGAGCTCGTTCGCGCGTACGTGGGGCCGAGCCGCCCCGCCGAAGAAGAGGACCTCGCCCGGTGCTTGCGACGCCTGCATCGCATCCGAGAGGTCGACCTCGGTGGACGCCCCGTCGGCTACCGGCTGGCGGCGGAGGTCGCCCGGCGACGCCTCGGCGACCCCCCGGCCGCGCACGGCGGCGAGGGCGTCGTCGTCTCGACCCTGTCCGCGCTTCGACCGCTCCCCTTCCGCGTCGTCTTTGCCTGCGGTCTCGGCGAAGGCCGCTTTCCCGCGCCCGAATCCGATGATCCCCTCGACCTGCGATGGGCGAAGCGTCGCGACGGGGACGTGTCAGCGCGCGACCGCGACAAGTACTCGTTCCTCGAGACGCTGCTCGGCGCGCGTGACCGTCTCGTGCTCTCGTACGTGTCGCGCGATCCCGTCACGGCGGACGAACTGGCGCCCGCGTCGGTGGTCAAGGACCTCCTTCACGTCCTCGATCGGTCGTACCTGCGGGACGGCGCGGCTCCTCTGCGCCGGCGGCACCCGTTGCGGCGCTGGGACCCCGCGTACTACCCCGACCTCTTGCCGGGACCGAACCGCCACGGCTCGCTGGGGACGATGCGCCTGCCCGAGGCCCGCGCCGAAGCCCGGACCCTCGCTCTACGGCAGAGCCTGGACAAGAGCGGCGACCGCCTCGACGCCGCCCACGTCCGAGCACGCGCCGAGACCGACCCGCGCTGGGCTTCGTTGGCCGAACACCTCGGCCTGGTGCGCCTGCCGGAGACCCCCGTCGCGCTCGGCGCGCGCGTCGTCGTGCCGATGTGGGCGCTCCTCAAGTTTCTCGAGTTTCCGTTGCAGGGGTGGGCGCGCTTTCGGTTGGGGCTCGACGAGCAAGACGAGGACGACGTCATGGCGCGCGAGGACGAGCCGTTCGAGACCGACTATCGCGACGAGACGATGCTCCTGCGGGGTGTCCTGCTCGGCGCCGTCGACGGTCGCACGCTGGAGCACGCCTACGACGCCGAGGTTCGCGATCGCGAGCTGCGCGGGACCGGACCCTCGGGGGTCTTCGCCGCCGCAGAGCGGGGAGCGCATCTCGCCGCGCTCGAGACGTGGCGCGCGGAGCTCCAAGCGCAGGCGATCGGCCCGGGGGACCTGGTCGTGCACCGCTTCGGCCGCGCCGGCGAACAAGCCCGCGCCGATTTCGTGCACGACGCGCTCGTCCTCGACGTCGCCCTCGTCGACAGGGGCGGCGTCACCCGCCTGCACAAGGTGGAGGTTGGGGGGCGGACGCTGCCGATGGGCCCCGCGTCGCGCACGTCCGTCACGCTGCTCAAGCGCCGCGAGAAGAAGGACGATCCGTGGGCCAGGGCCGGACGGGAGCGGGCAACGCTGCGCGCGTTTCTCGACCAGGCGATGCTCGCGGCCACCGGCGTCGTCGAGGGCCAGGAGCACGGGTCGCTCAGCGTGGTGGCCACGCCCGACGGTCCGCTCACGGAGCCGGTGACCTTTGCGCCGCTCTCGCGCGACGAGGCGGTGGTCTGGCTCCGGACGATCGTACGCGAGCTGCTCGGCGCCGCTCACGCGTACTTCTTGCCGTGCGAGGCTGTCCTCGTGCGGGCCGCACGGGAGCCCGACGGGCCGCTCGCGCCGTTGCTCGAAGAGGCGCGAGAGCTGCTCGAGCGCTCGGACGGGCCCCTCGCCCTGAGATCGGCCTATGGCCCCGTGCCGCGCGTGTACACGTACGCGCCGCCCGACGAGGCCAGCGCGCGCGCGATGGTCGAACGCCGGTTCGCCGCGTTCTTCGCCAAGCGGGAGGCGTGGCCGTGGTGACGCGCCGTATCCCTCGGCCGGCCGTCTTCCGGACCCTGCGGCTCGATCGGCACGGGGTCATCGAGGCGTCGGCCGGAACTGGAAAGACGTTCACGATCGAGCGCCTCGTCGTGGAGCTGCTGGTCGCCACGGACGCGACGCTCGATCGGCTGCTCGTGGTGACGTTCACGGAGAAGGCGACCCACGAGTTGCGCGCGCGGGTTCGCGCGCAGCTCGAGGGCGTGCTCGCCGGTCTCTTCGAGGCCGACGCGGACGTGAGCGCGAAGGACGGCGACGTCTGGGAGCTCGACGCCGCCGCCCTGGCGAAGATCGAGCGGGCGCTGCGATCCTTCGACAGCGCCACGATCGCGACGATCCACGCGTTCTGCCAGCGCGTCCTTCGCGAACACGCGTTCGAGGGGGGGAGGCTCTTCCAGGAGGAGCAAGTCGACGGTCGAGCCGCGTTCGGCCGGGCGATGCGCGACGCTCTGCGGAGGGACGTGGCGACCGATCCAGCGCGAGCGCATTGGCTCGAGGCGGCCCTTCGGGCCGGCCGCTCGATGGAGAGCCTCGAGGACCTTCTCTGGAGATGCGTCCAGGCCCGCGCCGACGTCCGTCCCGAGTTCGACGTCGCCGCGCTCGACACGGCCCTCGCCGCGTTCCCGGTCGAGGCTGCCCGACGCGGCGGGGCGGCCGCCGAGCTCAAGTCGCTGGGCGTCCACAAGGCGACCGCCGAGAAGCTCGCCCGGAAGATCGCGGAGATGGCCGAGCGGGTGGAGGAGGCGCGGTCGAACGGCGGCGCCCCGCGCTTCGCCCGCGAGGCGACGGGTCTGGAACTCGGCTGGCTCCTCGAGAAGCTATGGCCGATCGCGAATCGCTCGGGCGCAGCCGGACAGGCCTGCGCGGCGGCGTTCGACCTGGCGCGCCGCACCCCCCCGTTCAACGCGGCCGTCGTCCAGGCCCTGCTGCCGAGCGTTCAGGACGAGCTCGCGAGGACCAAGCGGGCGGCGGGCCGATACGACTTCGACGACATGCTGACGTTGGTGGACGAGGCGCTCCGGGGGCCCCGCGGGGGCGCGCTCGCGGAGGCAATGCGCGCGCGGTGGAAGTACGCGTTGGTGGACGAGTTTCAGGACACCGACGAGACCCAGTGGTCCATCTTCCGCCGGGCGTTCTTCGCCCCGGGTTCGGCGAGCCGCCTTTTTCTCGTCGGTGATCCGAAGCAATCGATCTACCGCTTTCGCGGCGCCGACATCGAGACGTATCTCCGCGCGCGGGCGGAGGTGCTCGACACCGGCGGCGTTCGCGTGTCGCTCACGCAGAACTACCGGGCGACCGCCCCGCTCGTCGCGGCCATCAACGCCATCTTCGCGCCCGACGTCGCCGAGCCGTTCTTCAGCGGGGACGTCTCGTACGAGCCGATCGAGTGCGGACGTCCCGATCGCCGGCTCGTCGACGGTGCCGGTCGGGCGGTGGATCCGGTCCAGGCGATTCGCTTCGACGGCGAGCTCGATCTGACCGCGCTCGGTGCGGTCGTCGCGCGGGAGGTCCGTTGCATCACTCATCCCGAGCGTCCGTGGCGGCTCGACGGACGGGCGCTTCGTGCGAGCGACGTATTCGTCCTCACGCGCACCGGATGGGAGGGGCGAGCCGTCGGGGCCGCGCTCGCGGCGGCGGGCGTGCCCTACGCCTACTACAAGGAGGAGGGCCTCTTTCAGAGCGCCGAGGCCAAGGATCTCAGGGCGCTTCTGTCGGCGATTTGTGATCCGGACGATCGTTCGCTCCGCCTCGCTGCCTGGCTCACTCCGTTCTTCGGGCTCCCCCTCGAGACCATCGAGCAAGCGCGCGACCTGCCGGCCTCCCACCCTCTGATGGAGCGCCTCTACGGGTGGAAGGCGCTCGCCGACGCGCGGGATTTCGATCGGTTGTTCGAGAGCATCCTGAGCGCCTCGGGCGTGGTCCGGCGCGAGATCTTCTTCGGTAGGGGCGAGCGCTCGCTCACCAACACGACGCACGTGCTCGAGATGCTGCTCGACCGCGCGCGCGGGCCGCACCTCACTCTGCGTGAGCTCGTCCGCGAGCTCTCGGGGCTCATCGCGAGGACGCGCTTGCCCCTGGACGTCGAGGGCAACGTGCAACGGGTCGAGAGCGACCGGCCGGCCGTGCAGATCATGACGATCCACAAGGCGAAGGGCCTCGAGGCGGCCGTTGTGTTCGTCGCGTGCTCGTGGGGGTCGCGGCGGCCGGAGGAGGTTCGCATCTTCCACGAGGGCGCTCGGCGGTTCGCGTGGGTCGGCAGCGTGTCGGGCGACCTCAAGCCGCACGTGGAACGCGAAGAGCGCGAGGAGGACCAGCGCCTGATGTACGTGGCGTTGACCCGCGCCGCCGGCCGGCTCTACCTGCCCTACGCCGAGGCGTCCGCGCGGGCAAAGCCCGTTCGCGGGCCCTATGCGCCCGTCCATCGGCGGCTGGCGGCGCTTCTTTCGTCAGCAACCCCCGGCTTCGGCGTCGATTGCGCCAGCGAGCGGGTGCGCGACGCCCCTCCGCCAGAGGCGGCGCCCGTCGCGTGGGAGCCGGTTGATGCGCTGCTCGGGGTCGACGACGTGCGGGCGTCTTACGACGCGCTCCGCGCCGGACACGCGGGGCCCATCGTCACGTCGTACACGCGGCTCAAGGGGACGCGCTCCGCGTCCGACGAGCGGTGGGCCGAGCCCACGGAGGGCCGACGTGCGGCGAAGGCAGCCGAATTCGCCGAAGGCGCTCGGGGGGCGACGCTGAAGGCGGCGCGCGCCTCGGGCGTCTTTCTCCACGAGCTGCTCGAGAGCGTCCCGCTCGCGTCCTTCGCTGGGGCCGGCCTGGACGCTTGGAGGCGGCGGGCGGACGTGGCCCCTCTGTTCGACGAGGCAATGGGGGCGCACCGGATCGACGCCGCGCAGCGCGAGGACGCCGAGCGTCTCGTGTGGACCGCGTACACCACGCCGGTGACCCTGCCGGACGGCCATCGCATCGAAGGCTTCGCCCTCCCAGGAGGCGTGGTGCGAGAGATGGACTTCGCCTATCCGCTCCCGGACCTCGACCATCCGTCGCTCGTCGAAGGCTGGCGGCAGGCGCCTGCTCGCGTCGGCCCAGGCTACGTTCGAGGGTCGCTCGACCTCGCGTTCGAGCACCTCGGGCGGACGTACTTCGTCGATTGGAAGAGCGACTTGCTCGCCGAGTACGAGCCGGAGGCGTTGGGGCGCCACGTCATGGCGCACTACGATGATCAGGTCAGGCTCTACGCGCTGGCGGTCATCCGCTTGGTGGGGATCCGTTCGGCTGACGACTACGACGAGCGCTTCGGCGGACTGGCGTACTGCTTCCTCCGCGGCTTCGGGCCTTCGGGCCGCGGCTTGTGGGCGGCGCGACCGGTGTGGAGCGACATTCTCGCTTGGGACGAGCGCTTTCGACGGCGCCGTCAGTGGGGAGTGGCGCGGCGATGACGCTCGATCCCTCCGGCACGGCGCGAGGGCGCTTCCTAGGCTCCTCCCGTCCGGCGCCGCCCGACGACGACTTCGAAACGACGTACCTCGGCTGGGAGATCGCCCGCTGCGCGCCTGCGTTGGATCCCGAGGAGCGCGAATCGCTGGCCGCGCTGGCGACGGCCACGCTCGCGTCGCTCCGTCTGGGGAACACGCGTCTGCCGCTCGACCCTGCGCGGCTCGCCGAGGCCCTGGCGGTCGTCGGGGCCCGCGAGCACCTCGACTGCGCACTTCGTCTCGTGCGGCAAGCGGGCGAGCCGGACGTCGGCGGGCCTGCATCGTCGGTCCTGGGGCGACCCGGCGACCGAAAGCCGCTCATCGTCGAGGG
>Ga0070735_10005390_pt1 | contig 10626 bp, 5 predicted proteins | sample Coa_R1_FD_66443 | JGI IMG/M metagenome (GOLD analysis project Ga0070735, IMG submission 66443) | Surface soil microbial communities from Centralia Pennsylvania, which are recovering from an underground coalmine fire - Coalmine... | ecosystem: Environmental > Terrestrial > Soil > Unclassified ... | reverse complement strand
GATTAGTCGCCCACCCGCCGGAATGCAGGTAAACCGCATCGTCGGGTCGAATCCCAACCTGTCGCGGCCGGCCGCAACCGCCGCTCGCGGTGAAATACCATCGAGAGACCTGCCCACGAATGAGAGCCCGACACACGCCCGCCCGCCCCGCGCCAAAGCCCGTCTTCGCCGTTCTCGCCGTCTATGCGCTCGCCGCCATCGTTGCGCTCTCGCTTCTCGCGCCGCCGCCCGGTCGAAGCGGCCATCCGGCCATCGCCGCGCGCGCCGCCGACGCCCGCATCAGCGGCGTCGCCATCCAGCCCTCCACGCGGATGAAGCGGCTCGGACTCGCCATCGACGTCGCCGGGCGCCTCGACGCCGTCACGCTGACCGTGACCGCCCGCCTCTTCGACGAGAACGGCCGCGAGGAGAAGCAGTTCACGGGCGAGACCCTCTGCCGCGCTGCCGAAAGCCAGACGATCCCCATCGCCTTCCCGTGGCCCGACCCGCGCCTGTGGGACCTCGACAAGCCTCATCTCTACACGCTCCAGCTCGCCGTCAAGGGCCCGGGCATCGATGACGAAATCAAGGATACCTTCGGCTTCCGCGAGTTCTACATCCAGGGCCGCCAGCTCTTCCTCAACGGCATCCCCATCCGCCTCCGCCCGGGCGTTGGCGCAAATTTTGAAGGAGACCGAAATGCTGGATTGAACGTTACGGTGGTGGAGGAAAACCCATTTGCGGGTCTAACTCGGAACTATGGTCCTGTTAGCCTCGAACTCATCAACGCCGCGGATAAGTCCGGCTGGATGACGATCGTCCGGCTGCAAAGTGGCATTCCGGACGAAATCCGACGGCTGCGGAATCATCCATCAATCATCATGTGGGACGCTATGTCCCAAAGCCCCACGCTGCCGCAAGATCAGAATCCCCGGGCGATCGGTCGGATCGACAGAACGGCACGTACGGCGCCCCTCCCCGCCTTTCAAGTCGCGCTTGACCGGTGTGAATCGATCCGGCGGCTCGATCCCACGCGACCCGTATTCGCGGAGGGCGCCGCCGATGCGGGCGACCTGTACTCCGCCAACGTGTTCTTGGATCTACTTCCGCTGCAGGAGCGCGAGGACTGGCTGACGGAGTGGACGGCAAGCGGAGACATGGCCCTCATGGCGAGCGGGATGGGTACTCCGTTCATCTACTCCTTCTTTCGGGGCAGGGATGCGGCTTCCGCGATTACATCCGAGCCTTTGCTAACAGAGTTTTCCGCGGTCTACATGGGTCACGAGGCGTACCGCGGAGAGTCCTCGGAGTATCGAGCAGCATCGGCCGCGCTCTTGCCCGTATCAGGAAACAGATGGAACTTCTCACGGCTGCTTCCCACCATCGAAGCCGCGGAGGATTACCGTACAGTCGAATCCCTGTTCATCCGCAACACCTGGCGGAGCTGGAGAGCCGCGGGAATAAATGGCGGCATGGCGCCCGTAACCGGCGGGTCAATCCGAGAATATTCCCCCACTGAAATCCAACGGGCCCTCCGCGAATCGGATGGCCCAACCCTCGCCTGGATCGTCGGGCCGTGGGACGCGCCGACCGCCAAAACCCACAGCTACCACTGCGACGAGACGGTCGAGAAGCGCATCTGCCTGATCAACGACACCCGCGAGACGCAGCCCTTCCGCTACTCCTGGCGCGCCATGATCAACGGCAAGCTCCTCACCGCCGAATCCGGCAAGGGCGAGATCAAGCCGGCGCAGACGCTGTTCCGGCCGCTCCGCTTCGCGACCCCCTTCTTCTCCAGCGGCACCGCCCAGGGCGAGATCGTCCTCAACGTCGCCATCGGCAAGGCCGCGCACGAGGACCGGTTCCGCTACCGCGTCTTCGCCCGCCGGCCGCGCCGGGACCGGCCGCCCTCCCTGCCCGTCATCAACCCCGGCGGCAAGACCGGTGACGTCCTGCCGGTGGTCGACTGCATCCCGCGGGCCTGGCACGGCGAGCGGAACGTCCCCATCGTCATCGTCGGGCAGAACGCGCTCAAGCCGGGCCAGGGCCTGCCCGCCGGCCTGGAGCCCTACGTCCGTGGCGGCGGGCGCGTGCTCGTCATGTCGCAGCGGCCGGAGTGGGTCCGCGACACGCTCGGCATGCGGACGGCCGAGGCCGTCGCGCGCCGTGTCTTCCCCGTCTCCGAATCCCACCCGATGATGCGCTCGATCGATGCGCTCGACATGCGGGACTGGCGCGGCCTCAGCACCGTCGTTCCGGGCAAGCCCACCTACACCGGACCGACGCCCGAGTTCGGCTGGCGCTGGGGCAACCGCGGCGCGGTGGCCAGCGTCTCGATCGAGAAGCCCCACATGAGCTCCTGGACGCCCATCCTCGAAGATGAGTTCGACCTGGCCTACACCCCGCTGATGGAGATGAGCTACGGCCGGGGCCGCATCACCTGGTGCTCGCTGGACATCGAGGACCACGCGATAACCGATGCCGCCGCGGAGCGCGTCTTCGCCCGCATGATGGACTACGTGCTCCACGCGCCGCTCACGCCGAAGGCCGATCGCATCGTCTACGTGGGGGGCCAGGCCGGCGCGAAGCTGCTCGACGGCATGGGCGTGGTCTTCCGTGACGCCGGCCTGGCGCGCGCCGACGCCGCGCTGCTCGCCTCCGCCGACGCGCCGCAGCTCCTCATCGTCGGGCCGGAAGTCGCGGTCACGCCCGCCGACCTGGCCGGCTTCCTGGGCCGCGGAGGCCGCGCCCTCTTCCTCCGTCGCGAGCCCGACTCGCCCGGTGGCTCGCCCGTGATCGGCATGGAGCTGCGCCACGGCTCGCTGCAGATACCGGCGTGGCCGGAGTGCCGCGGCCTCGGCGTCTCGGACATGCACTGGCGCGCGGACGTCGAGTGGCCCGTTATCCGCAACGTGCCGGAGCTGCCGAACAGCGGCGGCATCGTCAAGACCACGGTTGGCGCGGACGGACTGCTTGGCAGGATCGCCGTCGGCAAGGGCGTCGCGCTCTTCTGCCAGATCGCGCCGGACCGCCTGGACGCGGACAACAAGACCTACTTGCGCTACACACGCTGGCGTCAGACCCGCGCGCTGTCGCAGCTGCTCTCCAATATGGGCGCCACGTTCAAACAGGACTCGCGCATCTTCCGCCCGAACCAGGAGGGACCGGGCTTCTACCACCCCGATTACCGGACGGACTTCGCCCTCGGTGACAATCCGTACCGCTACTATCGGTGGTAGCTCGAATCTGTGCTCGACGCCGGATCGGAATCCGTACCGAGTCCGCGATGGCGGACCTCGCAAGTTAGCCGCGGGTTTCACCCGCTGGACTTGAACAGGAGCCGCCGCGCGCGCGGCGATAACACTCCCGAAAGGCCGGGGCTTGCGGCGACGGCGCCCGGCTATCGGGACGATAGGCAGTCCCGCCCGTGAGGGCGGCGCGACGGGAGCGTGTCCGGCTCCCGCCCGCGCCGCCATCGCAGCGTCCCAGGGCGGGCGCTTCTCGGGGAGTCAGCCATGAGATCGCTAATCACGCCTCTGCTCGCCGCGGCCGCCTTGGCCGCCTCCATCGCCGCGCCCGCGCAGAGCGCCAAGACCCTGGCCGCGTTCGCCGCCGGGCCGCACACCGGCCCCGTCGAGCAGGCCATCGTCGGCGTTACCACGCGCTTCACCGACGGCCGCGGCACGCTCCTGGAAGAGCGGCATGGCTGCGGAATGGTGCTCCGCAGCGACGGCTTCATCCTTCTCTCGGCGGCCATGCTCGATCACCGCTCCGACGAGCCGGACGACCGGCGGCCCAGCATCGAGGTGACATTGCGGCCCGGCACGAGCGCCGAGCAGTCGCTGTCGGCCGCCTGGCCTCGCGCCGTGCCGGCCTACATCTCCCTCCGCGCCGTCAAGGTGCCCGATGTCCACGTGCCCGCCCTGCGGATGCTCCTGCCCAACGGCCTGAAGAAGGGCGACGCGCTCACCGCCGTGTGGCTGCCCTGGAACTCCGCGGCCCACCGCTTCGGGCCGATCATGGGCCGCGCCGTCCACTGCGGCGCCCGCGGCGCCAACCCAAAGACGCCCTGGATCGAGCCGCTGGACGAGGAGCTGGAAGGCGTGCCGCCCGGCGCCATCGTCCTGGGGCCGGAGGGAATGGCCGTCGGACTGATCACCGCCCGCGCCGGAGAGGGCCGCAGCCGGTTCGTCTCGTGGCAGTCGCTCGGCAAGGTCACCAACTGTGTCGTCCCGGTGCCAACCACCGACGCCGAATTCGCCGCCATGGCGAAGCCCAATGCCGCCGCCCCGCCGGATCCCGCCGCGCCGAATGCAGCCGACCCGCCCGCCGCCGCGAACAACGGTGCGCAAGAAGCAGGGACCGGCGACCAATCAATCCAAAATCCGGGTGACCGCGAAAGCGGGCGATCCAAAATCCAAGACGGCATGGTCGACGTTCCCGGCGGCCCGATCCTCGTGCCGAAGGCCCTCCTCGACTCGCAGGCCGACATGGAGAAGGCCACCGTCGCCTGCGTCGCGCCCTTCGCGATCGACCGCTACCAGGTCACGAACCGGCAGTACTGGGACTACTGGAGCCGCCTGCCGGGAAAGACGAGCGCCGAGGAGGCGTTCAAGCGCCAGGCCTGGCCGGCCGGCTGGGGCGGCGCGCAGCAGCCCTTCCCGGAGGAGATCGCCGGACTGCCGGTCCTCGGCGTGTCGCTCGCGGGGGCCAAGGGCTACGCCAAAGCGCAGGGCAAGCGGCTGCCCACGCCCTACGAATGGGCGCTCGCGGCGCTCGGTCCGGGCGGCGAGACCAAGATGCCGGAGTGGATCGCGCAGTACATCTCCGACACCAACGACGCCGCCGTCCGAATCAAGAACGCGCACATCGAGTTCCTGAAGCAGACGCCCGACATCCACGGCGACGACTTCCTGCTCCACTCCTCGCGGCTGCACAGCCTCACCGTGTCGCGCGCCAAGATCGGCAACCGGCTCGTCGTCGTGGACGCCGATCCGCGAATCCACGGCAACGACTTCCTGCCCGGCCTGCCCTGGGTGATCAGTCCGCTTCTCGGCTACGCGCCCGAGCTCCAGGGCGGATTGGGCTTCCTGGACGCGATCAACGGCGACGAGAACCTGGACCTGCCCCTGCGCTACAAGATGCAGCTCCTCTCGCGCAAGATCATCGAGCAGCAGACGCAGCCGCTCTGGGACAAGTGGAAGGCCCCGCTCGCCATTCTCGCGCCGGGCACGCGGACGTTCGACCAGAGCCCGTACGGCGCGTCGGATATGATCTGGAACGGCCCGGAGATCGTCGCGCCGCCCGCCGCCGCGCCCGCCGATCCATTCGGCTTCGCGATGAGCGTCACCATGACCCACCCGCAGGATAAGCGCGTCCTGGACGACCAGCTCCTCGTCTCGGGCCCGAACGCGACCAGCCTCGTAGAGACCTATCCGGGCGTCGTCAGCTACCCGATCTCCCGGCTCCTGGAGCGCTCGCCGCAGTTCCCTGTCGCCCAGTGGCTCTGGTTCCAGAACAACCTGGAGGAGACGCGCGCCGCCATGCGTACGCTCATCGGCTGGCAGGTGAACATGGGCCCGGCCGCCGCCACCGCGGAGATACGCGTCGACAACCACAGCCCGTTCTCCGGCCCGGCGTTCTACGACAACTTCCCGCTCTACGCCGCATGGTCGCAGCCGTCCAAACACCTGCGCACCGAGATCGGAAGCGCCCTGCCGCTGCCCTTGCGCGAGCGGCTCCCAACGCCCATCGTGCCCCGCGAAAGCGGCGCCGCACTGCGCTTCCTGATCCCACTCGGCTTCCGCTGCGCCCGGTAACCAAACCCACCCAAAGGAGTCCCATCCATGCCCCTAGTCGACATGTCGCTCGAAAAGCTGACCGAGTACCAGGGCCGGAATCCGCGGCCGGACGATTTCGACGCCTTCTGGGCGCGCGCGCTCGCCGAGGCGCGCGCCACGGACCCGAAGCCGGAGCTCGTTCCGCATTCGCTCAACGCGCCGTTCGCCGAGTGCTTCGACCTCTACTTCACCGGCGTCGGCGGCGCGCGCGTCCACGCGAAGTACCTCCGGCCGAAGGCGCACAGCGCCCCGCACCCCGCCGTGCTCATGTTCCACGGCTACTCCGGCAGCGCCGGCGACTGGTGCGACAAGCTCAATTATGTTGGCCTGGGATTCTCGGTCGCGGCCATGGACTGCCGCGGTCAGGGGGGCAGCTCCGAGGATACCGGAAGCGTCAAGGGCAACACGCTCCGGGGACACATCATTCGCGGCCTGGACGACTCGCCGGAGAAGCTGCTCTTCCGCCAGATCTATCTCGACACCGTCCAGCTCGCCCGCGTCGTGATGGAGATGCCGGAGGTGGACGCGGATCGCGTCGGCGCCACCGGCGGCTCGCAGGGCGGCGGCCTCACCGTCGCCTGCGCCTCGCTGGAGCCGCGGATCAAGCGCGCCGCGCCCGTCTTCCCCTTCCTCTGCGACTACCAGCGCGTCTGGGAGATGGACCTGGCCGCCGGCGCCTACGAGGAGCTCAAGACCTTCTTCCGCAGCTTCGACCCGCTGCACGAGCGCGAGCAGCAGATATTCACCACGCTCGGCTACATCGACTGCCAGCACCTGGCGAGCCGCATCGAGGCCGAAGTGCTCTGGGCCGTCGGCATGATGGACACCATCTGCCCGCCCTCCACCCAGTTCGCCGCCTACAACCGCATCCGCTCCACGAAGCGCCTCGCCATCTACCCGGACTTCGGTCACGAAGGACTACCCGGCAACAGCGACCGCATCTTCAACTTCCTCGCGGATCTGTAGCCGGCAGGCGCCACGCGGCGAGCCGGCGGGTCAAGTCGCGGCTGACAAGACAGTAGTCGGTCTGCGCCGACAAGACTGCGAGCTATAGGTTCTCCACGGAACGCGAAACGCCGTCACCGGTGTCCGCGCAGGCGGACGGCTGTCATGTCAGGCGCGAATTCATTCGCCGGCCGTATCACGCTGGTATTCCGAATCAAGCCAGCACATTTCGCAGCGCCTCCAGGAACTTCGCATTCTCCGCCTCGGTCCCGACCGTCACGCGGAGGAAGTTCGGCGCGCCGAACACGTCGCCGGTGCGAGTGATGACGCCCCGGTGCAGCAGCGCGTCGAACACCTCCCGGCTGTCCCGCTGCAGGTCCACCCACACGAAGTTGCCGTGGGTGGGCGCGTACTGGAGGCCGAGCGCGTCGAAGGCGGCGTAGAACGCCGCCTTGCCGGCCTCGTTCATCGCCACCGTCCGCGCCACGTGCTCCGTGTCCTCCAGGGCCGCCGCGGCCGCCGCCTGCGCCATATAGTTCACGTTGAACGGCTCGCGCGTCCGGTTCAGCCAGTCGGCCAGGTCCGACCGCATCGCCCCGTAGCCGATCCGGTGCCCCGCCAGGCCGTACGCCTTCGAGAACGTGCGGAGAACGACCACGTTCCGCCCCCCTCGAACGTAGTCCAGGCCGTTCGGATACTCTGGGTCGGCCGCCGCGTACTCGAAGTAGGCCTCGTCCAAAACCGTGATGACGCGCTCCGGCATCCGGTCCAGGAACGCGTCCAGCGCGCGCCGCGTCACGATCGTGCCGGTCGGGTTATTCGGGTTCGCGATGAAGACCAGCCGCGTGCGCCGCGTCACCCGCTCGGCCATCGCGTCCAGGTCGTGGACCCAATCGGCTGTCAGCGGAACGAGGTGGCACGCCGCATCGTTCAGGATCGCCGCCGCCTCGTACCGCACGAAAGATGGGTCGCCCTGGATCACCTCGTCGCGCGGGCGCAGGAAGGTGACGCCCAGGAGGTGGATGATGTCGTCGGAGCCGTTGCCGAACACAAGCGAGTCCGGCGAAAGCCCCGAAGCGCGGGCGACCGCCTGCCGCAGCGTGAAGCAGTTGGCGTCCGGATAGACGTGCATCTTGGCGGCCAGCCTGTGCACCGCCTCGATCGCCTTCGGCGAGGGACCCAGCGAGTTCTCGTTGCTCGCCAGCTTCACGATACCGGTGATGCCAAGCTCCCGCTCGACCTCCTCCACCGGCTTTCCCGGCCGGTAGGGCGTCAGCCGGCGAATGTTGTCGCCAATCTCCAGGTCCATCAAGGCGTCCCCCATCTTGCGTAACCTCCGCCGCGCCGCCCGAAAACTGGATCGGGCCGCGCGACCTGTGCGGCGCAGATCGCGCGCCACACAAACCGCCCGGCCCAACGAATCCACCATCCGCAGTAATACCATAAAGTGACCGCACCAGCGTGCCCCGGAGGGGCATTCGGCGCGAACCGCCCCCGAGCGAAGCCGTTCACGGCAACGGCCCAACGGGATCGCCCCGACCGAGTTACCCCCGGCCGCTAGCCACGGCGCCGGCCGGCCGGGATTGACGTCCGCGACCGCCGTTCACGGCATCGGCTCAACGGTACCGGCCCGCCCCGCTACTTCCCGCCTGAAGCCGCGGTCGCCTTGTCCGGCGGCACCAGGCTCAGTTCCATCTCCTGTACCAGCTTCATGCCGCCCGCCATGCCGTCCACCTTCGCCACCATCTTCAGCAGCTTGCCGGTCGCGGGATCGACGTTCAGCACCGAGTCGCTGTGCGCCTTCACGTCAGCATCTTTGTTGTCCACGTCCGACGTGACCTTCAGCCTGAGCGACTTCACGCCGCCAACTATCTCCGTGCCAACCAGCGTCGCCTCGCCCTTCGACTTCGTCGGCGAGCCGCCCTGGCTGGACGTGGTGACGAGAACAGACCACTTGTCGCCCATCTTGACGTGGGTCTTGGGGACATAGGCGTCCTGCAGCGTCGAAATCCCCTCCATCAAGCCGGATATCTGCGATGCGACGGCGTCCAATCCGCCCTCGGTCTTGTTGCTCAGCTTGCCGGCGGTATCGCGCATAACCGTCACGATCGGAACGGCCTGCAGGATGTCCATGCCGCCAATGCTGGCCGACTCGAACTGGTTGACCAGCGTAAATTCGCCCGATGGCTTCGCGTCCTTCGTCGTCTCCTTGAACTGGAGGCTAACGGTTTGATCGACTCCGCCGATATTCGCTTTGAGCTCGACCCTGTAGTGGTTGACGTCGCCGGTCTTGAAGACCCGCTTGACCATCGACACGTCGTCGGGCGCGACGGCCTTGGCATCCTGGGCGGCTGCCGGGCGCGCCAGCGCGCCGGACGCGGCCAGCGCGGCCGCCAGCAGCGCCGCGCGCGCGATCCGGCAGCTCCGTGCCGGCAAAGTCGCGAAAAAGTTCATGCTGAGAGCCTCCTCTTGGCCTGGCAAGACGCGCGTGCGCGTCCATTGAGATCTCGAAAATTGAGAGACGAGTGAATGGCGACCGAATCGCTCCGGGCGCCCATGGTGTAGACTCGCGAAGCGTGCCGCCCGTTTCAGCAGTTATCGCCCGCGCACCGGCGAGCAGTACGCCGATCCGCGCTGCCGCGGGCTAATCGGCGAACAGCTCGTCGATCAGCCGATGGCCCTCCGGAAGGCGCGTCTTCGTCTCTTGGAGCGCGCGCTCGTCGTACGGCAGGTGGCCGCCGCCGCGCATCGGCTTGCGGCTGTCGAACAGCAGGAACGGCACCGGGCCGACGGCATGGCCACGCGTCGAGACCGGGGTCATGTGGTCCGGCGCGCACAGCAGCCGGAAGTCGTCGAGCCGCTTCATGCCGTCGAGCAGCGGCCCGAGCATTCGGCCGTCGAAGTTCTCGATCGCCTTGATCTTCTCGTCGACGCTGCCCGCGTGGCCCGCCTCGTCCGGCGCCTCCACGTGTACCCATACGAAGTCGTGCCGGTCCAGCGCGCGCAGGGCGTAGGCGGCCTTGCCCTCGTAGTTCGTATCGAAATAGCCCGTCGCGCCGGGCACGTCCACGACCTCGAGCCCGGTCAGTCTGCCCAGCCCTCGCACCACGTCCACCGCCGAGATGACGGCGCCCGTCACGCCGCGGCGCGCGAGGAACGACGGCATCTGCGGCAGCCGGCCCGGGCTCCAGGGCCAGAGTGTGTTGGCGGCAGGTTTGCCTTCGGAGCGGCGCATCCGGTTGAACGGCAGGTCGTCCAGCAGGTTGATCGAGTCGTCGATAAGAGCGCGCAGGCGCGATTCGCCCTCGCCGGCCGGATAGATCTCCGCGAGGCGCCGTCCCATGTTCTCGTGCGGCGGATGCGTCTGAAGCTCGGTCGGGCCATCGTGCCAGCGCAATATGTGCCGGTACGAGACTCCCGGAAAGAGCGAAATGGCGCGCGTGCCCAGCTTGCTGTTCGCCAGCTCGATGAGCGGACGCGCCTCCTCCGTCGAGATGTGGCCGGCGCTATAGTCCAGCAGCGTCTCGCCGTCCGTGCTGATCAGCGAGCAGCGGAACGCCACGTCCCGCGCGTCCATCGGCAGCCCCATCGCCGCCGCCTCGATCGGTCCGCGCCCCGTGTAGAATACCCCTGGATCGTATCCGAGAAGCGCCATATTGGCGGCGTCGCTGCCGGGATACATCGTCTCCGGCGTAACCTGCACGGCCCCGACCAGCCCGGAGCGCGCCAGGTCGTCCAGATAGGGGGTTCGCGCGACCTCCAGAGGCGTCTTTCCGTCGAGATCGGCCAGCGGCAGGTCTGCCGCGCCGTCCGGCACGAGCAGGAGATACTTCATTGCTACAGTATACCACCGGGGCGGGGA
>Ga0070735_10005388_pt1 | contig 10628 bp, 8 predicted proteins | sample Coa_R1_FD_66443 | JGI IMG/M metagenome (GOLD analysis project Ga0070735, IMG submission 66443) | Surface soil microbial communities from Centralia Pennsylvania, which are recovering from an underground coalmine fire - Coalmine... | ecosystem: Environmental > Terrestrial > Soil > Unclassified ... | reverse complement strand
CGTAGCCGTACTCGGCCATCTGGCGGTGCAGCGTGTCCTGGATGTGCATGGCGATCGTGTCCGCGTCGGCGTATGCGTCGTCCAGGCCCATGCTCGGGATGTGCGAGCGCACGACGTCGAAGGCGTAGGCCTGCATCTGGACCTCGGGGTTGTCGAGCTTGTAGTACGCGTCCTTGACCTGCTGGTCGGTCGGTCCGGCCTTGTACTGGACGGCAAGCTTGACGCGCACGAACACGTTGTCCTTGGTCTTGGTCTCGATCTCGGCGTTCAGCTGCTCGACCTGAAGGCTGACGCGGCCGGCCACGCGCTCGACGAACGGCTTCTTGTAGTTCAGGCCAGGACTGGCGACGCGTACGAACTCCCCGAAGCGCTCGACGATCGCGCGCTCCTGCTGCTCAACGGTGAAGAAGAAACCAGGCACTGCGTACCCCCTCGGATTTCGCGATAGGACTTCAGAGTCAACCACGCCGGCCCGGTACCTTCCAGCCAATGGCCAATGAGCCCTCGCCGGACGAGCTGGTCGGCCTCGCGGCCGATGAGCAGCTGCTCGCGGGCGACGCACAGCTGCCAGAGGTCGTGGGGCATCCGGTCGTGATTCCACGCGGCCGCGCGCACGGCACGATCGTCAATGCCGGTGTGGCGATGACCGGCCTGGCCTTGATCGGAGGCATCGCGCTGTTCCTGCTCGCGGTCGTCGATGCCTTCTCGAACGGGGCCAGCCTGCTCGACGGCGGCCTGCTCGCGCTGGGCATCGTGCTCGTCGCCACCCACTGGGGCTGGGTCCATGTGGCCGAGGCCAGCGCGCGGGCGCTCGAGGCAGGCCAGCACCGGGAGCTCGTCGAGCACCGACGGCAATGGCTGCAGTCGATCGCGCCTCACACCTACCGAGAGGTCCGGACCCAGGTCGAGGCCGACGGCTCGATCGCGATCGTCCGCGTGGCCTACCACCCGATAAGGGTCGGCGATAACCGCTTCGCCTTCCGGCGCGTGGTCGAGCATCGCGAGGTGCACTCCGAGGAGGAGCCGGCGGCGGCGGTCACCGAGCGGGCGGAGCAGCTGCGGCGCGAGGCCGCGCAGGACACCGAGCGAGAGCTCGCGCGCTATCTGGAGGCCGCGGACCGCCTCGAGACCGCCAAGCTGCTGGCCGCTGACGAGCAGGAGCGGCTCGACGCCCGGCGGGCAGCTTCGCTCGCCCTCTCCGAGCAGATCAACGCCAACCTGCGCGAACCCCCGCTCTCCGAGTAGCTCGCCTCTTCACTTGCTGGGGACGATCAGCCGTTCCCGGTCGAATAGAGACGAGACGACCCGCCAGCCGAGCCGGTTGGCGAAGAGCAGCGCGGCGCCGAGGCCGAGCGCGAGCGAGGGGTGGATCACGTTGAAAGCGATGACCGTGATCAGCGCGATCGCGGGAAGGCTCGCCAGCTCGCTCAGCTGCTGCGCGACGCGGATGTCGCTGGCGCGATGTCAAACGTCCCCGGGGGGACGGGGCGCTCGCGCAGACCGCCGGGGCGCCGGATCAGGCCCGCGCGGCCACGAGCCGCTCGAGATACGCCGGCAACGGCACCGCGCAGCGAGCATCGGGCACCGGCTCGCCGGCGGTGAGATGCAGCGGGATCTCCCCCGCCCACACCGGCAGCGCGTAGTCCTCGGGCGCGTCCACCGGACCGCCGGTGCGGAGCTTCGCAGACGCCTCGTCGAGCTCGAGCGCCAGCACCTCCGTGGCCGCCAGCTCCTTCGTCGAGGGACCGCGAGCTTCAGTCGTGCGACCGGGGACGATGTGGTCCACGATGGTGTCCAGCGCCAGGCGCTTGGCGGCCTCACCCTCAACGATGCCCGCCCGCCCGAGCACCACCACAGATCGATAGTTGACCGAATGGTGGAAGCCCGACCGCGCGAGCACGAGGCCATCCACGAGCGTGACCGTGAAGCAGACCGGGATGCCCCCGCCGGCGCCCTTCAGGAGCCGGCTGAGCCTGGAGCCGTGAAGGTAGAGGACGCGTTCGCGCCGGGCGTAGAGCATCGGTATCGCGTAGGGCTGGTCCTCCTGGATGAAGGCCATGTGGCCGACCAGTCCCGCGTCGAGGATCGCGTGCACCGTGTCCTGGTCGTATCGGCCCCTGCCGCCGAGGCGGCGGACCTTCGTACGTGGTGAGGGTGCTTTCGTCGTCGGCATTTGTTATAGTACAAACTTGTGCTTGATCTAGAACAATATCAGATCGCTGGCACGACGGCTGGCGACATCGCCGCCAGCACCGAGGCCGCGATTCGCTCCGGACACCTGGACAGCGGCAGCCTCCTCCCCACCGTGCGCGGGCTCTCCGGCGCCCTCGGGAACAGCCCGGCAACGGTGAGCTCGGCGTATCGCATCCTCCGCGAGCGGGGGTTGATCGTCACCGACGGCCGCCGCGGGACGCGGGTGGCGCCCCGGCCGCCCGTGCGGACCCCCGAGCCCGGGCCCTCCGTCCTCGCCGCGACGGCCGGGAGGCGCGATCTCGCGCTCGGCATGCCGGACCCCGAGCTGCTGCCCTCGCTGGCCGATGCCATCGCGCGGATCGACCTGAGCGGCCGGCTCGAGATGTCAGAGCTCGAGCACGCGGACCCCGAGCTGCTCGAGCTCGCCCGAAGCGCGTTCGCGGCCAGCGGCGTGCCGGCCGAGCACCTGGCCGTTACCTCGGGCGCGTTCGACGGGATCGAACGAGTCCTGCGTGCGCATCTGCGTCCCGGGGACCGGGTACTGGTCGAGGACCCCGTGTACACCTCGGTGCGCGACCTACTGCTGGGCCTCGGCCTGATCCCGGTCGCGGTCGGGATCGACGACAGCGGTCCGCTCCCCGAGCCGTTCGCCGCCGCGCTGCGTCGCGGCGTGCAGGGGATCGTGCTGATCCCGCGCAGTCAGAACCCGTTCGGCGCGGCCCTCGACGAGCAGCGCGCCGCAGAGCTGCGCGACTTGCTGGCCGCGCATCCCGAGGTGCTGCTGGTCGAGGACGACCACACCGGACCGATCTCGGGGGTGCCGGCGCTGACGCTCGTGGGCGCGGGCTGCCGGCACTGGGCTGTCGTGCGCACCGCATCGAAGGCGCTTCACCCCGACCTGCGCGTCGCCGTCGCAGCCGGCGATGAGACCACGATCGCGCGCGTCGAGGGTCTGCAGGCGCTCGGCCCCGGCTGGGTCAGCCACGTGCTCCAGGCGGCGGTCGTGGCGATCGCGCGCGACCCGGGGTTCGAGCCGATCATCGCCCGGGCGAGCCAGACCTACGCGAGCCGCCGTCGGGCGCTGCTCGACGCCCTGGCCGAGCGCGGCATCGCCGCCCACGGCCGCTCCGGCCTGAACGTCTGGGTGCCGGTGCGCGAGGAGACCCCGGTGATCCGTGCCCTCGCAGACGCCGGCTGGATCGCGCAGGCCGGGGAGCGGTTCCGCATCGAGGCGCCGCCGGGTGTGCGGGTCACGATCGCGACGCTGCCGGAGTCCGAGGCGGCCGAGGTGGCCGAGGTGGTCGCCGGCGTCGAGCACGCGGGACGCCCGCGGCGCGAATACTGAATTCGCGGCTTGCCGGATGGCAAACGCGGGCGCTGTTGGCGGCTGGAGGGAATACCCACCGGCTCCCCGCCGAGCGGCCGCGCCGTGGATGGTCTACCGGTAGCCCAACTCGGTGGCGTAAGTCCGCCGGTAATCCTTCTGAGCCCGTAGCACGCGCTCGACGTAGGCCCGGGTTTCGGGGAAGGGGATCGCGGCGACGGTCAGCGGCCGGCCGCGAGCCGCCACCCATTGGTCGACATTGGCCAGGCCTCCGTTGTACGCCGCCAGCGCCTCCACGAGATTGCCGTGATAGTGATCGAGCAGGTAGCGCAGGTAGTAGGTGCCGTAGGCGATGTTGACCCCGGGAGTGGCTAGATCGCCGGTGGTGAAGCTGGTTGCTCCCGAGCGCTTGGCCAGATACAGCGCGGTCGCGGGCATGATCTGCATGAGCCCTTCGGCGCCGGCGGCCGACGTGCGGGCGTCGAACTTGGTCTCGGCGTAGATCACCGCGGCGACCAGGGCCGGATCGAGGTGCTTGTCCGCGGCCTGCTCGCGAATCACGTCCTGGTAGGCCAGCGGCAAGGTGAACTCGCGCACCGCGCGCTGCAGCGTGGGCAGCACGGCGACGATCAGCAGCGCCAGCACCCCGAGCACACCGAGCACCCGCAGCCGGCGCCGGCGGCGCAGCGCGGCGGCGCGCTTACGGGAGACGGGGCGGGCCGGCTTGCGCCGTGCCGCGACGGATGCGGCGGGGGGACTCACGACTCCAGGATGGCAAGGATCGCCGACAGCTTGGTCTCCAGCTCCTGCACGGTGCCGTCGTTGACCACCGCATAAGTCGCTCGCTGCGACTTTTCCCGCTGCGAGAGCTGGCGCGAGGAGCGCTCGGCGACGGCCTCGTGGCCGCGCGCGCCTGCCCGCCTCGCTCGGAGGTCCTCATCCGCGATCACGGCGATCGTGGCATCGAAGGCGCCCTCCATGCCCGACTCGAACAGGAGCGGCACCTCAACGACGGCCGCGCGGGGCCGCGGTGAGGCCTGCGCCAGCGATTGGCGCCACTGGAGCATCCGCTCGCCCACGCGCGGCCACAGCAATCCCTCGAGCCACGCCCGCTCAGCCGGGGCCGCGAACGCAGCCGAGGCCAGCTTGGCCCGGTCGACCACGCCGTCCGGAGCCACCTCGGGACCGAAGTGCGCGACCACCGCGCCGCGCACCTCGGGCGAGGCGTACAGCTCGTGCACGACGGCGTCGGTCGACAGGACGGCGGCGCCCAGCCGCTCCAGCGCGGCGAGCGCGGTGGACTTGCCGGCGCCGAGACCGCCGGTCAGCCCGATGAACGGCGGCTCGCTCAGGCTTCTTCGGACGGCTCGGAGGCGGCCTCAGCCTCGCCGGCGCCGGGCTCCTCCGTGACCAAGGGCTCTTCCGTGGCTGCCGGCTGCTCCTCGAGCTCCGGCTCCTCCTCCGCCGCGGGCTCCGCGGCGAGCGTCGGCTCCTCGGCGAGCGCGGGCTCCGGCTCCGGCTCCTCGGCGAGCGCGGGCTCCGGCTCCGGCTCCTCGGCGGGAGCGGGCTCCAGCTCCGACTCGTCGGCCAGCGCCGGCTCCTCCGCGAGCGCGGCGTCCGCGACGGTCGCCGGCTCATCCGCGAGCGCAGCGTCCTCGACGGTCGCCGGCTCGTCGGTGGCGAAGACGTCCTCGGACAGGCCGAGCTCGGGCACGTCGTCGAGGCTCGTATCGCTGGCGGGCTCGATCGGTCGGACCGGGAGCACCTGGCCTTCGACGCGCTTGATCGACAGCGAAAGCCGCCGGCGCTCGGAATCGATCTCGAGGATCTTCACCCGCACCGTGTCGCCCGGCTGGATGATCTCGCGCGGGTTCTCGACGTGGTGCTGAGCCAGCTCGGAGATGTGCACGAGGCCCTCGACGCCGTCGAGGATCTCGACAAAGGCGCCGAACGTGACCACCTTCGTGACCGTCCCCTCGAGCTCGTCGCCGATGTTGTAGGTGTCGACGACCCGCTGCCACGGATCCTCCTGGGTCTGCTTGAGGCCCAGCGAGATGCGCTGGCGGTCGCGGTCGATGTCGAGCACCTTGACGCTCACCGTGTCGCCGATCGAGAGGATCTCGCTCGGGTGGTTCACGTGCGACCACGACAGCTCGGAGATGTGGATCAGGCCGTCGATGCCGTCGAGGTCCACGAAGGCGCCGAAGTCGACGATGTTCGAGATCGTCCCCTCCACCACCTGACCGGGCTGGAGGCGATCGAGGATGCGCTCGCGGTCCTCCTTGCGCTGCTCCTCGAGCACGGCCCGGCGGGAGAGCACGACGTTGTTACGCGAGCGGTTGAGCTCGATGACCTTGGTCTCGATCGCCTGGCCCATGTACTCGTCCAGGTTCGGCACGCGGCGGATGTCGACGAGGGACGCGGGCAGGAAGCCGCGCACGCCCAAATCGATGATCAGACCGCCCTTGACCACCTCGATGACCGTGCCCTCGACCGGCTCGCCGGACTCGGCGGCGCCTTCGATGCGACGCCACGCCTTCTCGAAGCGGGCGCGCTTCTTGGACAGGATCAGGCGGCCGTCCTGGTCCTCCTTGGTGAGGACCAGCGCGTCGACCTCCTCGCCCAGCGAGACCTCCTCGCTGGGGTCGACCGACTTGCGGATTGAAAGCTCAGATGCGGGGATGACGCCCTCGGACTTGTAGCCGATGTCGACGAGGACCTCATCGTTGTCGATCCGGACCACGTGTCCGGTGACCACGTCGCCCTCGCCGAAGGGGCGCAGCGTGGCGTCGTAGTTGGGAACGATCCGGCCGTCGATCTCGAGCAGGAGCCCGCCCGAGCCCTCCACGACCTTGGCGTTCGCCTGCTCAGTGGGTGGTGAAGCTGTGGTAGAAGACATTGATTGCCCGGAGGATAGCCGCACTCCGGCTACAGGGGGCGTACGTATCATGAGCCTCCATGCCCCGCCGAGCCACCAAGCGCGGCGCCGAGCGCACAGCGCTGGCGCGAGACTGCGACGTGCTGATCTGCGGGGCCAGCTTCGCCGGCCTGGCCGTGGCGCGTGAGCTGGCGGGCAGCGGGGCTGACGTGCTGGTGATCGACCGCTACGAGATCGGTGAGCGGCAGACCTCGGCCTGCGGGATCCCGACCGGGTGGCTGGACGTCCTCGGGCTCCACGAGGCCCTGCAGCAGACGTTCTCCGAACTGGTCATCCACACCCCGCACGTGGACGTCCGATATGAGCTGCCGTGGACGTTCTCGACCTTCGATTACCGGACGCTGTGCTCCGCGCTGGCCGCCCAGGGCAGCTTCGAGTTCGAGACCGCCAAGGTCGAGGGTCGCACGGGCCACACGGTCCACACCGACCGGGGCGAGCTGCGCGCGCCGCTGATCGTCGACGCACTGGGCTGGCGCAGAGTGCTGGGCGCCGGCGCCAACATCCAGCCCCCTGATGCGCTGCTCTCCCGTGGGCTCGAGGTCCACCCCTTCGGCTCGGGCCCGGACATGGAGATCTGGATCGATCGCTCCTACGTGCCCGCCGGCTACGGCTGGAGCTTCCCGGCCGACGGCGAGGTGCGGATCGGCGTGGGCTCGTTCGACCCCCGCTTTCACGTGCGCGAGCCCACTGAGCGCCTGGCGCGAGATCTCGCGGCCGACACCGTCCGCTACCAGGGCAACTGGATACCCCATGCGCTGCGCGATGGCAGCGAGGACGGCGTGTTCTTCGTCGGCGACTCCGCAGGCCACTGCCTGCCGTTGACCGCCGAGGGAATCCGCACCGCGCTCTACTTCGGTCTGGCCTGCGGGCGCGAGCTCCGTGCTGTTCTCGCCGGCGCGCAGACGCGCGAGCAGGCCCTGCAGCGCTACCACGCCTTCTCCGCGGCCCATGCCCGTCCGTTCAGCTGGATGCTGCGCGTGCAGCGGCTGGTTCCGCGCATGGCTCCGCGGCTGCTGGCCGGCTCGCTGAAGGCGATGGAGAGCCGCCGCTTCCTGCGCTGGGCGTTCGGTCACTACCTGGAGATCGCGCACCCCCGCTTCGCCGCCCAGGCTGCGGCGAGCCCGCAGCTCTCGCTCAGCGCCGCCGCTTAGCGGCCACGCGGACGGGGTGCCGCGGCTCGCGCGCGGCTGCGGGCACGACCTTCAACGTACGGGTGATCGTGGCCCAGTTGGCGGCGCTGTCGGTGAGCCGGAGCTGGATCCTGTAGATACCGGGACGCGCGAACACGTGAGTGAGCTGGCGGCGACGGGACCCGGTCCCGTCCCCGAACGACCACAGATAGCCGACGATGCGGCCGTCCCGGTCGTTGCCATGGGCGCCGAAGGCCACGGCGCGTCCGGCGTTGACCCGCGCCGGCGTGGTGAAGAACACCCAGTCGTTCTCGTCGCGCGCCTGGCAGGAGGAGTCCTCGTTCGACCACTCCTCCTGCAGGTAGTAGTGGCCGCCCCCGATGATCTCGTTGTAGGCAGCTGCGCCGGAGCCGCCGATCGCGGGCCCGAAGGCGGTGATGCAGAGATCGCCCTCCTCGTTGCCGTTGGGGTCGATCCACGAGTTGTAGGTCTGGGGATCGGTGATCGTCTCGTTGTGCTCGTGGCTGATCGTCGAGATCGCGGGGTCGGCAGTGCTCTTGTTGGGACGCGGGTTGCCGGACTGGCAGTGGCCGGGGACGGCGTTGTAGGGGATGACCATGTACAGCAGGCCGGATTGCTCGGTCTGCGAGTGGTAGCCGCAGTAGCCGCTCGTCGTGCCCCCGAGCGCGCAGCTGCTCGAGCTCGAGTCCGTGCAGTTGCCGAAGCCGTTCGGAAGAACGAGGATGTAGATGTCGGTCGCGCCCCGGGGCATGGCGTTCGTGCTCACGACCTGCTCGATCTCGCTCTGAAGCTGAGCGTCAGTCAGGCACACCGCCCAGCCGGACGGACCCGTGCTGGGCTCGGCGCACTGGTTCGCGGGCAGCGGATCGGTGTCGATCACCGCGCCGGCATAGCTGGAGGCGTAGGCCGCCGGGCCGGACGAGTCGGTGTACTGGCCGCTCAGCCCGTAGACGTTGGTCGGCCGGTGGGAATCGGCGGCTACCTGAGTCAGGAACTGCTCGATCAGCTGCTCGTAGCCGGGGTCGAACGCGAGTCCCGAGCCGGACGGCTGCCAGAAGATCAGGTGGGTGCGGTTGGAGTGCAGGACCGGGCCGCCCTGGTACTGAAGCGCGGCGGCGTGGGCCATGACCGCACGGTGCAGGTGCGCGCCGGTCGGCAGGTCGGGCGTGAGATCCCCGACGCCCTTGGCCGACGCCCCGCCGGGCGCCGCCAGCGCGAGGACGATGGCGGCGACGCCGGCCAGTGCCCCCAGGCGGCTCATTTGGCGGCGAGCCAGTCGCTGCCGACGCCGGCGTCCACCGCCAGCGGCGGATCCATGTCGAACGCGCCGGCCATCTCGCGCACGGCCAGCGCCTTCACCTCCTCGGCCTCCTCGGCGGGGCCCTCGAACAGCAGCTCGTCGTGGATCTGGAGGATCATGCGCGAACGCACGCCGGAGTCGCTGAGAGCTTTGTCACAGCGGACCATCGCCACCTTCATGATGTCCGCCGCGGTGCCCTGGATCACCATGTTGACCGCGAAGCGCTCGCCCTGCTTGCGCAGGTCCCAGCGCCGGGCGCGAAGCTCGGGCACCTGCCGGCGGCGCCCGAACAGGGTGGAGACGTAGCCGTGCTCGGTTCCCTGCTCGATCGTCTCCTCGATGAACCGCGCAACCGCCGGGAATCCGGCCAGGTAGCGCTGGATGAACTCGTCGGCCTCCTCCTGGGGGATGTCGAGGCGATCGGCCATGCCCCACGCGGACAGGCCGTACACGATGCCGTAGTTGATCATCTTGGCTTTCGAGCGCATTCCGGGATCGATTTGTTCCGGCGTCACTGAGAACACGCGACAGGCCGTAGCGGTGTGCACATCTTCGCCTTTTCGAAAGATTTCCTTGAGCACATCTTCGCCCGCGATGTGGGCCAGAAGGCGCAGTTCGACCTGGGAGTAGTCGGCCGACACCAGGAGGTTCCCCGGTTCGGCCACGAAGCATGCCCGGATCTCGCGCCCGAGCTCGGTCCTGATCGGGATGTTCTGCAGGTTCGGGTTATTGGATGAGAGCCGGCCGGTAGTGGCCATCGTCTGGTTGAAGGTGGTGTGGATCCGGCCGTCATGCGCGATCAGAGCCGGGAGGGCGTCGAGGTAGGTCTTGGCAAGCTGGTTGAGCTCGCGCCAGCGCTCGATCTTCGGGATGACCGGATGCTCGTCGCGGATGGCCTGGAGCACGCGGGCATCAGTGGAATAGCCCGTCTTGCCGCGGCGCTTGCGCGAGAGCCCCAGCTTGCCGAACAGGACCTCCTCGAGCTGTTTCGGCGACCCGAGCACGAACTCCTCGCCGCAGAGCTCGAAGATCTCTCGCTCCAGCGCGTCCGCTTCGGCCTTGACCTTCTCCGAGATCTCGTGGAGGAGAGCCGTGTCGAGCTTCAGCCCCGCCTTCTCCATGTCCCGCAGCACCCGCACCAGCGGCAGCTCGACGGTCTGGAAGAGCTCGGTGAGCCCGCGTCCGCGGATCTCCTCGCGCTGCCAGTCCGCGAGCGCCTTGGCGAGCACCGCGTCAGCGGCGGTCTCGTCGTCGACTCCGGTGGCGAGCCCGCGCTCCTCGGTCAGCTCTCGGAAGGGGTAGGCCCGACGGGCCGGCTCGAGCAGGTAGGCCGCGACCTCGGTGTCGTGGGCCAGCCGCTCCGGCACCTGGCCCAGTGACTTGGCGTCGTGGGCGATCACCGGGCGGGTGCCGATCGCCCGCACCACTTCCTCGGGGCGCTCGGCGGTTCCCTTGAGCACGGCGCCGTCCATCCCCACCGCGAACGTGAAGGCGGGGCCGGAGGCGAACAGCGCGTCCTCGGGAACCGGCGCGCCCCTGACCGCGATCGTCACCTCGGTGTGCGGGAGGGCCTTGACGTCACTCAGCGTGGCTTCTCTGAGCTTGGCGTCGATCGTCCGCTCGCCGACCGGAGCCGGCGCGGCGGCATCCGCGGACCCGAGCGCCTCCTCCAGGCGCCGCAGCGGCTCGCGCAGCTCGTACTCGCGGAAGGTCTCCCGGAGC
>Ga0070735_10005387_pt1 | contig 10630 bp, 8 predicted proteins | sample Coa_R1_FD_66443 | JGI IMG/M metagenome (GOLD analysis project Ga0070735, IMG submission 66443) | Surface soil microbial communities from Centralia Pennsylvania, which are recovering from an underground coalmine fire - Coalmine... | ecosystem: Environmental > Terrestrial > Soil > Unclassified ... | reverse complement strand
GGCGCGTACGTCCCGCTGGTCGAGATGTACCCGCAGGCCGACGTGCCGGTCATCCAGCTGTCCATGCCCACCCTGGACCCCCGCGAACTGATGGACCTGGGCCGCAAGCTCGCTCCGCTGCGCGACGAGGGCGTCCTGATCATGGGCAGCGGGTTCTTCACCCACAACCTGCACGAGTTCGCCTTCGAGGGCCCGGTGCCCGAGTGGTCGCGCGACTTCGACGAGTGGGGCCGGGAGGTGCTGGCCGGCGGCAACGTGGACGCGCTGCTCGACTTCCAGCACAAGGCGCCCGCCGCGCACACCGCCCACCCGCGGACCGAGCACTTCGCGCCACTGTTCGTGACGCTCGGCGCAGGCGAGTCCGACCTGGCCGCGCAACGCCCGGTGATCGAGGGCTTCTGGGGTGGCCTGGCCAAACGCTCTGTGCAGCTCGGCTGAGGATCACAAGGTGAGACACGCGATCTTGGGGTCTGTCTAGCACCCATCTCGACGGCCTATGGTCTAGACATGACCACGAACGACACGCTGCGCGTGACCGACTCACGAACCGGCCGCAGCTACGAACTCCCTATCGTCGATGGCGCTATCCGCGCGATGGACCTACGGCAGATCAAGACTTCCGAAGACGACTTCGGACTGCTCTCCTACGACCCGGCCTTCACGAACACGGCGAGCTGCCGCAGCGCCATCACCTTCATCGACGGTGACAAGGGCATCCTGCGCTACCGCGGCTACCCGATCGAGGAACTGGCCGAGCGCTCGTCCTTCCTGGACGTGGCCTGGCTGCTGCTGAACGGCGACCTGCCGGACAAGAAAGAATCGGTCAACTGGGCCCACGAGATCTCCCATCACACCTTCGTGCACGAGAACGTCAAGAAGTTCATCGACGGCTTCCACCACGACGCTCATCCGATGGGCATCCTGGTCAGCACGCTGGCCGCGCTGTCCACCTTCTACCCCGAGGCGAAGGCGGTCCACGACAAGGACGTCCAGCACAAACAGGTTGTGCGGCTGATCGCCAAGATGCCCACGCTCGCGGCGTTCGCCTACCGGCACGCGAAGGGCCTGCCCTACGCCTACCCGGACGACGACCTGTCGTACGCGGGCAACTTCCTCAACATGATGGACCGGATGACCGAGCCCAAGTACAGCCCGAACCCGATCCTCGAGCACGCCCTGGATGTCCTGTTCATCCTGCACGCCGACCACGAGCAGAACTGCTCCACCAACGCGATGCGCAGCGTGGCCAGCTCCCAGGTCGACCCCTACTCGGCGGCCGCGGCGGCCGCGGCGGCGCTGTACGGCCCGCTGCACGGCGGCGCGAACGAGCAGGTGCTGAACATGCTCCGTGAGATCGGCTCGGTCGACAACGTGCCCTCCTACATAACACGGGTCAAGAGCGGCGAGCTGCGCCTGATGGGGTTCGGCCACCGGGTGTATAAGAACTACGACCCGCGCGCCACGCTTATCAAGCGGGTCGCCGACGAGGTGTTCGAGGTCACCGGGCGCAACCCGTTGCTGGACATCGCGCTCGAGTTGGAGCGGATCGCGCTGGAGGACGACTACTTCATCAGCCACAAGCTCTACCCGAACGTGGACTTCTACTCCGGCATCATCTACCAGGCCATGGGCTTCCCGGTGGCGATGTTCCCGGTGCTGTTCGCGATCGGCCGCATGCCCGGCTGGCTCGCTCAGTGGCAGGAAGGCGGTAACGACCCGGAGCAGAAGATCGCCCGGCCGCGGCAGATCTACGTCGGCGAGATCCTGCGTCACCTCGACGGAGAGGGGGAGGGCGCCTGACTGCGCCTGTTTCTGGGCTGGGCCTGCCGCCCGGTTCCCCATTCGGGCTGGCCAACCTGCCCTACGGCGTGTTCTCGGCCGGTGACCGGCACCCGGCGACCCCGCGGGTCGGGGTCCGGGTCGGTGACTCGGTGCTCGACCTGGTCTCCGCGCTCGGCGAGGACGTCTTCGCCGAGCCGTCGCTGAACGCCTTCCTGGCCCAGGGCCGGACCCGGTGGAGCGACGTCCGGGCCAGGATCACCGAGCTGCTGACCGAGCCGCGGCATCGCGCCAGCGTCGAGCGCGCGCTGCACCCGCTGTCCGGGGTGCGCCTGCACCGGCCGTTCGAGGTGGGCGACTACGTCGACTTCTACGCCAGCGAGAACCACGCGACCAACGTCGGGCGGCTGTTCCGGCCGGGCGGCGAGGCCCTGATGCCCAACTGGAAGCACCTGCCCGTCGGGTACCACGGGCGTTCGGGCACCGTGGTGCTGTCCGGGACACCGGTCACGCGGCCCCGCGGGCAGCGGCCGGGGGAGGGCGCCCCGACATTCGGGCCGTCGCGGCGGCTGGACTTCGAGGCCGAGGTTGGTTTCGTGGTCGGTGTCGGGTCACCGCTCGGCTCGCCGGTCGCGGTCGACGCGTTCGCCGAGCACGTGTTCGGCGCGTTCCTGGTCAACGACTGGTCGGCGCGTGACATCCAGGCTTGGGAGTCGCGGCCGCTCGGCCCGTTCCTGGCCAAGTCGTTCGCCACCTCGATCTCGCCCTGGGTCGTGCCGCTCGAGGCGCTGGCCCGCGCCCGGGTCCGCCCGCCGCCGCAGCACCCGGAACCGCTGCCCTACCTCACCGGATCCGGCCACGACGGGTTCGACCTGGCCCTGGAGATCCAGCTGAATGGCCAGGTCATCTCCCGGCCGCCGTTCGCGTCCATGTACTGGACGCCGGCCCAGATGCTGGCCCACCTGACCGTGAACGGCGCCTCCACCCGGACCGGGGACTTCTACGCCTCGGGCACGGTCAGCGGCCCGGACCGGGACCAGCGCGGCTGCCTGCTCGAGCTGAGCTGGGGCGGCGCCGAACCGCTCACCCTGCCCGACGGCTCCGTGCGGTCCTTCCTGGAGGACGGCGACGAGGTCACGATCACCGCCACCGCCCCCGGCGCCGACGGCACCGCCATCGGCTTCGGCGAGGTCACCGGGCGGGTCCTCCCCGCGGCGGCCGGCTAACCCTGCGCCACCCACTGGCGGAGTTTCTTGCGGTCCAGCTTGCCCACGCTGGTCAGCGGGATGACGGGCACGATGGTGATCTGCCGCGGGTACTTGTTCGCCCCCAGGTGCTTGCGGGCGTGCTCACTGAGTTCCTCCGCGGTCGCCGAAGCCTCCGGCCGCAGCGACACGAACGCCACGACCTCCTCCCCGAGCCGGGCATCCGGCCGCCCCACCACCCCGGCCAGCGCCACCGCCGGGTGCGCCACCAGCACGTCCTCCACGTCCCGCGGGAACACGTTGAACCCGCCCCGCAGGATCAGGTCCTTCTTGCGGTCCACCACGTACAGGTAGCCGTCGGTGTCCAGGTGCCCGATGTCACCGGTGTGCAGCCAGCCGCCCGCGAGCACGGTGGCCGCCGATTCCGGCGCATGCCAGTACCCGCTCATCACCCCGGGCGAGCGCACGCAGATCTCGCCGTCCTGGCCCGCGGGCAGCGGCGCGCCGCTGTCGTCCTGGACGGACACCTCGCACCCGGCCACCGGCACGCCGACGCTGCCGACCCGGCGCGCGCCGAACGGGTTGGCCGAGATGAGCGTGGCCGACTCCGTGCAGCCGTAACCCTCGTAGATCGTCGCGGACGGCACGCGCTTCTCGAACTCCCGCAGGACCTCCTCGGGCAGCGGGGACGCCCCGGAGGAGATGGCGATCAGCTCGGACAGGTCGGCTTCCTCCAGCGGCTGGCCGAGCAGCATCGCGATCATCGACGGCACCAGCGCGCCGCCCTGCACCCGGTGCTCCGCGGCCAGCTTCACCCAGCCCGCCGGGTCGAACCACCGCATGAGGATGGTCCTGGCTCCCTGGTCGCGATGAAAGCCGCCGCAGAAGACCAGCAGCCCGTAGGCGTGCGCCAGGGGGAGCGGCAAGACCGAGCTGTTCACGTTGGCCCGAACGCTGTTCTGGTGCGCCGCCCATCCGCACCAGAACAGGTTCGCGTGCGTGAGCGGCACGCCCTTGGACCGGCCGGTCGTCCCTCCGGTGTACAGCAGGGCGGCCAGGTCGGTCCCTGACCGGTCGGCGATCGAGCCCGGCCCGGCCGCCTCCACCTGGGCGAAGTCGAGCACGGGAACCCCCGGCGCGGCCGGCCCCGCGCCCGCGGCGCCGGCCACCAGCACGAACCGGACCTCCGGCGCCCCGGCCAGGGCGCCGGACACCTTGGGCAGGAACTCCGCCGTGGTCACGACGCCGACCGCCCCGGAATCGGCCAGCGCGTGCCGTAGCTCGTCCTCGCTGACCAGGAAGATCAGCGGCGTCACCACCGCCCCGGCACGCCACGCCGCGCTGTAGGTGATGAGAACCTCCGGGCAGTTCGCCATCAGCACGACCAGCCGGTCCCCGGGCCGGACGCCCAGGTCGCTCAGCCCGGTCGCGAGCCCGGCCGCACGTTCGGCGAGCGAGCCGGACGTATGCCACCGGCCCTCGTAGAACAGCGAGTCGTGGTCGCCCTGCCGCTCGAGCGCCAGCTCGGCCTGCCGAGCCAGGTTCTCCGCACCCATGTCCGTCCTCACTGACCCGGACGAGCCGGGCCGCTCAGTCCAGGCTGATCTCGAAGTACGCGCCCTGATCATCGTGGATGATCCGGGCCGAGCCAGTCCAGCCGGCAAATCCGCCCGTCCCGGTGCCAGGCACGATGTGGCCGAACCAGGAGCCGGGATCGGACTCCAGCCCGCCGTGCTGGACGGTCACCGAGCCCTCCCGCCCGTCGTCGGTCCGGCCGGTGATCCGCTCGGTGGCCACGTAGGACCGGGAGCCCTCCTGCGTCCCCGCGGACATGAACAGCGTGGTGGCATGCCCGGTGATCCCCGCGGTGAAGGTCTTGGCGAACGTCAGCAGGCCGAACCAGTCCGCCTCCAGCCCGGTCACCTGCCGCGGTTCGGCGCTGTCGACGGTGAAGCGAGCGATCAGGGTCATCGTTTCCTCCCGCGCGATGCTTGGCCTCCCGACGATAGCGAACCCAGGCCTTCCGCCGTCTGGCCACGCGGGTTAGGGTCGCGCTCATGGTGACCGAGACGGAATTCGACCAGCTGCTCGACGTGATCCGGGATTTCATCCGGCGTGAGGTGATGCCCGCCGAAACCGGTATCGACGAAACCGACGAGATCCCCGGCCGGCTGATCGAGCAGGCCAAGGAGATGGGCCTGTACGGCTACGCCCTGCCCGCCGAGTACGGCGGCCTCGGCCTGTCGGTGGACCAGCAGGTGCGGCTGACCATCGAGCTCGGCTACACCTGTCCCGCGTTCCGCTCCCTGTTCGGCACGAACAACGGGATCGCCGGGCAGGTCCTGGTCCTGGCCGGCACCGAGGAGCAGCGCAAGCAATGGCTGCCGCGGCTGGCCTCCGGCGAGGTCGTCGCGTCCTTCGCCCTGACCGAGCCCGACGCCGGCTCGGACCCGAGCCGGCTCATCACCACCGCGCAGCGGGACGACGAGGGCTGGGTCATCGACGGGCTCAAGCGGTACATCACCAACGCCCCCGCCGCGGACGCCTTCATGGTGTTCGCGCGCACCGACCCGGACGCCCCGCCCGGCAAGGGCATCGGCGTCTTCATCGTGCCTGCCCGCACCGGCGGGGTGGCGGTGGCCGCCCGCGACCACAAGATGGGCCAGGCCGGCGCGTGGACCGCCGACGTCGCCTTCACCGGCGCCCGGGTTCCCGCCGACGCTCTGGTCGGCGAGGCGGCCCAGGCCGGCTACGCCACGGCCATGCGGAGCCTGGCTCACGGCCGCCTGGTCATCGCCGCCCTGTGCGTCGGTGTCGCGGCCCGCCTGATCGACGAGAGCGTGAGCTACTCCAAGGAACGTTCCCAGGGCGGCCACCGGATCGGCGAGTACCAGCTCGTCCAGGCGATGCTCGCCGACTCGCACACCGAGTACCTGGCCGCCCGGGCCCTGGTCCTGGACGCCGCCGCCAAGTACGACGCGGGCATCGACCAGCGGCTGGCGCCGTCCGCGGCCAAGTACTTCGCCAGCGAGGCCGTCGGCCGGATCGCCGACCGCGCGGTCCAGATCCACGGCGGTTCCGGCTACATCCGCGGCATCCCGGTCGAGCGCCTCTACCGCGACGTCCGGCTGTTCCGGATCTACGAGGGCACCAGCCAGATCCAGCAGCTAGTCATCGCCCGCGAGCTGCTCCGCTGAACCGCCGGGCACCAGCGCGGTGAGGAACATGTGCCCGACGTCCCTGACGACGTCAGGAAAGCACTCGGTCAGCGCCTCCATCCACCAGACGATCTCGGGTGAGTCTGTGCTGAGCGCCAGCGCCCGTGCCTGGTAGTACGGGAGGGTGATCGTGCGGGCCGTGGCTTCGGCCTCGGTGGCCAGCCGGGCCGCGCGGTCCCGGTCGCCTTCCTCGGCGACCGCGCGGGCCAGCGCGAGGAGCACCGACGACAGATCCTCCGGGTCGGTAATCCTTCGGGCCACGGCCTCGGCGTCGGCGACCAGCCGGGCTGCACGGTCCTGGTCGCCCGCCCGGGCGGCGGCGGTGGCCAGCCCGGCCAGCGCCCGGCTCAGGTCGTCGTCCTCGGTGATGGAGCGGGCCAGGGCCTCGGCCCGGTCCAGGTCACCAGCCGCGGCGGCCGCCCTGGCCAGCGCGGCCGGTGTCTGCGCGCGGTGGCTGGCGTTGATGATGGTCCGGCTCAGGGCTTCGCCGTCGGCGGCCAGCCGGGCCGCGCGATCCCGCTCGCCTGCCTCGGCGGCTGCGGTCGCCACGTCCGCGAGTGCCGCCCCCCGGGCGGCGGGGTCGGTGATGGTCCGGGCCAGCGCTTCGGCATGATCGAGACGGCCGAGCCGGGCCCACACGCCGGGCAGCGCGAAGGCAGGAACGCGTGCCTGCGCGGGTCGCGGGCAAGCGCCACTATGTCCGCAGCATCCACGCCCACCACTCCGATCAGAGCCGCCACCGACATGTGAACGGAGGGGAGCCTATCGGGCCCAGATACAGTTCCGGGACGGATATCGGCCCGGGCCCTGTCGATCCTGGCGGCGGCCATTCGTATGGGGGGCAGAGGCGCAGAGGCGGCACCGGGCCGCCCGGACAAGCGCCGCCCGAACCACATGAGAGGAACGGGGCAATGACGAGGATCGTGGTTACCGAGTTCGTGTCGCTCGACGGGGTCATGGAAGAGCCCCGCTGGACCTTCGACTTCGACCGCGGCAAGGAAGGCGACCAGTTCAAGTACGAGGAGCTGTTCGACGCCGAATCGCTCCTGCTCGGCCGGGTCACCTACCAGGGCTTCGCGGCCGCGTGGCCGGGCATGGGCCACGACGACTTCGGCCAGCGGATGAACAACATCCACAAGTACGTCGTGTCGAGCACCCTGACCGACGCCGACGCCTCGTGGGGTCCCACCACGGTGCTGCGCGACGCCGACGTCGCGGCCGAGGTCGCGGCGCTAAAGGCCCAGCCGGGCGACGGCAACCTGCTGGTCGAGGGCAGTGCCCGGCTGGTCCACACGCTGGCCCAGCACGGACTGGTGGACGAGTACCGCCTGATGGTGTTCCCGGTCATCCTGGGCCAGGGCAAGCGGACCTTCCCCGAGTCGATGCCCGCCCCGGCCAAGCTCACCATCACCAACTCGCGCACCGTAGGCTCCGGCGTCCTCCTCCTCAACCTGACCCCGGAAAAGGCCTGAACAGTACGGCCTGACCGATGCTGCCCCGCCCGGAGGCAGGCCCGGGCGGGGCAGCATCGGCCGCATAGCACGCAGATGCCGCCCGCCCGAACCACGGTTCGTTCGGAGAAAAGAAAATAAGGATCAGGGCGTCAGGCGATGCAGATCCCTGGGGAAAAGGGTGACCTCCCTGACGTTCTCCGCCTGGGCCAGGCGGGCGGTCCATCGCTCCAGGCCGATCGCGAACCCGCCATGCGGCGGCATGCCGTGCGCGAAGGCTTCCAGGTAATCCGAGTAGCGCGCGGGATCCTCGCCCCGGGCCAGGATCGCCGCCACGTAGTCGGAGTACCGGTGCAGGCGCTGCCCGCCGGTCACTAGCTCGACGCCGCGGAACAGCAGGTCGAAGCTGTTGGACCAGCTTTCGTCGCCGGGCTGCGGGTGGGTGTAGAAGGGCCGCTTGCGCATCGGGTAGCCCTCCACCGCGACGAACTCGCTGCCCTTGGTCTCGACGGCCCACCGGCCGATGGCCCGTTCGTGGGCGGGCGCGAGGTCAGGCTCATCCGGTGCGGCGCCCGCCAGTGTCAGGGCCTCGCGGAAGTGGATCACCGGGATCTCCGCGGGAACCTCAGGGATCGTGATGCTGAGCAGGTCAGCAGCGTGCTGGGCCTGAGCCCGGACGGCTGAGGTCATGCCGGCCAGCGCTTGCCTCAGCACGGCCAGCACATCGCGATGATCGGAGATAAAGCCCAGTTCGGCGTCGAGGGATACGTATTCGGCCAGGTGCCGGGCGGTGTCGTGCGGCTCGGCCCGGAACACCGGGCCGGCCTCGTAGACACGCTCGAAGACCCCCACCATCGTCTGCTTGTAGAACTGCGGCGACTGGGCCAGGTAGGCCGGACGCCCGAAGTAATCGACCTGGAACACGTTGGCGCCTGACTCGGTGGCCGACGAAACGAACTTCGGGGTCTGGATCTCGGTGAAGCCCTGGTTGTCCAGCGCCGTCCGGAAGCCGTGCAACGACGCCGCGGCCAGTTCCCACTTCGCGCGCTGCGCCGGATGCCGCCAGGACACCGCGGCGTGGTCGAGTATCGTCGCCAGCCCGGCATTCATGGTCGGCCGCCACAGGTCGACCGGCGGAGGCAGCGCGGGCTCGCTCAGCAGTGTGATCCGCGGCTCGGTCACCTCGACCCCGCCCGGTGCGGCCGCGTTCGAAGTGGCGACGCCCGTAACGGAGATGACCGTCTCCTCGCCGCACCCTCGCACTGCCTCCGGGTCACGGACAACCACTTGAGCTAGCCCCGATCGGTCCCGCACCACCAGGAAGGTCACGCTGGCCAGGACCCGGCGGCGGTGCACCCAGCCCTCGATCCGGACCCGACTGCCAGCAGGCGCTTGGGGCAGCTCAGCGGCAAGAGTTCGGGCGGGTGGCATGACCATCACCTCCAGTTCGGCATGTGGCCCTGGAGGTGCGGGCGGGGGCTAAGTCGCGGTGCCACCGCACCTTCGCCGGCGCGGACGTCGGCCTCGGCGGCCCTTACGGGGCCAGCGGCCCAGGCTGGGAAGGTGTCTTCACCGCGGGTCTGCCGTCCGCCTTCGCAGCAACCGGCGGCTCTCTCAGCGGCAGCGCACCCTGGCTACTTGGTCTCCCGTCACGGCCCAGGCAAGTACAACGATAAGCCGCCACGTCGTGCGGGAACATCTATTTTCCTAACGGACCGTGGTTCCCGATTCCCTGGCCACCGGGGCCGTGTCCCAAAGTGGTGAAGCCCCAGTTCCACCACCCTCTAGCGTGGTGGAACCCCGGTTTCACTACCTTTACCCCCGTCAGCCAGTGCCGGGGCCACAGCGGGGCGACCAGGTGAACCTGTTCCTCGATGTGATGCCGCGCACGCAGGCGTTAAGGTCGCTAGTGAACGCACGAGTAACCAGGGAGGGCCGGCGTGGACTTCGCCGAATCCGAGGAACACCGGGCGCTCCGGGCCGCCGTGGCCGAGATCGCCGGGGACTACGGACCGCGCTACTACGCCGAGCGGGCCGCCGCGCGCCGCCCCTGCACCGAGCTGTGGAAGGCGCTGGGCGAGGCCGGGTTCATCGGTGTCAACATCGCCGAGGCCTACGGCGGTGGCGGCGGGGGACTGACCGAACTCGTCCTGGTCTGCGAGGAGATCGCGGCGGCCGGCACGCCGCTGCTGCTCCTGGTGGTGTCCGCCGCGATCTCGGCCGAGGTGATCAGCGAGTTCGGCAGCGAGGAGCAGCGCCGGACCTGGCTGCCCGCCCTGGCCAGCGGCGCCACCAAGATGGTGTTCGCGATCACCGAGCCGGATGCCGGCTCGAACACGCTGCGGCTGGCCACGAAGGCCGAGAAGGACGGCGCCGAATGGGTGCTGACCGGCACCAAGTACTACATCTCCGGGGTCGACGAGGCCGAGGCGCTCCTGGTGGTGGCGAAGACCGGCCAGGACGAGAAGGGCGCGCGGCTGTCGATCTTCATCGTGCCGGCCGACGCCCCGGGCCTGGACAAGCGCCTGCTGCCGGTCGACCTGCTTCTTCCGGAGCGCCAGTTCACCCTGCACTTCGACCACGTCCGCGTGGACCACAGCGCGCTGGTCGGTGAGGAAGGCGCGGGCTTCCGCCAGGTGTTCCACGGGCTCAACCCGGAGCGGATCACCGGGGCCGCGCTGGGCGTCGGGGTCGCCCGGTACGCGCTGAACGCCGCGGCCCGGTACGCCAACGAGCGCACCGTCTGGTCCCAGCCGATCGGCGCCCACCAGGGCCTGTCCCATCCGCTGGCCAAGGCCAAGATCGAGACCGAGCTGGCCGCGCTGATGACCCGCCGGGCCGCCTGGCAGCATGACCACGGCCAGCCCGCCGCAGAAACGGGAGAATCGGCGAACATGGCCAAGTACTCGGCCGGCGAGGCGGCGATCGCGGCCCTGGACGCGGCCATGCAGACCCACGGCGGGAACGGCGTGTCCAC
>Ga0070735_10005385_pt1 | contig 10634 bp, 7 predicted proteins | sample Coa_R1_FD_66443 | JGI IMG/M metagenome (GOLD analysis project Ga0070735, IMG submission 66443) | Surface soil microbial communities from Centralia Pennsylvania, which are recovering from an underground coalmine fire - Coalmine... | ecosystem: Environmental > Terrestrial > Soil > Unclassified ... | reverse complement strand
CGGCGATCTCAGGACTCTCGACCTCGTGTTGACTCGGCTCTGCCATATCCCTAGGAGGCTCCTCCGCGTCAAAATATGCCGGCTGCAAGGGTGGCGGCGGTGCGGCCTGGCTTCCTTGCTCCGGAGCCTTCTTTTTGCGGCGCTGTAAGCGCTCGCGCATCCATTTACGCATGTTCAGGCTTGTAACACAGATCGCACAATTCCGGCAATGTGCGCCGGACATTTAGAACCACCAATGACAGGAGAAGGCGCGAATCGTTGCCTATATGCGCCTACAATGACCTCTATGCCAAGCCAGATTCCCGCAGCGATCCAGAATCAGAAATACATCTCTCTCACCACCTTCCGTAAAAATGGGACGGGTGTCCCAACTCCGGTCTGGTTCGGCGAACAAGACGGCAAGGTTTACGTGATGACCCGCAGCGATATGGGGAAGACGAAACGGATACGCAATAATCCCCGGGTAAAGGTGGCGCCTTGCACGATCCGTGGAAAGGTGACCGGTCCCGAGTTCGCGGCCACAGCACGGATTCTGCCGCCCGAGGAACACCAGCGCGCCCGCCAGACGCTCAACCGCAAATATTGGATGGCACGTATCCCGCTCATCTGGTGGCGCACGGATACGTTGATCGAGATCAGCTTCAGCTGATGCGGGGCGCGACCGTGGAAGAGAGAGCGTGGAAGAGCGGTCCTCTAGGGCCGCGTCAGTGATCTGGAAATATCGGCCTTTCGCCCCGTAAAGCTAACCTGAGGCAAGAGTCGTTTGCGGCAGGCGGGCAACCCATCCAGTCGGAAATGGGCAGGCCCTGACTGGAACGTCTGGCTTCCCACAAGCCGGCTTCACAGGACTAATCCCGCCGTCACGATCACAGGGACGCTCGCAATGCTTGTACATCGCGCATCGGGGGGGTTCCGAAGAAGCGCTTGTACTCCCGACTGAACTGGCTTGGACTTTCGTATCCCACCGCGAAGGCTGCACTCGCAGCATCGAGTTCCTCGGTGAGCATCTTCTGCCGTGCTGTTCGGAGCCGGAGCTGTTTTTGAAACTGAAGAGGACTCATCGCATCACCGGTCTTGCGAAGAAAAAAGGGGCTACGACGGCGCAGCTGTCGCTCGCATGGCTCTTGGCCCAGAAGCCGTTCATCGTCCCGATCCCTGGAACGGGCAAGGTTAAGCACCTTCAGGAGAACATCGAATCCATCAAACTTGTACTGACCGCAGAAGATTGGGAAGAGATCGCCAGTACCCTAGCCGAGTTCAAGGTGCATGGCGGTCGTATGAACGAAGAACAGATGAAGGTCGTAGAGCAGTAGGGCTGATCCGCGGGACGCGCTTATAGATAAGTCATGAGAAACGGGCTTGTGGAAAGTTGGTAGGCTACTCCAAGCCACACCGCTCAGGTTAGCGCTTGGGCTTTAGGCACTGTGGGCTCACCACTCGCCCGTCGTCAAATACTCGTGAATCGAATTGGCCGCGCGCCTTCCCGCTCCCATGGCGAGAATCACCGTGGCGCTCCCGGTCACAATATCTCCACCGGCGAACACGCCTTTGCGCGTGGTGCGCTGGGTTTCTTCGCCGGCTTGGATGTAGCCCCGCTTGTTCGTGCCCAGTCCAGGCGTGGTGCGTTGCACAATCGGATTGGCGCTCGTGCCAATCGCAATCACCGCTACCGACAATGGCAGGTCGAACTCCGATCCCGCCTTCGGCACCGGACGCCGCCGTCCGGAAGCATCCGGCTCGCCCAGTTCCATGCGTACGCAACGCGCAGCGGTCAGCCAGCCCTTGCCGTCCGAGATAAACTCCACCGGAGCGGTCAGCATCTGGAAGTCAATTCCTTCTTGCCGCGCGTGGTGCACTTCCTCGGCGCGTGCCGGCATCTCGGCGTCGCTGCGCCGGTACAGCACATATGCCTTACGCGCTCCCAAACGCAGCGCCGACCGGATCGCATCCAGCGCTGTGTTGCCGCCGCCGATCACGGCCACGTCCCGGCCTTGCAGGTCGAGCATGGGCTCGTCATACACAGGAAACTTGTAAGCCTTCATCAGGTTGATTCGCGTCAGGAATTCGTTCGCGGAATACACGCCGTTCAGGTGTTCGCCGGGAATATTCATGAACTGCGGCAGCCCCGCCCCGGTGCCGATGTAGACCGCGTCGTAGCCTTCCTCTTCCATCAACTCGTCAACTGTGACCGTACGGCCGACCACGACATCGGTCTCAAACTCGACGCCCATCTGGCGCATGTAATCAATCTGTTCGCGCACGATCTGCTTGGGCAATCGAAACTCGGGAATGCCATAGACCAGCACGCCGCCAATTTCGTGCAGTGCCTCAAATACCCGAACCTGATGCCCCTTCTGGATAAGATCTCCCGCGACCGTCAGCCCGGAGGGCCCGCTGCCCACGACCGCAATTCTTTTTCCGGTGGGGGCGATCTTCGGCACCACGTGGGTTCCCATGCGCTGCTCGTAATCGGCCACAAAGCGCTCCAGATATCCGATGCCGAGCGGCTTCACCTTCTTCGACAACAGACATTTGCCTTCGCATTGATCTTCCTGCGGGCAGACGCGTCCGGTAATCGCGGGGAGGACGTTGGCCTCGCGAACCTTGGCGGCAGCCTCGAGAAACTTTCCAACCACGATCAATTCGACAAATTCCTTCACATTCACGCCGACAGGGCAGTTATCGGTGCAGGTGGGCTTGGCGCACTCCAGGCAGCGCCGAGCCTCCTGCTGGGCCACCTCCGGGTCGTATCCAAGATTGACCTCTTCAAAGTTGTGGGCGCGCAGTTCGGCCGGCTGCTCGAGCATCGCTTGCCGCGGGATCTTCATGCGTTCCTTGATCGGCACCGGATTCAGCGACTTCTTCGCGACGGTAGTCATCGTTGAACTCCTTGCCGCACTCCCGAAGCGACGGAGCACGCTTGCCCGTCTTCGGGATGATCCTGTGTATTTTTCTTTGCCTGAAACTCCGCCATTGACCGCTGCTCGGCATCGCGATACATCGTGTTGCGCTGCACCAGCACCGAGAAGTCGACTTTGTGCGCGTCAAACTCCGGACCATCCACACAGGCGAACTCACTTTTGCCGTCAATCAGCACGCGGCACCCCCCGCACATGCCGGTCCCATCGATCATGATCGGATTCAGGCTGACAACCGTGTGGATATGTTCTTTGCGGGTCATCTCCGACACCGCCTTCATCATCACAATGGGCCCCACAGCGACAACCAGATCAATGCGCGTGCCGTTTTCGATCAACTGCCGCAGCTTGTCGGTGACGAATCCTTTGTCGGCATAGCTGCCGTCGTCCGTGGTAAGCAACAGCGCATCGCTGACCCCACGCATCTCTGACTCCAGAATCACCAGTTCTTTGTTGCGCGCCCCCACGATCGAAATCGCGCGGTTGCCGGCGCGCTTCAAGGCCGACGCTGTGGGATAAGCCATGGCGGTTCCGACTCCGCCGCCCACCACGACCACCGTGCCGTAATTCTTTATTTCCGATGGCTTGCCCAGCGGGCCGACCACATCGAGGATCGAATCGCCGGTTTCGAGCGAGTTCAGCAGGTTGGTTGTCTTGCCCGCCGCCTGCACCACGATACTGATTGTGCCCCGCTCGGGATCGGAGCTCTCGATGGTGACTGGAATCCGCTCGCCTTGCTCGTAAATGCGAAGAATCACGAATTGCCCCGGCTTCTGCTTGCGGGCAATGCGCGGAGCCTCAATAACGAACCGCTTGATACCCGGCGCAAGAAATTGTGCGTGAACGATTTTGAACACAGGTGCGCTCCGATCCAGGGTAGAGGTCACAGAACCCGGACCCATTGATTGTGTCCGGCATCACACTGAAAAGGCTGTGATCTGGGTCACAGAACCGTGTGCGGCGATGCCGGGCCGGAAAGTCAATCCTGCTTCGAATGCCTCCAAATCCCGCACCCAGCCTAGGCTTTGGGCTAGGCGCAATTCCGCCTCAAACGTGCAGGGATTTGACAGACGGTGTATGCTGTCGCACGAAGCAATTTGGCCTCCCCTGCCAGCTTCACCGACCAGGTTGTCTTTGCGATACCCCTCACCAGGCTTGGCTTTGTGTGCCTGATCACATGGCGTTGGGTATGAATCATCGCCACGGCATCAACCTGCGGGCGACTCTGATCGCCGCCAACTACGTACTTGGGCCCCGTTCGTCATTCTCAGGAGACAACATGCGAAAATTACGATGTCAGTTGTGGAAGTACTCCTTCGCCGGCGCCATCTTTTTGCTGGCGGTTGGCACTGAACTGGTTTCCGCGCAGACAGCCCGCGCGATTTTGCCGGTTACCCCGGAGTCCGGCAGTGTGCTGATGGGCAAAGCCATCCGCAACGGCAGTGTGCAACTGCCCCCCTCACTCTCTATTCCTGGGATCGAACAGAACTTGACCTGTACCCCGGCGCCCTGCGTACTGCCGAACGTACAAGCTTCAGGAGGCGTGAACATCGCGAATGAGGATCCCATCGCGGCGAATCCTAAAAACTCGCTGCAACTGTTAACCGGCGCCAACGATTACAACTGCCCCAACTACCAGGGCTTCTATTCATCCAACGATGGCGGATCCACCTGGACCCGTACCTGTTTGACCACAATTGCGGGAGGAAGCGGACTGGGAGATCCGATGGTTGGATATGACCGGCTCGGCAATACGTTCGCCGGAGGAATTCAAAGTGGCTCGCCCGGGCAGGTGATTGTGGTTGCCAGATCGAATAATAATGGAGCCCAGTGGAGCACCCCGGTGGTGGCCGCGACTCCTACGTTCAGCGGAGGCTCTACCGATAAAGGCTGGTTGGAGATCGATACGAACCCAACCAGTCCGCACGTCAACTGCCTCTACGTTTCTAACACCCAATTCGATTCCACCGGATTCAACAGCCAGATCAGCGTTTCGCATTCCTGCACCCATGGAAAGTCATGGAGCACGGTCGGGGTGGATCCGAAGCAGCTTTATCCCGCGCATGTCGATCAATTCAGCGATCTGGCACTCGGCAAGGACGGAACCGTGTATGTGTCGTGGATGCGCTGCCCGGCCACCGGTCCCACCGGAGACTGCGGTGGAACCACCGCGAAAATGCTGACTTCCAAGTCGACCGACGGCGGGGTAACGTGGTCCGCCGCGGTGACGGTCACAAATGCGGCATTGGCTCCTGACAGCTGCGGCGCGTTCTATGGCTGCTTGCCCAACACCTTCGAACGCGTTTCCGATATTCCGGTAATCGCGGTCGACAATAGCACCGGCGCCAACACAGGTCATTTGTATGTCGTCTACTACAACTGGACGGGATCACAGATGAAAGTCAACGTCGCCCACTCAACAGATGGCGGCACGACCTGGAGCGCGGGCGTTCCGGTGGCTCCGGCCACCGCGACCCACGACCAGTTCTTCCCCTGGCTCAACGTCAGTTCGGCCGGAACCGTCGGAGTCTCGTGGATGGATCGCCGCAACGATCCAAACAACGTGAACTACGATGAATTTGTTACCTTCTCGGCCAACGGAGGCACAAGCTTCGGGGTCAACGCGAAGGTCACGTCGGTCATGTCGAACCCGTTCAACGACGGATTCGGCGGCGGCTTCATGGGCGACTACAGCGGCGACGCGTGGGCTGGCCCAGCCTTCTATGCATCGTGGATGGACAGCCGGAACGGTTCGTTCATGCAGGATGAAGTCGGCGGGGTCCTGCGGAAGGCTCCGTAAAATATTCGCAACCTAAGCCGGGACCCGAGGCGCAAGCTTCGGGTCCTTTTTCTTTTGGCGATCCTGCGGGCGGGTGTCCCTCTGTGTTCCCTGTGATTGACCTCTTAGCCGTTAAAACTATTGACTGTTCCCGCGTGAAGTCTCCGGCTTGAAGATCACTCCCTGGCTGGTCCTGCTGTTCATCACCACCCGCAGTGGCGCGGCCAGTTGCAGGTGACGCACGCAGCCCTGCTCTTCCACTGCGGGATGTTCAGCCAGCCAATGCCAATCGAGGAAGCCTTCTCCGGCATCAGGATTCACCGTGAAGTAGCCGATCTGGAACGCAGTCAGGTTTTGGAAGAAGTGGCTGCCCTGCGAAGGGGTCACGCGAAAGTCGCGGAAGCCGGCTTCCACGATGGCGCGCGCTCCGGAAATTTCGTCCCACTCAACCGGTATGCCCAGCCAGGGATCGTTCGATCCCCAGCGCCCCACTCCGATCAGCAAATACGGGCGGCTCTCCGCGTTCAACGTGGCATTGAAGTGCGCTACGGCCTTCGCCACTTCCTGACTGCGGCTGCGCTCGAAGCGTTGCGAGTCGACGACCACAATGTCGTACAGGTTCTCCATGCGCCCATTGCCCAGAACTTTCGTGCTCTGGCAGATCGTTTGGGCAGGATCGAGGTCGCCAATCTTCAGATCCTGATGGTCCCGAGCCAACGTCAGCGGACGAATCTGCAGAAAACCGAACTCTGCCGCTTCCTCCTCCGCCCGCGGCAGCCGCACCGCAAATTCAATTTCCACTGGATTGCCCAGCGCGTCTTCGCCCGACCGCACCAGCACTTCAAGAATTGCGGCCAGAGGAAATATTCCGTGCTTGAGCATGGGCGCAAAAGTCACCACCCGCGAGCCGGGACGGCTGAGGCCGTCGTAGATCACGTGATTGTCGGCGGAGTACGTGGAGCCGACCGCGTGCAGCGTGCCATCGGCTTCGGCAGCATCGAGCCCGAATCGCACTTCGCGCAGATGGCCCGGCCCTGAACCAGCGCCGTCAAGTTCGAGCGCGCAGAATTCCGTTTGCGTGTTGGCGAGAATGTCTTCGACCGAAGAAAACTGCAGCAGATTTTGCGGATATCGCGGGCAGAAGCTGATGCACTTGCCGCCATCTACCACGGTGCGGCCCAGGCCGAGGGCGACGGCCGCAATCCCGTCGGAGAACGTCATCGGCTCCACGGGATAGAAATTGTGCGAGCGCACCACGCCGGAGAAATCGGGATAGAAGCGCTGGCCATATGGCGTGCCCACGACCTGCTGCAGGATCACCGCCATCTTTTCTTCTTCCAAACGATACGGCGTGGCGCGCACGTAGGCCTTGGCGTGCTGGCTGAACGTGGAAGCGTAAATGCGCTTGATTGCCTCCGAGAGTTCGTCCAGGCGAACCTGCGGTTGATCCTGCTGGTTGCCCAGCATAAAAGTTTCGTACACGCCGGTGAATGGCTGGTATTGCGAATCTTCCAGCAAACTGGAGGAGCGCACCGCCAGCGGATAGCGAACTTCCTCCAGAAAAGCTTTCAGGTCTTCGGTCAGGGGAACGGGAAGCGGGCAGTCCAGAAAGCGCTGCTGAATCTCGCTGTCATCGTCGCAGTGCAGGGCGAAGTCGCTCAGGTTATTTTCCAGCAGGAACTGATCGAACATGTCGGTCGCAATCACGACCGCGGGGGGAACCGAGATGCGCACGCCCGGAAACCGTTTGGAGATGCGGCGGGTGCGCAGCAGATGGCGGACAAAGGCCAGCCCGCGCGCCTTGCCGCCCAGCGACCCGGAGCCGATTCGGAGAAAACTTGATTGCGATGGCTTGAACGTGTCCGGCCGGAAATCTCCGATCAGCACTTCGTTCTGCTCGGCGCGGTAATCGTTGATCGAGGCGATCAGGTCGCGGCGCAGGTGCTCGGGACCGTTAAAATCGGAGACCTTGCGTGGCCGCAGCTTGGCGGCGAGCGCGAACTCGGTACGCGCCATCAGCCAGTGCGAAAAATGGTTGCGCTGGGCGTGGAACATCAGGCTGTCAGCGGGCACGGTCTGCAACATCTGTTCAAGCTCGTTCAGATCCTTGGCGCGGCCCACTTCCTGCTGGTCGGGCATGCGGAAGACGAAATCGCCAAACCCGAACTGGTCGGTCAAAATGCGGCGCAGATCTTTGAGCAGAGTCGGCGAACGCTTGCGCAAAAATGAATAGCCCTCGGCCTGCGCCCGCGGGCGAAATTCCGTGCGGCTGGTCTGCAGGACCACCGGCACGTCCGGCGCCAGGCTCTTGACCATGCGTGCCAACTCGAAGCCGGCCTCGGGGCTGAGCTGGCCATCCCAGGGAAACTCGACATCGGAAACCAGGGCGAAAATGTAGTCGCGATATTCCTGCACCAACTGCGCGGCCTCTTCGAAATTCGAGGCCAGCAAAATCTTCGGCCGCGCCTGCATGCGCACCAGCTTGTGCGCCACGTTGATGCCTTCCTGAATCACCCGCCGCGATTGCTTGATCAGCTCGGTATAGATCACGGGCAGGAACGACGAGTAGTAGCGAATGTTGTCTTCCACGACCAGCAGCATCGGCACGCCCATGGCGCGCGTGTCGTGCAGCACGTTGCGCTTGTCTTCGATGTACTTGACGATCGCGATCAGGATGCGCGCCGTCCCCTGCCAGAGGAAGACGCGGTCCACGTCGGTGAGCGGATTGCGCGCGACGAAATTCTTGATCTCGCGATAATCGTAGCCGAGCACAATCACCGGCACATCGAGCCCGGCGCGGCGCACTTCGCGGGCGAGATCGGCGGCGCTGCTGTCTCCGACCGTGAGGTTGGTGACGATGAGATTGAATTGCGGATTGGAGCGCGCCAGATCGAGCGCCTCGGCGCAACTCGACACATGCGTGATGCCCGGAATTTGCCGCAGGTTCAGTTCGAGCGATTCGTCAATCAGCAGTTCATTGAGCCGCCCGTCTTCGCGCAGGATGAACGAATCGTAGAGGCTCGAGACCAGCAGAATGTTCTGCACCCGGAACGGCATCAGGTTCTCGAAGCCTTCAAAGCGCTCTTCGGCGTCGAGAATGGGTCCGGCGATGGGACGGACGATCATGCGCGTAGCTTCCTCCTCAGGAAGGATGCAGCCATGCTTAAGAAGTACCACCAAAGGGTTCCGACGATAACAATCCAAGCGCCGGCGAGGACGCCATACCTCCAACCCAGCGCGATAGTGACAACCGATATTGGGAAGTCAACTATGTTCAAAACAACCCACAAGATTCCGAGGAACTGTAGTTGTGGCGGCAGAATGTAAGCAAGTATGGCACCCGAGCAGATTGCAAGATGGATCAACGGTAGGATGTAAACTCCCTTGAAACGCCCCACTTGACCTCCCAGGCGCGAACAGCCATTGCATCGTTGCCAACGGGTAATCATAGTCCCGACCGACGTAGATAGTCCCGCTTAGGAGAACAGGCGTTCCAAGTCGCGCGCGCCATGTACGACTCGGAGGACGAACACTTCCGCATCGTCTAACCGGTAGAAGAGCAGATGTTTCGGAAAGCCTGCGATCGTCAGTCGCCTTATGTCCCGCAGCAGAGGAGACCTAAATGTGCACAGGACGCCAACGGGTTTGGGCGGCTGCCTGCAAGCGAGATGGCTAATGTGACGGCCTTCTGCCAGCGATCTGCTAACCGACGTCCCGACTGAACTGTGTATCAGTGAGCTTGTTCCACAATGTCTGTGATGGCGGCATCGCTGAAAACCCGCCGACGCTTTTTCACGGCCGGCGGGCGCGCTCACGAAGAGCTGCAATCAGTCCCTTCCGGCGGATTTCGGCGACGGGAATTTCAATTCTTGTTCCTTTGACGGCGGCAACGAGTTCCTGCTCGAGAGTCGCCAATCGTCGTTCTTTGTCCTGGCGAATCAACTCGCGGATGTATTCGCTGGGCGTACCCCAATCGCCGGTGGCCACCTGCCCCTCGACGTATTCCTTCAATGCTTCGGGAAGGGAAATGTTCAGTGACGTCATTGACATGCCTTCATAATATGACAGTTTATGACAGTGGTAAATGTACTCAGAGACCTTAACTTGGTCTGGTACCAACATCCGTCTCATTAGAGGAACATACGCATATGCCGATAGGAGCCCATATTCCTGCATGCCTCCCGCGAAGCTTCTGAGACCCGTAGGACGATGATCGGGACCTCGGACAACGCTGAGCATAGGAAGCCCACAGGCGCGCCCTACGGGCGAGTTGAACCGATTTAACTGCCACATTTATGTTGCTTGTTATCATATAGATACAAGGATTTATTTGCACAGCGCTTGAGCCCGTGAACTATCCCCGAATCAGCCGCTTACGAAGTCACTGTAGCGTTATTGGTGCATACGGTTGACGCAGAGGGCTTGACTTTCTGCTGCTCCAGAACGGCCCTCCAATTTTCCGTTAGATTTCTGCTCGCCGACCGTCACAAGTCAGCCCTTAATCGCCGAGCGGATCTTGGGCGTGCCGGAGACGGCGGCCTTGAGCCCAGCGTCTTTTTGCACAAGATCGAGGACCGTTCTGGTCATCTCTTCGTCGACGTCGGGCGCTCTGCGGATTTCTACCGGGTAGCGCACCAGCAACTCCAATCCCTCATTGGCAAATTGCAGGCGCGCCTCCGGGCGGGGTGCGCGCACTTGAATATCAATCCGGCGCTCGATGCTGGCATGCTGGCGTTCGATCTCGGGCTGGTACTTCTTGTACACCGAATTCACCGCCTCGACCAGCTTGGCTTCTGCCTCCTTGTGATTCCCGTCGGGTGCGATCATCACGACGACCTCGTGCCAGGCATATTCGGTTCCGGGAATCTGCTTGAACAGCGGCGTCGCGGTTTGGAACAGAACGGAATTGGAGAACACGACGATGCGGCCCGTGGGAT
>Ga0070735_10005384_pt1 | contig 10634 bp, 6 predicted proteins | sample Coa_R1_FD_66443 | JGI IMG/M metagenome (GOLD analysis project Ga0070735, IMG submission 66443) | Surface soil microbial communities from Centralia Pennsylvania, which are recovering from an underground coalmine fire - Coalmine... | ecosystem: Environmental > Terrestrial > Soil > Unclassified ... | reverse complement strand
CCGATGGACGCTTCGGGCTGCTTCTCGAACACCGCCTTCCACGAGATGCCGCCGTCGGTGGTCTTGAAGACGCCGCCCCCGCCGGGACCCACGTAGTAGACGTTCGGATCGCCCGGCACGCCGACCACCGCGGCGACGCGACCGCCCGCCACCGTCGGCCCGATGTTCCGGATGCCGAGCCACGAAAGCGAGTCGATGCTCGCGGCGGCGGTGGTGTCGGCGGCCGAGTCAGACGGCACCTTGGCCGGCGTCTTTGCTTTGACGGATTGCTTCGCGGGAGCGGTACTGGTGTCCGCCTTCTGCTTCGCCTGCGCGGGGAGTGACGGGTTCGTGGCAGCGAGGAGGGCGGCGAGACCGAGCGCGAAACGCGTGACGAGCGAACGTGGCATGTGGGGTCGGATGGTGCGCGGAAGGCGCGGTTTCTCTTGGGCCGGGACGGCACGCGAGTGTGGCCGACAGCCGGCGCCCAAGAAACTACGGGCTGTGCCGGAGGTCGGCCACTTGTGGTAACGCGGTCGGACGACGCCCGCGGACGCGTGACGGGCTCTGCCATGTAAGAGAATCGTCATCGGCGCTATGGCGGAGTCCTCGCAAAATTCTGCCGTAAGATTATCTTCGTGCGCCGAAGCTGGCGAACATTGCTTTTGGCGGGGCGAATAGCATCGCGGGTACGGTAGACCACTCGCGTGCTTGGCGCATGAGTCGAGGCAAGAGGTGGCAGCATGACGATGGTGCTCGTGATCGAAGAGGATCGCACCGCATCCGACTGGCTGGTGAGGACGCTGGAGACGGGCGGACATGCGGTCGAGGCGGCCGGCAATGTCGAGACCGCAATGGATCGCGTGCGCTCGCTTCCGCGCACGGACCTGGTGGTGGTGGATCTCGCGCTGCCGCGCACGTCGGGCTTCCAGTTCTTGCGCGAGCTGCGCGAGGAGCACAACGAAGTTCCGGTGATCGCCCTGAGCGCGGAGTGGCGGGAGGTGGACCGGGTGCAAGCCTTTCGGTTAGGCGCCGACCAGCACGCCGTACGGCCGATCGGGGCGTCGGAGTTGCTGGCGCGTGTGGATGGACTCATCGAGCGGACGCGCGCGCGGCGGGCGAGCGGGCACGGTCCGCAGACCTTCCGGGTGACCTATCGTTTTGGCGACATCGAGGTGAACGCCGCGACGCGCGAGGTACGGCGCTCGGGGGCGCCGGTACAGTTGGCGCCGCTGGAGATGGAGCTGCTGCTGGCGCTCATTCGACGCGAGGGCGCAGCGGCGGCGCGGGTCGAGCTGCTCAAGGAAGTGTGGGGCTACGAGTCGGACGTCGTGAGCCGCACGCTCGACACGCACGTCGCCAATCTGCGGGGCAAGCTGGAGCGCGATCCCGCGGTGCCGCGGCACATCCTGACGGTGCGGAAGACGGGATACCGGCTGCAGGCCTAACGGTAGTGGCAGTCCTCCTTTGCCCGGCGACGACGCCGCGGAGGTCACAATGGCTGGCTCGGTGAGGCGCGTGGCCGGAGCGTTAGGCGCCGTGCTCGTCTGCGCGTGCTCGGCGCACCCGGCGCCCAAGACCGACGTGGCGTCCTCGGGAATTCGGAACGACAATGGCGTGACGATTCTCACCGAGGAGGAGCTAGAGAAGCAGAGCCGGTCGCTGCTCGACGTGATGAGGGCGCGTATCCCGTCGATCACGGTCATCGACGACACGCCATGTCCTGACGTCTACCTGCGCGGGCGCTCGACGATCGCGACGTCGTCCAGCCCGGCGATCTACGTGGACGGTGAGCGTGCGAACAACACGTGCGTGCTGGACATGATGAACGTGATGGACATGCAGCGCGTCGAGATCTACCCGAACGGGCTGCCGCGCAGCGGATACCAGAGCAGTCCGTACGGCGTGATCCTCATCTTCATGAAGACGAAAGACTAGCGAGCGAATCGCTCGGGCGCGCGCCGGGAAAGCGCCCCGCCTAGAGAATCGGCGGCTGGTGCCGCCTTGGGGAATGGTCCTCGGTGACCCATTCCCGAAGGCGGCACCAGCCGCCGATTCTTGACAGCGACGTGCGTCCGTCAGCGCGGTCGTGCGCGCTTCCCTGCGTTACGGTCCCGTTGGTTCGTTGCACCCGCCCGTGTGCGTCGGTGCTGCCGTTGGATTCGAGTCCCACCACATGCGGGTAGCAAAGTCGTCCGGTCCACCCATCTGCGTCAGCGCCGCGTTCACGTTCGCCGCGTTCACCGAGTACTCGGTCTGCGAGTACTCGAAGCGCCGCGGAATGAAGTTCACGATTGCGTTAGGCCCGGCGTGCAGCGTGACCGGTACGCACGTGCGGCGCCACTCGGCCCACGCCTGTGTCCCATCGCCAAAGAGCGCGACGTACTTCTGGGTCGCGATCTCGTTGAGGCCGGCGGGGATGCCCGGGGTGTAGGCCACGCCAGGCTGTCCTTCGAACGCCGCAATCGCGGCCGCGTTCGTGACGCCCCACTGGTCCATCGACGCCTGGATCCCTGCGTAATAATCCGTCGCCGCCTCGGCCGGCGAGAGGCCACCCATGCTGCGCGCTGCCACCTCCGCCTTGATGAACATCACCTCGGCGTACGTCATGATGTACGTCGGCAGGTGCAGGCCAGAGCCATCGCCGAACGTGCCGTACGAGGTGGCGCCGGGATAGAAGATCACGCCGGGCCGCGACGCGACGTTGAACCACGTGCCGGCGGTGTCAGCGTTGAGGCCGTTAGGCATTCCACCATAGCCGTTCGGATAGATCGTGGAGTCGAGCACCGGCTGCGCGTAGATCGGCACGCGCGGATCGTTGAACGGCACCATCTGATTCATGAGCGTCTTCGACATCCGGTGGTCGTCGCGGGTCTTGAAGTTGTCGGCCCACGGGTTGTCGTACACGCCGTCGCCCGGCCAGGGCATCTTCGCATTGTCGTCGTTGCTGGTGAACACGCCGGCCGGATCGCCGAATGCCGCCGCGAGCTGGGTGTTCGCGGTACCGGGATCGACGTTGACGATGCGGAGCGCGAGCCGAGCGCGGAGCGAGTTTGCGAACTTCGCCCACTGGGTCAGATTGCCCCCGTAAAGCGGGTCTGCGCCGCCGAGTCCGGCGGAATCGGTCGACTCCATCGCGCTCGCCGCATCGGCCAAACGCGAGAAGAAGGACGTGTAGATGTCCTGCTGCTTGTCGTACACCGGCGTCAGCGTGCCGCCGGTCGAGTCCGCGCCTAACGCTTGGGAGTACGGAATGTCTCCCCACAGGTCGGTCAGGTTCTCGAACACCCAGATTTGCAGCACCGTCGCGGGTCCCCAGATTGCCGGGTTGCCCTCGGCCTGACCCTTCTGAATGACTTTGCGCAAGTCCTGCAGTTCCTGAAAGTACGCATCGTCGAAGTACCCGGTCGTACTCGGACCTTGCAGCCGGCTATAGCGGTCCTCATCCGGGTACTGCACTTCGGCGAGGTGTTGCGACACGAATTCCGTGGAACGGAGGTCCCGCCCGTTCCCCACCCAATGCGCCGCCGTCTGTGCCGCGTTCGTGAACACGGCGCCGGCCGGTGCATCGGTCGGATTGTTTGGGTTGCTGTTCAAGGCGGTGATATGGCTGGTGTCGCACGCCATCGCGGCCAGTACGACAACGCCGCCAGCCACCGCCGAAAAGATCCGCTTCATATTCGTTCTCTCCATTGGTGGCGGTTACGGCGTGACCTGCAGCTGGATACCGAACGACTTCGGATTCGCCAGCGAGGCGAATTCGACGCCCTGGAAGTTCCCCGTCTGCGTGGAGAATTCCGGATCGATGTTCGGCACCTTGGTGCTCGTCCACAGGTTGCGGCCGAAGAGCGCGATCTGCACCTGCGACGCGTGCATCATGCTCGTCAGGTTAGGCGGAACGTCGAGCGCCAACCGCACCTCGCGCAGCTTGAGGTAGCTGTCCTTGTAGATGAACGGCTCGTGGATCGGGAACAGGCTCTGGAAGTATTCTTCCGAGGTCACCACGGTCGTATTCGGTTGTCCGGTGGCGTCGTCGATGCCCTTGATGACGAGGCCGGGGCTGTTCCAGTCCTGTTCGCGGCCATGGATCGTGGACGCCAGCACTCCGGTATACTCGCCGAAGAAGTTCGTGACGCTGAAGATCGAGCCGCCCTCGTGAATGTCGATGAGGCCGGACAGCGTGAGGCGCTTGTACCGGAACTCGTTGCTCCAGCCTCCCGTCCAGTCGGGCTGCACCGTGCCTAACACAGCCTGCGGGCCGAGCTGCGGCAGACCGTCGTGCAGGAGCAGCTGATGCGTGGTCGGGTCGCGGAGGAACGTGTAGCCGTAGAGCGCGCCGTAGGGCTGGCCCTTGCGGGCCTCCTCCGTCAAATACCACGAGCCACCGAGCACGATCGTCTGGACGTCGTTGGTGAGGGCGTCGACGCGGCTGTTGTTCTTGTTGAACGTAAACGTGGTGTTCCACTCGAAGTCGCCGTTGAACGCACGCACCGGCGTGACGTTGAGCGATGCTTCGTAGCCCTTGTTGCTGATCTTGCCGGCGTTGATCCACTTGTCCTGGAAGCCCGACGTCGGCGACACCGGGACGTTGATGATCTGGTTGGTCGTGGCCCTCGAATAGTACGAGGCATCGATCGTCGCGCGGTCGCCGAATAGCCCAACCTCGAAGCCGACTTCGTTCGCGCGAGTGATTTCCGGCTTGAGATCGGAGTTGGCCAACGCATCGTCGAGCGTGTACAGCGGCTGGCCGCCGAACTTGGTGGACTGCCCATCGAACGTCGTCAGCAGCGAGTACGCCGGTGCGGTGTTACCCACTTTGGCGATTGACCCGCGCAGCTTGAGGTACGTGAGGACGTTCGACTTGATCGATGGGAGTGCGTCGCTCAGGACTAACGACGTGTTGACCGATGGATAGAAGTACGAATTCTTGCCCTTTGGCAGCGTCGATGACCAGTCGTTGCGCGCGGTTCCTTCGATGGTCCACCAGTTGTCCCACGTGAGCGACGCCGACCCGAACACACTGTTCGTCTGGTCCTTCTCGTCGAATTGCGTGAGCGTCGGCGAGATGGCTGCGTTGCTGATGTTGTAAATGTTCGGGACGGAGATGCCCAACGTCTGCTGCTGGTTCGTGTGGTAGTTCGCCTGGTGTTCGCCGACCGCGGCCAGCGCATTCAACTGCAGCTTGCTCGTGAGCGCGTGCGTCGCGTTGAGCAGCGCGTCCGTCGTGTAGTCCGTCTGGCTCTCGTTGTACAGGTTGAACGCGCCTGCATACGCGAGATCCTCGAGACCCGCTCCGGCCCAACTCACGTTGCCGGACGCGACATCCTGCTGCGACTGCGTGTTGAAGATGTCGCCGCCCGCCCGGCCGGTAGCGCTCAACCAGTCGGTGATGTGGTAGGTGGCCGACACGGATCCGATGTACTGATTCCGCGTGTCGGACTCGGGATTCATGTACTGCAGGAAGAACGGATTGCTGTGATAGTTGCTGTTCCAGTTATAGCGATTGCCGAACTGGTTGTAGTCCTTGTAGTGCGCCCGGAGCGCATTCATGTCCACCTGGCGTCCGAACCAGACGTCGAGTCCCTCGAGGATGCCGGCGTTGTAGCCGACGCCCGCGCGATTCAAACCATTGTTGCGAAGGAACTGAAGACTCGCGGTCGTGGTGAGCTTATCGCCGATCTTGAGGTTGCCGGCGAGCGAGCTCGTCCACTTATGGAAGAAGTTGTTCGGAACGATACCGCTCTGGTTCTGCACGCCGACCGCCATGCGGGCGTTCGACTTGTCGCTTCCACCCTCGACCGCGAGATTCGCCTCGAACGTGCCGCCCGTATTGAAGAACGAGGAGACGTTGTCCGGGTGTGCGATCCACGGCTGCTGCGCACCCGTGAACTGGTCGATGAGGCGGCCATCCAAGCGCGGACCGAAGCTCTGGTCGTTGCCGTCCTGAATGCCGTCGCCTAACCCGTCGACGTAGCTGAACGCACCGCCGGCACCCTGTCCATACAGGTTCTGGAAGGTGGGCAGGATGCCGACCTTGTCGAACGAGTAGCTGGTGTTGAGATGTGTCTGGATCTTGCCGTCGCTGTTGGACCCGTGCTTGGTCGTGATGATCACGGCGCCGTTGGCGGCCTGGGACCCGTAGAGGGCCGCTGCGTTAGGCCCCTTGAGCACTGTGATCGACGCGATGTCATCGGCGTTGAGGTCGCTGATCGTGCTGCCGTAGTCCCACCCGCCGTTCGCGTCGGAGCCGCGATCGCGGGTCAGGATGGGCACGCCGTCGATGACGTACAGCGGCTCGTTGTTGCCCGTGATCGACGCCGAGCCGCGGATGCGAATCGCGACGGATCCGCCCTGCGTGCCGGGCGACGTGACTTGGACGCCCGCCACCTTCGCGCCTAACTGCTCGACGAAATTATTGTTGGGCGACTGGGTGAGCTGCTCGTTGCTCACCGCCTGGGCGGACGTGCCGAGTTGGCTTTTCTGGACTTGCTGGCCTTCGGCGACGGTGATCACGCCCTGCAACTGCACCGGCGCGACCTCGAGCGCGAAGTCGAGCGTGTTCGTGCCCTGCGTCAGCTTCACGACCTGCGAGCGCTCGCGATAGCCGATGAGCCGCGCGGTGATGGTGACGGTTTGTCCGACTTCGCCGGTCGGCAGGACGATGCGGTATGCGCCGTCGCCGGCGGCGATGCCGCCGAGTCTGGTGTTCTGGATGTACACGGTGGCGTTGGGCAGCGGGGCTCCGCCCTCACCCGTCACGTGGCCCTGGAGAACGTCTTGGGCCGCGAGGACGGTGGGCATGAGCGCGAGCGCCGCTGCTGCGATCAATGCATGACGAAGTCGAGCGTCCATGCTGCCTCCTGTTCCAACTCGCTCGGGAAATTAGTGGCCACGGGCTGCGAGGCGAACGCACGAGGCGACGCCGCCGGGGGCACGTTAGGCGGGGCGGGAACCGCCCGGCACGAGGGGAAATGATGGAGCGGGGCCCGGGCACTGGTCAGCACGGCGCAGGCAGGATTCACAGGACCTTGACGCGGTCTTGACAAACGATCAGGCGGGCTCGGCCGCAGCTATGGGCCAAGCCGGGCGTTCGCCGCCCGTACGTCAGCCGCTATGTCAGGGAAATGTTACGGAGATATCCGCGCCGGAGCAGAGGGCGCAGAGCCGAGCGATGCCGCGCGGCAGACGGACGTGGGCCGCGATCGCGATCCGCTTCGCCTAACGACCGAGCATCAAGCGAACCGTGGCGCCGGGATGGATCGTAAATGGGATGACCCCATTTCGCGACCCGAGTGTCGGCTGGGCAATCAGCGCCAGGCGCGCCCCCGGATATACGAGCTCGGGTGGAACCTGGATGCGCACCGATTCCAGCGCCCCGATCCTCCCGACGTCGAGCCGCCGGCTGCCGTCTGTGATGTACAGCTGATAGGCGCTCGGGAGCACGTTCTGGAGAAAGATGTACGCGGGCGCCCCCTGGTCCTTCGGCTGGTCAGACGGCGCATGGTGGCTGCAGCCTGCGAGGCCCGCGGAACAGGCGGCCACGACCACCATACCGGCTACGAGCGTGAACCGCTTCATCGATCATCCTCCGAGGAGGGACGCACCGTAACGCAGAGAATCTTCTCGCCTGGGCCCGTTAGGTCAAGGAGCATGCGCGTGCATTCGTGGCGCACGACGGGTAGATTCCCAGCAGAGCGGCGGCGGGCCTTCACTCGCGCGTCCGCCGGTCGTCCGCCTACCCTCCTCTCCATGACTAACAATCGACGCATGGCGCCCGGCGCGCCGGGCATCGAGCCGCGGTGGACCTCGAGCGCCAAATCCGGCGTCGGCACGTCCCCAACCGGCCAGAGCCACGTCTGGTTCACGCTCAGCCACGGCATCTTCAACGAGATCTACTTCCCCGATGTCGACATCCCGTGCACGCGCGACATGGGCATGATCGTCACCGATGGCCAAGAGTTCTTCTCGGAGGAGAAGCGCCACACGTCGCACGAGATCGCGCACATCGCGCCCGGCGTGCCCGGCTTTCGCCTGCGCAACACGTGCGAAAACGGGCGCTATCGCCTCGACAAACACGTCGTGTCATCGCTGCGGCACGACGCCGTGCTCCAGCAGACGTCGTTCGTCCCGCTGCGCGGAACGCTCGCCGACTATCACCTCTACGTGCTCCTGTCGCCGCACCTCGGCTGCCGCGGCAGCGAGAACGTCGCGTGGCTGGACGAGTACAAAGGCGTGCCGATGCTCTTTGCGCGGCGCGCCGACTACGCGCTCGCCCTAGCATGCAGCGCGCCGTGGCTGGCGCGGAGTGTGGGCTTCGTGGGTGTGTCCGACGGCTGGCAGGATCTCGACGCGCACAAGACGCTCACGTGGCAGTACGACCTTGCCGAGTCCGGCAACGTCGCGCTCACGGGCGAGATCGACCTCGGCGCCGCGGACGGCCAGTTCCTGCTTGCGTTAGGCTTCGGCCGCGATGACGCCAAGGCCGCGTTCGCCGCGCGGTCGGCGCTCTACCATGGCTACGAGCGCGCGCAGGCGGCGTACGTGCACGGCTGGCAGCAGTGGCAGCACGCGCTCGCCATCAACAAGGCCGGCATGCCGGGCGATCCCAAGGTGCGCGGCGTGAGCGCGGCCGCGCTCCGCGTGCACGAGTCCAAACGATTCGCGTCGGCGATCATCGCCAGCATGTCGATTCCGTGGGGCTTCGCCAAAGGCGACAACGACCTCGGCGGATACCATCTCGTGTGGCCGCGCGATCTCGTCGAGGCGGCCGGCGGACTGCTCGCCGCCGGCGCGACGTCCGATGCACAGCGCGTCCTCAATTATCTCGCCACGACGCAGGAGGGCGATGGCCACTGGGCGCAGAACATGTGGCTGGACGGCGTGCCCTACTGGAACGGCGTGCAGCTGGACGAAGCGGCGTTCCCGATCCTGCTCGTCGACCTGCTGCAGCGCGAGGACGAGATGTCGCTCGCCGACCTCGAGCGCATCTGGCCTGTCGTTAGGCGGGCGGCGGCGTTCATCGCGCGCTGCGGACCCGGCACGCCGCAGGACCGGTGGGAGGAGAACGCGGGGCTCTCGCCGTTCACGCTCGCCGTCGAGATTTCGGCCCTGCTCTCCGCGGCGCAGCTGGCCGAGCAGCACGGCGAGATGGATGTCGCGCGCTACCTGCGCGAGACGGCGGACGGATGGAACGACGACATCGAGCGGTGGACCTATGCCGCCGACACCGCGCTCGCCCGCAAGTTAGGCATCGAGGGCTATTACGTGCGCATCGCGCCGATCGCCGCCGAGACGGCCGCGTCGCCCAAGGAAGGCTTCGTCCCGATCAAAATGACGCTGCCCGACATCGACGCCGAGTCGAGCATGGTCGTGAGCCCGGACGCGCTGGCCCTGGTCCGGTTCGGGCTCCGCGCCGCAAACGATCCCCGCATCGTGAACACCGTGCGCGCCATCGACGCCGTGCTCAAACGAGAGCTGCCGTACGGGCCAGGCTGGCGCCGCTACAACGGCGATCGATACGGCGAATACGACGACGGAGCGCCCTACGACGGCGGCGGCGTCGGACGGTGCTGGCCGCTGCTCACGGGCGAGCGCGCGCACTATGAGCTCGCCGCCGGCCGGCCGGAACGTGCACTGGACCTGCTGCGCATCATGGAAAAGTCCACCAGCAGCACGGGCATGATCCCGGAGCAAACCTGGGACGCGCCCGATATCCCGGATCTCGAGCTCTTCAATGGACGTCCCGCCGGCTCGGCCATGCCGCTCGTGTGGGCGCACGCGGAGCACATCAAGCTCTGCCGCTCGATCGCCGATGGCCGCGTGTTCGACACGCCGTCGTACACGGCGCAGCGCTACGTACTCCAGCGTACGCCGTCGGCGTACGCCGCGTGGCGATTCAATCTCAAACGCCGACGGATGCCGCAAGGCAAGACGCTCCGCATCGAGGTGCTCGCACCCGCGACTGTGCATTGGAGCGCCGACGGCTGGCGCACTACCACGGACACGCCCACGCAATCAACCGGACTCGGCGTGTTCATCGCCGACCTGCCGACCACGCGACTCGGCAGCGGCGACAGCGTCGTGTTCACGCTGTTCTGGTCGGGCGACCAGCGTTGGGAGGGCGTCGATTACACGGTTGTGGTGGAGTAACAACGGCGGATACGACATGAAGGCGGACAACGCCGGACCGGGCCGGTCTCGTCCCGCTGTCGAATGATGGCGCGATTGCTGCTTCGAGAACGGAGATGGCCGCCTTAACCTGTTGCTATCCGGGATTTGTCCGGCACCGTCCAGTCCTGTCCGCCTTATGAGTCTCACAAAAGCCCAACTGGAGCATTTTCGCAGGCGCTTGCTCGAGGAGCGTGAGCGGGTGACGCGCGATCTGGCCCGATATCACGCCAAGACCGAACGATCGTTACGCGACGAGTCGGGCGAGCTGTCGTCGGCGCCCGTACACCTCGCGGATCTTGGTACCGACACGGAGGACCAGGAGCTCGACGCGTCCAACGCGGCACGCCAATCGTTGGAGCTCGAGGAGATCGACGCGGCGCTGGAGCGGCTGTATCGCCGGCCCGAGGAATACGGTCGGTGCGAGAAGACGGGACAGCCGATTCCGTACGAGCGGCTGGATTTGATCCCGTGGGCTCGTACCTGTT
>Ga0070735_10005383_pt1 | contig 10635 bp, 6 predicted proteins | sample Coa_R1_FD_66443 | JGI IMG/M metagenome (GOLD analysis project Ga0070735, IMG submission 66443) | Surface soil microbial communities from Centralia Pennsylvania, which are recovering from an underground coalmine fire - Coalmine... | ecosystem: Environmental > Terrestrial > Soil > Unclassified ... | reverse complement strand
GGCGTCCGCAGCGTCGGCGACAACGTTTATTTCGGCGCCGGATGCAAGATTGTGGGTGACGCCAAGATCGGCAACAATGTTGTGATCGTGGCCAACAGCGTTGTGCTTACCGACGTGCCAGACAACACGACCATCATGGGCGTGCCTGCGCGAATTAAATTGCCCGGCGGCCGGGGACCCAAGAAATTTGCCTGGAGATCGGATGATCCGAAGAAGAAATCCGGCAACCAATCGAACGGGCAGAATGGGAATCACAACGGTGCAGGGAACAGCAAGGTTTCAGCCGAGGAGCAGCAGACTCCGGCTCCCAAGGCGCACGCCTAGGCGGGAAAGAGATCCCGCGCAAGCGGAGGAAGAGAGAAAGGACATTGGATTTTTCCTGGAGTGAAGAGCAGGCGGCGTTTCGCAAAGAAGTCATCCGGTTTGCCAAAGAACAATTGAACGACGATCTCGCGAGGCGGGATCACGAAGAAGAATTTCCTGTTCATTTCTGGAAAAAATGCGGCGAGTTCGGGCTCCTCGGATTGCCGGTTCCGGTGGAATACGGCGGCGCGGGCGCTGACACGCTTACGACAGTTTGCGCACTGGAAGCGCTAGGTTACGGCTGCAAAGACAACGGATTCCTGTTTTCGCTGAACGCCCACATGTGGACTTCCGAAGTCCCGCTGATGGCGTTCGGCACCGAGGAGCAAAAGCGCAAGTACCTGCCGAAACTCGCAAGTGGAGAGTTCATCGGTCTACATTGCATGACCGAGCCGGGGTCGGGCTCAGATGCCTACAGCCTGAAGACGCGAGCCGAACGCAAAGGTGACCGGTACATTCTCAACGGCAGCAAGACCTTCATAACGAATACGACGCACGCCGATCTTTTTATTGTGTTCGCGAACGTAGATTTTTCGAAGGGTGCGAACGGAGTTACGGCGTTTCTCATCGAGAAGGGCACGCCGGGATTGATCGTAGGCGAGAAGCTGCACAAGATGGGCATTCGCACTTCGCCCACGGGTGAGGTTGGTCTGGTGGATTGTGAAGTTCCCGCGGAGAACATTCTCGGCAAAGAAGGCAGCGGGCAGGCGATCTTTACGCATTCGATGGAGTGGGAGCGCACCTGCATCCTGGCCAGCCACGTCGGCATGATGCAGCGGCTGCTCGAGACCTGCGTGAAGTACGCGCACGACCGGAAGCAGTTCGGAGCTCCGATCGGGAAATATTCCGCGATCGCCAACAAAATTGCCGACATGGAAGTGCGGATCGAAGCCGGGCGGGGATTGATCTATAAAGCGGCATGGCTGAAGAGTCAGGGACGCCACGCGCTGCGGGAAGCTTCGATCGCGAAACTTTTTGTGAGCGAGGCCTGCGTGCAAAGCTGCCTCGATGCCATCCAGATTCACGGCGGTTATGGTTACATCAGCGAGTACGAGATGGAGCGCGATTTACGGGATGCAATCGCGGGCAAGATCTACTCGGGAACTTCCGAGATGCAGCGAGTGATTATCGCCGGTTTTCACGGCCTCTGACGATTGTTTTGTACACGCCCCCAAATCCAGCACAGATTTTTGCAAGAAAAACGGGACGACATGGCATACATACTGCAACAGCTTTTGACCAAGAGCGCGGAACGGTTTCCGGAAAAGACAGCGGTGTGGGCGCGTGGACGCAGCATCACCTATCGCAAACTGAATGAGCGGTCGAATCAGCTGGCGCATCTTCTGCGCGAGCGCGGCATCCGGAAAGGCGACCGCATCGGAATTTATTTTCCGAAGTGCGTGGAATCGGTTGTCGCCATGTTGGGGATTGTGAAGGCAGGCGCGGTTTATGTTCCGCTTGATCCGCAAGCGCCTGCGGACCGCATTTGCTACATCATTGGGAACTGCGGCTGTCGAGCATTAATCACCCGGGAAGACAAGCGGCGCAGTTTGGATGAGGCGACGTTGGACGCGCTTGAGTTTTGCGTGCTGACTGATGAGTCGCCGAAATCGAGCAACGGTTCGCGTGTGGTTCCGTGGTCGACGTTGAGTGGTTATCCGGCGGCGGATGCTCCGAAAGTCGTTCTCACCGAAACCGACCTCGCTTACATTCTTTACACCTCCGGTTCCACAGGCCGCCCCAAGGGTGTGATGTTGACGCATCAGAATGCGCTTACATTCGTTGAGTGGTGTGCAGAGACGTTCAAAATCACCAGTGAAGACCGGCTGTCGAATCACGCTCCGCTGCATTTCGATCTTTCCGTGTTCGACGTTTACAACACATTGGAAGCGGGAGCGACGGTGTATTTGATCACGGAAGACCTGGCGCTGTTCCCCGCGAAACTGGCGAGTTTTATTGAGACGCAGGGGATCACGGTTTGGTATTCCGTGCCATCGGCGCTGACGCTGCTTTTGCTGCACGCGAACTTGAACGCGGAGAAGCTGGCAAAATTGCGCCTGATTCTGTTTGCCGGCGAAGTGTTTCCGATGAAGTACTTGCAGCAACTCGCGACGCTGCTGCCACACATCGAATTGCAGAACCTGTACGGTCCGACGGAGACTAACGTTTGCACCTATTACCGCGTGGAGCGCGACCGCTTGGCGAGCATGGAGAAGTTGCCTATCGGAATCGCGTGCGAGAACACGGAGGTTTTCGCCGTCAACGACCAGGATGAGATCGTCACCGAGCCGGGAGGAACTGGTGAGCTCTACGTTCGCGGGCCATCTGTGACGTGCGGTTACTGGGCTGATGCGGAAAAGACTGCCAAGATGGTTCTGCCGAATCGTTTCCAGCGCAACTTTGAAGAGAAGATGTATCGCACGGGCGACCTGGTACAGCTGGCCGAAGATGGAAATTATTATTTTCTCGGACGCCGCGACAGCATGATTAAGAGCCGCGGCTACCGCATCGAGCTCGGCGAAATCGAAAGTGCGCTGCTCAGCCATGAGGCGATCAAGGAAGCCGCCGCGATCGCCATCCCAGACGACATCGTGAGCAACCGCATCATCGCGGTGATTGCGGCGCATGACGGGATGGAGATTAAAGCTGCCGAACTGCAGCAGCACTGCGGCACCCGGATTCCGAAGTACATGATCCCCGAATTGATAGAGTTCCGCACCAGCCTGCCCAAGACCTCAACCGGGAAGGTAGATCGTGTGCAACTCACGCAGGAGAGCATTCGCGCGGCGCAACAATCCGCGACAGAAGTAGTTTCGCAGTAACCGATTTGGAATCAGATTTAATACAAGATCCAGGAGGAAGCTTTGTAATGTCCACCGTAAACCAAACACCTGCCACCCAGTCTTCCGCATTGAAAGAACAGATTCACCAGTTCATCATGGAAAACCTCGCGCACGCCAAAGGCATCACGTCTTTCACGGACGACGAGAATCTGATGGAGAGCGGCGTGGTCGATTCACTGGGAATTTTTCGTATCGTTTCCTTCCTCGAGGAGGAACTCCATGTCCGGGTGAGCGACGAAGAGATCAATGCCGAAACCCTGCAGAGTGTAAACTCAATTGAGAAACTGGTTTTGAGCAAGAAGAAGTAATTGCCAAGGAAAACGCAACCGCAACCCTGATCCCGGTTTCGTTTGGCGAGAACAGGCCCTCCTCCAGCCTGCGCGCACCTTTGAAGAAGTCAACTGACTATCTGCACGCCGCACCATGCACTAGCAGTCCCGGGCCCCCGATTTTCGACTTGCCGACGAGAGTGTTCTGTGAAGAGTGAACCCAATCTGTATAGCGAGACTGGCGCAGTAGCCCCCACTGCCAGCGAGCGGTGGGTGTCCGTCCCCCAGTTGGTGACCGAACGGACGCGAAAGAACCCCGAGGCAATTGCGGTCGTCTCCGGCTCCGAGTATTTGACGTACGGAGACCTGGAGCGGCGCGCCAACCAGCTCGCCTGCTTCTTGAAGGCTAAAGGTGTGGGTGCGGAGCATGTTGTGGGATTGCATTTACAGCGATCCTGTATTTCCGTCATCGGAGCGCTCGCCGTGTTGAAGGCCGGCGCCGCCTATATGCCGCTCGATCCGTCGCTTCCCTCGGAACGGTTGCGTTACATGCTGATAGATGCCGGGGTTTCTCTGGTGTTGAGCCGCGCGGAGATTTCGGGGCTGCTGCCAAAGCACACTTGGTCGGTTGTGGAGATCGACAACTCGCCTTCTGAGCTGTCGGGTTATCCGGCGAATGGGCGGTCGACAGAGCTTACGGATGAGAGCCTCGCCTACGTAATCTATACGTCAGGTTCGAGTGGACAACCGAAAGGGGTTGAGGCAACGCACGGCGGTTTGCGGAATCTGGTCGACTGGCATATCCGCGCGTTTGATGTAAAAGCGACGGATCGAGCCAGCGCGCAAGCGGTGGTCGGATTTGATGCGGCGGTATGGGAGTTGTGGCCATATCTGGCTGCCGGAGCCAGCGTGCATATACCGGAGGAATCGATTCGCACCAGCCCCCAAGCGATGCGGGATTGGCTGTCTGCCGAGAAGATCAGCATCACGTTCGTGGCTACTCCAATGGCGGAACAGATGTTGCTGCTGGATTGGCCCGCCGACTGTGCACTGCGCATTTTGCTGACCGGAGCGGACACGCTACATCGGCGTCCGCCTGCAGGTTTGCCGTTTACGCTGGTAAACAACTACGGGCCGACGGAGGCGACAGTCGTTGCGACTTCAGGAGCGGTTAGCCCGAGCGGCGGGTGCAGTTGTCCGCCGACCATCGGACGCGCAATCGACAATACGCAGATTCACATTCTCGATGAGAAGATGCAGCCTGTGGGCGCTGGCGAAGCCGGCGAGATTTATATCAGCGGAGCCGGGGTAGCGCGCGGGTATCGGAATAATCCTGTGCTCACGGCAGAAAAGTTTATTCGCAGCCCGCTCAGCAATTCGAGCGTACGGCTCTACAAGACCGGGGATCGCGGGCGGTTCCTCGCGAACGGAGAAATCGAGTTTCTCGGAAGGCTCGACGATCAGCTGAAGATTCGCGGCTTCCGCGTGGAACCGAATGAGATCGTCAGCGCGTTGAACGCCATTGATGACGTGCAGGCCAGCGCAGTCAAAGTTGAACCGGATCACGCCGGCTCCAACCGTCTAATCGCTTACCTTGTTCTGGCCCCCGAAGCTCAAGTGAGTGCGGCCGAATTGCGAGAGGCGCTCTCGAAACAGCTTCCCGATTACATGGTTCCAGCACTTTTCGTGCGAATGGAGGCGTTGCCGCTGACGGCGAGCGGCAAAGTCAACCTTTCCGGGCTTCCAGCGCCAACCGGAGCAAACGCTCTGAGCGACGACAAATTCGTTGGCCCGCGAACCTCAGTCGAAAAAAGGCTGGCGACAATTTTGAAGCCGCTGCTGCATATAGATCGCGTCAGCGTAAAAGACAATTTCTTCCTCCTGGGCGGCCATTCCTTGATGGGCACGCAGCTGATCACGAAAATCAGCGAGTCGTTTGGGGTGGAGCTCAGTCTGTTTAGCCTTTTCGATCATCCCACGCTCGAAGAAATGTCGCTGGAAGTGGAAAAGCTCATACTCGCGAAAGTCGAGGCCATGAGCGAGGAGGAACAGCGCGCGCTGACGCAGTTCGCGCTTGAGGGGAAGCGGTAGTGCCGTTGGGAACCGATTCCATCGCCCGCGTTGAAAAGTCCGACGCGGCGCTTAGCCTTTACCATCTGCTCGATCCTGCAGTTCTCGCCAATCCATACCCGCTGTTTCACCGCCTGCGCCGTGAGGATCCTGTTCACTGGGATCCTTTTCTGCACGCCTGGGTCGTAACCCGGTATGCGGACGTTCTCGAAGTCCTGCATACCTACGCCGCCGACCGCACTCCGACACCCGAACAGCTCGCGAACATGGGACTGTCGCAACTTGCGCCCCTGGCGCAGTTGATGGTGAAGCAGATGCTGTTCATGGACGCGTCGGCCCACACGCGTTTGCGCGGTCTCGCATCCCAGGCTTTCACGCCGGCGCGCATTGAGGTGTTGCGGGCGCATATTCAGGAGATCGTCGATCGTTTGCTCGATGCGGTTGCGGCTCGCGGCGCGATGGACGTGATTGCGGATCTGGCCGAACCGCTGCCTGCAATTGTTACAGCCGAGATGCTCGGTCTCCCGGTGGACGATCGCCATCGTCTGAAAGCGTGGTCGGCGAATTTTGCGGAGATGCTGGGCAACTTCCAGCACAATCCCGACCATGCCAGCCGCATGTTGCAGACGGTTGAAGAAATGACCACGTATTTTCGTGAAGCGGTTCGCGAAATCAAGGCGCATCCTCGAGAGGGACTGATAAGCTCGCTTTTGAGCGCGGAAGTAAACGGGGATCGGCTAACGGAAGAAGAAGTAGCGGCGAATGCCATCATCACGATGGTCGGCGGCCAGGAAACGACGACGAACCTGATTGGAAATGGCATGCTGACTTTGCTGCGGCACCCCGAAGAAATGAAGATGCTGCGGGAGAATCCGGGGCTTACAGCATCCGCGGTCGAGGAGATGCTGCGCTTTGAAAGCCCTAGCCAACATACGGCGCGCCTTGCGCCGAGCGACCGAACGCTGGGTGGAAAACAAATTCGAAAACGGCAGGCCGTAATCGCGGTGATGGCGGCGGCGAATCGCGATCCGGAGAGGTTTCCGGAACCCGATCGCTTCCATATTGCCCGCGCAGACAATCGCCACGTAGCATTCGGCTATGCGGCGCATTTCTGTTTTGGTGCGCCTTTAGCGCGGATGGAGGGTCAGATCGCGTTTGGCACGTTGTTGCGACGGCTTGAGAAGATTGAACTGCCGCCGCAGAATCTGGTGTGGCGAACAAATTTGGGCTTGCGCGGAATGACTTCTCTGAAGGTAAAGTTCGAAGCGACTGCGGGAGTGAGCGAGCGCGTGCAATGACTCGACCACAAAGCTCTGCCATGATGACAAGCGGCCTGACGGAGCCGGAACGGCATCGCATTCTCGTGGAGTGGAACGATACGGCGAAGCCGTATCCATCGGATAAGTGTGTGCACGAACTGGTGGAGGCGCAGGCGTCGCAGAATCCTTCTGCAATCGCCGCAGAACATGAATCTCGCCAACTTAACTACGGAGATCTGAACTCACGAGCGAACCAGTTGGCGCGACTGTTGCAGGCGAAAGGCGTGGGACGCGATGTTCCGGTCGGAGTTTGCCTAAGACGCTCGCTGGAATTGCCCGTGGCTCTGTTAGCGGTGTTGAAGGCAGGCGGGGCTTGCCTGCCGCTGGATCCCGATTATCCCAAGGATCGCCTGGCGCACATTCTGCAAGATTCGCAGGCGCCGGTCGTGATCACGAGCCGCGGCTTGCAGCCGGATCTGGCAGGGAACGCCGAAGCGCTTTTTCTGGAATCGGATTGGAAAATTCTTTCCGGTCAGAGCCCGGAAAACCTGACTCGATCCGCGAATGCCGAAGACCTCGCCTACATTATTTATACGTCCGGTTCGACGGGAAAACCGAAGGGCGTGATGCTGACGCATCGCGGCCTGGTGAACCACGGAACCGCGTCGATCGATCTTTACGGTCTGACTCCGAGAGACCGCATGTTGCAGTTTGCGTCGATCAGCTTCGACATTGCGATCGAAGAAATTTTCCCCACCTGGTTTGCCTGTGGCGCGGTGGTGCTGCGCAGCGACGATATGCCGCTGGATGCGGCCGACTTTCTGCGATGGATCGGGCAAAAACAGGTTACGGCGCTCGATCTGCCAACGGCATACTGGCATGAGCTGGTACATGGAGCGGCCGAGACGCAGGAACACTTGCCGGACTGCTTGCGGCTGGTCATTGTTGGCGGGGAAAAAGCTTCGGCCTCGGCTTATGTAACATGGCTGAAGATTGGCGGAGGACGCGTTCGCTGGGTGAATACGTATGGGCCGACGGAAGGCAGCGTGATCGCGAGCGCATATGAGCCGGACCCTGCACGGCCGTTCCCGGAAAATCTGCCCATCGGCCGTCCGATCGCGAATGTTCAGCTCTATGTTCTCGATTCCGATTTGCAACCCGTGCCGGTCGGGGAAGCCGGGGAACTGCACATTGGAGGCGCGGGAGTTGCTCGTGGCTACCTGAATCAGCCGGAGCTGACTAACGCCAAGTTTATTGCCGATCCGTTCAGCGCGAGCCCCTCTGGCCGCCTCTATAAGACTGGCGACATGGTGCGCTACCTGCCCGATGGCAACATCGAGTTTCAGGGGCGGGTGGATTTTCAGGTGAAGATTCGAGGTTTCCGCATTGAACTGGGCGAGATTGAATCCGTACTCGAAAAACACCCTGCGGTGGCCCAGGCCGTTGTTACGGCGCGCGAGGTAAATGGAGTGAAGCGCCTGGCGGCGTACGTGATCACGCTGGGCGATTCAGTCAATTCGTCCGAACTGCGGCGTTACGTGAAGGATTCGCTTCCGGAGTACATGGTCCCGGCGGATTTCGTTTTTCTGAAATGTTTCCCGCTAACCCCAAATGGGAAGGTTGACCGCCGGGCATTGCCCGAACCTGCACCGAGTGATGAGGAGAAATCCGAAGATTTTGTTGTGCCGCGCGATGAAAGCGAAGCGGCCATGGCAAACCTTTGGGAGCAGGTGCTCGGCAAGAAGCCGATCGGGGTGCGAGACAATTTCTTCGAACTTGGCGGGCACTCCTTGCTCGCCATACGGCTGACTCGGCAGATCGAAAAGAGCTTTGGCAAAAAGCTGACGATCACGGCATTACTGCAGGCACCGACGGTCGAGAGCCTGGTTCGACTGGTGAAAGACGACAATCCCCCGTGGTCGCCACTGGTTCCTCTGCAGACGGCGGGGTCGAGGCCGGTATTCTTCTTTGTCCATGGACTCGGCGGAACGGTCATGCGGTTTCACGAACTGGCGAAGCACATGGTTCCGGACCAACCGTTTCATTGCTTTCAAGCGCAGGGAATGGATGGCAAACTGCCGTGCCTGAATCGAGTTGAAGATATGGCCGAGTTGTACCTGGAGCACATGCGCGCAACCCAACCGCGCGGGCCGTATTTTCTCGGAGGCTACTCATTCGGAGGCTTGGTGGCTCTGGAGATGGCGCGCCGATTGCGAGCTCGCAGTGAAGAAATAGGATTGCTCACGCTCGTGGATACATATCTCCCCGGGCCGACGGAAAACCAATCGTTGCTTGGACGATTTCTTTCGCTATCCGGCGCGCAAAAATGGGCCTACCTGAAGAAAAGAGCCGTACGCTACGGGCGAGGAATCAAGAGAAGGATTGTCGCTCTCTATCTGCCGCCCGCGATCAAAGCTGTCCGGGAAGCTTGTGCAATAGCAGAACGCGAATATCAACCAAAATTATATGAAGGGGACATCGTGATTTTCCGCGCCAGCGAAAAAGCTCTGCGGGGCCTCGATGATCCGAGGGGCGGCTGGCAGAAGTATGCGGCGGGCACGGTCGAGATTCATGAGGTGGATGGGGATCATGGCAATATTCTCAACGACCCGCAGGTGAAGCTCTTGGCGGCGCAGATCCGCGCGCGATTGGAAAAAGCACAATCCGAAGTGATGGAATACGCTGCAGTCACACGTCGTTAGCCAGGAAGCGTGAACAGTTACCCGCACCGGTTTCAGCACAGCTAGTTCAAAAACATCCGGAATTAGGAGAGAGTTCGTGCCGGTAGTCGATTCCACCAAACCGACAGAGGATGCGTTGCTAGAGGCAGCCGGGAACCCGGAACGGATTCGTCTGTTCAGCCGGGATTTTATCTTCAAGAGATTTGTTCCCTGGGTCATGAAGGGTGGATTGGCGATCCTCGACTATGGCCTTTTCTCGGGCTCGAATTTTCTGTTGGGTGTTCTGCTGGCGCGCTGGATGGCGCCCGAGCAATATGGCGCTTACGCACTGGCGTTCAGCATTTTCATTCTCGTAACTTTCCTTTACCAGGCGCTTGTGCTGGAACCGCTCTCTGTTTTCTCTGGCACCCAGTACCCCAATAATCTTCGCGGCTACCTGCAGTCGAATCTGTGGCTGCATTGGGGGCTTTCTGCCGTTATCTGCCTCGCGCTGGGCGGAACAGCACTCGCCGCGCTGGTTTGGTGGCATTCGCCGATTTCCGCGATGGCCTTTGCCGGCATGACCATCGCCGCGCCCTTCATTCTGATTCACGCGCTTGGACGCCGCAGTTTCTATCTCAAATTATCTCCGGGCCCCTCCGCATTTGGCTCCGCGTTCTACTGCACATTCGTGGTTGGCGGCTCGTTTTTCGTGTACAAGATGGGCTGGCTCTCGGCGTTCACCGCATATCTTGTAATGGCGTTTGCGGCGCTCGTCGGTGGCGTGATCATGGTTTTCCAGTTGCACGCGAAACTGGAGCCAGCGACTGCCGTGGTGACGCTGCGAACGACATTGGCCAAACACTGGGAATATGGCAAGTGGGCATTGGCCACATGCATCGTCGGATGGATTCCGACGTATGTGTACATCCCGCTGGTGAGTAAATTCTCCGGATTGGCTGTGACCGGAGAGTTGCGCGCGTTGATGAATCTAGGTGGCCCAGTTCTTCAGACGTATGCGGCACTCTCCATGCTTTTCTTGCCTCTGGCAGCGCGAGTGCAAAGCAACCAGGGAAAGAGGGGAGCGTCTTCGCTTACCCTGAAGTTGACGGTGCTCTTCGTTGCCGGCGCAATTGTTTACTGGTCGGTGTTAATTCCGCTCCGGCGGCCG
>Ga0070735_10005382_pt1 | contig 10638 bp, 9 predicted proteins | sample Coa_R1_FD_66443 | JGI IMG/M metagenome (GOLD analysis project Ga0070735, IMG submission 66443) | Surface soil microbial communities from Centralia Pennsylvania, which are recovering from an underground coalmine fire - Coalmine... | ecosystem: Environmental > Terrestrial > Soil > Unclassified ... | reverse complement strand
GAATCCAGCCAGCGGAATCGGTCTCTCCGAAATCCAGCGGGAAGTCTGATCTCCATTTTTCGCGGCCCGTCCCTCATCGATCGCCGCGGACTTGCCCGTCGCCACCAGCGTCCAGCCTTGCGGATAGCTGAACTCCAGATCGAAATCCGCCATTCCGATCCCGCGGTTGGGATACCACGTCCCGCGCTCGCCCACATAGAGCAATCCGCTTCCCGCTTCTGCCAGAACCTCTCCTCCATACACAAACTCAAGATCGAACTTCTGCCCGGCTCGCGCTGGTTCCGGCAGCACCACGGCCACCAGGTCATTTCCACGCCGCGATAGTTGCGTCCCCTCCAGCGCCGGATTCTGAATGAACTCCACCGGCCGCCCGTCCGCATGCACGCTTTCGATCTGCAGGTGTCGCGACAACTCAAACATCAACGTCCTCGCTCCCCCGCCTTTCACCTCGCATTCCATCTCGGCTCTCGCGTGAATCTGCTTGGGCGGCAGCACTTCCGTCGTGATCGTGTATCGCCGGAACACAATCGAGTTCTCGGACCCGCTCTCTCCCTCTGGTTCGGTACCCACCGCCGTGCCTTGCGCTGGTTTTGCCTGCGTTGGCGAGAAAGAAGTCCACACGTCGTAATAGGTTTCTCCGTTCTCGGTCGTCTTCCCCTGGCCTGCCTGAACCTGCTCCGTCGCCGTCGAATCGTAAAACACGTCGAACACGCCAAACTTGTTGCCCTCCAGACGCGCATGCAGAAACCGGTCCGCCGCCGACTTAGGCTCCGTTCTAGCTTCTGCACCTTGGCTACCGCCCACCGGAAGCATTTTGCTGAAGTTAATCAGCAATCGTGTAGCATCGGAAATGGCTAGATTTTTCGCCGTCGCATCCCACCGCTTTACGAATTCCTCTGCGTCGCTGGGTGCACGCAGGTCGGGCCGCAACTCCAGCGGCACATCATCGTTGAACCGGAAGTAGGCTGTCGAAAATCGCTCCTCCAGAATCGCCATACCGGTGAATAAGCTCATCGAGCGCCGCTCCACTTCGGTAGGAGGTGTAATCAGCACTTCCCCGTCTCCCTCGAAGAACGCCCCCGTGATGTGTCCCATCACATCCTGCGTGAACGCGATCGTCCCATCTTCCAAACTGATTTGCACTCCGGGCCGGTTTAAAGCCGCGCCTCTCACCTGGTACACCTGACTGCGGTCCAGCCCCACTTTGCCCAGCTGTAAATAGAGCGCCTCCGCCGGTTTTTGCGGCAAGTCGTCCACCGCAGGCGCAGGCCAGGCCCACAGCACGAGACAGACTGCCGCGATCCGCAGAGCTAGGTTTTGCTTTAGTACCTTCGTCACGTAGGTTGGTCGCTCCCCCGTTGCTAGAATGCGCCTGAATGCGGCTACGTGTCACCTTTCTCGTATTCTGTCTGGCGCCAGCCCTCTGCGCCCGGGCTGACACCATCCATCTGAAGAATGGCCGCACCATCGTTGCCGATCACGTCCGTGAAAACGGCAATCGTTTCGAATACGATATCGGCGACGACTCTTATGCGATTCCCAAGGCCGCCGTGGCCCGTGTGGACACCGGCGGCATGCCGACTCGTAGTTCCTCCGCCGCCAAGCTCGCCGATCTCCCTGCCTTCACCCCTCCCGATACCCTCGCCAATGAGGGCGATCTGGTCGGCAAGATCATCAATGAAGGCAAAGTAAATCTCGACGCGCTCGCCAGCCTCGAATCCAAAGGCAACGCTGAATTAAGCGCCACCGCCGACTTCATCGCTGGCAAATTTGAGCTCGAACACGGCAACATCGCCCAGTCCCGCCTCTACTTCGAGAATGCTCTCCGCTTCCAGCCTTCCAGTTCCACCATCCTTACTTATTACGCCGCAGCCCTAATCCGGACCGGCAGTGCCAGCCAGGCCTTGCCCTACGCCCAGCGTGCTGTGCAGGCCGGACCAACTTCTCCCGACGCCTATGCCATGCTGGGCTTCGCCCAGTTCGCCTCCGACCACACCAAAGACGCTATCGCCTCCTGGAAGCGCTCCCTCGAACTGCGCCCCGATGCGGCCGTCCAGCGGTTGCTGGAGAAGGCCCAGCGCGAGCAGAGTGCCGAAACCGATTTTGCCCAGAACGAAAGCAGCCATTTCGTCCTCCATTTTGAAGGCGAACAAACTTCCAGCGCGCTCCGGGGGCAAATCATGTCAGTCCTCGAATCCGATTACGAGGACCTGATTCGCGATCTCGGCACCCCTCCTCGCGACAACATCCTGGTTACTCTCTATACTCAGACCGCATTTTTCGATGTCACCCACGCTCCCAACTGGTCCGGAGCCATCTACGATGGCAAGCTCCGCATCCCCATCAGCGGCCTCACTTCCGTGACCCCGGAACTCGCCCGCGTTCTCAAGCACGAACTTTCCCACGCCTTCATTACCAAGCTCTCCGGCGGACGTTGCCCCATCTGGCTCAACGAAGGCATTGCCCAGTTTCTCGAGCCCCGCAACCTGGGCAGTAACGGACATCTGCTCGCCGTGCTCTTCAAGAATCAGGATCAGATCCCCCTGAACGCTCTGGAAGGCAGTTTCACTCAGTTCTCTGGCGCAAAGGCAGCAATCGCTTATGCGGAAAGTCTCGCCGCCGTGTCCTACATCAGCGATTCCTACGGTCTCAGCGACGTGCAGCGGATTCTCGAGCGCCTCAGCCAGGGAAACTCCTCGGAAGCTGCCCTCCGCGCCACCATTCACTCCGATTACGGCCAACTCGAAGCCGATCTAGCCCACTACCTCGCCGAAAGGTACGGCGACTGATCGTTTTTCCCGGTGCTCCTCTGTGCCCCCCGTGGTTGGTTGCGGTATTTGATTTCCTTCGTGGACCTTCGTGCCCCTCGTGGTTGATGAATTTTCTTTCAGCTTTGCGCTGAGCCCATTCTGTGCTAGCTTGCGGTACTGCGTATGCGTTCCCTGTTCCGGTCGCGTGATCCCGGACCGGTCGTCATCGTTGAGCCGGTTCCGACCGTCTTCCCTGTAATCCAGGGAGGCGACATCGCCGCCGTCTTTGCCGGCAAACGCGTGGCCGGGGATTTCTACGATTCCATCCGCGTCAGCCCGCAACGCGTCCTCATCGGCCTACTCGACATTGCAGGACGCCGTGAGGACAACCGCCATCTCCTCACCGCCGCTCAACAGATTTTCCGCAACGCCGGATGCGAGCTCTTCTCCCGTCCCGACATCAATGAATCCGATGCCATGACGGAACTCAACCACCTCCTCAATCGTGGCTTGATCGATGCCTCGAGCGGAGTTCGTTCCTGCCCCGCCTTCATCGCCTGCTATCACGAGGTATTCGGCACGCTCTGCTACACCAATGCCGGCCACATTCCCGGACTCCTCCGCGACGCCACTGGCATCTCCGAACTTGACTCTACCGGGCTCCCCCTCGGTCTGTTCTCCCACGCCACCGCCGACGCCCGCATCGTCGCACTTGAAAAATCCGCCGCTCTCCTCCTCGTCTCCCGCGGCCTCATCGCCTGTGAGGGTCGAACCAATGGCTCTTCCGACGAGTTCAGCCTCGACCGGGTCAAACAACTCTTCCAGAATGCCCCAGCCAATGGTGCGGAAGCGCTCTGCTCTTCCATCCTGAACTCTGTCAATGACTTCGGCGGAAACGTCCCCCTCTGCGACGACCGCACCGCCCTCGCCCTCATCCGTACAGCTTGATCGCCCCAGCCAACTCCTGCCGCCCTGGCAGCGTCGAACCCTCTAAGGCCCGCTTCCCCAAATTGCAAAATAAGCATTCGCGCGGAGCCCGGTCCTCTCCAAAGTAGTAAAATGAAACGTCGGCCAAAACCCACCCGCAAGTCCTGGAAATGTGGCCCAACTCTTATGAAAAAGCTTCCCCTGATCCTCGTTGCCTTGGCATGCATGCCCGTTTTCGCCGCCGGTCAAGTCGTTGAAGAAATCATTGCCCGCGTCGACAACCAGATCATCACTCGTTCCGAATTCGCCCGCAGCAAAGATCAGCTTCGCGACGAAGTCAAAACTCAAGATCCCACCAACGCCGACAAGCTTTACACCGAGCGCGAGAAAGACATTCTCCGCGACCTCATTGATCAGCAACTTCTCCTCGAAAAAGCCAAAGAGCTCAGCCTCTCTGCTGATACCGATGTAGTCAAGAAGCTCGATCAGATGCGCAAGGACATGAAGCTCGATTCCATGGAGGCTCTTGAGAAGGAAGCCGAAAAGCAAGGCATCTCCTGGGAAGACTTCAAACAGAATATGAAGAACCAGATCCTCACCCAGAAAGTCATCGGTGAGGAAGTAGGCGGCCACCTCGCCATGACCAAAGAGGAGGCGGAAAAGTTCTACGAAGAGCACAAAAGTGAAATGCAGCACCCCGAGTTCATTCGCCTCAGCGAAATCCTGATCACTCCCAAAACTGCCACCCCCTCCATCGCTCTCGCTCCCGATCCCGCCGCTCCCGGTCCGAATCCCCCCGCCCAGCCCCCGGTGGACGACGCAGCGAAACAGGCCGAGGATGCCGCCGCCCTTGCCGCCGCAAAAGCCAAGGCCGAAGACCTTCTCAAGCAACTCCGTGCCGGCGCCAGTTTCGACGACATCGCCAAAAAGTATTCCGATGGGCCTTCCGCCGCCGACGGCGGCACGCTCGGCACCTTCGAGCGCGGCAAACTCGCCAAGGAACTCGAAGACCGAACCTTCGCCATGAAATCCGGCGAGATCACCGATGTCATCCGCGTCAAGCAGGGGTACACCATCCTCCGCGTCGACGATCATCAGGCGGCAGGCGTTCCTCCCTTGAAAGACGTCCTCCCAAAAATTCAGGACGCACTCTATTACGAAAAGCTCCAACCCGCTCTTCGCGCCTATCTCACCAAGCTGCGGGAGGATAACTACATCAAAGTCTCTCCCGGCTATGTCGACACCGGCGCCAGCGCCAATCAGACCGAGCCCGTTGAAACCAATACCGTCAAGGAAGCCGACGCTAAGAAGCTAAATAAAAAGAAACACAAAAAACTAGGCATCCTCTGATCCGTACACGTCACGGTCTCACCGTTCTTAGCGCCGCCGCTCGACGACCGTAGCGCCGGCGTCCTGCCGGCTGTCGCGAGAGCGTCCGCGCCCTCGCTGCCGGAGCCAAGAACGCTGCCGCTCCCTTCCCGCAACAGCGCCTCAGTCACCGTGGAAGAGCGGCCCTTCAGGGCCGCGTCCCCAGGCAGAAAAACAGCGCTTTAGCCCCTGTAGACGATCCGCCCGCTCCGCATTGCTTTATACTCAGACCACCCATGAAAGACTTCTACATCTGCGACTGCGTCCGCCACGAGAACAAGGTCATCACCTCGACCTTCGTCGTCGTCGCCAAGCAGATCAAGCCCAAGAAAACCGGCGAACCCTATCTCGCCCTCACTCTGGGCGACCGCAGCGGCCAGCTCGAAGCCAAAATGTGGGACAACGTCGAAGAAGTCCTCGAAGCTTTCGAGCAAGACGATTTCCTGAAAATCAAAGGCCTCATCAATAAGTACAAGCAGCGCTTCCAGCTAACCATCCATAAGCTGCGCAAGCTGGGCGATTCTGAAATCGAATTTGCCGATTACCTGCCCAAGACCACCAAAGACATCGGCGAGCTCTGGCAAACTCTGACCACTTTCGTCTCCGGATTTCAGAATCCTCATCTCAAGTCGCTGGTCCAAGCCTTCATGGCCGATCCCGAAATCGCCGCCGCCTACCGCAATGCTCCCGCCGCAAAAACGCTCCATCACGCGTATATCGGAGGCCTCCTCGACCACGTCGTCTCGCTGTTCCGTTCCTGTGACCTGATGTGCACGAACTATCCGCAGATCAACCGCGACCTTCTCCTCACCGGCGTCTTCCTGCACGACATCGGCAAGATTCACGAACTCACTTACAACCGCTCCTTCTCCTACACCACCAAGGGCCAGCTTCTTGGCCACATGATCATCGAGCTCGAAATGCTGCAGGCCAAGCTCGCGCTCCAGCCCGACTTTCCCGAAGAACTCAAAACCTTGGTCGAGCACCTCATCATCAGCCACCACGGCCAGTACGACTTCGGTTCGCCGAAGCTACCCATGTTCCCGGAAGCGCTCATGCTCCACTATCTCGACGACCTCGATTCCAAGATGGAAGCCATGCGCGCCCACTTCGAACGCGAAGCCAGCCTCGATGGTCCCTGGACAAGCTACAACGCCTCCCTGGGTCGCCCGCTCCTCAACACCGAAAAATTTCTAACCTCGAAAAAATCCCCCGCAGCAGCAGAGCCCGCCCCCGAACCAGTCAGCGATCACCACGAATCCCGCACCGAGTCCGAGCAAACTCCCACCCTGCCCGGCATCGCCCCCCGTCATTAACCGCTTAGGGTTTGTGGTTGGATTGTGGAAGAGCGGCGCTTTAGCGCCGCGTCAGAGGCGGCAAATTCCCAGGGCTTTAGCCCCCGTCGCCCCGGAAGCCGGAAGCCGAACGCCCGAAGTCCGTTGTCGCCCCACCCGGACAATGCACTCTTGATTCCCGCTCTCCCTTCTTCCAGTTGAACCTCGCCGTCCATTTCATTACAGTGGACAGTACACCGAACAACTCAAATGGAGGCAGTTATGCGCTCACGTCTATCTCCGCTCATCATCACTCTCTATCTTCTGTTCGCCGTGCTCGGCTGCACCAGCAAGCCTCCCGCCGACAACGCCGCCGACAACCCGACCGACTCCAGCGCTTCTAGCGACAACGCTACCGCCAAAGAACCCAAAGAGCATAAAGAAGCCCGCAAAGAAAAGAAGAAGCAGCCTGTGATTGTGCCCTCTGGCACTAGCATCACGGTGAGTCTCGGCTCCGCCATTGGTTCGAAGCTCAGCCAGTCTGGCGACACATTCCAGGGTAGCGTGGCGAAAGATGTCGTCGTGGGCAACGAAGTTGTTATTCCCAAGGGTTCTCCGGTCTCCGGAACCGTCACTGATGCCAAGTCCTTGGGCAAATTCAAGGGCGGCGCGCTTCTCAATATTCGCCTGGATTCGATCAACCTTAACGGCTACGACGCGAACGTCCAGACCGCCGCGCGCAGCTTCACGGAAAAAGGCAAGGGCAAGCGGACCGCGGTCATGACCGGTGGTGGCGCCGCACTCGGCGGTATTATCGGAGCTCTCGCGGGAGGCGGCAAAGGCGCCGCGATTGGCGCGGCTGCAGGCGCAGGAGCCGGCGCAGGTGGCTCTGCCTTTACCGGCAACAAAGAAATCGTTCTCCCCGCCGAATCCGACGTCACCTTCGAACTCACCAAAGACCTCCAGCTCGAACGCATGTAGCGAACAGGGCCCACCCTTCTCGCGGTTCTTTCGCGAGAGGGTGGGGTTTTTGACGTCGCAGTTTTTTCTCGATTTTGCCTCAGCCCACGTCCGCACTGTCGCTCGAGATAATACTCAAACCACCATGCTCGACTTCTCCCGCTTCGAGATCCTCACCTTCGACTGTTACGGAACGCTGATCAACTGGGAAGCCGGCATTCTCTCTGCTCTTCACCGCATCCTCTCGGCCCATTCGAAAACATTGGACGATGCCACGCTGCTCCAGCTCTACGGAGATTTCGAGCACCATTCCGAGCAGGGAACCTTCCGACCGTATCGCGAAGTCCTCGCCTCGCTCGTCCGTCAATTCGGCGCCGAACTCAAATTCACGCCCACGCCTGAAGAAGTCCGCTCCTTAGCCGACTCGCTCGCCACCTGGCAGCCTTGGCCCGACACCGTCGCCGCCCTGCGTCACCTCAAAACCCGCTTCCGTCTCGCCATCCTCTCCAACGTCGACGACGACCTCTTCGCCGCCACTCGCCCCAAGCTTGCTGTCGAGTTCGACGAAGTCATCACGGCGCAACAAGCCCAAGCATACAAACCCTCGCTCAAACTTTTTGAACTTGCTCTGACCCGCATCCAGACGCCAGCGCATCGCGTTCTCCACGTCGGCCAGAGCGTCTATCACGACGTCATTCCCGCCCAATCCCTCGGCCTCGCCACCGTCTGGGTGAATCGCCCCTCCGCCCGCCCCGGCGTCGGCGCGGTCAAGTCCGCCGAAGCCAAGCCGGACCTCATCGTCCGCAGCCTCGAAGAGCTAGCCGCCATCGCCACTCAAACCTAAAACCTGAAAAGTTTCTGAGTACTATCGTGGAAGAGCGTCCAAAGGACAACAGTACTACCGTGGAAGAGCGGCCCTTCAGGGCCGCGATAACTGCTGAAGAAGATGATTGGGCTTCAGCCCCTGTGGTCCTAGAAATTTACCGGCAGCTTCACCACTCGTTTCTGAATGGCCCACATCACGAGCTCTGCCTTATTGTGAATCCCCAACTTCCGCATCAGATTAAATTTATGAGCGTCTACCGTCTTGATGCTCAATCCCAGAACGCCCGCCGTCGACCGCACCGTTCTGCCCTCAGCCAGCAGCTTCAACACTTCGCGTTCGCGCTCCGTCAACACGCGGTTCCGCCGGAGACTTTCGGCATTCGGCCAATCCCCGACTTCCCGGCACACCGCCCTCCGGTCCGCCGCTGTCCTTCGCACCATCTCCACCAGTTCTTGCGCTGACGTATGCCGCACTGCATAGCGCGACACATCCACCTTTTCCTCCGATGGTTGCTCCCCCTCATGGGTCAAGAACAGCACCCTGCTATTGGGGGATTCCCGCAGGATCATCCGCTCGCTCTGATCGGCCGCGCATTCGAAAATCTGGGCATCCGCGATCACCACCTCGGGCCGCTCCTCAACAATCTTGCGCAGCGCCTCCGAAGCACTCCCAGCCTCCGCTACGACGTCCATGTCAGGCTCGTCGTCCAGCAGCCGTCGCAATCCCTGCCGCAGCAGCACGTGATCGTGCACCAGCACGCAGCGAATTTTATCTTCCCGGATCTGTGTGGGGGGGCACACGTGCGCTCCTATCGCGGCCAGAGAAAGTTTGAAGGTGGCGGGTCTGGTTTAAACCCACTCGGAATTCAAGACAGTTCGTTTATTGTACCCTCTACGCTTGGGCTATGGGCCGCAAAATTCCGTTCCAGCCGTCTTTTTTCTTGACCCGTCACCCCGCGTTGGTTGTGCCGTTTGTGCTCTACCCGCGCCCTCGGTGAAGCGTTGGCCTTCGATCTTCTTTTCTGAACCTCTCGTCTTCTCTGTGGTCCGGCATTTACGCGTCCGCGGCTACGACTCAAATGACGAAAATACCCCGTTGCGCATGCTGCCCTTTTCAGAAACATAGGCTCCCATCACGGCAAACTTGATCTCGTCTTAGACAAATTGTGAGCGGTCGATTGTCTTACTATTGGGACCTGCAACATGGACCGAATCGAGAGGAATCTCGCCGAAATCGAGTTCCTGTACCGCCAGCATGGAGCGGCACTGCTTCTATTCGCATCGGCGATTGTGGGCGAACGTGCCCGTGCTCAAGATGCGGTTCATCAGGTTTTCTTGAAATTGATTGAGAACGGCAACCTCAGTCGAGCGGCAGACAAGAAGGCTTATCTCTTTGCCTGTATCCGGAATGCGGTTCTCAACGAACGTAAGGTCCAGGACCGCCATGAACCACTGGAAACGGACTCAGCGTGGTTTACCCCTCCCCATACAGATGTTACGGGAGAACGGAATCTGAGACGGGCATTGGCGGTTCTTCCCGATGATCAGAGAGAGGTCGTGATCCTGCACATATGGGGCGAGCTGACATTCTTGCAGATTGCAGATCTGCTGAGTATCAGTTCGAACACGGCCGCTTCGCGCTACCGATATGCGCTTGCGAAGTTGCGGGATTCAATGTCAGCGAAGGAGAACTCCTGTGCCGACTCCAGATGATGAGCGATTCGAAACATACTTGAAGCAATTCAGTCCTCTTGTTCCCGATCCTCTGCCCTTGCACAAACGCGAGCGAGCATTTTCTCGTTACCGGGTACTTGGGATATGGGGTGCTGGTGCCGCGGCTGCGATCATTTTGGGCCTGATTGGCTTTCGCGTAAGACCTGGTCAGCCCGGGAGCCCCAACAATCCCCAATCGCTTGGTCTCAATGCGGCCGCGCAGTCCCTGACGATGCGCGACGCGAACTCAAAGCTTGCCAGAGCGCCGTCATACAAGGCGGCGTTGGACGAGATGGCATTTCATCGCCAAGGTTCCACAATTCCCAAGGACAAACAAAGTGCAGTAGCAGTGCTTGCGAAGGAGAAAAACTATGAAACACATCGATAAGACGGGCTCAATCATCGTTGCGGTACTCTTAGCGCTCGGTTCGGCATTAGGTCAACAGTCCGCCCCGCATGCCGAAAACGCAGCCTTGCGCTACTGGGCAGCATTTTCGCAAATCCAGGATTCTGGAATATCGGATCAGGACGCAAAGGAACTGAACGCGGCCCTCGACCGGATGGGGCCATTCGACCTCTCGAAATACAGAGACCTGGTCCAGAAAAACACGTTGGCCCTTGAAATCATGGCACGTGCGACATCCCTGCCAATCTGCGATTGGGGACTGGATTATGGGCTTGGAGACAATGTTCCCGTCGATTACGCGAGGAAGGCTTTGGTGCTTGGTCGCCTGAACATCCTTTATGTAATGAATCTCTATCACTCAGGCGATAAGGATGGAGCGATTCGTGCACTCATGGCCGGCTTGCGGTTTTCGCAC
>Ga0070735_10005381_pt1 | contig 10639 bp, 9 predicted proteins | sample Coa_R1_FD_66443 | JGI IMG/M metagenome (GOLD analysis project Ga0070735, IMG submission 66443) | Surface soil microbial communities from Centralia Pennsylvania, which are recovering from an underground coalmine fire - Coalmine... | ecosystem: Environmental > Terrestrial > Soil > Unclassified ... | reverse complement strand
TTCGGACGGCAACCTCGACATAACGCACGCGTCCGATTTCATCACGATTTCTTGGACCAAATTCCACTACTCGGGGCGGCGAACGGACCCAGCGGGCGCGAGCGGCGGCCACCAGTTCTGCAACCTCATCGGGCATTCGGACAGCAACGCGTCGGAGGACACCGGTCATTTGCGTGTAACGCTCCACCACGTCTGGTGGGCCGACAACGTCGTCGAGCGCATGCCCCGGGTCCGCTTCGGGCAAGTCCACGTCTTCGACAGCCTCTACACGGCGAGCGGCAACGACTACTGCATCGGCGTCGGCGCGAACGCGAACATCCGCGACGAGAACAACGTCTTCCTGGGTGTCAAGAACCCGATTGACAGCACCTCGTTCGCGAACGCCGGGAGCGTCATTCAATCGAGCGGCAACGTCTACCTGAACACGACGGGCACAACGGCGGACGTCGGCGGGAGCGCGTTTGTTCCGCCGTACTCCTACGTGCTCGATCCCGCATCCAGCGTGCAGGCGTCGGTGCAGGCAGGCGCCGGGCCGCGGTGAGGCAGGCGAACCGCGAATCAGCCCAGGGCGACGATGCCGTCGTTCACGAGCCCGTCGAACGCCTCGTAGGCGACGAGGAGCGTGAGGGCCGAGGTATCTACGATCTCCTCGACGGTGGCCCTTCCGTCGACGCACGTGAGCAAGTACGCCGCCTCTCGGGTGAGAGGCCGGTGCTTGAGCTCCTGCCAGGTGACCAGCATTCGGGGCACGGCGTCCGCCCTGGGAAACTCTCGCGTGCAATGGGCGCGGATGCGCTGGGTGCAGCGCGACTTGATCCGTTGCGCGACGGCGTGCGCCGGGTCCACGTAGACGATGCGGCTCGCGAGCACGAGGGCGGCCGCGCCGTCGCGCGCTTTCATTGCGCGAAGCAAGAGCGACTCGAGCTCGGCGACGTCGTCGGAAGGAGCGCCGGCGCGTCGGTCCTCCGGGCCGAGCCTCTGGGGTGGCGCTGGGACGGCCGAACGCATCCGAATGTCCGAGTGGAGGTCTTGCCGCGGAGGCCGCACCGTCGGCTTTTTCCACGGGGTCCGCTCACATGCCGCGGGGGTGTTCGCCAGGAGGCGATGGGCGAAGCGGCGCATGACCGAAGGGACGGGCTCGCCGGGAAGCGACTTAAGGTGTCAGCGCATTGACGCTTGGGCGTCGAAGCGAACGCGGGCGTTTGCGCCGAATTGCCGGATGCCGGCGAACCTCAATTGCGTAGTCCGGCCTGATCGGTGGGGGTACGAAGGGCAGCGCGCGTTGCGCGGACAGGCTCGGCGGCCGCCGCGACGCTGCATCGATCGCATCGCCAGTAGAGAACCGGATTTCCGTGCGCATCGCGCACTCGATGGAGCGTCCAGCCGTCCCGTGCGAGGACGGCCGCGCTCGCACGCGGCGCCGCTCGACCGCAGTGGTCGCAATGATAAGCCTGGAACACGTCGGACCTCCTTCGCAATCGGGAGGGACGGCTCGCCGGCCGGCTCCCTTAAGGTGGCGCGGTCCGATTGGCGCCGCGTCGGCGCACGCGACCGCTTCGCGGCCGCGATGGGCTCCCCCCAGATGTCCGATGGGAGCGCGATTCCGTCGCTTGCGACGACGAGGACGCCCCGGATCCTCGCGAGGGAGCGGCGACCATCGCCCGAAATCGCGTTGACCAGCGGGCGCCCGCGACGATTCCGGCTGACACGAGGAATCCAGGCTTGACGGATACCACCGTCCTACGGGCGGCGGGCACCTACCCGAGCTCAGAGCCCCCGAGTACGCTGACCGCGCACGGAGGCCCCCCCCATGAGAGCTCGCCTTATCGCTTGGATGGCCGTCGGACTCGTCGCGACCGGGACCGCCGTCAGCGTGAGCTGCGGGGGCTCGACCACGCAAGGCTCACCCGACGGCTCGGCGCCTTCGGGTTCGAGTGCTTCGGGGAGCGCGTCGGGCGCGGGGGGCAGCGGCTCAACCGGCAGCGCCAGCGGGAGCGAACAGACCACCGGCGCGTCGTCGGCGTCGGCCGGAACGGGAAGCGCTGCGGGCGCGGGGAGCGGGGCCACGACCGGAAGCGCAACGGGGGCCAGCACCGGAAGCGGCAGCAGCGGCATGTCGTCCACGGGGACGACGACGTCCACCGGCGCGTCGGTCACGCTGTTCCACAAGAACCCGACGCGCGACGGCGTATACGTCGACGCGAAGTTCAACAAGGCCGCCCTCATGACGGTGCATCGCGACACGACCTTTTCGCCGACCGTCACGGGCTCCGTCTACGCTCAGCCGCTCTATCTGGCGAACGGCCCGAGCGGCGGGGAGGAGTTCTTCGTCGCGACCGAGCAAAACCATGTCGTGGCCATCGACGCGACCGGCAAGGTCGTATGGGACAAGACCTTCGGCGCGCCCGCGACCTCGGGGCTGCCGTGCGGCAACATTAACCCGCTCGGGATCACCGGCACACCGGTCATCGACTCGACCGCGTCGCCGCCCATCATCTACTTCGACACGATGACGACCGGACCGAAGCACATGATTCACGCGGTCTCTCTGAAGGACGGCATGACGGAGCAGCCCGGCTTCCCCGTCGACGTGAGCGCCAAGGTCTCCGGCTTCGACTCGCCCCACCAGAATCAGCGCGGCGCTCTGCTCCTGCTCAACGGGACGCTCTATGTGCCGTACGGCGGACACTACGGCGACTGCGACCCTTATTTCGGATGGGTCGTGGGGGTGAACGTCTCGAGCGGGGCGGTGTCGTCGTGGCACACCAAGGGGAGCCGCGGGGGGATCTGGGCGGTCGGCGGCCTAGCGTCGGACGGGACGTCGATCTTCGCCGCCACGGGGAATACCGAAGGCGCGAACGGCACGTGGGCCGACGGCGAAGGGATTTTGCGGCTGTCGCCCGCTCTCGCGTTCGGCGGCGCGACCACGGACTACTTCGCGACGACGGCGTGGTCGCAAGACGATACGTTCGACACGGACCTCGGCGGCACGGGCCCCATCCTCTTCGACATGGGCGGCGCGCACTTCGTGATCGCGATGGGCAAGGACACGAACCTCTATGTCCTCAGCCGGGACAACCTCGGGGGCGTCGGCGGTGCGCTGACGACCACGAGCGTCGCGAATGGAACGCTCATCGGCGCGGGCGCCGTCTACGCGACTAGCCAGGGCATCTACGTGGCCATCCGCGTCTACGGGAGCACGCCCAAGGGCTGCCCCACGGGAGGGGGCGGGAACCTCGCGGCGGCCAAGATCACGCCGGGCTCGCCCCCCACGGCGAAGGTGGTCTGGTGCGCGGCCGAAGGCAGCCTGGGGTCCCCGATGGTCACAACCGACAACGCGGGGACGACGGTCGTGTGGGACGCGAACACTCGTCTCTACGGCTACGACGGCGACACCGGAATGAAGCTTTTCGCTGGCGGCGCCTCGGGCGACGCGATGGCGGCGGGGGTCACGGGCTTCACCTCGCCGATCGCGGCCAACGGTCGCATCATGGTCGGCGTCCCGGGGTACCTCTACTCGTTCAAGCCGTGACCTTGGTCATGTGAGGTCCATCATCCGCTGCTCGAGGCCTCGGCCCTTGGACACGCCGCTGATGCGCACCTTGTTGGTGAGGAGCTCCCAGAGCACGAGGCCGATGACGGTCTCCGCGTCGGCGCTTTTTCGCTCGAAGTATACGACGATCTCGAGGCGCTCCTCGTCGAGGTCCACGCTCTTGATGAGCGGCAGCTCGCGAAGCTTGTGCACTGGGACCTGACCCTGCTGGGAGCCTCGGCTCGTCCCGGGCGCGACCTTGATGCGTACCTCTTCGTTGGCCGCCGTGAGGTCCGTCATCGAGCCGCTCGCGACGACCCGGCCGCGATCGAGGATGGCCGCGGCATCGCAGATCTCCTCGAGCTCCTGCAGGTTGTGGCTCGACACGACGATCGTGCACCGCCCCTTCTTCGCCAGGATGAGCTGCCGCGTCTCGAAGGCCACCTTCGGGTCGAGGCCCGCGGTCGGCTCGTCGAGGAGCACGAGCTCCGGCTCGCCGAGGAACGCCTGGGCAAGGGCGATCCGCTTGGCCATTCCGTGCGAAAGGCTCCCGCAGCGCTGCGACCACCAGCCTTTGCCGTCGACCTCCTCGAGAGCCAGCTCGACGGACTCGCGCACTTTGAGCTGCGGGATGTTCTGCAGGCGCGCCATGTGAACGAGGAAATCGCCCACCGACTCGGACGCGGGGAGAAGGGCGTCCTGGGGCAAGACCCCCAGCCGCGCGCGAAGACGGTCGACCGCGTCCGGCTTGAGACCGAGGACCTCGACGGCTCCCTCCGTCGGGCGGAGGTACCCCGCGAGCATCGAGAAGGTGGTCGTCTTTCCGGCGCCGTTCGGGCCGATGAGACCGTACGCGCTTCCCTTGGCGATCGAGAGGGTGACGCCGTCGACCGCGGTCTTGGGCCCGAATCGCTTGGTCACGCGCTCGAGACGACACGCGACGTCCTTCAAAGGTCCCTCCGGGCGAAGAGCACGGCGCCCGCCGCGGTCAGCGCCGCCGAGAAGCCGAGGAGGATAGCCACGGCGATCGCCGCCCTCTCCCCGCTCGGCGAGACGAGCATCGTGTCGTACGCGTTGGGGTAGAGGTACTCGTACCAGATCATCCCGCGAGCCATGGTGCCTACCCCTCCCGCGACGGTGTCGCGCACGCGCGCGAGAAACCCGCCGAGGCCGAAGAGCCAAAGGACGAAGAACACGGCGAAGGTCGTCAGCAGCGACAGCATCGGCGTGCGATAGGACGCGCTGACGAACGTCGCAATTGACGCCCACGCGGCGGCGATGACCACCGCGACGAGCCAGAACCGTAGCCCCCACCCGAGGGCCTCGGCGAACGTGGCGTACCCGCGGGTGATTGCGACAACATCGGCGACAAGGTCGATAACGAACGTCACGAGGGAGACGAGCCACCAGAGCCCTAGGAACTTGCCGACCAGATAGGACGACCGCCGCACGCGCACCGTCCAGAAGCGCACGCCTCGGTTCTGCAGATCGCCAGTCACCGCGTCGAAGCCGAGCAGGGCTACGAGGAGCGGCAAGAACCAGACGGTGATCTTGAGGAACACGAGCAGCGAAGAGGGCACGCTGGCGATGTACGCGGCGAGGGCGGCGTCGCCGGTGGCGTGTTCGATCGCGGCGCGCTTGAGCTCCACGTAGGTCGCGGTTGACGTCGCCTCGGCGGCGAGGCGGTCCGTCCGCTCGATCTGAACGCAGGCGAGCGCCGCGACGAAGGCGCCGAGGAGCGTGAGGACGCCGATGGCGATGCCCTTGGTGCTCCGCACTCCGCGGCGTAGCTCGCGCCCGACGAGGATGCGAATCTCGGTCGTGGGACTCATGCGCCCCCAAGAGCTACTCGAATCCGCTCCATACGACTTTCATTTCCGTGCGCGCCCGACTATCAAGGGCGGTAAGAACGTGGCGCCTAGGCGCCCGTATGGCCCTGCCGACGTGGAAGCGTGAACCCCGCCAGGCCCGGAAGGGAGCAACGGTAGCGTGAAAGCGTGTGGCAGGGCCTTTTGCCCTTTGCGGCGAAAATAGTCGTGACATCGAAAGGTTACCGCGCGACCGGGAGGTCGTTGGCCCCTGCTCAATGCCGCCGGGTACTGGCAAGCCGGACAACTTTCCGCTAAGCGATGGGGCAGGGAAAGCGCACCGGCTCTGCCGGCCCAAGCGCCGCCCCCCAAGGTTTTGCGTCCGCTGCTCCGCCCAAACGGGTCGCGGTCGCCATCGCTACTCTAGTCGCCGGTGCCCACGCGCTCCCCGCGCGAAGGCGGCATCGGCGTCGCCCGAGGCCCCAAAGTTGCTCCGTAACGGTTCACGCGTGTCTCGCATCGAGACATCCCCGCTGTCGCAGGGGTGTGCTCGAGACCTCGAGGCGCCTCCTTCCCAAGGCGCCCTACGGGGCCGCCTTGAAGGCGGTGCGTGTCTTACACCGAACGAGAGCGGCCGTGGCCCGCGGGCGGGAAGGTTCCCCTCCGAATGGCCAAGAACATCCTCGTCATATCCTGCGACATCCCGGAGACCCGGGTGGCACTCATCGAGAGCGGCATCATCGCCGAGCTCCACATCGAGCGACGCGGCGCGCAGCCCCTCGGTGGCACCGTAGGCGACATCTATCTAGGCAAGGTCACGCGCGTCCTGCCCGGCCTGCAGGCCGCTTTCGTCGACATCGGCCTTGAGCGCGCGGCGTTCCTCCACGTCGAGGACCTCATTCGACCGGACGACTTCGAGGCCTATCTCGCCGGGGGTCGCAAACACGCCCTCGACGCCAACGGCGTATCGAACGAGGCGCCGACCGAAGAGGCAGCGGCGGCAGAAGCGACGGTCGAGGCTCCTCCCGACAACGGCGTCGCGACCGACGCCGTCGCCGTCGTCGCCGACGCACTCGCTCCCACGGAGGAGGACGCTTCCGCCGAGGGCCTCGAGGCCGCCGAGGGCGACGCCTCCGAACTCCCGCAGGGCGAGGCCGACGCCGCCGGCGGATTCCCCGCCGACGAGGATGCGCCAGTCGATGAGCCCTCCGGCGACGACCTCGAGGCAGGCTTGGACGACGCACCGTCGTCGGATCGGTCGTCCACGGCCTTGGCGGTCGACGAGAGATCGTCCCCGTCGCTCGCCGAACTGTCGTCCACGTCGCTGGCGGACGAATCCGTGAGCGAGGCCGCGCCCCCGCCAGGCACGCCCGACGCCTTGGACGACCTCCTCGACAACCCGAACCTGCCTGGCTTCACCGTAAGCGATCCGGGAGCGCCGGCGCCCATGCCGCGGGCTCCGGCGCCGCGGCTGGAAGGCGAGCGCGATGGCCGAGGCGGGCGCGGGCGGCGGCGTCGCGGGCGGGACCGGGACCGCGGGCGCGGCGGGCGCAGTAGAGAGGCGGCAGGGAGCGAAGCGCGACGCGAGCAACGGCAGCGCCCGAGTGTCGTGCCGGGCAGGCTGTCGAAGTCGACGCCGATCCGCGACGTCGTCAAAGAGGGTCAGGAGATCATCGTCCAGATCACCAAGGAGCCCATCGGCACTAAGGGCGCGCGGTGTTCGAGCCACGTCTCCCTCCCGGGCCGGTACGTCGTCTACCTGCCGACCCTCGAGCACGTCGGCGTCAGCAAGCGCATCGGCAGCGACAAGGAGCGTGCGCGCCTCCGCGAGGCCATCGACGGCATGAAGCCGCCCGCCGGGGGGCTCATCGTCCGCACGGTGGCCGAGGGCCTGACGAAGAAGCAGCTCAAGCAGGACGTTGGCTATCTCGTGCGCCTCTGGGGCGAGGTCGCAAAGAAGCGCGAGGGGGCGAAGGCGCCCGCGATGCTCGTGAGCGAACTCGACATCGTCCTCAAGACGGCCCGTGACCTGTTCACCGATGACGTCGACCAGATCGTGATCGACGATCGCGCCCAGTACGACCGGCTGTGCCGCTTCGTCGAGATGTTCATGCCGGAGCGGGCGGCGGATGTCCTCTTCTACAACGACGACGAGCCCATCTTCGACGCCTATGGGATTGAGGACGAGATCGCACGCGCATTGTCGCGCAAGGTTCCTCTCCCAAGCGGCGGCTATCTCATCATCGACGAGGCCGAGGCGCTCACGGCGATCGACGTCAACACGGGACGCTTCGTCGGCAAGGGCAGCAAGGACATGGAGGAGACGATCCTCAAGACCAACTTGGAGGCCGTGCAGGAGATCGCCTACCAGCTCCGCTTCCGCAACATCGGCGGCCTCATCATCCTCGACCTCATCGACATGGAGAAGCCGTCCAACCGTGAGAAGGTGCGAAAGACCCTAGAGGAGCTCCTGCAGCGCGACAAGGCGAAGACGACGCTGAACCGCATCTCGGAGCTCGGCCTCATCGAGATGACGCGCAAGCGCACGCGCGAGAGCCTCGGTCGCTTGCTCCACGAACCGTGCTTCTATTGCGACGGGACTGGGCACCTGCAGTCCAAAGAGACAGTCGCGTACGACATCCTTCGCGAAATCCGTCGCAAGCGGCAGGACCTTCCGGGCTACACGATCATCGTCAACTGCCACCCCGCCGTCGGCGACCTCTTGACCGGCGGCGAGAAGGCCGCCCTTCAGGAAGCGGAGGCCAAGTACATGCGACGAATCCAGGTAAACTCCCACACCGAGTATCACCTCGAACAGTTCGACCTCTCGGGCCGCTAAAAGGATGAGAACAATCCCATGGGCGACGCCAACGCAAACGCGAACAAGAGGGCGGACGAGCGGCTTACGATCAACAAAGAGTTCGAGTCGTTCGACGCGTTCATCCAGGAGTACGTCACGAACATTTCGCGCACCGGGGTGTTCATCAAATCGCAGCAGCCTCTTCCCATCGGCACGCGCGTGAACCTCCGTTTCACCGTCATCATGGATGACATCGAGACGATCGAGGGAGTCGGCGAGGTCGTCCGCGTCGAGCGAGATCCGCCGGGAATGGGAGTCGTCTTCGTCGAGCTATCGGCCTACTCGAAGGACCTGATCGAGAAACTCCTCGTCGGCCCGAAGTCGCCGCGATCCACCTCGAGCGTCTGACGCGGTTCCGCCGGCGCCGACGAGGGCGGTTGACATTGTCCGCGCTCACGGCATTCCATGCGGCAGCAAACGCAAGGAGAACGTTCATGGCCTTTTCACTCCCGCCGCTGCCTTACGACAAGACAGCGCTCGCCCCGCACATCAGCGCCGAGACCCTCGAGTTCCACCACGGAAAGCACCATCAGGCCTACGTCACCAACTTGAACAAGCTGCTCGAGGGCAAGCCCGAGGCGAGCAAGAGCCTCGAGGACGTGATCCTTTCGAGCGAGGGTGGCGTCTTCAACAACGCCGCGCAGATCTGGAACCACACGTTCTACTGGAGCTCTCTCAAGCCGAACGGCGGTGGCGAACCGAAGGGGGACCTGGCCGATGTCATCAAGCGAGACTTCGGGTCGCTCGAGAAGTTCTCGCAGGCCTTCTCGGAGGCGGCCGCGACACAGTTCGGTTCGGGTTGGGCGTGGCTCGTGCTCGGCTCGGACAAGAAGCTCGCCGTCACCAAGACGGCGAACGCGGACCTTCCGATGAAACATGGGCAGAGGGCGCTCCTCACGATCGACGTGTGGGAGCATGCGTATTACATCGACTTCCGGAACGCGCGGCCCAAGTACATCGAGACGTTCCTGAAGAGCCTCGTCAACTGGGACTTCGCGCTCGAGAACCTCAAGAAGGTCTGAGCCGCGCGAATCAGGCCTCGAGAGAGGCGCTGAGCCGACGGACCGCCTCGGGCGTCGCGGCGTCCTCGAAGAGCATCGGCAGGGTAGCTGGCGCTATCGAGAGCTCGCGCGCGAGTCGCTCGAGGCTCTCGGCTTGCGAGCGCTCGCGGATGGCGCGGTCGCGCGCTGCGGCGATGGCGGCGTCGCCGCGATCGCGTACCTGCGTCGGCTGAAAGGGGGGGAGCGCCTCGAGGATCGCGCGCTCGGACGGGGACAGAAGGGACGGCAGGACGCAATTGACCACCACGCGGCCGAGGGGCAGGCCCATCTCGGCGAGCGCGTGCCAGAGCTCGATTGTCTCGGTGGTGGGCATCTCCTCGGGGAGGGTGACGAGGACTACGGTCGTGGTCGTCGGGTCGCGGAAGAGGGACCATGCTCGCTCGGCGTCCCTGCGCAGAAGACCCGGTGGAACGACGTCGAGGATGACCTTGGGGACGCGGAGCATGTCGAGACCGTGCCCGGTTGCCGGCGCATCGAGCAGGACGACGTCGTAGCGGAAGGCCCCGTCATCTTGGCGTTCGGTCGTGTGCCACCAGGCTTTGCCGAGGGTCGCCCACTCCGCCATGCCAGGGACGGCCCGTAAGAAGCTGCGCACGTACTTGTTGTCGAAGAGCGTGCGATAGAGCGCGCGGCTCCTAAGAACGAGGGTGCCGTACTCCTCGACCGCTCTGTCCGGCTGGATGTTCACAGCCCAGATGCGCTCCGCGATCGGAACGACGTCGGGTCCGATCGGCCCGACCCCGAACATGGTGCTCAGGCGCTCCTTGGCGTTGCACATCGCGACTAGGACGCGTCGTCCTCGGCGCGAAAGCGACAGCGCTTCGGCCGCGCAGAGGGTCGTCTTCCCGACTCCGCCCTTGCCCGTGACGAGTACAAACCGCTTGTCGGCGAGCGTCGACATGGTCCGGTGACGGCGAACGCATAGCACGAGGCCGTGCTAAGGAGGGGCCTGGCGCGAGCGATGTCGACCCTGCGCCTCATCCCCCTGGGCGGCCTCGGTGAGGTCGGAATGAACTGCCTGGTGCTCGAGCAGCGGGGAGAGGCGCTCGTCATCGATTGCGGTGTGACGTTCGATGGACGCCACCTCGGGGTGGACGTCGTGCACGCCGACTTCGAAGCGCTCGACGCGTGGAGGGTCGTCGGCCTCTTCGTCACCCACGGGCACGAGGATCACATCGGCGCGATCCCGTATTTCTTGCGCCGATTCGACGTCCCCGTCTTCGGCCCTCGCTACGCGCTGGGGCTCGTCCGCGAGAGGGCGGCCGAGCACGAAGTCCTCGACCACGTCGACCTTCAAGAGGTGGCTCCGCGCGCGCGACGGAAGGTGGGGTCGTTCGAGGTCGAACCGATCCGGGTAACCCATTCCATCGCGGACGCG
>Ga0070735_10005380_pt1 | contig 10641 bp, 7 predicted proteins | sample Coa_R1_FD_66443 | JGI IMG/M metagenome (GOLD analysis project Ga0070735, IMG submission 66443) | Surface soil microbial communities from Centralia Pennsylvania, which are recovering from an underground coalmine fire - Coalmine... | ecosystem: Environmental > Terrestrial > Soil > Unclassified ... | reverse complement strand
CGATGTCGATCGATCCCGGCGATCACCTCGTCGAGACGACCGCCCCGAGCCGCTATCCGTCGGCGATGCGCCTCACCATTCACGAGCGCGACGCGCTACGCGTGGACTTGAAGCCGGGCGAACCACTCGCCCCTCCCGCTGGGCCCGAACCGCCGGCGCCGCTGCCGCAGCCAGCCCCCCCGCGGGCGTCCTTCGGCCTCTGGCCGCTGACGCTCTCGCTCGGTGCCGCCGCCCTCGCGGCGGGCGGGGTCGCCGCGTTCCTCGAAGCGGGCCAGGCGCGCGCCGACGGCCGTGCGGCCTGCGCGCGGCTGCTCACGTGCGACGCGCAGCGGAACACCGTCCGGGCATGGGATTGGGCGGCCGCAAGCGCGTGGATCGCGGCGGCCGGCGGCGCCGTCGTCGCTGTCGTGCTGTGGACCGGCGGGCCCCGTCGTGCCGAGCGCGCGGACCTGCGTCTGGGCGTCGGATCGCTGGCCCTCGCGGGCGCCTTTTGACATGAACGCCCGCGCGCTGGCGGTGGGGTCGATCGCCTCTTCGTTCGTCGGGATGACCCTCGTCGCCTGCTTCGACCTCTTCCATTCGACGGGGGACCTGCGGTCGGCATGCCAGCTCGACGCCGCGACCGCAGGTTGCGGGCCTCGCTCCGTCGACGCGGGTCAAACCTCGTTTTGCGCGTGGACCCCCGGCGAAGCGCGCGACCATGCTCGGGAGGTGTGCGCTCGCCTCGGCGCGTGCGAGTCACCGACGGGCAAGAACGCCTTCGGGCCCTGCATGTTCGAGGCGCTGCTCGCCTTCGACTGCGCCGCCAACCCGAATCACCCGGTCGCGGGCAAGGCGCGCGACCTATGGCAGTGCCTGTCGGCGGCGACCGCGTGCGCCGACGTCGACCGCTGTGTGTTCGAGGGGACCGGCCCCGGCCTCTGCGACCAGGCGGGCCAGTTCGCGGCGTGCCCCGGATCCCCTACCGTCAATTTGCGCGTCGACTGCACCGACGGCGGCACCCCGCCGCTGCCGCGCGCCGCCGGCGAGAATTGCGCGCTGTGGGGCCAGACCTGCGACATCGTCGATGGCGTCGCGGTCTGCTCCGGGCCGAGCACCGGGCAAGCCGGCGGGGAGTGCTCGCAGGGGTCGGGCTGCTACGGCGGCGCGGCGATCCACTGGTGCCCCGGCCTCGGCAACGGCATCCGCACCGACGTCGGAATCGATTGCGCCTCGAACGGCGCACAAGCGTGCGCCGGCTTTCCGGCCGACCCTCCCTCGTGGGTCGCCTGCATTCCCCTGGCCGATTCGAGCGCTTGCCCCGCGAACGCCGCCGCCTCCTGCGACGAGGGCGGCGTCGCCCACTCGTGCCCCGCCGGCGCCTCCGAGCGCATCGACTGCTCGGCCCTGCTCGGACAGCCGGGCGCCTGCCAGGCGGGGCCGCTCTCGCCGCCGTTCGACTGGACCAGCGCGTGCGCCGTCTCGCCACCCGAGTGCACCGGCGATTCGTGTGTCGACGGCGGCGTCGTGGGGTGCACGCGCGGCGCGAGGTTCGCGACGGATTGCGCTTCTCTAGGGCTTGGACCGTGCTCCATGGTCACCGTCAGCACCGACGACGGCGGGGTCGAGAGCCGCGCGGCGTGCGGGGCGCACTGACTGAACCTTGACGCCGTGTTGCCCCGCCCCCTGCCGTCCGGTCTACTCTAGGCGGGCATGCCTGACGATCGCCGTAGCGCCCCCCGAGCTCGACTGACCGGCGTACACATCGTCTACGGGAGCGCATCCGGCGAAACCCAGGACGCGGCGGTCCTGGACATCGGGCGCGGCGGCCTCTTCGTGCGGACTGCGGCGCCGCTCGCGGTGGGCAAACGGCTATCGCTCGAGATAGCCGTGGCGGGCGAGAGCGCGTCCTGGCCGGCCCTCGGCCGCGTCGTATGGATCCGCGAGGCGGACGAGGGAGAAGAGCGCCCCGGTGGGATGGGGGTGAAGCTCATCGACGTGGAAGATGAAGTCCTCGCGGCGATCGATCGCCTCGTCGCGGCCCGCGAGCGGACCGAGCCAGGGATGGGATCCAACGCGCCCGCCCCCCCTGCGCCCGCCGCTCCGCCGCCCCCCCGGGAGAGGACGATCCTCGGCGTGGGCCTTTCGGCCGATGTGACGCGCCCGACGCCGGTCGTGGCGGTAGTCCCCGGCTACACGGCGATCGGGGAGGCCCCGCCGGACGCGCCCGCGCAGCCGGCAGCGACGGGCGAAGACCGTTCGCCCGAGGCCGTCCCTGCCAACGCGGCGCCGGTGGAGCCGACGGGACCCGACCTCGACGGGCTGGGCCGCGAGGCGAGCCTCGCGATCGATCTCGTGTCCAAGAAGCCCTCGAGCCGTCCCCCGGAGCCCGTGCCCGCGAGCGAGGCGCCCAGGAAGACGGGCGGCGCCGGGGTCTATCTCGTGATGCTGGTGGTCGCGGCGGCGGTCGCGGCGTATGTCTTCCGCGAGCGCCTGACCGCGGAGTGGGATGCGCGCTTCGGGGGGCCGGCGGCGACTCCGAGCTGGGTGGCGCCGCCGAGTCCGACGCCGACGCCGAGCCCCAGTCCGGCGCCAAGTCCGAGTCCGACACCGACGCCGGCGAGTCCGACGCCGAGCGCCTCGGCGTTTCCGTCTGCATCGGCATCCGCGTCCGCGTCGCCATCGGCGTCGACCTCGGCGGGGGCGCTGCCCAAGAAGGCGCTTCGACCTCCTGCGGCGCCCGCCCATCGGCCGGTCCAGGACGAGAGTCCCTACTGACGGCTACCCTTGGCGTGCTTTCCCTTAAGTCGGTGCACGTTCGCCGGCCCGGTCTTGCGCGGCGGGGGCACGCGATGAAGGCCGCTTGCTGCGGGAGAGGGCGCCGATACCGGCGCGGCCCTGGGACGCGCGCTCGCGGCCGCCGGATCGGGGGCGGTCGACGACGTGGAAGGCAACGCCGTCGCCGGGGGGGCGACCGTCGCGACGGATGGGACGACCGAGGGTGCGGCGGCCGACGACGGCGGCGGTGAAGGCGAAGGTGCAGGTGCAGGTGCAGCCTCCACCGGCAGCGGCGCCCTTCTCTGTGCGTTGTACCAGAGCTTGCCTCCGATCCCACCGAAGAGCACGAGAAGACAGAGGACCACCAGCGGCGACCGGCGCTTCGGGATGCGGATCGAGTCCGAGTCCTCGACGCGATCGTCGGACGCGTCGGGAATCGAGGAGTCGCGAGGGCGCGTGACCTCGACCTCGCTCGGCGAAAGCGCGACGGTGGGCGCGTGGCTCGCGGGCGAGACGTCCGGGACCGGGGCGATCGGCGCGAGGATGGCGCCGGTCGGCACGGTGAGCGGCTCGGCCGCGCCGTCGATCTCGGCGATCGCCCTGCGTACGTCGTCACGCATCGCAGCCGCGGTCTCGTAGCGATCCTCGCGCCGAAACTCGAGGCCTCGGTCGATGACGCGGGCGAACGGGCGGCTCGCATCGGCCGTCACTTCGCGCACTCGGGGCGCCGGCAACGTCGACATCTTGCGAACCAGATCGACTGCATTCTCTCCCTCGTGGATTCGGCGCCCGGTTCGAACGCGGAAGCCCGTCGCGGCCAGCGCGAACAAGTCCGTGCGGCCGTCGATCTCGTCGATGCGGCCGGCCGCCTGCTCCGGCGACATGAACGAGGGGGTCCCGAGGGCCAGACCGTAGGAGGTGAGCGCCTGACCTTGGAGCAGCCTCGCGAGCCCGAAATCGAGGACTTTGACCCGGGGGGGGGCGGGCACGAGAAAGAGGTTCTCGGGCTTCAAGTCGCGGTGGATGACGCCGCGACCGTGCGCCGCGTCGAGGACGTCGAGGACGGCCTCGGCGATCCGTAGGAACTCGAGCTCGTCGACGGGCGGGCCGCGCTCGAGTCGATCCTGGAGCGACTCCCCCTCGAGGAGCTCCATCACGATGTAGGCCGTCCCCGCGTCCGGCCCTGCGTGGACCACGTCGTCGTCGAGGACCTTGACCGCGCCCACGTGCTCGACCCGATTTGCGGCGTACCCCTCCCGAAGGAAGCGCTCGCGCACCTCTTTGTGCCGGGCCAGACCCGGGTGCAGGACCTTGACCGCCGCGCGCGCGCCGTTCCGGTGGCGCGCCTCGTAGACGGCCGCCATCCCGCCGACCCCGAGCAGCTTCTCCAGGGTCCATTTGTCGTCGAGGACGCTCGAAACGCGCGCTCGCGACCGGCTTTCGGCGTCGTCGATCAAGCGATCGTCATTGTACCGCGGCGAGCCGAACCGCTATCGCCCCATCATGACCACGAGAGTGACGGCGCCCCCCACCACGAGCGCGAGCAGGCCGACGATGAGCGGCAAGAGCCAGCCCGGCTGTCCGCGCCCGGGAACCCCCAACGGCACGAGATCGGCATCGGCCGGCCCGCCGTACCCCGGGTTGACGTACCCCGGGTTGACCGCGTAGGGCGCCGGGGCCTGTCCCCCCCCCTGCGCGTCGAAGCCCGCGCCCGGCATGGCAAACGGATCGGCGGCCACCGCCAGGGGCGCCACGCGCGCCGCCATGAGCCTCGGCATGGCTTCGGCAATCAGGCGACCGAGCTCCTGCTGCGGCGTCGTCGCCCACTGCAGGTGATTGCCGGTCAGGCCGTACGCCTGTCCGAGCGCATCCGCCAAGTCGCCCACCGTCTTCGTGCGGATGTTGGGGTTCTTCACGAGCCCGTGCTCGATCACCTCGTCGACCCCCGGCGCAATCGGGTACTTCGCACCCGCGGCTCGCTGGGTCGGAGGAACGGGGTCCTTCGTCATGATCGCCAGGAGGATGGAAGGACCGTTGTTGCCCGCGAACGGCACCTCTCCCGTGATGCACTCGTACGTCACGGCGGCGAGCGCAAAGACATCGGCTCGCGCGTTGAGGTCCTCGAGCCCCTGGGCCTGCTCCGGCGCCATGTAGTAGGGGCTGCCGATCGTCGTACCGAGGACCGTGAGCTTCTTTCGGTTCCCGCCGGTGTCCTTGACGCTGCCAAAATCGAGGATCTTGACGTTGTCGCCCTCGCGCGTGCCGCAAAGAAAGAGGTTGTCCGGCTTGAGGTCCCGGTGGATGAAGCCGCGCGCATGAGCGCCGTCGAGACCGATGGCCACCTGCGAGAGGACGCGCACGAGGCGCTCCGGCGGCAGCGTCTTCTCGCGCTTGAGGATGTAACGAAGCTCCTCCCCGTCGAGAAACTCCATCACGAGCAGCCAGGTCTTGGAGACGACGTCCCGCTGGAAGTCGAGCACTTGCACGATGTGCTCGTGCGGCAAGAGCGCGCTGATCTCGTACTCGCGCTTGAACCGCTCGAGGGCCACCTCGTCGCTCGCGACCTCCTGGTGCAGGATCTTGACGGCGATGCGGGCGTCCCCCTGCTTGTCGATCCCCTCGTAGACGCGCCCCATGCCCCCGTCGGCCACGACGCGCCGTAGCTCGTAGCGGCCGCACATGCGCGTGCCGATGCGCGAGTCCTCGGCGGTGGGCGCGGCCGGGGCGAGGCTGGCTGCGGCGAGGGGGGTCCCGTCCGCCGGGCAGAAGCCCGCGTCGTTCGGGAACACCCGCTGGCACTTCGGGCAGCTCTTCATTTCGAAAACCGCCCCGTCGGTGCCACGTAGACGAGACTACCGCGTTTTCTACGGCCCCGTCAGCCCCGGTCCGTAGGGGCGGCGGCGTTCGCCGGCGCGGCGGCCACGAAGTAAATGAGGCGGTGACACGACGGACACTGCTCGATGATCGGCTCGCGCCGTAGCCTGTGGAAGAGCTGCGGCGGCAGCGACATGTGGCAGGCGCCGCACGTGCCGTCGTTGGTCTGCGCGAGCGCCGTGCCCCGCTTCGAGCGAATCATGTCGTAGCGCCGATAGAGCTGCGGGGGCAGCGCCTTGACGGCCCCCTCCCGCTCGGCGCTCTTGTCCTTTGCCTTGTGCCCCACCTCGCCCAGCTTCGAGCTGATGTCCCCCTCCCGCATGGCGAGCTCTTCGACCAGGCGGCGATGCTCGGCCTCGGTGGCCTCGATCTGTTGCCGCGCGGCGTCCGCGTCCGCGGTCAGCTTGCCGATTTCGTCCTCTCGATCCCGCACGAGCTTGCGAAGCTCCTCGAGCTCGCGCTGGGCAGCGTTGGCCTCACGCTCGGTCCGCGAGCGCGAGAGCTTTTCGCGGGAGTGATCGAGCTGTTGATTCATGTTGCGGACGTCTTGAATCAGCTCGCCCCTGGTCTTTTCCATGGTGCCGAGGGAGGCACGGTCGCTCGCGAGCTTGTCGTCCAGCTTGGCGATGCCGGATTTGAGTCCGTCGAGGGTCGAGCGCTCCAGCGCGAGCTGCTCTTGAAGGTCTTTCAGTTCCGAGTCGATCTGCGCAAGTTTTTCGAGCGCGCGAATTTGTTCGGGGATGGTCAATGCGTCACTCCGCGACGAAGGCGAAAAGAGGGGTGCAAGGTACATAGCGCAGGCGCGGGCGTTGCGCGAAGGGCGAAGCCTGCGCGGGGGCGAGCAGGCCCCGTGGGCCCACCTGGGTTCGAACCAGGAACAACCCGGTTATGAGCCGGGGGCTCTGACCGATTGAGCTATGGGCCCGCAGCTCGCCCCCCGATCCGAGCGCCGCCGAGGCGGGACAGCGGCCGGACCGAGCGGCGATTGCCACGCGCGGCACCGTAGTCGAAAGAGGACCGAGACGACAAGCGTCCCCCGTCCGCAGGCTCGAGCAAGGCGAGAGCTCGGAAGACACACCCGACCAACTCATCACCTCGAGCAGGCGAAGGCCCGGAGCGTCGGTGGCGCGCCCTTGCCCGCGGCGCTCTCCGATGCGCCACCCGCGGCTCCGATGAGCAGGCGCCCTCGCGAGAGCGCCAGGAGCGGTCGGCCGTCGCTCCACGCGTCCTCGACGCTCGGCGCGGCCGAGGGCACGCCGGCGCCGTCCAGCGGCAAGAGCGCTTGCACTTCTTCGCGGCCCACCCAACTGAGCCACGACGCGCCGCCCTCGACGAACGTCGGGGCACCCCGCCCCAGGCCGTCAGCGGGAAACGCGGTGGGCGGATCCGCCGAGTCCGCGGTGACCTTCACGCGGAGCAGGGTGCCGCCCGAGCCATCGACGCTCTCGCCGTTGTCGCGCGCGACCACGAGCACCGCGGGCTTGGGCGCAGCCGGCAAGACTTCGACGTCGTACGCGGACAGGTGCCCGGTGGGGGACGTCAGCCGCCGCGGCGCGCCGGCAGTCGCCCCGCGTGCGTCCACAGCCACGACTTCGAGCCACCCATAGCTGCGCTCTTCGCCGACCGCTTCGGGGTCGGACGCGTCGGCGGGGGCCACGTTGGGATCCGGACGGCGCGCGACCCAGAAGACGAGAAACCCGCCGCCGTTCGGCACGACGCGAGGCAGCTCGGCATCCGTGTCGGCCGGCGAGACGTCGCGGGGCGCCGCGCGCGGCAGCAGGGGCGCGGCCCGTATGACGCCGCGCGCCCCGGCCGCGTCGTCCCATACCGTCAATCCGGCGCTGCCCGCGAAGGCGACATCGAACGCGAACGAGTCGTCGCGCTGCTGGGCGACCTCGACCGTGCCCGCCGTATCGATCGGGAGCGTCTGCAGCGCCAGGATGCGCGCCGCAGGGGCCTGGGCGTCGACCGCGCGGAGGACGTAGCTCGCGGCGACGAGCTGCCCCGCCTCGCCGACGCCGCGCCATGCGAGCCGTGGCGGGGGCGCGTCTCCGGGCGTGGGGCCCAGGTCCACCACGGTCACACGGCCCTCCGCGTCGGAATCGAGCCGGGCGACCGCGGCCATCCTTCCCGCCGCTGTGCGCCTGGCGAGGGCGACGGCGAGGCCCCCGGGGTACGCCAGCGCGTCGCCGATCTCCACGTCCTCGGGGTGCCCGTCGTCGTCGATCGCCAGCGGGGGCCCCGCGGCGCGGCATCGGGCCGGGAGCACCGTGGGCGCCGGCGCGGGCGAGCCCCCCTCGAGGGCCGCCAGCGCGACCGGATCGCGCGGGGCGACCGCGTCGGCGGTCGAACGGTGGCACCCTTGGAGACCGAGACCGATCGCCGCGGCGAGCGCCCACGCGTTCATCGAGGATCCAGGAACCCGTCGACGACTTCCAGCGCGAGCTCGTACCGCTCGAGGGGCGGCATGACATACGCGCCCGCCACACGACCGCGGACGGCGGCGAGCATCTCGCGCGCGATGGCGACGCCCTCTTTTCGAGCGTCGGGGCCGGTCCCCGCGCGTCGCATCCGCTCTCGAATGGAATCGGGGACCTGCATGCCCGGCACCTCGTTGTGCAGAAACTCGGCGTTCCGGAAGCTCGCGAGCGGCAAGAGACCGACGAGCACAGGGAGGCCGAGCGGCGCGACGTCGTCGAGGAGGCGATCGAGCACCTCGGGCGAGTACACGGGCTGCGTCATGACGAGCTCGGCGCCGGCCGCCTTTTTTTCGCGCAAGCGCTCGATCTCGCGCGGGTAGTTGAGGGCCGCCGGCTCCGCGCCCGTCGCCAGGACGAAACGCGTCGTCGAGCCGAGCGGTTTGCCGCCGGGATCCACGCCGTGGTTGAGGCGGTCGGCGAGCTTGAGGATGCCGATCGAGTCGACGTCGTAGACGGCGGTCGCGTCGGGATAGTCCCCCATCTTGGGGGGATCGCCCGTGATGATGACCAGGTTTCGGATCCCCAGATCGTGCGCGCCGAGGAGGTGGGCGATGGTGCCCAGCAGGTTGCGGTCTCGGCCGCAGACGTGGACGATCGTCTCCATTCCGACCTCGCGCTGCACGCGGGCCGCGAGCGCGAGGTTGCTCATGCGGGCCTGGGCGCGCGCGCCGTCCGCGATGTTCACGACGTCGATCCCGCCGGCCTTGAGGCTCTTGGCGGCAGCGAGCGCGCGGCTCGCGTCGAGGCCCATCGGCGGACTCACTTCGACGGACACGACGAAGCGGCCACGGGCGAGCTTCGCCGCCAGCTCGCTCCGCTGGTCGAACGCCGGCGGCTCGAGCGCGCCCGGCAGCACAGCGGCCGGAAGGATGCTCGACCCGGTCACGACGTACGGCTCGGCGCTCGCCTCGGCGACCGGCTTGTCGCCGAGGTCGCCCGCGAAGCCGGCCATCATCCGCGCGGACGCCGCGATCCGTCGGATGTGATCCGGCGTCGTGCCGCAGCATCCGCCGGCCAGTCGAACCCCGACCCGGAACATGCGCTGCGCATAGACCCCGAAGTACTCGGGGGTGGAAACGTAGACCATCCGCTCGTCCACGCGCCGCGGCAGCCCGGCGTTCGGCGACGCAAGCACCGGAAGCCCGACGGGCACCATCTTCTCGGCGGCGGCGAGGACGGCCATCGGCCCGTCCGAGCAGTTGACGCCCACGACCGAGGCGCCCCACTCCTTCGCGAGGCGCGCGACCTCCTCGGCGCGGGTGCCCTCCACCATCATCCCCGCCTCGTCCAGCGAGGCGCTCGCGATGACCGGCACGCGCCCTTCGGCCGCCTCGACGGCCGCCTCGACGGCGACGCGCAGCTCCGGCGTCTGTCGCATCGTCTCGACGACGAGCCCGTCGACCCCCGCGTCGAGCAACGCGCGCGCCTGCTCGAGGAACACCGCGCGCACCTTGGAAAGGTCCGCCGCCCCGGCCTGCCCGGCGTCGCCCAAAAAGTAGCCGCTCGGCCCGATCGCGCCCACCACGTACGCCTGCGTCCCCGCCGCCGCTCGCGCGATCCGGACGCCAGCGGCGTTGAGCTCGCGCATCTTGGGCGCCAGACCGTGCTTCTCGAGCCGCAGGGCATTGGCGCCGAAGGTATTCGTCTCGAGGACCTGGGCTCCCGCGCGCAGGTAGTCCTCGTGGACCTTGGAGACGAGCTCGGGGCGCGAGAGGTTGAGGTCCTCGAAACAAGCGTTGAAGAGCACGCCCCGCTCATAGAGCTGCGTTCCCATCGCTCCGTCGAGGACGAGGACGCCCGAGCGGACGGCGTCGATGAGGTTCTTGCGCAACGGGCTGGGCATCGATGTTCTGGGAAGTACGGCCTGGACCGCCCGAGCGCAAGTTTCGGCGAGGATCGCGTCCCAGGGGAATCCCAGGGGAAGCTACGGTGCAGGGATGCACGCCGTGGCACGGGAGCTGGCCGACGCCTTTCCTCGACTGCGAACGAGCGCCGACGAAGCCGATCGCGTCGCTTACGCCCGTGACCTGTGGCCCCGACACCACCTCGACGTCCGGGCGGGCCGCCCGGCGGGGGGGCGACCGGCGGCGATCGCGTGGCCCGCATCCACGGAAGAGGTGGCGGCGCTCGTCCGGTGGGCCAACCGTCGTGGGACGACCCTCGTGCCCTTCGGCGCGGGGAGCGGCGTGTGCGCGGGCGTGCTCCCGCATGCCGACTCGGTCGTGGTCGACCTCAAACGGTTGGCTCGCCTGCGCGCCATCGACCCGAGCGCTCCGGTCGCCGTGGTCGAGGCGGGGGCCATGGGCGTCCCGCTCGAGTCCGCGCTGAACCGGGCGGGGTGGACCCTCGGTCACTTCCCCTCGTCCATCCTGTGCAGCACCGCGGGCGGCTGGGTGGCTACCCGCAGCGCGGGCCAGTGCTCGGGCGCGTACGGCAAGATCGAGGACATGGTGCTCGAGCTCGAGTGTGTGACCGGCGCGGGCGAGGTGGTCAACCTGCGTTCGCGCAGCGGCGGGCCCGACCTCGTCCC
>Ga0070735_10005379_pt1 | contig 10641 bp, 6 predicted proteins | sample Coa_R1_FD_66443 | JGI IMG/M metagenome (GOLD analysis project Ga0070735, IMG submission 66443) | Surface soil microbial communities from Centralia Pennsylvania, which are recovering from an underground coalmine fire - Coalmine... | ecosystem: Environmental > Terrestrial > Soil > Unclassified ... | reverse complement strand
TTCCGAGGGCGGCTCAGGCGAGCTGTGGCTGGGCACCGATCGAGGACTTGGCCGCTTCCGCGAGGGAAAGTGCCGCCTGTACGCCACCGCGGACGGCCTGCCGGACGATAACTTCTATAGCGCTCAAGAGGACGGGTCGGGCGGGCTCTGGCTGGGTGGAACCCGGGGTCTGGTTAACGTCCGCCTGGCAGACGTCGAGGCGCTCGACAGCCACCTTACGCGCCGGCTTCCCTTCAAGCTTTACGACGACTCGGACGGCGTTCGCCACTACCCCGTTATCCCTGGCCAGCTCAAAACCCGGGACGGAAGGCTCTGGTTTCTTGGCGACAAGGGCGTCACCGTCGTCGACCCGAACCACATCGTACACAATGAGCATATACCTTTTGTCATGATCGAGCGGGCTCTCGCGGACGACAGCGCGCTCGCGGGCAAGCCCGGCGAGAGCGTGCGGCCCGGCACGAACAAGCTGGAGTTCCGCTACACGAGCACCAGCCTCGCCGCGCCGGAGCGGGTGCTCTTCCGGTACCGCCTGATCGGCTACGACAGGGCCTGGGTGGACGTCGGCACGCGCCGCGCGGCCTACTATACCAACCTCCCGCCAGGGTCCTACCGGTTCGAGGTAACCGCATGCAATAACGACGGAGTGTGGAACCCTGTGGGCGCGACCTACGCGTTCACGCTGCAGCCGTACTTCTTCCAGACTCAAGCGTTTCGCCTGCTGGCGCTCATCGGACTGATCGCGGTTGTATGGTTTATATGCTCGCTCTGGTCGCGTCACCTGCGGTCCCGTAATCGCGTGCTGGAGAAGCGGGTCGCGCACCGGACCGCCGAGCTGCACTCCTCTCTCGACGAGCTCCGCGAGTCCAAACAGGCGCTCGAATCGGCCAATGCGGAGCTGCAGACGTCGCGTCTTGAGTTGGCGGCTAACAATGCGGAGCTGACCACAATGAACGCCGAGCTGGAGGCCGCAAACGCTCGCCTCGAGGCGCTTGCAACCACCGACGGCATGACGGGCATCGCCAACCACCGCGCGTTTCAGGATCAGATGCGCGCCGTGGTCGCGCGGGCATCCCGCGCCGAGAACTGCACGACGCTGCTGCTCTGCGACGTCGACCGGTTCAAGCAGTACAATGACAGCTACGGCCATCCCGCCGGCGACGAGGTGTTGCGGTTGACCGCCGCACTCCTTCGCGACAACATACGTGAAGGGGACTTCGTGGCGCGATACGGAGGCGAGGAGTTCGCGATCCTGCTTCCGAACACGGGCAGCGCCGAGGCCGTGGAGGTCGCTGAGCGCGTGCGCCTCGCGATAGAGAACCATGCGTTTCCGTGGCGCAGGATCACAATAAGCATCGGAGTGTCTGCGCCCATGGCGGGAGCCGTGGCGCCGCAGGCTCTCGTAGAGAGCGCAGACCGCGCGCTCTATGCCGCCAAGAACTCCGGCAGGAACCGGGTTATCCTAGGCGCCGGGGAGTGCGGCGATGGCATCGGCGTGCAAGAGTGGATCGAGCGGTCGCAGCCAGACGCCATGCACCCCGCCACAGAGGTTGACGACGTGGCCGAGCTCGCAGAGGGCCTCTTGAAGGTGCTCAACCTTCGCGACGCCGAGACGAAGGACCACTCTCAGCGCGTTGCGCGCTACACGATGCACCTCGCCGGCCAGGCGCAGGAACACGGATTCCACACGTTCACACGTCTCGAGCTGCGGGACATCAAGCTCGGCGCCCTGCTGCACGACATCGGCAAGGTCGGCATCCCCGACGCGATTCTTTATAAGGCCGACTCGCTCACGGACGACGAGTGGCAGGTGATGCGGTCGCATCCCATGCTCGGCGCCGAGGTGCTGCGCGGCTGCCCGCACTTTGCCGGCGCGATTCCAATCGTTCGGTCACACCACGAGCGTTGGGATGGCCAGGGCTATCCGGACGGGTTGGCGCGCCAGAGGATCCCGCTCGCCGCGCGACTCTTTGCCATTGCAGATGCACTGGATGCGATGGGTACGAATCGGCCCTACCGCGGGGCAGTACAGTACGAGGCGATCCGCGATGAAATCCGAGCCGAGTCCGGCAGGCAATTCGACCCCGCGCTGGTCGAGCTCTTCGTAAAGGTGGCGCCCGAGGTGTGGGAGCGGCTCGCGTCCGGCACAGGCGCTTCGGCCGGAAGCCAGCCCTGCGAGCTGCCGGCCGCCGCGTAACTCCGCGCTGCCGCTACGAAGCGCCCTCTCGCTCGCCGCCTTCTTGCGTCGCGAGGCTTCTCATCGGCGGCATCCTCCGTCGCGAGGCGCGCGGCCGGTCCAAGAAACTATCTCGGGTCTCAAACCGTCCGCCGCCAGTCGACTCCGGAGACGCTCCACCCGAATTTAAGCTAGGTTCCAGGGCCCCCGCCCGGGCCGAGCTTGTGCCCCGGCGCGCGCAGGTGCGCTCCCCGCCCCGCTCTCTGTTCGATTGACACCCTCAACCGGCTGAGGTATCATGTCTGCGCAGCGAGAGAGCATAGCTCAGTCGGTAGAGCAACGCCCTTTTAAGGCGTGGGCCCTGGGTTCGAGTCCCAGTGCTCTCACCTGCGAATTACGCCGGTCAGGGGCGTGCTCCTGACCGGCGTGTGTTTGGGCCTGGCTCGCCGAAAGGCAGCACGGCGGCACGGCGCCGCATCGCCCGCCAACGGGTATGCCGGCGCATGGCAGTGCCGAACGCAGGCCGACAAAGGCCGCATACTGCCGGCCACTACTGCTTGACCAGCCGGATCGCAAAGCCGCCGCCGGGAGCCATACGAATTGCAAGGCTATCTTTCGCGGTGACTATCCGGCGCGACTCGGTAAGGTGCTCGGCCTCTGAGGCACTGTCCGGCGAATCGGCGTAGAGCGTCGCGGAGTAGTGGCCGGAGCCCAGAAACGCGAGCGGCACGACGACGGTGCGCTCGGCCCAGTTCGTCATGCCGCCGATATACCACGCCGTGCCGGTCCGCCGGGCAGAGACAACGAATTCGCCAGGGAAGCCCTCGAGCAGCCGCGAGTCGTCCCAGACCGTTGGGAAAGAGCGCAGGAACTCGACGCCGGGCTGGCCGCGATAGTGTTCCGGGCTGTCGCAGACCACCGTTAGCGGACTGTCGAAGACGACGAACTTCGCCAGCTCGTGGCATCGCGTGCCCTGCACCTCCGTCGGCAGGGTCTGGCGCCACTTGCCACGGCTTCGATCGAGAAAGCCGCCCGGAGTGTAGTCCATCGGGCCGGCGAGCATACGCGTGAAGGGCAGCGTGCAGTCGTGCTCCGGCGTAACGCGGCTGCTGAACTTATCGTACTCCTCGCCGAGCACGCCCTCCCGCGTAATCTGGTTCGGGTAGGCGCGCTGCATCCCGGTCGGCTTGAACGCGCCGTGGAAATCGACCATCAGGTGATGGCTCGCGGCCATCGCCGTCACCGTATAGTACCAGTTCACCATCTCCTGGTCGTCGTGGTCCATGAAATCGATCTTCACGCCGGCGAGTCCCCACCTGCTGTAGAGCGCGAACGCCTCTTCCAGACGACCGGCCTTCAGGAAGCGATCGACGTCGTTCGAGTGCAGCCAGACGAACAGGCGGACGTGCCGCTCCGCCGCGAAGCGCAGTAGCTCCGGCATATCCAGGCTCGGGTTGGCGCGCGTAATGTCGGCGGTGGCCGTATTGAACGGGCCGTACCACTGCCAGTCCACCAACTGGTACGGGAAGTTCATCTCGGACGCAAACGCTACGTACTCCTTCTCGGTAGCCGTGTCCATCTTCACGTCGCCGCTCCACCAGTGGTCCCATGCGCACATTCCCGGCTTCACCCAGCTCGCGTCGCCGATAGCGTTCGGCGCGCTCAGGTTCAGCACAAGGTCCGACTCCACCAGATCGCCGGGCCGCCTGCCAATGAGCAGCACGCGCCAGGGAGTGAGGTGCGGCGCCTCCGCGGAGACCAGCCCGCGCCCATCGCGGCGCGGCGCGAGGCGCGTGACGAGGTCGGCGTCGACAAAGCTGGACGATTGCGTGCCGGCCGCGGGGGGCTGAGCAGAGCCCGGCTCGCCGGGCACGCCGCCGGACCGGCCGAGATACATGCCTGCCCAGTCCTTCAGCTCAGCCTCGGTTATCCCGACGTAGCAGGATTCCCCGGCCTGGACCAGCATAGGCGTGCCGTAGGGCCGCTCTGCGGCGAGCTCGGATACGTGGCGGCACTTGAATTCCGATTCCTGTGGGGATGCGAAGCCGCCGTAGTCCGGTGCCCACACCGTCGGATCACCGGCAAACCGGAAGTGCGTCTCCTCCCGCTCCAGAACGAACCGATCGGTTGCCGGCTGCCGCGGGATCGTGTAACGAAAGGCGCAGCCGTCGTCGTAAGCCCGCACCACGAGCTCGATTCGCCGGCCGGCGGCGCCCGGTTCGCGCAGCGCGAGAGTCAGTTCGTTCGCGCGGTCCACCACGCGGCGGCGCTTGCCCAGCCGGTTCTCCCAGACGCTGTTTATCGCGCGCCGCGTCACGCGGTCCAGCGCCAACCGCTCGCCGATCGGCGTGCCGTCGCGGAGGACCAGGCCAAGCCGCGACTCCAGGATCGCCGGGCGCCCGTGGAACGAGACGCCGTATCGGAGCGGACCGGCTGTTTCGACCCGAACGATGATCGCCCGGTCCGGCGAGCTGACGGTGATAGCCGTGGCGCCCATCGGCGGCAGCGCGATAACGGCGGCGAGCGCGGCGATTGCCGCGGCGCGGGCTGCTCGGTTCACGGTTCGCAGTACTCCTTGAAGCGTCGCGCGGCGACGTGCCACGCAATGCTATAGCAGATCGTCGCGGCGACGGTCAGGCCGCCGGTCGCCGTGACGGCGTGCAGCGCAAGCTGGTGCAGATAGTGGCCCTGCGACTCCGGCGGTGTTGCGATTGCGCTATACGCGATGCCCCCAATGGCGCCCGCGGCCACGAGCGCCGCAGCCACGAGAGCGCGCAACCGAGGTGTAAAGCTCACAACCGGCGGGTCGGCGTCCAGAAGAGCACGCCGGTACCACTGGACGTACCAGGCCGCCAGCAGCGCCGCGCCGGCGATCGAGCTGCCGTGCTGCAGAAGCCGGTAGAGCGGCAGTCCGCCCCAGAGCGCGCCGAAGACCGTTGCGCGCAGCGCCGTACTGCGCTCGACGATCGGACTGTTCGAATGCGTGAACGAGTCCCAGGCCAGGTGAGTCGCCGCGCCGATCAGCACGGCTGCCGCAGCCCGCAAGAGGCGGTCCGGCGCAGCGATTTGGAAGCCGCGCGCGGCGCGAGCGAGCCGCTCGAGATGACCGGGCGGCATAAGCGCGACGAGCGGCCACTTGAGCAGGCCGTGGAACAGTGCGAGCGCTGCAAGTCCGGCCGGCAGGTCGAACAGGAGCAGCCCGGGCACGGTGTGGCCGAGCTGGAAGTGCGCAGTCCACTGCACGAAGTACGGGAAGTCCGGCGCCATGCTGCCGATCACCAGCGCCGAAAGCGGCAGGCCAAGCCGCGCGAACGGAACGGCGGCGGCGGGATGCGAAAGCGTGAACGGCATGGATGCGACCCCGTGAGCAGCGCGGATACCCGTCTGAGTCTGAGCGAAGCGTACGGCCGATAGCCGCGCGGCCTATGGTCGAGCCGCGTTCGCGTTAACCGATGTGAAAGAGCTTTCCGAGCCCGAAGGTCACGCCGCCAGTGATAAAGCCGATCGCAGTCATCTCCAGACCGCTCGCCCACCATTCGCGCGCGGTAATCAGGCTCTTGGCCGCTCCGACCGCGAAGTGCGCAGCCATTCCGACGAGCGCGGCCGCGATTACGGCGGGCAGCCCGCGCGCGAAAAAGAAGGGAATGATCGGCAGTATGCCGCCGACCGCCGTGGAGAGCGCGGCCGTGCCTGCACCTGCGAGCGGATTTGGGAAGCTTCGCTCGCTAAGGCCCAGCTCCTCCTGCGCCATGGTCTTGAGGAAGAGATCCGGGTCGCGTGCCACGCGCTCCGCCATCGCGAGCGCCTCGTCCTCGGAATAGCCCTTGAGCTGGTAGAGCAGCATCAGCTCCTCCTGCTCATGCTCCGGCGACTGCTCGATTTCGGCCTTCTCCCGGCCGATCTCCGCGTCGTAGACTTCGCGCTCGGACTTGGCGGCCATGAAGGCGCTGGAGCCCATCGAGAGCGCGGAGGCCAGCATCGCCACCATGCCGGAGACGAGAACGACGCGATCACCCGTAAGCGAGCCGGCCGGGGCCGAGCCGGTCGTCGCGCCGGCCATCCCGCTGATAACGCCGAACACCGCGCCAAGGCCGTCGTTGATGCCGTAGATCGCGTCGCCGATCCAGCTCCCCGTGCTCACGTGCCACTTTTCGCCCTTGAGTATCGCCTCCAGGCGCGTTCGCGGCTCATCGCGCTGCTTGAGCGAGTGCAGGAGAGTGGCGTGGCCCTTCTCCTCCTCCTCGATCCGCGAGAACAGGAGGTTCGAATCGGCGTCCTCGATAAGCGCGGTGGCGTGCCGCTCGAACTGCGCGATGTTGCGCTCCTCCTCCGCCTCCAGCCGCCGGAGCATGGCGTCGGTGCCGAGGGTGCGCGCCATGAGCCGCTGCGCCGCCGTCGGCGCGGACGATTCGCTCGGCGCGACGCCGCCGAGCGCGGCGATACGCTCGGCGAACTGCCGGGCATGATCCTCCTCGGACGCGGCCAGCCGCTCGAACAGCCGCGTCCGCTTCGGATCGTCCTGCTGCTCGCCGAGGACGTGGTAGAGCTGCGCGGCCTCGATCTCCCGATCCCACGCCGCCTTCAGCGCCGCGATAACCCTCTGCTTATCCATCGGCCCCTTCTAACTCAGGCGTTTCGAGCGCCGGCAGCCGAACCGCTGCTACCGGCCGCCGATCCTGTTCGGCTCCGACCAAGGTGCGGCTCCCGCCAATCATCGTACGTGTCGCCGCTCTTCGCGCCGCGCGAATGCCGGTGCCGGATGCGTGTCAGGGAGCCGGCCTGGCGGCCCGATAACCCTTCTCTCGCAGCAGCGCGTCAGCCCCGGTGGAGACAGATCAGATAGTCCCAATGTCCTCTGGCGAACACGTCCGCCCGGTTCGCAGCAACAGTGTGCGCACCGGACCGTAACAGGTCGATCTCCAGCAGGTGCGTTTCGCTCTCCAGCATCGCCCACTGCTTTTCCAGGTACTTGGCACGGCCCGCTCCCCCGACGTGCTTGTTCGGGGGACTGAGCAGCTCTAATGTGGAGACGACAGCTCCCTGTCCAGATGCGAACCGACGCACCTCGACATACAACTCTCGTTGCGTGTTCGGATGGAAGCCGACCGTCTCCGGTTCGTCCGTCGGGCGTTCAAGCACGGCGGTCCTACCATGAGACGCGGGGTCCACGGTCTGCCGCGCAGATACAGTTATGTCTGGGATGAACGGACTTTCAGGCGTCAAGACGTATATTCGCTCATCGATGAACGCGGCGTACCCGTTGGGAAGCGCTCTATTAAGCTGCGCCCTGATCTCGGAGAAAAGCGCCGCATGGAAGTCGGGCCAGCACTTACGTTTCTCGAGATACGGATCCACGCCGGGAAATGGGCTGGGCAAGGAAGGACCTCCTCTCCACAATCATCGTTTCGCGCAGCGCACGGCCAGCACTACCGGCGCCTCCGCGTAGCCAGGAACGCTCACGACGCGTCCGCCTCCGTGCGCCAGCCCTTATCCCTGAGCAGCGCATCGGCCCAGGCCGCGTCCTCCACGGAAAGCGGCGGCTCAGGAGCTGCTGCCGAGTAGTCCATCAGCCGAGGATAGGGACCACCGTCGTACGCCTCGTCCACGGCCGCCTGCAGGTACAACTCGACATCGCCGTCGCCCTCCTTGAGAGGCACTTTGACGTTGGGAAGCCGCGTCCTTAGAAAGTTTCTCCATACTTCGAACGCGTTGCCGGTTCCAGCGCGATGAAGGCAGACAAGATAGTCCCAAGGCCCCTTCGCGAGAACGATCGATCGAGGAGCGGCTACCGTGTGCGCTCCTGAGCGAAGCAAGTCGATCTCCAGGAGATGCGATTCGCTAGCGAGGACCGCGCTCTGCTTCTCCATGTACTCCGTGCGGCCATGCCCGCCGGACTGCTTGTTCGAGGGACTGAGCAGCTCGATCACGGCCACAACCTGACCGCGGCGCGACGCAATTCTGCGGATCTCGACAAATGGCTCCTTCTCACGGAGCGGATGGTACCGGACCAGCTCCGGTTCATCCGCCGGGCGCTCCAGTACGGCAGTGCCGGCCCGATTCACGCCCATCGGTCCTCGTTCGCCGACAACCAGGGCGTCTGGCATAATCGAATCCTCGTCAGGAAGAACGTATACGCGCTCCTCGAGAAACGCCGCATACCCTGGTGGCAACTTATGGTTGAGCTGGACACGCAGGATTGCCATTAGCGCCGTATGGAAATCGTGCCAGTACTCCGACTGTTCAATGTATGGATCCATTCCAGGAAACGGGCCAGGCATTCTTGTGTCCTCTCCAGGCGCGCCGCCGGACCGATTATCGTTTCGCGCAGCGCACGGCCAGCACTACCGGCACCTCCGCGTAGCCGGGAACGCGGGCGGCGACATCGTCCTCTGGCTGTGGCTCCAGGATGCGCTCGATGGCGAAGCCCATGCGGATTACGGAGTTCAGGTAGGCGCTCAGCGTTCGATGGTACGCGCCAACCTGGCCACGCACGCCGGCGGCGTTGTCCGATCGCCAATGGCCCTCGCGAAAATATCCGCGGACCTCGCGCTTGACGACTCCGCCCCGCTTACCGGTCCAGCGCGATTCCGGGCACTGGAAGCAGGGATGCGTGATCGTAAACACGAGCCAGCCGCCGGGCCGGAGCACCCGCGACGTCTCCGCAAGGCAGCCGTCCAGGTCGGCGACGTCCATGAGCGCCAGACTGCAGACAGCCCCGTCAAATGTGCCGCTGCGAATCGTCGGCATGTTCGACACGTCGGCGCAGACGAGGGCCACCGAATCGTCGCCGATTTCGGCCCGCGCGATCTCCAGCAGCGGCGCCGACAGGTCGATGCCTGTTACGGTCGCGCCGGCGGCCTGCAGCCAGCACGCGGCGTATCCCGCGCCGCAGGCCAGGTCGCACACGGCGAGGCCGGACACGTCGCCGCAAAGCTTGCGGAGCGCCGGCTCGGCGACCGCGTGGACCGGCGAGCCGGACCGGACCGAGGCGGCGTACCAGGCGGCGACGGCGTCGTAGACCGCCGCTATTTTACTCGCTCCAGCCGCGCGTAGGAGAGCAGGAGCCGCTTCGGCCCGACATTCGGAAATGCCACCTCGATCTGCGTCTTGTCCCCCTCCCCGTCGACGTTGAGCACCACCCCCACGCCGAACTTTTCGTGCCGAACCTTCTGGCCCACCCGGAAGCCGGACTCGTGCTCCGCGCGCGGCGGAGGAGCCGGCCCAGAGTCCCACAGCTTCGCTCCGGCCGGAACGCGCCGGCGCTGCGGAGAATCGTACTCGTCGGGATCGAAGCCGGAGACAGTACGGCGAGTGCGACCGCCGCCGCGGTAGAGCTCGCCGGGGATTTCGCGAAGGAACCGCGACGGCACGTTGTAGGCCATGCTTCCGAAGGTCGTCCTCCGATTGGCGTGGCTGACGTACAGCTCCTCTTTCGCCCGCGTGATTCCGACGTAGCAGAGCCGCCGCTCCTCCTCGATCTCCCTGTCGCTCTCCATCGACCGTATATGCGGAAAGACGCACTCCTCCAGTCCAACCAGGAACACGACAGGGAACTCCAGCCCCTTGGCGCTGTGCAGCGTCATCAGCGTGACGGCGTTCGCGTCGGCGTCGAGGCTGTCGATATCGGCGACCAGCGCCACGTCCTCCAGGAACGCGGCAAGGCTCGCCTCCTCTTCGTGCTCCTGGTCGAACTGCTGCGCCTTGGAAACCATCTCCTTCACGTTCTCCAGCCTAGACTGCGACTCGATCGTCGCCTCATCCTGGAGCATCTTAAGGTAGCCGGTTTGCTCAAGAACGCGCCGCGTCAGGTCCGTTACCGAGAGCTGCAGGCTGTCGTGGCGAAGCTTCGCGATGACGCCCGCGAACTCCCGGAGCTTCTCGCGCGCCCGCGAAGATACGTGCGGTATCGATTCCACCATCTGAAGGCAGTCCCACAGTATGCGGCCCGTTGCGGCGGTGGCCTCGTCCAGCGCGGCCAGGGTGCTCGCGCCGATTCCGCGCGGCGGCACGTTGATGATACGCCGAATGCTCACCGAGTCCATGGGGTTGTTGACGACCCGGAGATACGAGAGCACGTCCTTGACCTCTTTGCGCTCGTAAAACCGTACGCCGCCCACGATCTTATAGGGAGCCTTCCAGTTGACGAAGACATCCTCCAGCGCCCGCGACTGCGCGTTCGTACGGTAGAGCACCGCGAAATCGCTCCAGGCCCTGCCCCCGGCCTTGATCAGCTCCCGAATCTTGTCGACCACCCAGATGGCCTCTTCCTGCTCGTTCAGGGCCTCGCCCTTCACGATATGCGAGCCGGGATCGTTTTCGGTCCAGAGCCGCTTCTCCTTGCGGCCCAAGTTGTTGCTGATGACGCCATAGGCGGCGTCCAGGATCGTCCTGGTCGAGCGGTAGTTCTGCTCCAGCTTGAGCACCCTGGCGTCCGGGTAGTCCTTCTCGAACTGGAGGATCAGGCCGAC
>Ga0070735_10005378_pt1 | contig 10642 bp, 5 predicted proteins | sample Coa_R1_FD_66443 | JGI IMG/M metagenome (GOLD analysis project Ga0070735, IMG submission 66443) | Surface soil microbial communities from Centralia Pennsylvania, which are recovering from an underground coalmine fire - Coalmine... | ecosystem: Environmental > Terrestrial > Soil > Unclassified ... | reverse complement strand
CATCCCGTCCGTCAGCCGATTCTCTGGATCCAGGGCTAAATGGTTTCTGGCCCTGTGCTTGCGAGGCGCATACCGGCACGATCTGCGCGTTCATGTTTTTGAACCCGGCGTCTCACATAGCGGAATGCGCTCCTTCGACCTTTGTTGACACCTGTTTTTTAAGGTTGGAAGAATTTCCCCGGCGCCTGACTCGCAATGCGGCGTTCCCAGACCACCACACGCCCGGTGTCCCACCGCCAACCCGCTGGAATTGGGCAGATCTCGCCCGTGGGCTGGCCTCGTGAGTTGCAGATGGAAACTGCTGTTCACCCGCCGGCAGAGGACGTCGTCGAGTCTTCGGGCCGGCGTTTCATCTGCACAGCGCAGCGCTGACTGGTTTGACAACGGCTGATCGAGACGGAAAGAATCGCAGATTGTGCGCGAGGAGAAAGTGCAGAATTTCATGATGATCGATGAGGGCGTGCAATAATGGCAGACGCTTCCCGGCACGCCGGCCTGCCGGGGCCGCTGAAACTCGCCGACGTTCCGCCGAGCCATCCGGAGGATGGGCTGGAACGTCAGGTGCTCGCCTGGAGCGAGCAGATGATGCTCGTTCGTCATCAGATGCGGCCAGGCTGGAAGGGCGCCCGCCACAGCCATCCGCATGAGCAGATGGTTTACGTCATTCGCGGCCGGCTGCGCTTTGTGCGCGATCAGGAGGCCTGCGAGTTGGGCGCGGGAGACAGCATCGTGATCCCCGGCGGGGTCGAGCACCAGGCCAGCGCCTTGGAAGAATCCGAAGTCCTGGATTTCTTCACCCCCTATCGTCAGGACTATGCAGGAAGCCAGGGACGCTCGTGACCGTGAGCCGATGCCGGGTTGCTGTTATGGTCGCTGCGCTGCTGGCCGCGGGCGCTGCAGCCCGCGCCGATGCTCCGCTGCGCTCGCCGTGGCAGCAGTACGCCGTTCACGCGAGCAATAAGGGCTTTGATTGTCCCTCGGTGGTGCACCTCTCTCCTGACCTCACCACGGAAGGCTTCTATTCCGATAGCAAAGCGTCGATCATCGACCCGGAGAAGTGGAAGGCATACGCGGCGAGTTCCGGGCCATACAAAAATCTGGGTCAGGTTATCGTCGATGCCGCCGACGCGTGGCGATCCACCGGCAGCCAGGCTGCGGCGCAGTGCGTGATCGAGCACACGCTGGCCGCCGCCAAAGACGGCGTCTTTACCGGCAAGATGTCATCCCATCAGGCCTACTACGTGCAGGGATGGGTGATTGGCGCGATCGCCATCGCCTGGCTGAAAGTGGAGGACAGCGGCCTGGAGACGCCCGAGCGGAAGCACATCGTCCTTCCCTGGTTTCGTGCGGTCGTGCGCCAGACCATGGACTTCTACGACACCACGCATGCCAACAACAATCATCTTTACTGGGCGGGAGTGGAAGCCGCTGCCATCGGCATTGCCGCCGACGACCGCAAGGTCTTCGACTGGGCCATGAACGCCTATCGCGCCGGCGTCGATCAAATCCAGGCCGATGGCTCCATGCCGCAGGAGATGCGCCGCGGGCGGCGCGCGCTCCACTACCACTTGTATGCACTCTCGCCGCTCGTCTATCTTGCAGACTTTGGCGAGGTGAACGGTCTGCACTTGTTCTCAGCCGATGACCACGCGCTCAGCCGGCTCGAACGTCTCTGTGTCAGCGGGCTTCAGGACAACACGTTCTTTGTTCAGCACTCAGGCGAGCAGCAGGACTTGCCCGACAAGGTTCCGGCCGCCGAGCAGATCAGCTGGGGCGTCATATGGCAGGAGCATTTTCCCGATCCCACCCTGCTGAAGCTGCTGCAGGATGCGCCTTCGCTGAGCTATATGTATTTGGGCGGATTACCGCCCGGCGTTCACCATCTCGCCGGGCTTTCCAGGAGTGACTCATGAGCACCATGCCCCGCATTGAACCGAACAACCGGCCTGACCGCCGCAATTACCGTCTCCAGAGCGTCGATCGCGCCCTCGCCATTCTCGAACTCCTCGGCGAGAGCGACCACCCGCTTTCCCTCGGGGAGATCAGCGAGCGCATGCGCGCTCCCCGCAGTACCGTGCATCGCGCCCTCATCGTGCTCGAGCGTGGCATGCTGCTCGAGCGCACGCCCGATCAGGCGTTTCAGCTGGGCATGAGGCTCTACAATCTCGGACTCCGCGCCGTAGAGCAGATGGATCTCCGGGTGCGCATCCGCCCTTTCTTTGAGCGCCTCTCCAATAGCCTCGGCGAGACAGTACACCTTGGCATGCTGCGGCACACCTCCATCGTGTATCTGGATAAAGTTGGCCCGGGCGGCAAGCGCGTCTGCAGGAACTCCAGGACCGGCAGCTCGAATCCCGCGCACTGCACGGCGATGGGCAAGGCGATGCTGGCCTGGATGCCGCAGCCGCAGCTCAACGACGTGATCGATCAGATCAAGTTTGTTCCTCTTACCGAAAACTCCATCTGCTCGCGCGAGGAGCTGATTCAGTCGCTCGATCGCGTTCGGCGCCGCGGCTACAGCATCGACAACGAAGAGGCTGAGGCCGGCGCGCGCTGCATCGGTGCGCCGATCTTCAACGCGAACAACGAGGTCGTCGCCGCGCTCAGCGTCTCGTGCATGGCGGCCCGGATTCAGCCGCATCAGGTGCCTGTTCTCGCCGAACGCCTCGTCAAATGCTGTGCGGAAATCTCGGCATCGCTGCGCGTGGACGGCAAACTGCGGGCCCATGCCATCACGCCTTATGGACCGCTGCCCACGCTGGATAACTGAGAAGAACGGCGTCTGATGCGCGACACACCACGCATCACGGAAATGCGTGTGATCCCGGTGGCCGGGCACGACAGCATGCTGCTGAACCTCAGCGGCGCGCACGCGCCATGGTTCACTCGGAACCTCGTCCTCCTCACCGACAACTCCGGCCGCACGGGAGCCGGAGAGGTTCCGGGCGGGGAATCTATCCGCGAAGTGCTGGAGCAGGCACGGCCCCTGGTGCTCAACGCCGCCATCGGCGATTTCCATCGCGTTCTCAACTCCATCCAAAGCCAGTTCGGCGATCGCGATGCAGCCGGGCGTGGATTGCAGACGTTCGATCAGCGCGTCACCATTCACGCGGTCGCCGCCATTGAATCGGCCATGCTCGATCTGCTCGGGCAGTTCCTCGGCGTGCCTGTGGCCGCTCTGCTTGGCGAAGGCCAGCAGCGCGCGCGTGTTGACGTTCTTGGCTACCTCTTCTTCATCGGCGACCGCGACCGCACGCCATTGCCCTATCGCGACGAATCCACGTCGAGCATTCCGTGGTGCCGCCTGCGCAACGAGCCCGCGCTCACCGTGCCTGCCATCGTCGCGCTCGCTGAGGCGGCGCAGGAGCGTTATGGCTTTCGCGATTTCAAGCTGAAGGGCGGCGTCTTCTCTGGCGACTTCGAAATGCAAGCCGCCGCCGCCCTGGTGGAGAAGTTCCCGCAGGCGCGCATCACACTCGATCCCAACGGCGCCTGGTCGCTCGATGAAGCGATCCGCCTTTGCCGCGGCAGGAACAGGATTCTTGCTTACGCCGAAGATCCCTGTGGCGCCGAGGCCGGTTACTCCGGCCGCGAAATGATGGCCGAGTTTCGCCGCGCTACGGGCATTCCCACGGCAACCAACATGATCGCCACCGACTGGCGGCAGCTCTTCCACGCCGCACAGCTGCACGCCATCGACATCCTCCTCGCCGACCCGCATTTCTGGACGCTTCGCGGCTCCGTGCGCGCTTCGCAGTTCTGCCGCGACTGGGGTCTCACCTGGGGGTCGCACTCCAACAATCACTTCGACATCTCGCTGGCGATGTTCACTCATGTCGCCGCGGCTGCCACGGGGAATGTCACCGCCATCGACACGCACTGGATCTGGCAGGACGGCCAGCGCCTCACGCGGGAACCACTACAAATCATCGACGGCGCGATCGCGGTGCCGGAACGTCCCGGCCTCGGCATCGAACCGGACCTCCGGCGCATCGAGGAGGCGCACAGCCTGTGGCAGCGTGTCAGCCAACGCGGGCGCGACGATGCCGCGGCCATGCAGCATCTCATTCCCGGCTGGCAATTCGACCCCAAACGTCCCTGCCTGGTGCGCTGAGCCCGACGATTCACCACGGTCCATTGCCTCTGCGACCGTCCCGTCTTGCGCAACCGCATTTTGCGCTAAACGGATTTACGCAGACCACGCACTGCTAACGCCGATCCATCGTCCCACCCTGCGGGATGGCATTGGGTCTGCATCGTTGACAGTGCTCTTTAGTAAACAGAGAATCCCCCAGTAGCCGGGGCCCAGACACAAAGAACAGCAACACCCGTCTACGACGTTTCTTTTGGGGGGAGGCAGTATGCGCAATACCAACCTACGGTCGAAGTGCAGCCTGAGTGCGGTCCGCGCCCAACTCATCGGCATGCTGGCCATGCTCATTTTGGCCTGCGTACCGGCAACAGCCCAGCAGATCACCGGCTCCATCGCCGGCACCGTCAAAGATCCGCAGGGCGCGCTGATCACAACAGCCACCGTTCGCGCCACGAACCTTGAGACCGGCTTCGCCCGCCTTGCCAAAACCAATGGCCAGGGCGAGTATCGCATCGACTACCTGCCGGTGGGCAACTACACGCTTAAAGTCAGCGCGCCAGGCTTCAACACGGTTGTGCAGACGAATCTGGTCCTCACCGTCGATCAGGTGCTTGCCGTGGATATCGCGCTGCCCGTCGGAGCGCAGACCCAAACCGTTACTGTCACCGAAGCTCCGCCCGTGATCAACACCACCAACGCGGAGTTGGGCCGAACCATTGAGCCGGCCGAAATCATCGGCCTCCCGCTTGTTAATCGCAATGCGTATGCAGAGCTTTCTCTGACGCCCGGCGTCCAGGCGAACAGCTTCAGCCCCAGTTCCAATCCAAACGGCACGCCGAACTTCGTCATCGGACTGCCCTCAGCGGACGTGCAGGTCAACGGCTCCATCGACGGCGGCAATCCCGAAGTGAGTTTCTATCTCGACGGCGGCAACAACATGACCGGTATCCGGAACTACGGCAACCAGCTGCCCAATCCGGATGCGCTGCAGGAATTCCGCGTCGAGACCAGCAACTTCTCTGCGCAGTACGGGCACATGTCGGCCGCCGTCGTCACAGCGGTGACGAAGTCCGGCACGAATGAATTCCACGGCTCGCTCTTTGAGTTCAACCGCAATACCGACTTCAATGCCACGCCCTGGAACGCGACCAGCCGCGCCCCCTATCACCGCAACAATTTCGGAGGCGTAATCGGCGGCCCCATCCGCAGGGACAAAGGCTTCTTCCTCTTCAGCTATGCCGGCCTGCGCCAGGTCGTTGGTCAATTCCTCAGCGGCGGTGTCCTGCCCACGGCTGCCGAGCGCCTCGGCGACTTCACGGCCGATTCATTCAAGGTATACGTGCCCGGCACCTACAACTCAAAAACCAAAACCGGCACCCAGGTGAACGGCACCAACAGCTCCCCCAATTGCCAAACTGCGAAACCGAACTGCGTGCCGTCGAACCTCCTCGATCTCACGGCCGCCAACATGCTGAACACGAAGAAGCTGATCCCCCTGCCCAACGGTCCAAACAACACGTGGACGGGCTTCTTCACGGGGCCGACGGACGACAACGAGTATCTGGCGAAGTACGACCAGGTCCTTCGCGACAAGGATCACCTTTCCTTCACCTATTTCTTTATTCGCACGACGCAGAACGCCTTTGGCAACGGCAACTTCAACTGGGATGTCAACCAGTCCTACACGAACCAGACCAACGCCAACATCAGCGACGTGCACACCTTCAGCGCGAACACCGCCAATGAGGCCTGGTTTACCTTCACGCGGGCCGCAGGCGGACGCGTCAATCTGCCCACCACCAACATCGGCCAGCTCGGATCCACGTTCACTATCCAGGGGCCGAGCGCCCTGCCCCAGCTGAACGTCTCAGGCTACTTCAGTGTCGGCGGTGCGCTGGCCGGACCCGTCACCACCACCGACTTCTACTCCATCCGCGATATGGTCAGCATGGTGAAGGGCCGCCACAGCCTCTACTACGGCGCCGAGTTCGCGCTCGACAAGGGCATGTTCGCCGGAAACCTCTATAACTTCGGTGTCTTCAGTTTCCAGAACTCCGCGCCCACGACGACCAGCAATGCACTGGCTGATTTCGTCACCGGCCAGGTGAACACCATGGAGCAGGACACGCCGTATCACACGCTCACCAGCGCCTGGCACACCGCGGTCTTCCTGCAGGACGACTTCCGCGTCACCCCCCGCTTCACCGCCAACCTCGGCATCCGCTGGGACATCGATACGCCCCCCGTGGAATCGAATAACCTGACCGCGTCCTTTGTTCCCGGACAGCAGTCCACCGTCGTTCCCTCGGCGCCGCTGGGCATGGTATTCCCCGGCGATCACGGGGTCACGCGTGGCATCGTTCCGCTCTACTGGCACCATGTCTCGCCGCGGATCGGCCTGGCGTGGGATCCATGGGGCAATGGCAAGACGGCGCTCCGCGCGGCCGCCGGCGTCTTCTATGGAGCCGTAAGCGGCAACGAATGGAATCAGCCCGGCAACGCCCAGCCGTTCGCGATACGCCAGACCTTCAACTCCATCACCTCACTCAGCAATGTGTACGGCAATCCGGCGTCGTTCCCCAACGGCGATCCGTTCCCGTATGTCTACAATCCGAAAAATCCACGCTTCCTGCCTGCCGCCAGCATTGAGACCATCGCCACCAACGTGCAGTGGCCGTATATCTACCAGTTCAACGCGGCCATCCAGCGCCAGTTGCCGCTGAACACTGTTCTCACCACCGCCTATGTGGGAACGCTCTCGCACCGCGTGCCCATGATGATCGACGGCAACTACGCGCCGTACGCGCCGGGCGCCAGCACTTCGCAGGCCAGCATCAATGCCCGGCGTCCCTACGATCCCGGCGTGCTCGGCCAGAACATCGAGCTCACCTCCAACCAGACAGCCTCGTATCACTCGCTGCAGGTTTCCGTGAACCGGCAGATGACCCACAACCTCATGCTCAGTGGCTTTTACGTCTTCAGCCACTCCTTCCAGAGCGCGGGCGAGTCGGCCATCGGCCTCGCTACCGCCCAGGACTGGGACAATCTGAGGGAAGAACGCGGCCCCATGGACGTCGACCAGCGACACGTCGTCAGCATCTCCGGCATCTGGAATATCCGGTACATGAACGGCGGCAACGCTGTGCTGCGGCAAATTGTGAACGGATGGACCCTGTCGCCGATCGTCTCCCTGCACAGCGGCTCGCCGGTCGAAATGGTCACCGGCAGCAACAACAACTTCGACAGCGAGAACCATAACCGTCCCGACCTGGTGCCGGGCGTCAGCGCCTTCCTCGATCCGCACCGCGGCCGTCAGGCCGCGCGCTATGCCTGGTTCGACAAGAAAGCGTTCACCGCGAACGGTCCCGGCGTGCCCGGCGGCATCGGTCCCGGCGGAGCCGATGGCAACACGCCGCGAGACTACCTGCGCGCACCCGGCTACCGTGATGTCGACCTCGGTATCTTCCGCGACTTCCACTTCATCTCCGAGCGTTACACCTTCCAGATCCGCGGTGAGGCGACCAACGCCTTCAACATGGTCAGCCTCAATGCTCCGACTGCGAACCTGTCTTCCTCCATCGACGGCCAGATCAGCTCCGCTGCCAGCCCACGCCTCATCCAGGTGGGCGCGCGGTTCACCTTCTGATCCGTCGCTGTCGCCAACAGCAGGGCGTGTTCGTTCCATCGGGCACGCCCTTACTTGTCCCGCGGCCGGGCCGCCCTAAGAGATCAACCAGAATTGACGCATCCCGCGAGTTTTTGTCGGATGCTGAGCGACATGAATCACGATTACGCCTTCACGGGTAATACTGGATAGCGGCAGAAATTCCCTCTCCAGGATGTCCCACCGATGAATGCCGATGCCAGAGTCCCGCGCCGGGATTTTCTGAAATTAGCCGGTGCTGCCGGCGTTTATAGCCTCTCGCCACGAGCCCTGGCAGCGGACGCGCACCGCATCTCCGTGATCGTCGATTCCGCAAGCCAGGCGGCAACGAGCGCAGCCGCAACTCGAGCGGTAGAGCAACTACACTCGGCGATTGCAGAGAAGGGGCTAGCCTGCGAACGGGTGCATTCTGCGGAATCAGCGCAGAGTTCTTCGTTCTGCATCGTCGTCGCAGGCACGGATTCGGCGCTGGCCCGGGGCTTTCCCTCCGGCGCGCCGCTCACCGCTCCCGAGAGTCTTCGCCTGTCGCCCGGAACGCTAAGCTCGACGCCGGCGGTCCTCGTCTCCGGCAGCGACGCACTCGGCTTCGTCTACGCTTTGCTCGAATTGGCGGAGCGCGTCCGCTTCGGCTCGCATCCACTGGAAGCTCTGCATCTGAGCGAGGCCATCAATGAAAAGCCCGCGAACCAGGTGCGCAGCGTAGGCCGTTACTTCTGCTCCGAACTGGAAGACAAATCCTGGTACTACGACAAAGCTTTCTGGGGCGGATATCTCGACACGCTGGTTGCCAGCCGCTTTAATCGTTTCGCCCTGGCCTATGGACTCGAATACGACTTTCCTCGCGGTGTAACGGACGACTATCTTCATTTTCCCTATCCGTATCTCATCGAGGTTCCCGGGTTTCCCGATGTTCGCGTGATGCAGCTTGCCTCTCCTGAAGGCACTCGGCTGGCCACGCCCGTACCGCTCAGCACCGACGAACGGGAAAAGAATTTCGCCGCGCTGCGCTTCGTTGCGGCTGAGGCAGCGGCTCGCGGACTGCATTTTCAGCTCGGCATCTGGACTCACGCCTACCAGTGGACCGATAGTCCCTATGCCTACCATCACATTGAGGGGCTCACTCCGGAAAACCACGCCCGCTACTGCCGCGACGCGCTTGCCATCCTGCTGAAAGAGGTCCCGGAAATTCAGGGACTCACCGTGCGCGTTCATGGCGAGAGCGGGATCCCCGAAGGCAGCTACGGCTTCTGGCAGACGCTGTTCGAGGCCATCTCCGGATGCGGCCGCAAAGTCGAAATCGACATGCACGCCAAAGGCGTCGATCAGCGAATGATCGACATTGCGGTCGCCACCGGCATGCCGGTCAAGCTGGGAGCGAAGTACTCCGCTGAACATCAGAGTCTCGGCTACCAGCAAGCGGATATCCGCGCGCTCGAGATTCCGACTGCAACCCGCGCGCTGGCACAGAACACGCCTTTTAGCCTGAGCGGCGGCTCGCGGCTCTTCACGCGATATGGCTATGGAGATTTCCTGCACGAAGGCGCGCGCTTTCAACTGCTCTTCCGCCTCTGGCCGGGCACGCAGCGGCATCTGCTCTCCGCCGATCCGGAAATGGCCGCAGCCTACGGCCGCACCTCAAGTTTCTGCGGCGCGGCAGGGCTCGACTTGATGGAGCCTCTGACTTTTAAGGGACGAGAGGGCTCCGGCACTCCGGACGGCCGCTGCGCCTACGCCGATTCATCGCTGAATCCTGCCTTCGACTGGCAAAAATACGAGTACTACTACCGGCTGTGGGGACGAAATCTCTACAACCCTGAAGCCGATCCCGAATGCTGGCGCCGCTATCTCCGTTCCGAATTCGGCTCCGGCGCGCGCGCAACCGAACAGTCGCTGGCGCACGCCAGCCGCATTCTTCCTCTGCTCACATCGGCTCACTTGGCATCTGCGAGCAATCACGACCTTTGGTACGAGCTGCCGACCAACATGCCCATAGTCCTCGGCAGCGAGCCCTCGCCCTACGGTGACACGCCTGTGCCGAAGTGCTTCGAGACAGTCAGCCCGCTGGACCCGCAGATGTTCTCGACGGTGGTCGAATACGTGCAAGACCTGCTCGCGGTCAACGCCAGCGCGAAATACTCGCCCGTAGAAGTAGCGCAGTGGGTGGAGGATTGTGTCGCAGAGTCCGTGACCGCGCTGGACGAAGCTCGCCAGCGTTCCTCGAAGGGCCCCTCATTTCGAAGAATCGAGGAAGACATTCTGATCCAGATCGGTCTGGGGAAATTCTTTGCCCACAAGCTGCGCAGCGCGGTGCTCTACGAAGTCTTTCAGCGCACGGGTGATCCGCAGGCGGGTAATGCCGCCGTTGATCATTACCAACAAGCGAGGGATGCATTGGCAGCCATGGCCCGGCGAGCACAGAGCGTATATCGCGCGGATATTTCTTACGGAAGGATTCCGAAGCGGCGCGGGCACTGGAGTGACAGGCTGCCGGGCATTGACACGGATCTGGCTGCGATGAGAGCGAAGGTGCAGACAGGAAATACCTCGGCATCGCAGCGCACCAGTGCTGCGGACGCGATTCAGACCATCACCGCGCGCACTAGCCGGCCAAGCATGTCCTGTACGCACACGGCGCCGGAAACATTTCACCCTGGGCAACCGCTCTCGCTCATTCTCGCGACTTCGCGTTCTGCCGGACCGATGCCCGCTTCGGTTCGGCTCTGGTATCGCCATGTGAACCAGGCAGAACGCTGGACCTCCATCGAGACAAACAGCGCGGAGGGCCGCTACACGGGAGTCATTCCCGCCGACTACACCCACTCTGAGTATCCGCTGCAGTACTACTTCGTGCTCGAGAATGCGAGAGGCGCAGCCTGGATGTTTCC
>Ga0070735_10005377_pt1 | contig 10644 bp, 9 predicted proteins | sample Coa_R1_FD_66443 | JGI IMG/M metagenome (GOLD analysis project Ga0070735, IMG submission 66443) | Surface soil microbial communities from Centralia Pennsylvania, which are recovering from an underground coalmine fire - Coalmine... | ecosystem: Environmental > Terrestrial > Soil > Unclassified ... | reverse complement strand
ACTAGAAGCGGTCTGAGAAGGGGGGAAGACGAGGTGAGATTCTGGGAGTACCACCTTCCAGGAGCCTCGTATGCCCTCGCCTCCCCGCCTCTATGCTACTGACCTGTCCGACGCCGAGTGGACGATTCTTGAGCCCCTCCTGCCTCCTGCCAAGCCTGGTGGTCGTCCGCGCAAGTGGGCAATGCGGACCATCATGGACGGCATCTTCTATGTCATCCGCTCCGGTTGTCAGTGGCGCTTGCTGCCCTCCGACTTCCCGCCATGGCAGACCGTGTATCACTACTTTCGGCTCTTCCGCCTTGATGGCACCTGGGAAGAGCTCAATACCGTCTTGCGTGAGCAGGAACGGGTGCGGCTCGGACGCAACCCACAGCCCAGCGCCGCCATCATCGACAGCCAGTCGGTCAAGGCGACGAGCATCGGGGGCATCCGCGGATACGACGGTGCCAAGAAGCTCAGCGGCCGCAAGCGGCATCTCCTGGTGGACGTGAATGGCCTCGTGCTGCGCGCCGCTGTCCATGCTGCTGATCTGCAAGATCGAGCCGCCGTCTCCCTGGTCCTGGATGAGGCGGCCGAGGAGTTCCCAAGGATCGAGTTGATCTGGGCGGATCAAGGATACACGGGGAGTGGCAAGACCTGGATCGAGGAGCACCTGGGCTGGGCGGTCGAGATTGTGCGCCATACGCCGCGATCTCGCGGCAAATGGACCATTGTGCCGGATGCCGATGATCCAACCATGGGGCACTTCGAGTGGATCCGGTTCCCACCGGCCAAAAAGGAGTTCCGGGGGATTCTCCCTCGCCGCTGGGTAGCCGAGCGCACCTTCAGCTGGTTCGGGCAGAGCCGGCGACTGGCCAAGGAGTACGAGTTGCTCTGCGAGACGAGTGAGGCCATGATTTACGCCACCATGACCCGGATCATGCTCAAGCGTTTGGCTCGTGCATGACCCTTCTCAGACCGCTTCTAGTGGCCCTTCACGGCTGTCCCGATGGGTGGGGATGCGTAATGGCTGAGATGGTGGGTCGATCACACAGGTAGCACGACACGTCATGCTCTCTAGATTGGCAGGAGCAGGCAGGTCGCATTCAGCAGGCTATCCGTCGCATTACCTCTGCCCAATGCAGGGACGGCCTCTACCGCCTAGCCGAGGTAATGGTGTCTGCCTCCGTGGCAAGTGCCAACTCGATCGCCTCGTCGAGTGCGAGCCGACGCCCCGTGGCAAACGCCGCATCGAATGATGTCCCGCCGAGAGCGGCACGGAGGTCTCGCAGCTGCACATTCATGAGCCCGCGGATGGGCGCACCCATCGCGTACCCGGTTCGCTCGAAGATGGACTGAACCGCTCCCCACAAGGTTGCGGACAGCTCACTTTGCTGCTCCAGACCGGCTAACTGAGCAAATATGGCCAGCCCCCGATAGCACAGCTGGGGATCATTAAGCTCTCGAATGTCGCGCAGCGCATGGAGCGCCACGCGGTGAGCCGAAGAGGAGCGCCCGTTTACCATAGCCCAGGCCAGAAAGCTGAGGGTGTTGGCCCGCGCCCAGCGATCACCTACGTCGTCGAAGAGCCTGGCGCTCTCCTCGAGGGCGGATATGGCGCCTGCGAGGTCGAGCTGAAAGGCGGCGGCGCCGCCGATGCCGGAGAGGGCATTGGCCGCACCCCATACGTCGCCCAGCTCGCGATAGAGACGAAGCGCGTCCTCCCGGCAGGCACGAGAGCACTCGTATTCAGCCTGAAGCAGGTGTACCTCGCCCATGCCTGCCAGTGCAGAGGCCACGCCGGCCCGGTCGTCCAGGGCGCGGAAGATCGCGAGCGCTTCCTCCAACTGCTCCGTCGCCCGGACCGACTCTCCCATGGCTACGGTGATACAGCCGCACGCCACGAGGGCGCGCGCACGTGTCCGCCCCGCGTCCTGACAGTGTGCCAGTGTTTCTTCCAGCCACCAACGCCCTTCGCCGGCATAGCCATGGCGGGTCCAGAAGCGATCCAGCAGGGTAGCCAGGCGCGTTGCCTCGGCCGGCTCGAACTCCAGGAGGGATCGCAGCGCGCCACGCAGGTTCTCGATCTCCAGCTGCAGACATCGGGCAGCGAGAGCCTGCTCCGGTCCCACCAGCTGCGGCTCCATGTGCTCGGCCAGTGTCAGGTAGTGCTGCGCGTGCCGACGCCTCACTTCCTCCGACTCACCGGATTGCTCCAGGCGCTCAAGTGCATACTCCCGAACCGGCTGGAGCATCCGAAAGCGAGGACTATCCGACGCTCGATCGCTCCACTCCAGGAGGCCCTGGTCGGCAAGCGTCGCGAGCCCTTCCAGCGCGTCGTCACCCCACTCGCACACGGCACGCGCGCTCTCAACCTCGCAGCCGAAAAAAACCGCCAGGCGCCGGAACACGCGCTGCCCCTCTATTTCCAGGAGGTCGTGGCTCCAGTCGAGCGTGTTCCGCAACGTCTTCTGCCGCTCAGGGAGATCGCGTGGTCCACCCACCAGCATGTGCAAAGACGAACCGGCTCGATCCCTCGTTCCCTCGAGGCGCGCCAGGATGGCCTGAGGGGAGAGGAGTCTGCTTCGGGCGGCTGCCAGCTCGATGGCGAGCGGCAGCCCGTCAAGACGTGCGCAGATCGCTGTCACCATAGGGAGGGTGTCGCTGTGGAGGACCAGATCGGGTCTCACCGCGCGTGCCCGCTCGCCGAAAAGCTGAACCGCCTCGCCCGGTCCGTCCTCCCCCCTTTCGTGGGCGACGGCGAGCGGTGGCACCCGGAACTCCCGCTCCCCGTACAGCCGCAACGGGATACGACTCGTCACCAGGATATGGAGGCGGGGCGCAACGCGCAGGAGCTGGGCCACCACCATACCGGCCGATAGAACGTGCTCGAAGTTGTCAAGCACCAGGAGCAGATGTTTGTCGCTGAGGAACGCGGTGAGCGCATCGATGCTTCCCGTCCCTTCCCTCAGTCCAACAGCCTGGCCGATGAGAGGTGTGACGAGCGCCGGATCATGGACCGCCGCCAGCTCCAGGAAGACTGTACCGGCAGCAAAGGCATGTCGCACCTCCGTGGCCACCTGGATCGCCAGCCGGGTCTTTCCCACCCCTCCCACTCCGGTTATGGTGACCAGCCGAGCGTCCTTCACCATCGTCAGCACCCGTTGCACTTCAGCCGCGCGCCCGATTAAGCGCGTCGGCGGGGCGGGCAGGCGGCCAGTGATGGGAGGCGGTGCCTTCTCGTCGCCTCTCCCAGCGGCGCGGCTCGCCGGCAAACCGGGGGAGGTCGAGCTGTCGGCCGCAGCCGGCGAAATCCCGGCCTCGCGCCACAATGACTGCAATTCACGTCGCTCGACGTCATCCAGCTCGAGCGCAGCCATCACGTCCTGCAGTGTGTGCCGAAGGGGACGGGTCCGTCCCCGCTCCACGTTGCTGATGGTGTAGACACTCAGTCCGGAGCCGGCCCGCTCCGCTAGTTCCTCCTGGGTCAGCCCCCCGCGCTTCCGGTACTGGCGGAGCATGGCGCCCAGCGCCTGCTGCGCGTCCTGCTCCCCCTGGGCTTCGATCTTTGCTGTCATGGCACCTTGCCGTGATGGTACGCCACTTTGTCCCTTACCGCAACTTGGAATCTGCCTCGAACTCGGCCCAATTCCAAGTGAGATTCCGGGTTCTCCGTGGTCAAAGGGGCCATCGTACCGCAGAGTGGATGGCAGCACAAGCACAACGAGGATGTGACTGCATCACGAAAGGAGTACCGGAAGTGTCAACAGTGCAGAACAAGGAAGTCGTTCGCCGGTTCATCACGGAGGTGTTGTCGGGCGGTAATCTCAACCTGCTCGACGAACTGCTCGCGCCGGACTACGTGAACCTCGGGATGGGCACGACCGGCCCAGCGAGCTTCGAGCAGGCGCTCCAGGGACTTGCGGGTGTGATTCCGCAGATGCGGTTCGACATTGAGGAGCTGGTGGCCGAAGGCGATACGGTGGTCGCTCGCTGGTCATGTGAGGCGACCCACGCCAGTGGACAGACCATCTCGCTCCGTGGCCTGACCTACTACCGTGTGGAGAACGGCAAGCTCGTGGAAGACGACTGGCTCTCGACGCCCGACTTGATGGCGGAGATCGAGAAGCTCGCACCGGCCGCGGCCACGAGCTGATCTCGAATTCTCCGTCGTTCCGCAGGGAGGAATGTCAACGAGCTGCGGGAGGCCTGTGACCCCACAGGAGCTCGGCCGGCGTGCCGGGCTCCTCACAATTGAGAACACATGGCGAGCAGTTTGCCGCCCTCGTCCGACTGTGCCAGTGCGCCAAGCATTCCATTCTTGACCAATCGAGGGGAGATATTCGTATGACGATGCAGGAAACGGGACGTGTCATCCGTGAGTGGGTCGACGCCCTCACCCGAGACGACCCGGGGGCCTTCCGCGCCTGCCTTGCTCCCGAGGTCCACTGGATGAATATGGCCGATGGGCGCGTTGTGCATGGTGCAGAGCCGCTGCACCTGGCGATCTGGGGCATGCGAGTTGCTCTTCCCGATCTTTACGCCCGCATCGACGACATGGTGGCGGACGGCGACCGGGCCGCTGTGGAAATGACGTTCACCGGGACGCACAACGGACAGCTGATCGGGCCGGCCGGCCCGGTCCCCCCAACCGGCAATCAGGTGAGTCTGCGTGCCGCGCTGTTCTTCCATGTCCAGGACGGGAGAATTGTCCGCATCACTCGGTACGGCGACACCTTGAGCCTGCTCACCCAGGTTGGCCTGCGACCCGCCTTCCAGCCCGCCTAGTGGTCCTTTACGGCTGATGGGTAGGGTAGAGATGCCTCAGCTTAATGCGTATGTTGTCAGTAGTGGAGCGCTAGCACACTTCGGTGGCCATCTCGCCCCGATAGTCGCCGAGGCCGGTGAACAAGGGCGCTTCTTCCTGTCGGACTTCATGTACGACAGGATGTAGCAATTGACAACACGCGGAGCACTGCGCCCGACGGGACCGCAAGCGACAATGCGAACGGGCTACCGGCTCATCACATCAGCCGTGAAGAGCCACTAGCCCCACTCGGAACGCTTAACTGGTAGGGGCCGCGCCCAGCTGCTGGGCGATCGGCGCGGTCGCCGCGTAGGCCATCACCAGTTTGGCGCCCGAGTCATGCAGAAAGACGGCGAGCCCGCCGGAGACGGCGGTACTCCCGCCGCCCAGCCAGTAGGTGTGCTTGAACCGCTTCCGCAGCGCTGCAACGAACGCGTTCCGCGCCTGCTGCGCCGCGGCCTGGCTCGTCCAGACCGAATCGAGCCGCATGGCGGTCTGCGTCCCGTTCTCGAGGAAGACATACCGGTCGCCGCGGTATTCCTTGACGACGGCAGCTGCCTGGCCCGCCGAGAGGAACTGACGCAGCAGGACATCGTAGCCAAGCGCCCCGAACACATCGTCATCGGTCTGCTTCCAGGCGGTGAAACCGGTCACGGCGTGCAGCGGCAAGGATACCGGCTTCCAGTGCTTGAGGTACGCCGTCGGGTGCATGATCTCGAATGTTGACTGCGGTAGTCGGTGGTACGCCGCGTTCACCGCCGGCATGCCTCCCAGCCCGTACAGGGTCTGGACGAAGGCCAGCCCCGTCGTGTACGGGAAGTAGAACTGCAGCTTGATGGACTTCGGCAGTGTCGGGCCCGGCGCCGGTTGAGACTCCAGCCTGGTCAGCGTCGAGAGATCCTGCGCCGAATAGGTGCGGTCGATGAAGAGTGACTCGACGTTCACGCTGTCACCCTCGGCCAGGGCGCGATGCGCCTCCACTGCATCGGAGTTGCGGTAGGTGAGTCCGCTCTGATTCGGCAGCAAGGCGCTGAGATTGAAGTTCTGATCTTCCAGGGCGTGATTGTACTCGTGCGCAATCACGTAGCGTTCAGGTCCAAGCGCCGCATTTGCGCGATTGCGCACGTACAGAATCTTCTTCTGATAGTCGTAGAGGCCGACGACGAGCTTGGAAAGGCTGGAAAAGACCAGATGGCGAAAGTTGACGCTCTTGCCGATCAGCCCGAGCTCGACGAGCTCGCGATCGCTCAGGTCCACCTCACTGTCCGGATTCTGAGCGTGTGAGATGGCACTGACCACCGCCTGAAAGCGCGCATCAGGCAAAAGCTCCACCTTCACCGTATGGCGCTGCGGGAGCTGCCGGAGCTGCTGCGTCACCTGCTCGATCGCTGCGATCTGCTGCCCGGCCGACGGTCCGGCCGCCTCGACGCCACCGGAAATTAGGATTGCCAGGAGAACCGTGGAGATGGCGAGGGCGCGGCGCATTTCCGCTACGCCGTCGCGGCCGCGGCGGCGCCGTCGAGCCCGAGCTGCGGCGCAATGCCCTGCATCGCGGCAATCACAAACTGAATGTGTTCGTCGAGATCCACGCCGAGATCCTCGGCGCCCCGGGTGATGTCCTCCCGGCTCACGTTCCTGGCGAATGCTTTGTCCTTCATCCGCTTGCGGACGGATTTCGCCTCGAGGCCGTTGATGGTCTTGTCCGGCCGTACCAGGGCAGCGGCGGTGATGAAGCCTGTCAGCTCGTCGACTGCCGCCAGGGCCCGGTCCATCGGACTCAACCGGGGAAGCTCAAGATAGTCGGCGTGGGTTTTGATGGCGTAGATCACGTCCGCCGGGTAGCCCTGCTCCTCCAGAATGCGGGAGCCAAAGAGTGGATGCTCGTCTGGATCGGCCACGCCGGCCGGATTGGGATGCTGCTCGTAATCGAAATCATGCAGCAGGCCGGCCATGCCCCACCGCTCCTCGTCTCCGCCGAGCTTGCGGGCGTAGGCACGCATCGCTGCCTCGACGGCAAGCATGTGTTTGCGAAGACTGTCACTTGACGTGTATTCGGTCACCAGCGCCCAGGCGTCTGAGCGCGACTTCTCGGTCATTACCCCTCGTCCTGTTTCCAGGTCTGGCCGCTGGCGCGGCGGCACGCCGCAGTATAGCCACTGATCCCCGAGGAGCACGACCGTCCGCGCGGACCGGCTCCGTATAATGCGGTGCGATTGACGCGGCCCCCAAGGGGGAGCCTATCTTCCCGGGAGCGACCGGCGCCCTGCCTCCGCGGACGGCGCCGGATGTGGGTCGTGAAGGAGAGCGACGTGGATTCTGTGTGCAAGAACTACATCGGCGGCCAGTGGGTTGAGGCTTCATCCGGTGAGACGTTTGAAAGCATCAACCCGGCAAACACCTCCGAGGTGATCGGGCTGTTCCAGCGCTCGCGCACCGAGGATGTGGTTCGTGCCATCGACGCCGCCCACGCCGCCTTCCCCGGTTGGAGCCGCACCCCGGCGCCCGCGCGCGCTGAAATCCTGCTGCGCGTCGGGCTCCTCATGGAAGACCGCAAGGAAGAGATGGCCTGCCTCGAGACGCGTGAGATGGGAAAGGTGCTCGACGAGGGCCGTGGCGACGTCCAGGAGGGCATCGACATGGCCAAGTACATCGCGGGTGAGGGCCGGCGCCTGTTTGGCGAGACCGTGCCGTCCGAGCTGCGCGACAAGTGGGCGATGATGGTGCGCCAGCCGATCGGAGTCGTCGGGCTGATCACGCCCTGGAACTTTCCGGTTGCCATCCCGAGCTGGAAGCTGTTTCCCGCCTTGCTCTGCGGCAACACAGTCGTGTTCAAACCCGCCGAAGACACGCCGGCCTGCGCCACGCGTCTGGTCGAACTGTTCGAGGAAGCAGGGCTGCCGCCCGGCGTGCTCAACCTGGTGACCGGCTACGGGCCGGAGGCGGGAGCCCCGATTGTCGAGGACGAGCGCGTCCGAATGATCTCGTTCACCGGCTCCTCGGTAGTCGGACGCGAGATTGCATCACGCGCCGGACGAGCGCTGAAGAAGGTCATGCTCGAGCTGGGCGGCAAGAACGCCATGATCGTCATGCCGGACGCCGATCTCGCTCTGGCCCTGGAAGGCGCGCTGTGGGGAGCGTTCGGAACCACCGGCCAGCGGTGCACGGCGACCAGCCGCATCATCGTCCACCGTGACGTGGCGGAGCGCTTTACCGACGAGCTGATCGAGCGGGCCCGCGACCTCAAGGTTGGACCAGGGCTCGAACCGGACACGGATATCGGGCCGCTAATCAACCAGCAACAGCTCGAGACGGTCGACAAGTACACGGAGATCGGCCGGCAGGAGGGCGCGAGTCTCCGGCTGGGCGGCAAGATTCTGCGCGGCGGCGCGTACGATCGCGGATTCTTCTACAGCCCGACCATCTTCGACAACGTGGTCTACCGCATGCGCATCGCTCAGGAAGAGATATTCGGACCCACGGTCGCGATCCTGCCCGTCTCCTCGTACGAGGAGGCCGTCACCGTGGCAAATTCCACGGAATATGGACTCTCGAGCTCGATCTACACGCAGGATGTCAATACGGCCTTTCGCGCCATGCGCGATCTCGAAGCCGGCATTACCTACGTCAACGCGCCGACCATCGGCGCTGAGATTCAGCTGCCGTTTGGAGGCGTCAAGGCGACCGGGAACGGCCACCGCGAGGCCGGTACCAGCGCCATCAAGGAGTTCACCGAGATCAAGTCGATCTACGTGGACTACAGCGGCAAATTGCAGCGCGCCCAGATCGACGTGGAGCAGCACGGCGCCTGAACCAGCCGGCCATCAGAAGGAGCACTCCGCGACCCATGACCGTTCGACGCATCGTTATTCTCGGCGAGCCCGTGCTGCGGCAGAAAGCCAAAAAGATCCACCGCGTGGACAACTCCATCCGGCTGCTGCTTGACGACATGGTCGAGACTATGAAAGCCGCGCCCGGGGCGGGACTGGCGGCGCCGCAGGTCGGCGTCCCGCTCCGTGCCATCGTCACAAACGTCGACGACAAGGTACGAGTGGTCATCAATCCCGAGATCGTCGAGCAATCCGACGAGGAGTACGAGGACGACGAGGGCTGTCTCAGCATCCCGGGCTGGTGGGGGCCGGTCAAACGCAGGACCGCGGTGACGGTGCGCGGGCTGGGTCGCACCGGAAAGCCGGTGAAGATCAAGGCGGAGGGCCTGGAAGCACGCTGCTTCCAGCACGAGATCGACCATCTCGACGGCATCCTCTTCATCGACCGGATGGAGGACCGCAGCAAGCTCTACAAGGTGGAGTCAGCGCGCGAGGAGCAGGAGCTCGAAGAAGAGCACGCGTTCACGTAGCGAGCGCGGCCAGCTCGTACGCCTCCAGCGTCCGGCAAGCGATCACACGGTTGTCGTAGCACGAGACCGCGCGCTGGCGGCCGCGACCGGCCAGCTCCTGCCGGAGCGAGGGGTCGTCGTGGAGGCGGCGTAGCTCCCCCGCCAGTGCGGCGGGGTCTCCCTCAGGGACCACCAGACCCGCGTCGCCGATGACGGTCGGAATCTCTCCCGAATCGGAGCCGACCACGGGGACGCCGGACGCCATCGCCTCGATGAGGACGCGGCCAAACTGCTCCTTCCAGCGCGGCGTTGTGAGCGAGGGCAGTACCAGGACGTCGATCTCGTGCATCAGGTGAGGAACCTGATCGGACGCCACGCGGCGGTCGATCCGGACTCGCTCCTGCAGCCCTCGGTGGAGGATCGCCTGCTCCAGCGCGCCGCGCAGGGGTCCGTCGCCGACGACGCGGAGGCAGGAGCCGGCGGGTAGAGAGCTGAACGCCTCGAGCGCCAGCAGTGGCGCTTTCGCCGGTATCAGTCGGTTGAAGAAGCCGACGGTGAATGGGCCGGCCGCTCGCGGGGCGGGAAAGAACACCGCCGTATCCACCCCGAACTGGGGCGTCACGACGACCGGCTTGCGGAATCCCTTGGCGCGCAGCACGCCAGCGGCCTCCTCGCTGCCGGCAATCGCGGTCCGCACCCGGCGGTAGACCGCCGCCTCCGTCCAGGAGAACGGCGGCGGGTAACTGCGCTGGATGTTTTGCCAGGTGAAGAACAGGGACGGAATGCGGCGTCGGGTCGCTGCGCCCACCCCGAGGAAGGTGGCCAGGTTATATGGCTCCTCGTCGACGTGCACCACATCGGGTGCGACTCGCTGGATCACCCTCGGGAGCTCCGGGTACCAGTGCAGGTGAAAGTGACCGTTCCAGCGTAGCGGCGAGACGACCAGCGAATATGCCGTGTCGTCACCTGGCTCGAGGCGCAGCCGCGTCGTCCCCTCGCGCCACTCCTCGGGAATGACGGCGACAATCTCAAGGCCAAGACCGGCGAGCTCGTGCAGCTTGCTGCGGTAGGTGCGAAGGACGAGCGCCTTCGAAACGATCAGGACTCTCACCGGCCCAGCACCTCCCGGTAGACGGCCGCGGTCTGCTCGGCGGTGCGGTCCCAGGAGAAGCGGGCGGCGCGGACCAGACCTGACTCACGCAGCCGCGCGCGAGCCTCTACCGATTCCAGCAGGGCGCGGATGGCGCGAGCCCAGGCGCCCACGTCACCGGCCGGTAGCAAGCAGGCCGCGTCTCCGGTCACCTCGGGGAGACTTGTCGCGCTGGAGGCGAGAACCGGCGCGCCGCAGGCCATGGCCTCGAGCGGCGGCAGGCCGAATCCCTCGTACGCCGACGGGAAGCAGAAGAGGAGGGCGGATCGATACAGCGCCGGTTTGTCTGCCTCGTCGACGCGCGGCACGACCCGCACCCGACCTTCAAGACCCAGTCGCCGGGTCAAGCCGGGAATGTCTGGGTACAGCGCA
>Ga0070735_10005376_pt1 | contig 10644 bp, 9 predicted proteins | sample Coa_R1_FD_66443 | JGI IMG/M metagenome (GOLD analysis project Ga0070735, IMG submission 66443) | Surface soil microbial communities from Centralia Pennsylvania, which are recovering from an underground coalmine fire - Coalmine... | ecosystem: Environmental > Terrestrial > Soil > Unclassified ... | reverse complement strand
CGCCCCGGCCGCGATCCGCGCCTCCGATGGCCTGCCGCCGCCCGTTGGCGGCTTAGTGAGTTTGTTCCGCTGGAGCGCGCTCAAAGTCACTAACCAACCCCGGGTGGGAGCGCCGCGAGGCCGCTTAGTGAGTTTGTTCCGCTGGAGCGAGCACAAAGTCACTAACCAACCCCCCGGTGGGGAGCGCCGCGAGGCCGCTTAGTGAGTTTGTTCCGCTGGAGCGAGCACAAAGTCACTAACCAACCCCCCCGGTGGGGAGCGCCGGGAGGCGGGGTGGGCCGCGGCCTCTAGCGCGCCGCGCCGGAGCGCCGGCCGCGCGCGGCGCCCGCCGCGCCTCCGGTCTCGCCGCGCTCGACGAAGTCGATCACGAGCGGGATCCCGTCCATCCGGTAGCGCTCGCGCAGGCGGTTCTCGATGTAGTACGCGTAGTCGCGGGTGACCCGCGCCCGGGAGTTGACCTGGATGCTGAACCTGGGCGGGCTGACCGCCGTCTGGGTCATGAACAGCAGCTTCAGCCGGTGGCCCGTGTGCCGCGGTCCGCTGCCCGCGGGCGGCTGACGGGCGGCCACGACCTCGGAGACGAAGCGGTTCAGCTGCGGGGTGGGGATCCGCGTTCGCGAGCGCTCCGCCAGCCCCACGGCCTCGACCAGAAGGCGCTCGATGTTCCGCCCGGATTTGGCGCTCGCAGTCAGCACGCGCGGGCGCAGGCGGAGCTTCTGGTGAGCGCGCGCCCGCTCGTGGTCGAGGTCGACCTCCGAGGCGATGTCCCACTTGTTCAGCACGAGCGCGGTCGCGCAGCCGGACCGCATCGCCAGCTCGGCAACCCGCATGTCCTGGGAGGTGATCCCGTCGCAGGCGTCGCAGACCACGAGCGCGACGTCGGCTCGCTCGGCCGCGCGGCGCGAGCGCAGCGAGGTGTAGTACTCGACCGACTCCCCCACCTTGGCCTGGCGGCGAAGGCCGGCGGTGTCGATCAGCACCAGGTCGTGATCCTCGAAGCGCAGCGGCAGGTCGATCGCGTCGCGGGTCGTGCCGGCGAGCTCGGAGACGATCACCCGGTCGGTGCCCAGAAAGCGGTTGACGAGCGATGACTTGCCGACGTTCGGACGGCCGATCAGCGCCAGCTTGACCGGCTCCTCGGTCTCCGCGCCGGGCTCGAAGACGCCGTCGGGCGCCAGCGCGACCAAGGCGTCGAGCAGATCCCCCGTCCCGAGCCCCTGGGCGGCGGAGACCGCGATCGGATCGCCCAGCCCGAGGCCGTAGAACTCGGCCGCGAGCGGGAGATCCTTGCCGGTGTCGATCTTGTTGGCGGCCACGAGCACGGGCAGCGGCTGGCCGCGCAGAAGCTCCGCCATGTCCTGATCGCCGGGTCTCAGCCCGGCGCGCGCGTCGACCACGAGCACGGCGGCGTCGGCCTCGGCCAGCGCGGCCCGTGCCTGCGCCTGGATCTGCCGGGCCAGGTCCTCGCGCTCCTCGAGGTCCACGCCGCCGGTGTCGATCAGGGTCAGCGGCCGCCCGTTCCACTCCGTGCGCAGCTCCTTGCGGTCCCGGGTGACCCCGGGTCGCTCGTGCACGACGGCCTCGCGGGACTCGGTCAGGCGATTGACCAGCGAGGACTTGCCGACATTCGGATATCCGACGATTGCGACCTTCATTGCGGACCCGAGGCTAGCGGGGGCGCGCGGCCCGCGGACCGCGCTCTCCCGGGCCCCGGGCCCGCAACGAAGCGGGGGTCAGGTCACGTGCCTGCGCAGTAGCCCGTGCCGGCGTTGGCGTTGTTGGCCCACAGCGACTGCACGGCGAACACCTTGCCGTGATTGCCGGTGATGTCGCCCATCGCGCCCGGGATGGGGTTGACGGTCGGCTGCTGGGGCAGGCCGGTGCTGATCAGGGGCTCGCCCACCCAGGCGCACTTGTCGCCGTTCTCGTTGGCGTCGAGCGGGTCATACCAGCCGCCGTAGTAGGTCTGGGTCTGGGTGCCGCTCCCGACTATGTCCTCGGCGCCCGGATCGGTGACCGTCTCCTCCATCTCGTGGCCGAGCACGATCGAGAAGCCGTCGAGCTTGCCCGCGGCACCGCTGTTGACGGCGTTCTCGCCGCACACGTTGGCCCCACCCGAGTTGATGGCCAGCTGGTAGGGGATGTTCGAGTAGGAGATGTCGGGCGCGATGCCGTTGTAGATCCCGCCTTCGATGTTCGGCAGCGTGTAGTCGTGGAAGGCGCAGTAGCCGCTGTTCAGCGCGTTCGGGTCGCTGTAGTCGGGCGGCTGGGCGACGATCACGTTCGCGTCGTTCAGGTCCTTTATCCCGAAGTGCTTGACCGCGCGCGCGGCCTCGGCGGCCAGGTCGGTGTAGGTGTTGCTCGACCCGGGCGGATTGGTGGACAGCGTCTTCGGCAGTCCGGTGATGCTGTTCGCGTCGTCGACCCAGATGCCCGCCAGCTGATCGGTCGGGTTGGTGATGGCGACGTTCTTACCGCTCACCGTCTCGTAGTACTGCGTCTGCTCGCCCGCCCATTGCGTGCCGCCGATCTGGTAGAGGAAGTCGGCCATGCGCTTGCCCGCCCCGTCGGGATCGCACTTCAGCGTGGCCGAGATCGAGCCCTCGACGATCTTCGTCGCCGTGCACGTCTGGTTGGACGGGAAGGCACCCGGCTCGCCCCAGCCCCACAGCACGAGGTACTCGTGCGGCTTGACCTGGACGTGGCCGCCCCAGTAGGCCATGTTGCCCGGGTAGGGCAACGTCGTGGCCGGGAACTCCGGCAGCCCGCAGTTGGAGAACGGCGCGGGCAGCATTCCGTTCTCCGGGCACGGCGGCGCCGGTGGCTGTAGCGCGCCGACGGGCGCGAACACGTGCTGATTCCAGATGTTCCACTGGGTCTGGATCTCGCCGGTGAGCGTCGGCATCGTGATCGGGGTCGCGGAAGCGCCGGCCGCTCCCCAGCCGAGCACGCCGCACAGCGTCACCGCCGCAAGCGCCGCTCGAACCACACGTCTATTCATCGATTCACCCCATCTGCCCCTGCCAGGGCCGTAGAGAGATAAGGCCGCAGAAGGTAGGAGAGCCGTTATTCCCGCGTCAAATGGGAACCGTCAGCGGCTCGGGCGCCTGACCAGCTCTGCGACCCGCGCGACGACCTGCTGGAGCGACAGCCCGGTGGTGTCGAGCTCGAGGGCACCGGGCGCCGGGCGCAGGGGTGAATGCTCCCGTGTGGTGTCGCGCTCGTCGCGCAGGGTCTGCTCGGCCAGCACGCGCGCCTCGTCGACGCCCAGCTCCCGCGCCCGGCGCCGCGCGCGCTCGGACGGATCGGCCGTCAGGAAGACCTTGACCTCGGCATCGGGCGCCACGACCGTCCCGATGTCCCGGCCCTCAGCCACCCAGTCACCGCCGGCCAGGAGCTCCTTCTGCATGAGCACCACCGCGCGGCGCACGTCCGGGATGGCGGCAGCGACCGAGGCCGCCTCGGTGATCTCGGGGGTGCGGATGTCCTCCGTGACGTCCTCGCCGTCGACCAGCACCCGCGCGCCGAGGGAGATCCGCGCCTGAGCCGCAGCCACCTCGGGCTCGACCCCGCGCCGCTTCGCGGCCAGCGCCACCGCGCGGTACATCGCGCCGGTGTCCAGGTAGCCGAACCCGAGCTCGTCGGCCAGCGCGCGGGCCACCGTGGACTTGCCGGCGCCGGCGGGACCGTCGATCGCGACCACGGTCATGCGGCAAGCGCGCGGCTCATGCCGTGAGCAGCGCGAGATCGCCGGCGAAATCCGGATAGCTCACGGTGGAGGCCTCCATCCCCACGACCTCGACCCCCTCCTCGGAGGCCAGCCCGGCCACCGCGCCCAGCAGCGCCAGGCGGTGATCGCCATGAGCGTCCAGCCGCCCGCCCCGCAGCCGGCCCGTCCCGCGGACCGCGAAGCCGTCCTCGGTGGCCTCGATCTCGGCGCCCAGGCCCCGCAACCCCTCGACCACCGTGGCGATCCGGTCGGACTCCTTGACCCGCAGCTCGCCGGCGCCGCGAACGACGGTCTCGCCCTCGGCGAAGCAGCCGATCAGCGCGACCAGCGGCAGCTCGTCGATCGCGAGCGGCACCTCGTCCGGCTCGACCACCGTGGCTTCGATCGGAGCCCCGGTCACGTCGAGGTCCGCAATCGGCTCATCCGCGCTGAGCGCGCCGGGCGCCTCGACCTCCCCGAGCACGATCGCTCCCATCCGCTCGAGGATGCGCAAGAAGCCGGCCCGCGTCCAGTTGACGCCGACATCCTCCAGCAGCAGCCGCGAGTCGCGCACGAGCACCCCGGCGGCGATCAGGAAGGCGGCCGAGGAGAGATCGCCGGGGACCACGATGTCGTCGAGCTCGAGCTCGTCCGCCCGTCCGACGGTGATCCGGAAGCCACCGCCCGCCAGCGCCTCGCGCTCCACCGGGGCGCCGGCGCGCAGCAGCATTCGCTCGGTGTGGTCGCGGGCAGGGGTGGGCTCGATCACGGTCGTGGAGTCGGTCATCAGACCGGCGAGCAGCACGCACGACTTCACCTGCGCGCTGGCGACCGGGAGCTCGTAGGTGATCCCCTCGAGCTGAGCTCCCCGGACGGTGAAGGGCGGAAAGCGCCCCTCGCGAGCGTCGATTCGCGCGCCCATCTGCTGCAGCGGCACGGCGATCCGGTCCACCGGGCGCCGGCGGATCGAGGCGTCGCCGTCCAGCGCGAAGGAGGCGCCCGCCTGGCCGGCCAGCCATCCCGGAAGCAGGCGCATCAGCGTGCCGGCATTGCCGACATCGATCGGGTCGGGAGGCGGCTGGGGACCGCGCAGCCCGCAGCCGCGGATGATCAGCTCGTCATCCTCGCGTGCGTCGACGAGCACGCCGAGCTCTCCGATCGCCCTCAGGGTCGAGCGGGTGTCGGCGGCGTCGAGGTAGCCGCGCACGCAGACCGGCTCCGAGGCCATGCCGGCGAGCAGCGCCGCGCGATGGGAGAGCGACTTATCCGCGGGCACGCGAAGGCGCCCGCGCAGCGGGCCGACCGGGTCGAAGCGCACGTTCACTGGCGCACCACCTCAACCGGAAAGCCGAGGCGCCCCACCAGCTCCTCCGCCCGGCGCGCGGGCCCGTCACCTGCGATCCACAGAGCCACCACGCCCTCGCTCATGTCGGGAGCGGGATACAGCGCCATATCGACGATGTTTACACCGCCGCGGCCGAGCTCGAGCGCGAGCTCCGCGATCACCCCCGGCCGGTTGGGGACCGCGGTGCGCAGCTCGTGCAGCTCCTCGCCGACCAGCTCGGCCTCGAGCAGGCGCCGGCGGTCAGCGGCCGCAGCGTCGTTCCAGGTCACGATCGCATCCGCGTCGCCGGCTCGCAGCGCGGCCCGCACGCTCTGCAGACGCTCGATCGTGTGCTCGAGCTGGGCCGCCAGCACGTCTCGGTTCGACATGTAGATGTCGCGCCAGATCCGGCTCGGGGCGCCGGCCACTCGCGTGGCGTCGCGGAAGCTCGGACCGGTGGCCGGGAGCCGCTCCCCGCCGGCGGCCAGCGTGTCGGCCGCCTGCGCCACGAGCACGTTGGCCAGCACATGCGGGAGGTGCGAAACCGTGGCCAGGATCGTGTCGTGGGTGTCCGGGTCGATCGCCGCGGGGCGCGCGCCGAGACCGCGCACCAGGCGGTGCAGCCGTTCGTAGAGGACGCCCGAGGTGCGGGCGGTCGGCGTCAGGTACCAGGCCGCGCCGTCGAACAGATCGGCGCGGGCAAAACGGACCCCGCCCGTCTCCGCGCCCGCCAGCGGATGGCCGCCGACGAAGCGCGGGTCGTCGTGCGCTGCCACGACCGCCCGCTTGGTCGAGCCGACGTCGCTGACCACGCAGTCAGGACCGGCGGCCGCGAGGGCGCCGGCCACGGTTTCGCCCAGAGCGCCCACGGGGACGGCCACGAACACCGCCTCGGCGCCGGCCACGGCGGACCTCAGCTCGGGCATGGCCTCATCGACCACCCGCCGCGTGTACGCCTCGGCCAGGGCGTCGGCGGAGCTGTCGTAGCCGTGGACCCGGGCCCCCAGCCGCTCGCGCGCGGCCAGCGCGATCGAGCCGCCGATCAGTCCGACCCCGAGCACCGCGATCTGCAACGGCGTTAGCTCTCGGTGAGTCGACGCCGCGCGCGGACCGACTCCGCGAGCGTGTTCAGCACCTCGACCGTGGCCTCGAAGCTCAGGCAGCCGTCGGTGATCGACTGGCCGTAGACGAGCGGCCCGTCGGAGTCGAGCTTCTGGCGGCCGCCGACCAGGAAGGACTCGAGCATCGTGCCGACGATCGCGCGCGCGCCGTAGGTGATCTGCGCCGCGACGTCGGCGGCCACGGCCGGCTGGCGCTCGGGGTCCTTACGGCTGTTGTCGTGCGAGAGGTCGATCATCACGCGCTCGGGCAGGTCGTGGCGGCGCAGCAGAGCCAGCGTCTCCTGGACGCTGGCCGCGTCGTAGTTGGCCGCTTCCCTGCCGCCGCGCAGGATCACGTGGCAATCACGGTTGCCGCGGGTGTGCATGATCGCCGAGCGCCCGTCGAGATCGATGCCGGCGAAGGCGTGGGGAACGGCGGCGGCGCGGACGGCGTCCACCGCGATCTGCACGTTGCCGTTGGTGCCGTTCTTGAACCCGACCGGCATCGACAGCCCCGAGCCCAGCTGGCGATGGATCTGGCTCTCGGCCGTCCGGGCGCCGATCGCCCCCCAGGACACGGCGTCTGAGAGGTACTGCGGGATGATCGGGTCGAGGAACTCGCAACCCACCGGCAGCCCGTGCGCCAGGACGTCGAGCAGCAGCGAGCGGGCGATGCGCAGGCCGGCGTTCACGTCGCCCGAGCCGTCGAGATGGGGATCGTTCAGCAGACCCTTCCAGCCGGTGGTCGTGCGCGGCTTCTCGAAGTACACGCGCATCGCCAGGCACAGGTCCTCCTGCCAGGCGCCCGCGTGCGCGCTCAGCCGGCGGGCGTAGTCGAGTGTGGCCTCGACATCGTGCACGCTGCACGGGCCGACCACGACCAGCAGGCGGTCGTCCTCGCCATCGAGGATGGCGTGGATCTGCTCGCGCCCGCGCAGCACCACGGCGGCATGCGCATCGGTCAGCGGCAGCTCCTCCAGGAGCTCCCGCGGTGACACCAGGGGCTCCAGGCGCGCGATCCGCTGGTCGCGGACCGCCTCGCGACGCCCGACTCCGGGTGGCGAGAGCTCAGGCAACCGCCGCCACCTCGACGCGGGGGCGCGACAGCTCGTTGCCGGCGAGCTCGGCGGCCGCGGCCACGCGCTGGACGAAGGCGGCGAGATCGCCCGTGTGCAGCGACTGGCGTCCATCGCAGATCGCCTGTTCGGGATTCGGGTGCACCTCGACCATGATGCCGTCTGCGCCCACCGCGGCGGCCGCCAGCGACAGCGGCTCGACGAGCTCGCGGCGCCCGGCGGCGTGGCTGGGGTCGACGATCACCGGCAGCTCGGTGCGCTCCTTGAGCACCGGCACCGCGGTCAGATCGAGCGTGAAGCGGTAGGAGGACTCGAACGTGCGGATGCCGCGCTCGCACAGGATCACCGAAGCGTTGCCCTCCTTCAGCACGTACTCGGCCGCCGAGAGCAGCTCGTCGAGGGTGCTCGAGAGGCCGCGCTTGATCAGCACCGGGCGCCCGCTGCGGCCGACCTCGGCGAGCAGGGCGTAGTTCTGCATGTTCCGCGCGCCGATCTGGATCACGTCGGCCACCTCGAGCACGGGCTCGAGATCGCGCAGGTCCATGCACTCCGTCACCACCGGCAGCCCGGTTCGCGCTCGCGCCTCGGCCAGCAGGTGCAGCCCCTGCCTGCCGAGACCCTGGAAGTCGTACGGCGAGGTGCGCGGCTTGTAGGCGCCGCCGCGCAGCATCGTCGCGCCGGCGGCGTGCACCGCCTCGGCGGTCTCGAGGATCTGCTCGCGCGACTCGACGGTGCACGGGCCGGCGATCAGCGCGAAGCTGCCCCGGCCGATCTGTCTGGCGCCTATGTGGAGCGCGTTGCTCATGTGGTGGAACTTCCTTTCCTGGCCTGAAGGACTGTAGGGCTCGGCGCCCGATGGGCGCGGTGCGGTGCGGCGGGTGCCCAGAGGGCGAGAGGGGCGCTCGACCGGAGGGCTCGCCGTGCTGGGCGCGAGCCGGGTGGCTGTCCCGCCGGAGCCTCAGTCCAGCGGTGGCCGAGCGCCTAGATAAATCGCCAGGAATACAGATACGCGCAGTGGGACCAGCCGAGGGCCGTGGTGGTGGCGGTGGTGTTCGGCTGGTCACGCATGGCGGTCAGGGCGCGGACGATACCAACCCGCGCACGGAGCGCCAAGCCACTCGATCAGGCGGCGGCCAGCAGCTCGGCGAGCGCAGCGACGAAGCGGGCGTTCTCGGTATCGGTGCCGATCGTCACCCGCAGGGCCCCCTCGCGCCCGAGCGACGTGCCCGCGCGCACGAGCACGCCGCGCTCCCGCAGGCCGGCGAGAACGTCGGCCTCGGGAGCCCCCTCGGGCAGGCGCAGCCACACGAAGTTGGCATCCGACTCGGCCACCCACAGACCCAGGCCCCGCAGCGACTCGCTCACCGCGATCCGCTCGCCGACCGCGTGCGCCACGCGGCGCTCGATCTCGTCCTGGTGGCGAAGCGCCTCGACCGCCGCCGCCTGAGCGGCGACGTTCACATAGAAGGGCTGGCGAATCTGGTCGACCGCGACCCGCAGCTCCTCAGAGCCGCACAGCGCGTAGCCGACGCGCAGCGCGGCCAGGCCGTAGGCCTTGGAGAACGTGCGCAGGAGCACGAGGTTGGGGTGGCGCGCGAGCAGCTCGACCGATGCGAAGGGATCGCCGAGCACGAGCGAGAACTCGCAGTAGGCCTCGTCGAGGATCACGCACACCTCGCGCGGCACTTCGCGCAGGAAGGCCTCGACCTCCTCGAGCGCGACGACGGTCGAGGTCGGGTTGTTCGGGTTGCAGATCAGGACCAGGCGCGTGGCGACGGTCACCTCCCGGGCCATTGCCTCGAGGTCGTGACGGTCCTCGGAGTCGAGCGGCACCTCGATCGCGCGCGCTCCGGAGGCGGCGGGCAGATGCGGGTAGACGCTGAACGCGGGCCAGGAGTAGACGATCTCGGCGCCGGGCTCGAGCAGTGCCTCGCCGGCGGCCATGAGGATGTCCGCCGAGCCGTTGCCGAGCGCGATCCGCGTGGCGGGCACGCCATAGCGGTCGGCGAGCGCGCGGCGCAGCGGCTGATAGCCCGGGTCCGGATAGCGGTTGGCTCCGAACAGGGCCCGCTGCGCCGCCTCGACGACCGCGGAGACGGGCGCGAAGGGCGTCTCGTTGGACGCGAGCATGGCCACGTCATCCCCCAGGTCGTATCCCGAGGCCACCGGGTAGACCGGGATGCGGTGGATCCTCTGGGCGAACTCGAGCGGCATCAGAGGATCACCGGCTCATTGTGCCGACTCGAGGTCGGCCCGCAGCGCCTTCGCGTCGCCGAGGTAGACGTGACGCGGCTCGTGGTCCTCGGCCGCGTAGTAGTGCACGAGCGTGCGGATGATGCGAGGCATCGAACCCGGCACCGGGACCTCGCGCGCGCACAGGAGCGGAACCCGGTGCAGGCCGAGCCGCCGCGCGGCCACGGCCGGGAACTCGGCATCGAGATCGGCTGTGAGCGTGAAGATGCAGCTCACCATGTCCTGCGGGTGCAGGCTGTTGCGCTCCATCAGCTCGCGCATCAGCTCACCGGTGGCGGTGAGGATCGATTCGGCGTCGTTGGCTTCGACGCTATTGGCGCCTCGAAGCGCGAACAGCCGCATCGGGCGCGGATTCTGCCACGCGCCTACTTCAGCGGCCCGCTCGGCGGCACCGGCGCGTCGAGCTCGTACACGGCCGCGCAGCCGAACCGGTGCACGGAGATCACCAGCGATCCGAGCGTCTGGCTGAGCTCGGAGGGCTGCTGGCAGTCGCTGAGCACGAACCGAGCCCCGCTCGAGCGCACGAACGCGCGGGCCTGGACCGGGGTCATGCTGCCCTGGAACAGCGCCTGGGTGACGTTGATCCGCGTGAAGCAGCCCGGCTCCGACCACAGGCAGTCACCCACGAACACCCGCCTGCCGGTGAGCGCGGGAACGGCGGTGCCCAGATACATGCGCGTGAGCACCCCGCCACCCTTCGGGTTCCGGGCGAGGTATCGCAGCGCCTGGCGCTCGTCGTGGCTGATGAAGTTCGGGTTATTCGGTGTCGGCGCGGCGAGGGACTTCCCCACGCTCATCAGCTCGACGGTGCCGGGCACGGTGAGCAGGAGCACGGCCGCAACGAGCCACACGCGGGCCGCCGGGAGGCGCTGCAGCCGCAGCCGTGAGGCGCCCTCGACCGCGAGCACCCCCAGGGGCAGGGTGAGGCCCTGGACCGCGTGCAGCGGTGTGGCGCTCAGCGCGCTCGCGGACAGCACCCAGATGAGCAGCGCCGACAGCGGCCAGACCCGGGTCATCGCCGCGGTGAAGGTCAGGCGACGCGGGCGCCAGGCGAACAGCGCCGGCACGATCAGCGGCACCATCGCGAGCACCACGGGCCAGAATGGGAACCCGTGCTTGCTGGCCACGCGGGCCAGGCGCCAGGACTCGTCGAACCGCCCCAGCAGCTCGTAGTAGAGCAGT